>Ga0210402_10003336_pt1 | contig 15113 bp, 26 predicted proteins | sample IncBWC7MmetaG_FD_161055 | JGI IMG/M metagenome (GOLD analysis project Ga0210402, IMG submission 161055) | Forest soil microbial communities from Barre Woods Harvard Forest LTER site, Petersham, Massachusetts, United States - Inc-BW-C-7-M | ecosystem: Environmental > Terrestrial > Soil >...
TTTGCTGAAAGCTCTGCGGTTTATCGTCTTTAACCTGATCGCCGTTTGGCTCTGCGCCGTTAGTTTCTGGCGTCGTCTCAGTGCTCTCCGTCGAGGGCGTATCGCCAAACGATTCGCTCGGCGCCTCAGGAGAAGAAACTGTTTGGATATCATCTGACATAACACACTAACCGATGGCCGAATTGCCGCCACTTAACCCAAAGCGCCTGCCATCAATAGCGCCCCTTTGGCTAGGTAAAGGCTCGATATCCTCATCCTGGAATACGCTCTCCGCGCCAGGCGGAAAACTGCGCAGACGATGAATCAGAGCCAGTAAATCCTGCATCCCACGTGCTCGGGCGTTCGCGCTCACGCTATTGGCGTAAACAGCATTGAACGTTGTCGAGGCAACGGTTTGCCGCAGGAGTTCGAAAAGTTTCCTACCACAGGAAGAATTGTAAAAAGCTTCAAATTGTTTGCGCTCGTCGTCGGTCCAGTTGACCGCGCGCAAGATCGGCGCACTTAACAGGTGCCAGAGGATAGCTCGGAGCCAGGTTCTCATGGTTCTTCTACCTCAGGCTTAGGCTCAAAAAGTTCGTACCCGTCACTGACTAAGACATGATGCCGCTCCTCTGCCACCGTCTGCACATATTCCTCAAAAGCATGCATCTCAGGGCGAAACCGATCAAAAGCGGTATCAATATTGTCGAGCAAATCCCAAAGAAATTTTTCACGTTCGGTGATCATGGATGCGGCACGCTCCCGTTAACCGGATTCTGTGGTAACCCGCCCGGCGGCATTTGCGGCCCGTTGCCGGCCGGCATCCCTGGCGTTGGCGGACTTGGCGGCGCAGCGGGCGCTCCAGCTCCCGGCGGCATTTGTGGCGCACCATTAGCCGGGCCGCCTGGCGTCATCCCACGCAAGTTGCCCATCGCTGTCTGAGCATGTTGGGCAGCTTGTTGTTGGGCAGCTTGCGCTTGCTGCATCTGTTTCTGGGTCGCCGCAATCTTGTTGGCAAACTGCGCGATCTGCGGCCCGTACTGTTTCATGTAAGCCGGATCGGCCCTCGCCGCTTCAACGTGATTCATCCCGTGCTGCAAAAATGTCGGCATCACCGTTTGCCCGATCTGGACACCGTTACTCGGTGTCTGGGTCCAGCCGATAAAGCCCTCCATGATCGTCAAATGCGTAACGTGATCGTCCGTCGGCAATACCGGCGGCAAGAACCCGTCAATCATCACCGAGTTCTCGATCGCTTGCTGGAATTGTTGATCAGCCTGCGCGTCTTGCGGTTCTTGATAAACCTGATCGATCCATTGCGCGTCTACCAACTCGATAATCTTGCGATCGATCTCCCACAGCTTGATCCACGGTGCCGGCGACGCCGCGGCCATCTGCCGCAGCTGCATCAATTTCTGAGTCTCTTTTTCCCTCGAATATCCGTCAACGCTACCGTTAGGCCTCAGGACATAAGCATTATCGAGCGCTGCATCCTCGAGCGTGATCCGCTCGTTACGCCAAAAATAATCGAGATCGTCTTTCTTATACTGGCGCAGAATCGACCAAGCTTGTTCGAAGACTAACGTGACCGAGTTCTTGGTCACCCGCGCACGCAGATCATTGCTCTGCTGCATCACTTGCGTGATGGCATTCGTCTCGGTCGCCGTTTTGTTTTGCCCTTGACTATCGGCTTGATCGCCAATTCCGAAATCCGGTATCCCAACTCTCTGTTCCGCGAAACTGCGATTGCTTTGGATTTCCTGATCGAAATCGACCGGCGGCGGCGGCTGTTGCACCAATTGAAGAACCGAATCATATACCGCGCCTGGTTCCCACCTGATATTTTGCGCATTGATTGAGCCGCCCTGCGTGGAGAGCACAGGCCGATTGGCGATCGACATGAAATCAAGTTTTTCATTCCACATCTTGCAGGCAGACGCTTCATACATCTGAACCAACTCCATAACGCCTCGGGAACTGTAAAAACTCGGATCCAATAACTCGTAGGGGAGTTGAACAATCGGAATCTGCTTGTGCTGATACGGCAGTTTAAACGGGCTGCGAGCCGGCTCATCCGGCTGCAACGGACTAAATGTCTCGACTGTAATCTGGCCGTCGCTGCCGCGAACATAAACCTCCCACAGAATGATCAGATCTTTGAGCCGGGTGTACGAAAGTCCTTCAGCGACATACCGCTGCTGTTCGTACTTTTGATCCGGCTTTCCTTCGCCCTTGATGCTCTCGACAAACGTTTCGTCCGTATTGTATCCGCGTGCTTCAGCGCTCCGCACATAATCGTCCTCACTCATGTGCATCACGTGCACCACCCGATCAGCATCAGCTAACTCTTGGGTCCAAGGCGGAACGATCACGAAGTAGGGATGGATGCTAGCAAACGCCAAACGGCCTTTGTTTGAGTCCCAGTACGGTTTGAGGAATCCCATCCCGTTCTGGAGCAAATTATCAATCGCGTAGATTGCCGCATTCGGAAAATTGCTACACTCCCTGACCTGATAATCGAACCATTGCGCAACGCTATCGGTGTAGCTGTCTCCCTGATCATCAAGACTGTAGAACGAGGCCAAGAGTTCAGGGCCGAAAATCCATTGAACGTAATACGCTTTCAGCTTGTTGATGATCGTATCACCAATCGGTACGTGCATGTCCGCGGCGCCAGCCCACGGTTTGCGCATCCGTTTAACACCCTGATTACGCATCCGCGTCCACAAGATTTGTCGCGCTTCCCAAGCTTGCCGATCGCGTAAATCCTCGACTACTGATTCGTAGAGCTCGTTATCCTCGGACATTTACGCAATGGTGCTGCCTTTAGGCAACAGAAGAAGACCAGACGGTTTACTGACCACTGTAACGCCAAGTTTAAGCCCGGTTGAACCGATGAACTTTTTGACCGTTCCAGCCAGGGTTGCGCCGCTGGGCGTAGTCACGGTCATCGTATCCCCGACCGCAACACCAGCAGTAGAAACAAGAGTTAGGTTGACCCGTCCACCCGCCTGATTAGCAAACGAAGCGCGCTCAAGAGCAGTGCCAGTTGTAGCCATGGTTTAAACCTTGATCCAAATCTGAGCCGGTGCGACCGGGCGGACGGTGATATAGATGTCGACGACAGTTTGCGCCTCAGGATCAGAAATCCCGGATTCCTGCCAGTTCACTTGCCAACGGTCACCGTACATTCGGATGAACCGCGGCGGTTTAGCCGGATCAACTAGTTCCTCGCTGAAATTATAAGAAGCCCCCAGAAAATCAGCCAGCGTCGAACCCCAGTTGAGCTCCTGCGGCGGCGGTTCGTCGCCGTTCATTGCCGCTGGACTTCCCAGGTCGGATTAGGATTAGGCACTTCCGACGGCTGACCCGGTTTAGCATCCTCACGCGCATGCGCGTCATCGTGCGCTTCCTGCCGGGCAAGCGGTTCAACCGGCGGCGCTGCAGCCGCTGCCATGGCGTCGTAATGCTCGTTGCGTGCAGTCTCGTCTTCAGGCGTCCCATGCGGCCCGACGCCGCCCCAGGCGCCTGGCCTGGCCTCAACACGAACACTGACCAGGCTGCCGTCAGCCGGATAATGCAGGTTCAACTGATGTTGGCTGATCGCATCGACCACAGGCGCATCGATACCGGCAGCAACGAAATAAGCCGCTTTGATCAGTTCATCAACGGTTGAAGCTGGCGTAAAAACGACCGCTTGTTCGTGTTCCTCGGGAGGAGAAAGTCTATCGCTCATAGGGGTAAATGCTACTCAATGCGGTTGAATGCTTTTGAGTGCGTTTACGCCTCGGGAGAAAAGAAGTCGAGCAAAAATGTTTTGGAATTGACTTTTGCTCAGAAAGTCGAGCATGAAATACCGCGAGCCGTCGCTACGTGCCGCGGCTTTAAGTTGTGTAATGTGTCTGCTTACGGTAACGCCCGGCTCCCGTGTGGGATGACCGGGCTACCTTTTGTGAGAATTCTCTCTTTACCTGCACGCCGCGAGAGAAAGGCGCGGTATCGGTCCAATACCGCCATTCGTTTACAACGTTTACAGATTGCCAGATCGGATTTGTAAAACTGACTCGGCCGCATTTCGTTGCACTTTCGGCATTGCCTCTGGGAACGCATAACAAGTGACTTTCATGAATTGTTGACCAGGTGCGATAATTAGATCTCCGACCAATTTGACATCCACCTCAAGAACATCAGCACAAGATTGGGCGACATCCTGAAGCATCCCTTCCATCGAGCGCACTTCTCCTTTGCCGCCACGGTAGCTGTCGAGGAAGGAACGTAAAGAAGCGACTTCCAGGAATCCTTTATCGCCCTTGTAAAAGATCGATAACCTTGAACCTGGCAACGGATTCGCACTGACTGGGCAAAACCCGTTCACGGTCAGCATATGCTCATGCTCGGTGAACGCGCACCGATTCTCGTTCGGTTGCAACTTTAGCTTTTCCACCATTGGAACAAACAAGGTTGCACGAAAACCGGACGATCAATCAAGGCTTGAACTCGGACAGCATACCGGAGAGCTCCTCGCGGATCACCAGCACTGCGTCCATTCTTGCGTGCGTGATAACTCCATGCCATCGAATCGCACGTCTCGACCAAATCACGAATCGCCCCGTTCTCCAGTGCCGCCAGTTTTAGCCCGAACCCGTGTAACTTCAGATCAGGCCTCAAGGATTTAATCGCAAAAAGAACATCCTCGATTTCGGCTGGACTGGTGTTGCGTTTGCAAACGCTTCCGACACCAACCCATGCCTCAGGAAGAAGCTTCTCGCCGTAGGCGACAACGTGCCGAGCGTAATCACTCGGATGATAACCTTGCAAAACCGGCATCACATAGGCATCCGTACACTCTCGGATTCGCAGATAACGTTTAATCGTGATTTCCTGATGCGCCTCGACGCCGAGTCCAGTTTTGGCGAGGATAAACGGTTCGCACATCATGTCCTGGCTGACAGCAGCCTGAAGTGTTCCGACTTTCGACCACAGATTTATCTCTTCAGCGTAATACTCTGGATCATTGCGCCATTTACCATGCGTCGAAATCTCGGTGAACGCGCCGCTATCAAGAATCCAATTGTTGATACGCATTGCACGCAACCGACCGCGAATCGAATTGATCGAAAGCATGGCATTCAGGAAAGGCCATGCGGTCGATGGATGATGCAAGCCGATGTAAAAAGTTTTCAATAGCCGGCAAATCCGCCCATGTCGCGCTGGATCCGTTCTATCCCGAAATCGTTATCCAGATCTTTGTCTGGTATCCCGTCGTAATACTTCTCCAACGCATCAAACGGATCTTCGGTATCTGCACGTTTGGCGAATGTCGCAAAGTTCTGCATCCCGTGCGCGAACGCACCAATCACCGCATCCGCCCGATCCGGTGACCTTAAACCCCGCGCTTCCATCTCGTCTTTGGTCTCCAGCTTAATCCGCCCAGCCTGATCATACCTGAATTTCCGCGTCGTCAGTTGACTGATCAACGTCGGATCATTGATCAAACAGATCTCTTGTTTGGCAATTCGTTGTGCCAGATTGACCCAGATTTCTGCGCCTCGGGAGACAAACGCCTGGCTACGGCCTGCCGGCGCACCAAAATCGAATCGGTTGATCGGCCATCCAGCCGCGTCCAGCATATCACACATGGCATGACCGATTCCACCACCATCGCCCCATATTTGCTCCTTACGTAAATTGTTCTTGCGAAACTCGATGATGAATCGGCCGGTAGCCGCAACGGTATCTTTTTCACGCCATGAAATGAGTTCTAAGAGCTTGTTTCCAGAGCGTATTGCCAAACAGTTTTCGTCTCTGCCGGCTGCGAAATCACAGAACGCTGCGTACTCGTGCCGGCTGATCCGTGCATGCGGCGGATTCTGGATCGTGTGCATGACGTGCTGAAAATCGAAGACCATGAGCTGGTCGGCATCCTGATCCATGAACTCGCCGTACAGCGTGGACTTGGTGAATTGCGAGTTTTCGCCATAGGTATCGATGACATCTTGGATCCGCTCTTTGCTGATGTGCGGACAATCGGTCAGCCCGATTTGTGAGAGCAGCAGGAATTGATCGCGATGCAGGCTAAACGCCTCGAAGAAGCGCCCGAGTTTGATGCCTGGGGAAGAAATGTAGAGCAGCACGTTATAGGTGCAACGATCAAACGCCTGAAAGATCTCGGGCTCAACACTTTTCGCTTCATCGACGATGATCAAAAGCGGTGAGTCACGAGTGGCATGATGACCTTCAGCACGCGCTGATTCGTCGGTGGTAAACGCCAGCAGGAATCCGCCGGCTGGGGTCCTGACCATCCGCTGGAGGAATTCCCAGCCAGGGAACTTGTGTTTGTGCTCGGCAATGGCCGGCATCAACTGAGCGTCGAGCTGTTTGGCGTCAGCGCTGGTGATGATGACGCGGCCTTTGGGATGGATGTTGAGCCAGCGGAGCGCTGAGACAGCGACCACACGCTGGGTTTTGCCAGAGCCGTTGGGAGCAACCAGAGCCACTTTAATGCGCTCATACCGGGCGCCTTTGTCTATCGCGGTATCGGCCTCGAGTTGCCAATCGTACAGCTCGAGACCAAGCCCGACTTGAGCGAAGCTTAAGACGTCATCAAGAACCTTGGTTTTACGGGTAGCGACCGCGCTCATTTGCACGTCTCCACAAAACATAGCGCAGTCCAATCCTCGACTTTGAAACTGAACGGTTTAACAGGTTTACTCTCTTCAAAATCCTTGATGAACTTTTTCGCCTTAGGCGGTAACAACCCGAAAAAGATCGGGCAACCGTTAACTCCTGTAACGCTGATCTTCAACCCTTCGCCAGTGCAACAATTTCCATATGGAAATATACGCTTTGCGGCTAGCGCAATTGGGCAAGCTCGAGAATTTCGCTTAAGCCCATTGACGATATCTTCTTGGTTCACAGTGAACACAACCTTGGTGCGTTTGGTGGCTACGGCTGTCATCGTGTTGCCTCCCGTGCGCGGCGGACCAGTTCTGTGTGGAGAGGATATGGAAGCACGTCTCTCAGCACATCCGCCAGTTCGGTGATCAGCTTCTTGAGGTCTGTGTTCTCATTGCAGACACGAACCGTGATTTCGTTCTCAGCTTTGAGTCGCTCGATCTCGGCGTTCTTATCTGAAATCCCCTTCTGTGTTTCACTCCAAGTCATCGTGTCGCCTCCCGTGCGCGGTTCACAATCCGATCCAACTCGGGCGTCATGAACTGGATCGGTATCGCATCGCAGAGTTCGGTGATCAGCCGTTGTTGTTTTATTCCTTGCTGAGCTACGGACTTCAGGATTTGATCTTTAAGTCTCAGTTGCTCGCGCAATCGGTTGATCTCAGCCTTCAGTCGCTCAATCTCGGCGTCTTTCTCAGCCAACAATTGGCTTTCAGCGTCCATTTTAAATGTCCCCTCCGGTTAAGACTTCGTGCGCCGCCGCAAAGAGCCCGCCACAGATCTGATGCACAGTGAGCTCTTGCGAATGCCGGTCAATCACAGTCAGGATCTCTTCAACAAAAGCTGTCTCCGGGCCGCGCATCTCGATGATTTTGGATTCGCCCAATGCTTTGGCAATTCGTACCGCATCAGAAGGTACAGGCGCCTTTAAATCGTTATTCAAGAGCCACTCCCTGTCGTTTAACCCAAACGCTTTATTGATTCGATCTGCCATCGAGAGAGAAAGCGTCAATTTGCCGATCTCAATCGACTTGATGGCCGACCACGAACAACCAAGCATTTGAGCCAAATCAGTCTGGCTGAGACCCATCAGTTTGCGAAATCTGGCCAGGTTATGCCGACCGACGGATGCGGGCATTTATTTCTTTGCCTCAGGAGAATAAGAATTGTGGCGGTTATATTTAACCTCAATTTCTGCTTCTATAGACATAAGAAGACTCACTGCGTCATCTAAACCATGACCTTCTGCTATTTGAATAGCGTCACAACACGAGGCACGTAATTCATCATTAGTCATTTCTTTGCCTCAGGATGAGGAGCATTGCCGCCCTGCCGTTGGATATGGGCAGAGAGCCGCGCAACTTCAGCTTCCAACACGGCAATTCTGGCCTTTAATCGATCTCGATACTTCTGGTGTTTGTTCATTTTTTTGCCTCAGGGTGATGACCGTTGCCGTTGTGCCCACGTTTGTCTTTGAGCAGGCGCTCGATCTTGGCGTCGACATCTTTGACACGCGAGTGAATGCCGTGCGCTACTTCGGCGGTGACGATAAGCGTATTATTGACGGTTTGATTCGTTGTGTTGATCTGAAGCTGCACTTCAGGCTTGGCGAATTCAGTCGGATATCGACGCTCTAAAAACCACGCAATTCGGGGCCAATCTGGTCGCTTGCCGTCACGTAACTTCTTGACGTAGAACTGTTTACGCGCGAACTCAGCTTTTTTTATTGCACGACAGAATTGGCCGGCGCGAGCACGTTGAATAGTGCGTTCGCTTATCTCACAAAGAACGGCGGTTTCATGATCGGTAAGACCGTCGAAGAAGCAGTCAGCGATTTTTTGCTGAACGACAGGAGTAATGGAAGCAGGGCGGCCGGCAGGCATAGGTTATTTTTTCTTTTGCTTTGGGTCGGACACTTTAACCCACGGTTTACCTGGTTCATCGGGCTCGCGCCAGAAACCGAGAACAACCACATCAGAGGTTTCATTGGGTTGTTTTCTTTTCGGATGCTTTTTTGTTTTCATTGGGATTGTTCAATGTGCACTAAGTGTGGTGCAAACGGGATAGCATGTGCGTTAAGGTGCACGCGGTGCATATATACCTCTTAGGTATATGCACCGATGTGCACTAGAACATGCACAGGTGCACGAGTTGGTGCACGTGCACTTTTCAATTTGCACCTTGCACTTAACGTTTGGCTTTGATGTTCCATTTATCGTTGGTTTTGGAGACGAACGCTTTTTTGTCTTTTTTGAGTTGGTTCAGTTTGTTGATGATGGTGCGACGCGCCCAGGCAAGTTCAGAAATTGCGCAAGCAACAAGTTCCTCGGTGCTGAATTCATTGTCATGATCAGCGATGATTTCCAGAAGGAGGTCGGGATCAAACTCCTGACGATGACCGCGAGGACGTTTGATTTTGGCCGGATCGGAATTACAGCGAACTAGGAGTGGGTAATCCCATCTGAGGGTAAAGGGATCTATGGGAGGATGATCGCGCAGGGTAAAATCAGTGACGAACTCGCCTTTATTTTCGTGTCCGGTAAGTGTTACGAGACAATCGGGATCGCGATTAAGGCTGCCTCCGCCAGAGATACGCTCAGCGGGCTCGCGATGGATTTGGTTGCCTTTGGCGAAGTGGGCACTGGCGACGATTGAACATCCGGTATTGCGATTGACTTTATCGAACGCCAGAAGAATAGGATTGATGTCGGCTGAAATGCGTTCGTCTTTGCCGCCTAGGAGTTTATAGAAGGGATCGACGTAAGCTACCGTGCGCTGATGACGTTCAAGGAACCATGATAATTCGTCGATGAAAGATTGAAACGAGATTTCGTATCCGCGAAGGTTCCAGATCAACAGCGCGTCTTTCTGGAGTTTGACGCCTTTAGCTTGGCAAATGGCTCGGAGTCGCCGCTGAAAGTAATATTCCTTGAGCTCGAAATTGACATACAAACCTGGGGAAAAGCAGGTGTCGAAATCGAGCCAGGGAACTTCAGCGGCGAGGGAAACGGCGAGATCGCACATAGCCCATGATTTGTAAGTTTTAGCTGCTCCGCCAAAAATCATCCGACTGGCTCCGTCAAAGAGGTCTTTAATCTGTGGTTTAGGTTTTTCGACGGGTAAAACGTCAAACTCGAGGTATTCAAGAGGTGACGGTAAATTGCTCTGTGGCTTAGGGTTAGCATCATGGTATTGAGCGTCCTCCAGTGGCATTGAATCCTTTCAAGAGATCGAGGGGTTGATCGGGCCCAGGATTTTGAAGGAAGTCATTGAGATCGTCATGAAGAAACGGAAGGGGTTGACTGACGACTGATTTTGCCCCGAGGCGATAAAATTCTTTAACCCACTTTGGGAGTGCGGCTTGGCCTTGGGGATCGTTATGACAAATAATCAGGATCTTTTTTCCGGTGAGATATTGTTGAGCGTCACTGAACGTGGTTAAGCCGGCACCGAGAATGGCGATCGGTCGGAAATTGATTTCGCTGTCAACCGCGAGTTGGAGAGCGGCGTAATAATCGGGCATGCCTTCGACCAGGAGCAGTTGCCCGAGTTGATCGAACGCTGGGTTGGAAGTTTTGAGCCCCAGAGGCAGATCTTTTTTGCTGCCCGGCAGACAGAAGCCTTTTTTGCCGTTGGGAAATAGTTGACCGTCGAAGCGTCGGGCTTCGGCGCAACGCGCATTGCAGTCGGTGATGATCCAGCATTTCTGATTATAAACGGTAGCGACTTTGAGGGTGCCGAGTTTGCCGGCGAGATAAAACGCCTCAGGAGAAAGACGGCGTAGGGCGCCCAGCGCGCGACATTCGGCTTTTGAGGGTGTTCTGATATCGGGAGGCCATCTTATGCCTTCCCGAGGCAAAAGCGCCTCAGGCGGGCGATTAGGGGCCTCTGCGCCGGTCATAGACTGCAGGGTGTGGAGCGCTTCCTTGACCGTGACGCCTTTGGCGCGTGCGAAAAAGTCTACCACGTCGCCGCCGCTGGAATCGCCGTGGTCGTACCATCTCTCGCCGTCGCCTGCCTGGTAGATGCTGAAGCTGGCACGGTTTTCGCTCCGAAACGGGCTTTTGCAATCTTTGGCCGGTTTGCCAGGGAGATCAAGCAGTCTCCACACCCACGCAATTGAACAACGTGACCGGATTTCAGCGATCTTGCTTTCCATGGTGTTGGATGCCGCTCACTGCCATCACTTTTCGTCGTCATCGTCAATATGAGCGCCCATCATGAACCGGACCAGGCCAATCACAGCCAGTGCCCATAACGCCATCCCGGCAGCGATCCAGGGTAAAACGGTCATAACATTCCTACGGTGACGTTCGTTCGATTCCTGGCTAACTCGGCATAGGCGGGATTGAGTTCGATCCCGATAGCGGATCGCCCGAGCTCGAGGGCGACGCGGGCCGTGGTGCCGCTCCCGAGGAACGGATCGAGCACAGTGTCACCGAGCCGTGACCCGGCCATGATGCATGGTTTAATTAGATCTTCGGGAAATGTGGCGAAATGCGCCTCTGCGTAAGGCTGCGTGGCGACGGTCCAAACCGAACGGCGGTTACGCATTTCAGGAACAGTAACGCCTCTCGCAAAGCCCGAACGAGTTCGTCCAGTGGTTCCCGGCATGCCGTCGGCGCCGTTCGATGTTTTAATGTCTCCCACGTAGATTGATGGTTCCTTTATACTCTCCGCGTCATAAAAATAGTTCGCCTGCTTACTCAGCAAAAAAATGTACTCGTGACTCTTAGTCGGCCGGTCGGTCACGCTCTCCGGCATTGGGTTGGGCTTCGCCCAAATGATGTCGCTGCGCAGATACCAGCCATCGGCTTGGAGCGCCATGGCTAGGCGCGCGGGCATCATGCAGAGGTCTTTGGGTTTTAGGCCGGAATAAACTTTGCGCGCGACAAATATTTGTCCATTACCGTTATTAGGGGTTCCAACTAATGTACTTTTCCCAATGCCACCGCTTCCTTTGATATCGCTTGAGTAGCTATCCCCCATATTCACCCAAAGCGTGCCGTCATCGCGCAGCACCCTTTTGACCTCGCGGAACACGGCTACCATCTTGGTGATGAATTCTTCCGGAGTCGGCTCGAGCCCGAGCTGCGCGTCGATCCGGCGGGCACCGCAGCGGCAAACGTCTTTGTACATCGGTTCCTGACATGCCACATATTCAAGGCTCCCGGTTAACCCACTTCTATCTCGTCCGTTTCTATTCTTTATCGGAGGTTTATGCTCGCACCCTTCTTCCCCACCTTCCCACGTGGCCGTGCCGTAATCGCGTAACCCCCAATAAGGCGGGCTCGTGACGCAACATTGCACGCTGGCCCGCGGCAGGGTTGGCAAAATTGCGAGACAATCGCCTATTAGGATTTGGTTCATGGCAGATTAAAAAATTTGCTGATGATTTTCTCAGCCTCTGGCGAGCTGTAGCAAACCATGATGATGTTGCCCCGCCGGCCCATCCGCTCAAAACATTGTTCTTGCGATTCGCTCAACCCGTTGGGACGGCACTTGAATTCGATCCAGATAATCCGGCTATCCCGGTAAACGCCGAAGTCAGGCAGGCCGGCTTTGATGGTTGGCCGGCGGACCGGGTCAGAGTGGTAGTAATCTTCGAACCCGTGCCGGTAAAGCCAGGAGCCGAACTGGCTATGAATCTCGCGCTCGAGGGTCAGGTTGTGGCGCTGGGCCTCTTCCTCGGGCGTTTCGATCCCGTTAGCTTTACGGTCATCGGGCGACATCAGCCGCGCGATATGTGGCGGAACGAAAATCTTATGGTTGCGGCTCATGAACTAAGCTCAAACCTACAATCACGTTTTGCGATCCGCTGAAGTTCCGCCACCCTCCGACTTGTGTCAGCCGTTCGGGAAAGCTCTTCCATCGAAATAACTAACTCCAGTACTGAATTTATTACTGGCCAATAAGCTAGATCCGTATTGAACGGTGGACGCCACCGGTTTTCATAAAGAGCTTGAATATCTGCTTTATAAATTCCAGCCGGGGCTTCCGATCGGCTAACCGCTCTCTTGGCCTCAGCCAATGGAAAAATATGCACGAAATAAACCTCTACCAGTTGGCCGCACTCCTCAGCCAATCGTTGGTAGCATTCTAGATTCCAGTTGTCGAAACCGGTCGTTAACAAGCTGCCATTCTCAAAGTTACCAAAACAAGTTTTAGCCTTGACTTCGATATACCAAATTTTAGCCGGCTGCATCGAAGTCAGCAGCGTGCCGCCTCCTCTAGTCACATGAATGTCAGGCAACGGTATCCGAAAATCTCTTCCGTGAAGACTGATCCCTATCATCGGATCATCTGCATCAGCCATGCTGTTATGGACAACCGCATTTAAGATGTCGCGATTCAAGATATCTCTGACCAGCAATTCCGCTTGCCAGCCGATAGTGTCCGCTCTCATAATTCATTACCCCAGCAAGACCACCCATGACGCGGGGTCCGGCAATACATTTCCAATTTAGCTTTATCTGGGAAAGCCAACTCCAGCCATTCGTAGACCGCCAAGGGTTTGCGGCTGTGCCGTGTCCTGCGTTCTCGGAATACCGAGGAAATTCGAACCTCTTCAGGAGGCACCGACACCTTGCCTTTAATTCCCACTAGCAAGTGTTCGTGCTGAATCCGAAACCAATACCCCATCCCTATTTGTTCCTTATCCCAAATCGCGTTAGTTTTGTAACTAAACCCCCACCCTTCCATCACTTTGAGTGCTTCGAGCAGAAGCGGCGCCGTTGCCCAAAGAAACAAAACAGCATCTGTCGCAGTATCGGGACAATGGGCGCAGATCTCTTCAACCGTGCAGGTCGGATAATGTTGCTCTATTACACGGTCCGGTGTCGTCGTTACGCTCTGATATCGCCAAGGCGGATCGGCCAAGATGATTTCAAACGGACCTGGTAAAGGCTGAGCGCCGTTTTGCAAACCGCCCAGTAAAAGCCGCTGTTGAAAATCAGCGCGGCGCGCTGCACGTTGATTAGCTTTTTCTTCTTTATCAGCTTGCTTTCCAACCAAGGCATAGCCATCGGTCAAATTACGAAACATTCGTAATTTGCTGTCTTTTAAACCGAAAAGTCGCACGTAATTGCGAGCCGTATCATGACTGAAAGCTACATTTTCAGCCAACCAAGGCAACCATCTGCCATGCCTAATTCTTCCCTTTGCCTTGACTAGCAATTCTCCAATCCTGATCGCCTTTTCGACCGAGATTTTACCAACAGCACATAGCTCGCCATGTAATTCGTTGATTTCTTGCGCAATCGCTTCAAGAGACAGCACTAGTTGTTCAGTATTCATGCCAGTTCCATAGCTTTCGGCTCTCCCCTCACCCTGCGCAGACTCGGAGCGTTCTGTTTTTCCTCGATCAAGCCGGACAAGATCTCGTTCAGCTTCACCTTGGCTTCCTTAGCCTTAATTTTGAGCTTTCTGCCTAAGGCTTTCTCGATGTCGGTGATGCTGTAAGTCTCCGACGCTGCCAGATCCTCTTCATCAATGAACTCTTCCAGCCGTTTGCGTGCGACGTGCCAATTAGTCACCTCGCGCCGGGTGATCCCTGGAACCATCCCCCAGCCTGGAATCGAGCAGCTCGGGTCATCGGTCAGGCGTTGAGCGTAAAACTCTTTAACTTGGCCGGCGTATCTGATCACCGCTTCGGTTCGATCTAATAACGCTGACACTTCCTCTGGATCGGTCGGCAACTCGACCAGTTGCTGTTTCTGGACTGGCTCAAGCATCTGCTTTTTGAACGCAGGACAGATCAGAACCGCCGGGCACCATTTACACGCCTCAGGCGACGGATTAAATGGTACAGCCTCCGCATGAATCGCCTGCAAGGTATCTAGGATCTCGTTGTACGCGTGGGCCAGCTCGGCAATCGAATAGCGAGCTTCAGTGACCCCATACGGCCCAGAGATGATCTGGGCGTAGACTTCTGTCACGTGCGGCAAATGGAGTGCCACCAGGACCGCCAGCACCTTGAGCTGACTATTGATCTCGGCTGGATCCGGCTCGGAAAATCCTGACTTGAAATCGATGACCAGCGCCGTTGTGTCGTCGTGATAGACAACGTCGGCTTGTCCACTTAAGGCAGCTTTAACCATAATCTCTTTTCCTTCAGGACATTGACTGGTTTATCGCCAAAAATGCGATGCACCTGTTCCTCGGCCCGCTCCTTCAAAAAGTCGGCAGTCTTTTGGTCAGCCTCCGAGAGCTCGACTTTCTCGCCGGCCAGGTAGGCATGGATCTGCGTGCCTCTGGCCGCCGCAGGCGAGCTTTTGTGCGCTTCCTGCCCAAGGCGCTTAGCTTCCTGCTCGAGCTGCCAGGAACCATGACATAACTCGTAACGGCGCCATGATGACGCACTCGGTAAGCCTCGTCGTTCGTCATCCATGCTAGTAAGGAAGATCGTCCGGTTCAGGTTCACCTCCTGAGGCAATTTCTTGTTTGGCGCGCGCCTTTAAG
>Ga0210402_10003337_pt1 | contig 15112 bp, 13 predicted proteins | sample IncBWC7MmetaG_FD_161055 | JGI IMG/M metagenome (GOLD analysis project Ga0210402, IMG submission 161055) | Forest soil microbial communities from Barre Woods Harvard Forest LTER site, Petersham, Massachusetts, United States - Inc-BW-C-7-M | ecosystem: Environmental > Terrestrial > Soil >...
GGGTTGTTGCCCGGCGCGTTCGGATCCCCGTTGATGTTGGGAAAACCGGGCCCGTTTGGTCCTTGCGATTGCCCTGGGTTAAATTGGCCTGGGTTAAATTGGCCCGGGTTCAATTGCCCTGGGTTAGATTGGCCGTCCGCGGGATTGCCGCCCTCACTGGGCCGCCGCCGGTCGCGCGCGCTGATGCCGCCGGTCTGCGGTCCATTCAGCGTCTCTCCCAGTCCGGCCTGTATGCCCACGTATTGGCCCGCCGTGGTGGCAGCATCTTTCTGGTCACCCGGCGTCTTCGGCTTGTTGACCAGCGAGTCCGTGAGCGCTCCGTTGTTGATGTGGATCAGGCGCCATTCATCCTTCCCCGTCAGTGGATCGACGTACCGCCGCCGCAGGAAGCGCTGGTTCTGAAAACTTTCCAGGTCCTTGAGTTCGGCCGGGTACCGGCCCGCTTTCTTGTAGAACAACTGGATGGCGCGCTTATACTGCTCGCCGCGGTCGATCAGCAATTGCTCCTTCTGCCGCTGCGACTCCAGCGCCACGCGTGGCATCTCCAGGTACAAGCCGATCGCCACCACCGAGGCCAGCAGGAAAACCAGCAGCATGGCAAATCCGCGTTCATCCGCCCGACGCATTCTGTGCTTCCTCGGTATAATTCACGGTCTGCTGCTTCTTGGAGTCTACATCTTCCATCACCACGGAGGTGATTCCGATTCGCACCACTTTGTAGCGTTTCTTGACCACCATGCCCTCGGTGGCCAGGATGATGTCTTCGCCGTCCAGGAAAAAGGCCGTTTTCCTGCCGTTGATGCGGGTGGTCGAAAGGCCATAATACTTGTAGGGGATCGGCGGAGGCGGCGCCTCCGTTACTATCGTGGGTGGCTTCGGCGCCTCCTCGGGGACTGGCATTGGCCCCATCAGATGCGTGCCCGGCAGTGGAATCTTCGGCTCGGGCCCTTTCAGTACCGGCGTCTCCACCGGCTGAATCGACCCGAATTGGAACAAATTCCGCTGCCCGCCTTCGAACTTCACCGCCTGCACCTTGGCCAGCAGATCCGTTCGCAGCGTCGGGTCCACGTCGATCGGGTTGATCTGTTCTTCCTTCCGTTTGGAGCGCAACGCGGGACGGAACTCCTCGCTCTTCGGCCGCGCGGTAGGGGCCGCCCGATGGACATCCGGCGCCATTGGCTGCGAAGCCGCCGGTGTACTGGGTACAGGCACGGGCGCACCGGAATCCACATCCGCCGGACTGCCCGCCCGCCGGGCCGTGCCCGACCCCTGGCCTCCGGCCCCCGTCGAAGGCCCTGAAAACAGGTTTGAATACACCATGTACCCGGCGACAACCGCCAGCACGGTCAGGAACCCCAACTTCTTCTTATCCTTGGTCCCTGTCGTCATAACGTTGCACCCAATGGCGAGGTCCCCGGCTGGTCGCGGTAGAATGTGAGCACTTTCAGGCTCACGTTCAGGTTCTGTCCGGTCTGCTGCGGCGACAATTGCATGTTCTCAATAATTAAAAACAGCGGCGACTTGTCAACCAGATACACAAACTTAGTCAAGTTGGCGTAAGTCCCCTGGTAACCCGCGTTGATGGTCATCATCCAGAGCGTGTCGCTGCCTTCGATCAGGTCTTCGTTCATCGTGATCGGCAGGTAAGCGCCGCCGGCCTCCTTGGCCATGCGGTTCAATTCCTCCTGGACGCTGGAAGTCACCACCCGGTGTTCGGTGACGTACTTCTCCAGAAACTGGTCGCCTTCCTTGCGCGCGGTCTCGACTTTCGACACCATCCGCCTGGCGCTGGCCACCTTCCCCGCGAGCGCCGCCAGTTGGCCCCGCAGCGACCCTTCCGCCTGCCTTAAATCATCGGCCGATCCGCCGAAAGGCTTGAATGCGATCACCGCCACCACCAGGTTCGCCACCAGCAGCAACCCGATGACGGCGCGCATGATCACCCGCGGATCGCGGATGGACGAGCCCGATACCTTTCCGCTGAAGCTAAAGTTTTTGAGCATAATTCACCGTAAACCGGTACCGGTACAGCGGCTCCGATTGCGAAGGCGGCAGCACCGATTGCGGCGTCACCGCGCCAAACAACTCCGATCTCTCCAGCGCCTTGTACAAATCGATCACCGGTTCTGCCGATTCGGCCCCCACCAGCATGTCCAGCGTCACCTGGCCCTTACCCATTGGAAAGGGCCGGATGTTCAACACCTTCACCTTGGCCGGCATGGTCTTTTCCAGATCCGCCAGGATTTTGGTCCAACTGATCCCCTTGCGGTACAGAAGCGTGTTCAGGAAAACGCTCCGCTCCAGCACTTCCGCGTTCTGCGGTTGGCGCAGCACGCCTTCCAAACTCTGCTGCTGGTCCGCGCTCGCCCGCAGCAGCGATCTGATCCGGCTCACCTGGGCCCGCAAATCCGCCAGTTGCGCGCGGTCGGTCATGGCCAGCGAGATCAACGCCCCCAGTGTTCCCACCAGGAGCAGGCTCACCGCCGCGGAAGCCACCAGCATGGCCCGGTCGCGCCGGAACGGCTGGCTCGCAAGATTGATTGGAATCTTCATATTTTCCCTAGTTATTTCTTGCAATCGACCGCAAATACCCCAACAGCCCGGCGTTGTTCTCGCCCGGAACTCCCAGCGGCGACCGCAGCGACTGCACAGGCACTCCCAGTTCTTCTTCGAACCTTCGCTCGGCCTCTTCCGACCGCGCCTCAAACCCGCATAGCATCAACTGGTCCGGCCGCCCGCTCATGCTGTCTTCGGCGTATACAAACGTCGGAATCAGCACCGACGCCACATCCTCCAAATCCGCCGAAGGCATCTCCAGGCAGCGCACCAGCTTGAGCGTCCCCTTTTCCCGGACCAGCACCGTAAGCACCCGGCCCGTCAGTTTCGCCAGCACGCTGAGCCCGCCCTCCGGCGCCAGTTCCAGCGCCGCCAGGGCCGAAGTAGTCACCAGCCCCGGAATCATTCCCGCCGTACGGAAGGGCGATTCGTACCGCGCGACGATTTCAAGCGGCGCCATCACCACCACCACATCGACATTCTTGGTGGCCTTGTTGGCGCTCGCCTGCACTGAATAACTCATCGCGGCCGTTTCGACATCGAACGGCACGCTGCGCTTCACGCGGAACCGAATCAGCGAAGCCTGTTCCTTGGCATCGGTAGGGAAACTGTCGAAATCGAGCACCGAAATGCGCGCTGAAAAGTCGGGCAGGATCAGCGCCACGTCTTTTCGTTTGCGGGCCGCCTGCGTCCCCGAAAGCGCCCGTACCGCCTTCATGAAATCGTCCGGATCTGCGACATTCTCCTTCAGCGGAGACACCGTCAGAGTCCCGTCTTTCAACGGCTGGAAATCCATCTCGGTCCGCGTCCCGAGCCGAGCCGCGGCAATTCCGGCCTCGGAAATCTCAAACACCATCGCTGGCGGCGGATCGTTCAACAGCGACTTTAGCTTGTCTAGCAGCACGAGGCCTCCGAAGACAGGTGGCCGGTGGCCGGTGGCCGGTGGCCGGTGAAAAAGGGCGACGCATGCCGGTGGCCGGTGGCCAGTGGCCAGTGAAAGTGGGCGACGCGACGAGAGCCGGAGGTGTTTTCACCGGCCACCGGCCACCGGCCACCGGCCACCGTTTTCAACTGGCCACCGGCCACCGTTCTCAATCTATCCCTCAATGAAGGTCACCTTATTGATCTCGCGCAGCGTGGTGATGCCCATCCGCATCTTCTCCACCGCCGAGTCCCGCAGGAATGTCATGCCGGTTTCCTTGGCCGCCCGCCTGATCTCCGACGTCGGCCGCCGGTCCAAAATCATCTCGCGGATCTTGTCGGTTAAATCCAGCAGCTCATGAATCGCCGACCGGCCGCGGAATCCCGTGCCGCCGCACTCGAAACAGCCCACGCCTTCCATCAGCGGCACATCCCGCCATTCCGCCGGGTTCAGGCCGCTCTCCACCAGCAGCCCATCCGGATACCGCACCGGCCGTTTGCAGTGTTCGCAAATCTGCCGCACCAGCCGCTGCGCCAGAATGCAGTTCAATGCCGAAACGAAGTTGTAGGGCTCCACTCCCATGTTCAGGAAGCGGCCCAGCACGTCCAGCACGTTGTTGGCGTGGACCGTGGTGAAAACCAGGTGGCCCGTAAGCGCCGAGTTGATGGCAATCTGCGCCGTCTCCTGGTCGCGGATTTCGCCGACCATGATCTTGTCCGGGTCGTGCCGCAAAATCGACCGCAACCCGCGCGCGAAAGTCAGCCCTTTCTTCTCGTTCACAGGGATCTGCGTGATCCCCTTCACCTGGTATTCCACCGGGTCTTCGATGGTGATGATTTTGTCTTCGTCGTTCTTGATTTCGCTCAGCGCCGCATACAACGTCGTGGTCTTCCCAGACCCGGTAGGCCCCGTCACCAGAACCATGCCGTACGGCTCGGTGATGTAGCGCCGGAACTTCACCAGGTCGGCAGGGGAGAAGCCGACCACATCCAGCGACAGCTTGGCAAACTTCTCGCTCATCGATTCCTTGTCCAGCACGCGCAGCACGGCATCTTCGCCGTGAATGGTGGGCATGATGGAAACGCGGAAATCGATCAGGCGGTTCTTGTAGCGCACGCGGAAACGCCCGTCCTGCGGCACGCGCTTTTCGGCGATATCCAGCTCGCTCATCACTTTGATGCGCGAAATGATGGTCGATTGCCAGTCCTTCGCGATGGGCGGCATGGCGTAGTGCAATACGCCATCGATCCGGTACTTGATGGCCACTTCCTGGTCGCGCGATTCGATGTGGATATCGCTGGCGCGCCGCTCCAGGGCATTGAAGATGGTGGTATCCACCAGCTTGATTACCGGCGCGATATCGCTGTCGGTGGCGGTCAGCTTGTCGATGGAAAGCGTCTCGTCGCCATCGCCGTCTTCCACCACCACATCCAGCGCGAAGCCTTCGGTTACCGATTCCAGCACACGCTGCGATTGCTCAGTCTTCTTCAACAGGTCCGAAATCTGCGAGAGGGTTGCCACCTTCACCCGCAGCTTCCGGTTCAACAGCAGCGTCAGCTCATCGATGAGGTTGAGGTTCCGCGGATCTGCAAGCGCAATTTCCAGCGTCCCGTTTTGCAACTTCATCGGTACGAAGTTGTACCGGAACATCAGATCCACCGGAATCGACCGGAACAGATCGTGGTCAATGGCGCCATCGCGCAGATCGACGTATTCGCACCGGTACCGCGCAGCCAGTGCCTGCGCCTGCTCGGACTCCGTCGCCGGATCCGCCAACCGAACTTTTTCGATAGTTGCCATAAACAAATCCTAATGAATCGTATCGGCCAGAGAGAAGATCGGCAGATACAACGCGATCAATACAAACGCCACGAAACAACCCATCACGATCATGATGGCCGGCTCGATCATGGACAGCATCGCCGCCATCCGGGTATTCACGTCTTCCTCGAAGAATTCAGCCACCGAGTTCAGCATTTGGGGCAGCGCACCGGTCGATTCGCCTACTTCGATCATATCGATTGCCAGCGGCGGAAAGATCTTCGACGCCTTGAGCGACCCCGACAGCGGCTGCCCTTCCCGAACGCTCTTCCCCGCCGCCACGATCAACCGCTTCAGCAGCGGCGTGCCCAGGGAATCGGCCGCCGTTTCCATGGCCTGAACCAGTGGAATGCCGCCGACCAGCAGGGTGCTCAGGATGCGAGCAAGTTGCGCCACCTGGTACTTCAGCCAGACTTCTCCAACCACCGGCACTTTCAATTTGAGCCGATCCACGATTTCGCGCGCCGAATCTTTCCGCAGCCACCAGCGCATCCCGAAGATCCCCAGAACCAACGCCGCGGCAAAGACCACGATGTATTTCTGGGCCGCCTGTCCGAAAGCGATCAGGTAGACCGTCATGGGCGGCAGGGCCGCGTTCATGGTGGTGTACAGGGCCGCGAATGTCGGCACCACATAGGTCACCATGAATACCATCAGCAGAACCACCAGAACCATCAGCACGCAGGGCATGATCAGCGAAACCGTGATCTTCTTCCTTACTGCCAGGGAGAGTTTCTGGTAGGTGATGTACCGGTCCATCACCTCGGTCAGGCTGCCGCTCTTTTCGCCCGCCATCACCGTGGTTACGAAAATCTTGGGGAAGATCCCCTGCTGCCGGAAGGCATCGGAGAGCAGCGTGCCGCCGCGCACTTCGTCGCGCACAGCCCGGATGTAAGGTCCCAGTTTCGGATCGGTAAGCCTGTCGGCAAGAAGATCCAGGCCCTTCAGGATCGGCAATCCGGCCCGGATCAGCGTAACAAACTGCTGGTTGAAGATCAGGAACTTTTCGATGTTGAGCTTTTTCCGGCCGCCGAACAGCCCGCTGGCGGCGATCCCGGCTCCGGCCGCCCGGTTCTTGATGGAGTAGATCAGGTAGCCCTGCTGGGAATACTTCTCCCGCAGTTCCTTCTCCGACGAAGCGGATGCGATCTGCTTGTGGATCTGCCCACGGCCATCGGCGTACTTGAGCACGAAATCCGGCATCGCCTATTGTCCTGCCTCCACCAGTTCAACTCCTTTAGGTACTTGAAACTGAAAGAGTTTGCCGTCCAGCGCCGGATCCACCTTCTCCTGGTCGAAGGCAAAGTCCAGAACGGAGCGGTCGAAGCCGGTCACCTTGACCTGTTTGATGCGGCCGTCCGATGCCACCAGGAATTCCACCGCCGAATAGGGCAGGTTGTCGGTTTTGGGCTCCGCCGTGATCCGCGTATCGGCTCCTTCGGCCCGCCCTTCCAGGTTGCGAAACTCCTTTTCGAAGTTCAACTTACCCAGCAGGAAGGCCAACGGGGCGCGCATGTCCTCGCTTTCCTGGAATTTCATCCTCTCCGCCCGCTTCTCAGCCGGGGTATACAGCCAGAGGTATTTCCCGTCGGAAACGAAGAGCTTGCCCTTAGGCTGGTCATAATCCCACCGCATGCGCCCCGGCTTGCGCAGCAGCAGCGTCCCGCTCTCCGACCGCCGCGGCTTCCCCTGGGGCGTATAATCCTCATGGAAAACGACTTGCAGCGTTTTGGCCCGGTTGTAACGGCCTTCGACCGCCTTCAGCAGACCGTCCAGGCGGGCGTCGGCCGCAGCCGCCGACACCACTAGTAACCCGATCAGTAGCCGAGTGCTCACATCACTGTAGACGTACAAAGGCGGTAGAACGTGCAGCAACGAATAGAGCAAATATGGTAGGGATGGGCAGATTCGAACTGCCGGTGTCTCCGGACCTGGAAGGCAGGACGTAGTGGAGCGGGTGCGGCAGGTAGCAGGGTCGGGGGCCGCGGGCGGCCGGACGCCAGATGCCGGATGCCGGATTCTGGTGGCCGGAACGGCCACACGCGAGCGAGTCCTGACATACCCTCACGACTGCGGGAGCTTAAGGGCCGGGCAGATTCGAACGTAGAAGAGGTGCAGAATTCTGGGATTGGACTGAACGTTCCGGCATGCTGGGGCGACGTCGCCCAGAAAAAGGACTGGACAAGTCGCGCAAATCCAGGGCATAATAGGTGGTACTGAAACAGTTGTTGATCAAATTGTTTTAGGATAGTAGACATCATGGTGCAAGCCGCGTGGATACCTGGGCTTGAGCAGGAAGTGCGCCGATACCTGAACGGCGAATCGACCGGACACGATCCCTGGCATGCTTTTCGCGTCCGCGACCTGGCAATACGCATCGCAAAGGCAATTGGAGCGGATACCGAAGTGGTACACGCTGCCGCGTTGCTGCATGACATCGGCCACGCGACCGGTCGAGCGGAGCACGCCCGCCGCGGAGCGAATCTAGCGGCCGAGATCCTGTGCGGCTGTGGATTTCCGGCGGATAAGGTTCACGCCGTGACCTTGTGCATCGAGCATCACCACTGGTTGCCCGGGCGCGCCGGGGATCCTCAGAGTCCAACGCTGGACTATCAGGCATTCGCCGACGCAGATCGCTTGGACGCGCTCGGTGCCGTGGGCATTGCCCGTACATTCGCGTTTGGCGGCGCGCACAACCGCCCGATCTGGGATCCGGAACCGAATGCGGCGGGACACGGCGCGTACGGCATCTCTTCGATTCACCACTTCTACGACAAGCTGCTCCGGTTGCCTGACGATATGTACACCGAACCGGGCCGGCGCATGGCAGCGCGACGGGTTGCGGTCATGGAGGAGTTCCTGAGAACGTTCCATCTGCAGTGGGACGGCAAAGACGCCGAACTCGGGGTGGTCGTCACGGAGTCCCGTGCATCACTGGGCTCCTTCCCGAAGCGATCGGTAAAGGTCCGCGATCGCATCCGTCGGATCTTCGCCGCGATCCTTGAGCCTGATCCAATCAACTAGGTTTTCGTCGTTCACGACGAGCAGGTATTTTTCATCGTTGTTAACGAACCAGTTCAGCATCTTCCACACGTCGTCGCCGCTGGTTTTTCTACACGCCAGGACTGCCAAGTAGCCCATACGCTTTCCGAGGTAACAGGCCGTCTGACGAAGGTCGTCGTACGTCAGTGTGTCTGTGTTCTTGCATTCGATGAGGAGCGGGTCGATCTGATAGCGCAGTTTCCAATCGGACCAAGGTCCTTTTTCGGCGGCGTTCCTGAAGGGCCTCGCCGAACAAAAAGGTGAACACGTCGCGCACCCAGCGTTGGTAGCTTGTTGCGTGCGTGTGTCCCGGTCGCAAGTCGGCCAGTCGACGCAGCAACGAGCGAGCCGCGCGAGACGTCTTTTGGGGCTGGTTGGATCCGCTTCGCAACCTGGCGAGGAGTTCTGCCCGAGTAGGCAGCCTCCTGAGGGTCGCGCCGGCGCGTTCAAGATCCTGGGCCCACCGGTGTAGGGTGAGCGCGCCGAGTGCAGTAGCCCAGGTTTTCGGCTGGTCTTCGCGATTGTCGTTCCAGCCGCTTCCGATCCGCTCATCTGCAAAGTATCGAATGTGCAGGAGTGCGAGCGGATCATCCGGCCGAACTATAGGCCGAAGGTGCAAGTAATTCGAGCCGCACATCAGGGCCATACTGAAGCGCTCAGACAGCCAGTCCTCGTCTACGTGGTTGCTCGGCCACCCCTCCTCGAAGAGTTCCCAATACGCAGTGAATGACGACAGACTGGCCACGCGCCGGTCGCTGGCAGGGGTTACGGCGACGCGCTGCAAGTGCTCCCGAAGCGGCGACCACAATGGGTCGAGTTCGTCGCATGAGTTCAGGAACGCCGACACACGAGCAAGCGCCTTCGCGCCGCGATTGCCAAGGCGCCGGCGGAATCGTGCGAGGACGAGTGTCGGATAGAACGTGTAGATCAGCCGCTGATGGCCGTCCGTGCCAGTAAAGTTCCAGCCGCCATTTGCGGCTTGCGTTCGGAGCAGCCACTCGACGGAGGGTTGAATCACTCTTTTATACCGGCCAATCTGTTTGAACTACAACTTCCAGCGTAAGCGACCTAAAATCAAACAGATTGGCCGGTATCAAAGCGTTTAACGGGTCCAATTTGTGCACGCGCCCTGAAACTCAAGATTCCGCTCAAGTTATAGTCGCGCGGGCATCATAATTGGCCGGTTAAACTCGCCATTCCGCGCCGAGACTGGCGAGCGCGAGCGCTGCCTGACCGGTCGTCCACGCGCTGGGCGCTTTTCCCGTCGTTCTCGGAAAGGCACCGGCCTGGTCCGCTGGACTATTTAAGCGAAACGCGAGTAGGACGCGATGGAAGTCGTCCTTCTCATGCTGCGTCAGTGGGCCCGTCTCTGACAAGGCGTACACGCAGATCGCCGTCGTCGTGCAACTGACCATCTCCTGGCCTGCGTACTGCGACGAGAAGCCTTTCCCCTTTACGAAACACTGCTTAAGAAGGAACGCTCGTGTGGCGTCAAGATCGGCTCCTGTTAAGCGCTTGATGACCAGCGAAGTCGTGGCTACTGTCGGTTGACTCAAGCGGACCCTCTGCCGAGGCAGTATGCCGCTCCAACGACTTTATTGAGAGGGTCTGGCACCGTAAGCTCTTGAAAACGAACTGGTAGGGACGGGCAGATTCGAACTGCCGACCTGTCGCTTAGGAGGCGACCGCTCTATCCATCTGAGCTACGTCCCCGAAATGTTGCTCTTATTGTACCGTTCCAGCGCCCGGCGGCCAATATCCTTCCTGTAGTGCATTCCCGCAAATTCAATCTTCCCCACTCCCGCATAGGCCCCGTCGATTGCCGCCGGCAGGTCCGCCCCGCCCGCCGTTACTCCCAGCACCCGTCCCCCCGCCGTCTCCAGCCGCCCGTGCAGCACGCGGGTTCCCGCCTGAAATACCGTGGCGCCGGTGGCCTCCGCCGCTGCCACTCCCGTGATCGGCTTCCCGGTCTCGTACTCACCTGGATACCCGCCCGATGCCATCACCACGCACACGCTCGGTCCCGGCTGCCACTCCAGCTTCGTCCCAGCCAGCCGCCCTTCCGCCGCCGCCATCAGCGCCGGCACGAAGTCCGATTTCAGCCGGTCCATCAGAGGTTGTGTCTCCGGGTCACCCAACCGCACGTTGAATTCCAGCACCTTCGGCCCGTACGCCGTCATCATCAGGCCCGCATAGAGGAAGCCGGTGAACCGCATCGCGTCCACGGCCGGGTGGATCACCCGGTCCAGGATCTCCTGCGTCTGGGCTTCGGTCAGGATGGCGCCGTCGCAGTAGGCGCCCATGCCGCCGGTGTTCGGACCACGGTCGCCGTCGAACACCGCCTTGTGGTCCTGAGCCGGCGCCAGCGGCACCACGTCGCGCCCATCGCATAGGGCGATGAAGCTGACCTCCTCGCCGCGCAGAAACTCCTCGATTACCAGCGGGCCGCGAAGCGCCGCCAGCGCCTCCCCAGCCGCAGCCGCGTCATGCGCCACCACCACTCCCTTTCCGGCTGCCAAACCGTCCGCCTTCAGCACCACCGGGAGCCCGAACCGGTGCATCGCCCGATGGGCATCGGCGGCGTTTTCCGCGATCACGAACTCGGCCGTCGGGATCGAGCGCTCCACAAAGAAGTTCTTGGCGAAGACCTTGCTGCCTTCCAATTGCGCGGCCTGCCGGTCCGGCCCCACGATCTTCAGGCCGCGCGCGCGAAACTCATCCACCACGCCGGCTACCAGCGGGGCTTCCGGACCGACCACCGTCAGATCGGCCTGGACCGTCTCGGCAATCTCCACGTACGACGAGCCTGCTGCCACGGGAACGCAGGTTGCCACCAGGGCCATTCCCGGATTCCCAGGCGCCGCGAACACCTCGACCCCGCTTGCATGCGCCAGCTTCCAACATAAAGCGTGCTCCCGTCCGCCGCTACCAATGACGAGGATCTTCATTTCGCTACAATCATATCAATGCAGGAACGGTACGATGTCGTGGTGATCGGCGCCGGCCATGCCGGGTGCGAAGCCGCGCGCGCCTGCGCCCGGATGGGGTTGAAGACCGCCATGGTCACCATGAACCTCGACCTGATCGCGCAGATGTCCTGCAACCCGGCCATCGGCGGCATCGCCAAGGGCCACCTGGTGCGCGAGATCGACGCCTTGGGTGGGGTGATGGGCGAAGTTGCGGATGCCGTCGGCATCCAGTTCCGCCTGCTTAACACCAGCCGCGGCCCCGCTGTCTGGTCGCCCCGCGCGCAAATGGATAAGCGGGTGTACCGCGTCCGCATGAAGGAAGTCCTGGAAAAGGAGCCGAACATCCGAATTAAACAGGCCGAGGTCGCCGCCCTGGTGATCGACGACGCTGTGACGGGCGACATCCACGATGACATACACGGCCAGATCCACGACGACATCCACACCGCCGCCGGCAACGCCGTTCCCACCCGCCGCGTCACCGGCGTTGAATTGCGCGATGGCCGGACCATCGCGGCCGGCGCCGTGATCATCACCACCGGCACGTTTCTGAACGGGCTGGCGCATGTCGGTGAGCGCAAGGTCAGTTGCGGCCGCAACGGCGAAGCCCCTTCCGAGCTTCTAGCCGACCAAATCCGCAGCCTCTGCCTGCACTGGACCCGCCTCAAGACCGGCACCCCGCCACGCTTGGATGGCCGCACCATCGATTGGTCGCAGTTTGAGCCGCAACCGGGCGATGTAATCCCTACGCCGTTTTCTTTCCTGACCGAGCGGATTGACCGGCCGCAGATCCAGTGCCACATCGGGTATACCACCGAGGAGACGAAGCGGGTTCTGCAAGAGGCCATTCCGCGGTCTCCGTTATATAGCGGCCAGATTGCAGGCGTCGGTCCCCGCTATTGTCCGTCGATCGAGGACAAGTTCGTCAAGTTCCCCGACAAGCTGCGCCACCAGATCTTCCTGGAACCGGAAGGCCTGGACACCAACGAGGTCTACGTCAACGGCATGTCCACCAGCATGCCGATCGATGTGCAGGAAGCTATGGTCGCCTCCATCCCCGGTTTGGAGCATGCCGAGATGATCCGGCCGGGTTACGCCATAGAGTATGACGCTATCGACCCGCGGGAATTGGAGCACACCCTGGAAGTGAAATCGCTGCGCGGGCTGTACCTTGCCGGGCAGATCAACGGCACTTCGGGGTATGAGGAAGCTGCCTGCCAGGGCCTGGTCGCCGGGATCAATGCCGCCTGCAGCTTGAGTGCCCGGGATCCGGTGGTGATTTCGCGGACCGAGGGCTATACCGGCATCTTGATTGACGACCTGATCACCAAGGGCGCGGACGAACCGTACCGGATGTTCACCTCGCGGGCCGAATTCCGGCTACACTTGCGGATCGATAATGCCGATATACGTCTGACTCCGATCGGCCGCCGTGCCGGGCTGGTCACCGACGAGCGTTGGCAGGTATTCTCCCGCAAGTTGCGGCAGAAAGAGAAATTGGATGTTGCGCTCGCCGCGCACCGTAACGGACAGTGGCTGAAGCGGCCTGAGTCTTCGATGGCTGAGATCGCCGGCTGGGTCCGCGAGGTTCTGGGGGAAGAGCCGGCCTGCGGCCTCGCGGCCACGGTGGAAACCGAAATCAAGTACAGCGGCTACATCGTCCAGCAAGAGCGGCAGATCGAACGGATGAAGGACTCCGAGCGCCGGCCCATCCCGTCCGATTTCAGGTTTGGTGCGATACCGGGCCTCTCGCGAGAGGTGCGCGACAAACTGGAGCGGGTCAGGCCGGAAACTCTGGGTCAGGCTGCGCGTATCCCTGGCGTCACCCCGGCGGCGATTGCGGTTCTGGATTGTTACCTGAGCCTGGCCCGTGTTTCCTGATCTCCTGCGGAAACGGTTCCCCGATCTGGAGGCAGGCAAGATCGCGCTGCTGGAAGCCCATTGGGAGCTGCTGCGGTTTTGGAATAAGAAGCTTAACCTTACTACTATCAGCGATTTAGATGCAGCAGTGGAAAGGCACTACGCGGAATCGCTGTTTTTGGGGTTGCGTCTGCCGTTGGGCCCGCTTCAGGTGGTTGATATCGGTGCCGGTGCCGGTTTCCCGGGCTTTCCGGTGGCGGTTCTGCGGCCGGAATGCAAGGTGACGTTGATTGAGTCACACCAGCGGAAGGCGGTTTTTCTTCGGGAGGCGAGCCGAAAATTGCCAAACGTCTGGGTGGTGGCCAAGCGGGCGGAAGAAGTGGCTGCGGGCTTCGATGTGGCGATTTCTCGTGCGGTCAGCTATCACGATCTGGAGGGTAGCTTGCGCAGGCTGGCATCTAGGGCCATGCTGCTTACTGGTCATGAAGTGCCTCCGGACGGGCTTGGGTTTGTTTGGGAACCTGGCATCCCGCTGCCGTTGGGAAATCGGCGCTTCTTGCGGATAGGAATGGCCAATCCGCCAGCGAACCGGCTGCCGTAAGTGCGGGCATGCAACCAATGGGCCTCATGAGATGGCAAACAAAGCCGGAGTGGGGAGATTCCGATTACTGGCGTTCTTGTTGTGCGGCACACCTCGAGTTTGTACATTTCTGGGAGAAGGTGGGATAGACCATCGTCTTTGGTGGTCTGTTGGGATGGGCGTTCCGCCCGCGAAACTTCATGAAAAACCACGCCAGGCTCCGGGAGATTCCGGATGGGCGAGGTGGTTTTTCGACCCTGTCATGCCTCGCCAGCCACTCACCGGTGTAGTTGTTGAGCGCTTTCCTAGATGGGGGTGGTTCACCGCTTCAACCATTTCCCAAGCGTGCGTGGTAGAAAGTCCAGTTGTGCTGGGCACAAGAGAAGGCGGCTGTTATATGGGCCCATTTGGATAGAGCGCCTTGGGGGGCCGCCGATCAACGAATGTGCGCCCCTCCGCCACCACCGCCTTTGGCCGTCAAATGCGGCTGACGTCCCTCTCCGGAACACCGTCTGACCGGTTACCCAATCCCTCCGCTAGCGAAGTTTCAGGGAAAGCGCTATTCGTCGGTGGTGGTTGAACCCGAATGCCGGTCCAACTGGGATGGCGGCCGAACTCGTGGGGCCGGTATCGCGGTTATTTCGATACACCGGACCGAGGCGCGAGACGCCTTGAGCATCAACTTGGCTGTCGATGGTGCGATGTAGGACTTGTGCGGCCCTTCGGCTCTTGTGATTTTTCTTCTGAGCTCCAACGTGGTCGAGGTTGGGCTAGGTTTGCTGGTTCATGCTGAATTCTGGCTGCGCGGTTGGGTCAAGGAAGATACGGGCCCGAGATCATCCTCAAAAGCCGGTCGGAATTGTAATGGCCCCAGAATTGGCAAGAGATAAACGTTGCGGCGGGTGAACAGGCGCGGCCGGTTATTCGGCGCTCAGGTACCGGGAGGGCGCTGCTAACCGTGGGCGGTACTACGGCCTGTTTCACGTGAAACAGGTTTCATTCATCTATGGTTCACGAGAGACAATTCGTGAGATTCCTCGCGTAAAACACACTCCAGCAGTCTTGTTTCACGTGAAACACCAAACGGGTTCGCAGGCCGCGAATCGTGATAGCATGGCCGCTTGAGCAGAGTTTTCGCCATTGCCAACCAAAAAGGTGGGGTCGGGAAGACCACTACTGCCATTAATCTGGCCGCTTCCTTAGCTGCCAATGACTTACGCGTCCTGGTTATCGATTCCGATCCCCAGGGCAACGCCACCAGCGGACTCGGCGTTGCCAAACATCCCGACCGCCCCAGCCTCTATCACGTGCTGTTGGGCGAAACGCCAGCCGCCCAAGCCGTCGTCGCTACCGAAATGGACG
>Ga0210402_10003338_pt1 | contig 15111 bp, 12 predicted proteins | sample IncBWC7MmetaG_FD_161055 | JGI IMG/M metagenome (GOLD analysis project Ga0210402, IMG submission 161055) | Forest soil microbial communities from Barre Woods Harvard Forest LTER site, Petersham, Massachusetts, United States - Inc-BW-C-7-M | ecosystem: Environmental > Terrestrial > Soil >...
TTGGAGCGGGTGAAGGGAATCGAACCCTCGTCATCAGCTTGGAAGGCTGTTGCTCTACCATTGAGCTACACCCGCGTCAGAAGTCAGTAGGCAGCAATCAGGTATCAGACGGGTACTGTTTCCTGATGTCCCTGATCCCGTCTGGTGGGGGAGGTAGGACTCGAACCTACGAAGGCGTAAGCCAGCGGATTTACAGTCCGCCCCCTTTGCCGCTCGGGACACTCCCCCGCACCGTATCGCGCATCGACAACGATGTGCGATACGGTGCGGTTTATGGGGAGCGGGTTGCGCAGTGTCAACCGCACCACCTAAGCCTATGGCCAACATGTATCCACCCGCAACGCACAGGCCAACGCGCGACAAACGCAGGAAGGCCAACCGCACCGCCGCCGACGCGCGCGACAGAGCGCGGCCCGCGGAGCATGCAACGGCCATCCTCTACGGCTGGCACACCGCGAGGGCCGCATTGGAAAATCCCGCCCGCCGCATCCGTCGCCTTCTTGCGACCGAGAACGCTGCACGGCGCCTCGCCACCGAGGGCGTGCCGCTCGCAGTCCCAGCCGAGATCGTGCGGCCCGACGTGATCGCGCGGCGCCTCTCCCCCGATGCCGTACACAATGGGCTTCTGGTCGAGGCCGATCCACTCCCCTCCCCCGAGCTCGACGACATCGAGCCTGCGGGCATCGCGCTGGTGCTCGATCAGATCACCGACCCGCACAATGTGGGAGCCATCCTGCGCACAGCTGCAGCCTTCGCCGTCGCTGCGGTGATCACGACCGCCCGCCACAGCCCGGAAGCAACCGGGGTTCTGGCGAAATCCGCTTCGGGCGCGCTGGAATATGTGCCCATGGTCACGGTGCAGAATCTCGGCCGCGCGCTCGAGGCGCTGAGGGAGCGCGGATACCTTCTCGTCGGCCTCGACAGCACCGGGGAAAACGACATCGCCGATGCAGCCTTGCGCGCTCCGCTTGCCCTCGTCCTGGGCGCCGAAGGCAAGGGCCTGCGGCAATTGACCCGGACCACCTGCGACGTGGTGGCCCGGCTCGCCATGCCTGGCCGCGTCAAGAGCCTCAATGTGTCGAACGCGGCAGCGGTTGCGCTTTACATCGCGAGCAGGCGCATTGCGACGAAATAGACGCATCAATACCGGCGGTGCCGGTGATAGTGCCGGTGATAGAAGTGTCGCCGCATACCGGGGTGGGACGACCAACTGACGTAAGGGGCCGGCTCCGCATAGGGGTAGCCGACGAACGGACTGTAGGCTCCGCGCGGATATCCACCGGAGTCATTGAGCCCGTAGGGATAGCCGGAGAACACCGGACCGACATAGGGGTAGCAGCAGGGCTCAGAGTCGGCCAGCTGGTGGCGATAATGGCCGGGGCCGGAAAATACCGGCCCCTGGTTGACGAGATAGCTCTGGACCGCAGGGCCGCACGGAGCAGCGATTTCCACAGCGGGTGCGCAACCGCAATCGCCGCCGAAGCCGGGGCAGCCGGCGGCAGATGGCCCCACCATGCCAAGCCACGACGTCGCGGCAACCGCAAGCGCGGCGAGATATCTCAGCACTTGTCTCTCCCTCCGAACGCGCAGGGCGGATTAGCGGGAGCGTAATCCGCCGAACGGCGAGTTACGGCGCGAGGACGCGCCTGCCTGCCCTACGACGCGACAACAGGATGAACATGGGGTGAAAGCTGTTGAGCGCCGGTTAGCCGGGTCGGAAACTTCCCGTTTGCATTAATAAATGGTGACTGACGTGCTCTGGCGGCTGCATTAGACTTTCGACGTACGACGAGTGGCGGACAGACACCGACGCCCGCACCGATTAGCGTTCATGCGGTTCCGCTCGCAATGCGAGCGGGCCGCATTTCGTCAATTCACAAAAATCCGGGAAGCAACACCCATGGCAACCTTGACGCAAACCTCCGTCCGCGGACGCGGAATGACGAGCGAGGAGAAGTTCGTCATCTTCGCCTCCTCCCTCGGCACCGTCTTCGAATGGTACGACTTCTATCTCTATGCGACGCTCGCGCCGTTCTTCGCCGCGCTGTTCTTTCCGCCAGGCAATGACACTGCCGCACTGCTGTCGGCCTTCGCCACCTATGCGGCGGGCTTCCTGGTGCGCCCGTTCGGGGCGCTCATCTTCGGCCGCATCGGCGACCTTGTCGGCCGCAAATACACCTTCCTCGTCACCATCGTGGTCATGGGCGCGTCCACCTTCCTCGTCGGCCTGTTGCCGACCTTTGCGCAGATTGGCTGGGTCGCGCCGATCCTGCTGGTGACGCTGCGGCTATGCCAAGGGCTTGCACTTGGCGGAGAGTACGGCGGTGCCGCCACCTACGTTGCGGAGCACTCCCGCGCGGACGAGCGCGGCTACACCACGAGCTTCATCCAGACCACCGCGACGCTCGGCTTTTTCCTTGCGCTGGTCGTGATCGGGCTTTGCCGCGTCTACATGGAGACGAAGATGTTCGCCGAGTGGGGCTGGCGCATTCCGTTCCTGGTCTCGCTGATCCTGCTCGTGTTCTCGGTCTATATCCGGCTCAAGCTCAACGAGACGCCGATCTTCCAGAAGATGAAGGAAGAGGGGAAAGGCTCCAAGGCGCCGCTGACCGAGAGCTTCCTCCGCTATCCCAACAACAAATACGTGCTGCTGGCGCTCCTCGGCGCTACGGCGGGTCAGGGCGTGGTATGGTATACGGGACAGTTCTATGCGCTGTTCTTCCTGCTGCTGATCCTGAAGCTGGACTTCATTCCCACCTATACTCTCATCGCTCTATCGCTGGTGATCGGGACGCCGTTCTTCATCGTGTTCGGCTGGCTGTCGGACAGGATCGGACGGCTCAAGATCATTCTAGCCGGTTGTGCAATCGCGGCGGTCACTTATTTCCCGCTGTTCGGCGCGCTGACACACTACATCAATCCGGACCTCGAAAAATTCCAGCAGACACATGAGCTGACGGTGACCGTGGATCCCGCCACCTGTCAGCTCAACGCGCCCTGGAATACTCCAACACCTTGCGATGCCGCGCGCGACATCCTGACCAAGGCCGGCCTGAATTTCACTACGACGAATGGTGCGGCCGGAGCCCTGCCCACGCTGACCGTCAAGACCCCGACGGCCACGAAAACGATCGACAGCACAAGCGCTCCGAACTGGGCAACTGCCAATAGCCCGAAGTGGCTGGCGGCACTCAGCGCGGAGGGTTACCCGGCGAAGGCCGATCTCAACAAAGTGAACTGGGTCATGGCCGAGCTCATCCTGATCATCATGGTGATCTACGTGACCATGGTATACGGCCCGATCGCGGCGTTCCTGGTCGAGATGTTCCCGACCAAGATCCGCTACACCTCGATGTCGTTGCCGTACCACATCGGCAACGGCTGGTTTGGCGGACTACTGCCGCTGCTCGCGACGGCGTTGGTGGCGGCATATGGCAACATCTACGCCGGCCTGTGGTACCCGATCGTCGTGTCGGTGATGACGCTCATCATCGGCTCGTTCTTTCTGCGCGATACAAAAGGCGTTGATATCACCACCGGCTCCGGCGTTGCGATCCAAAAGGCATAAGAACAAAAACACAGTGAAAGGGCGGCGCGAGCGCCGCCCAGCAGGGGGCGGGTTTCAACCCGCCCCCTGCGTGCGTTGAGCGCGCCGATGCGGGGTGGGCAAAGGGACGCAATATCTTCCTTTTCTACGCGGGCAAAACCTGTCCCCGAGACATAACCGACATCGGGGAAACGCCGCCCCGGATTTCGCCAGGGCTCAATCCGGGCTACGGTGTTGAGCTCGTGGTAACGACACGGCCAAATTCATCGCGGGTCAATTCTTGCAGACTTCATGCGCATCGCGCTGCTTTCAGACGTTCACGCCAATCGGGAAGCCCTGTCCGCCTGCCTCGCGCATGCGCAGGCCTGCAGCGTAGATCGCCATATCTTTCTCGGTGATTACGTCGGCTATGGCGCGGATCCCGGCTGGGCCGTGGATACGGTTGCGGCCCATATCGAGGCTGGCGCAATTGCCGTGCTCGGCAACCACGACGCGGCGGTGGTGGGCTCCGATGCGGATATGAACGACACTGCCCGCGCCGCCATTGCATGGACCCGCACCCAGCTCACGCCGCAGCAATGCGACTTCCTGCGCGGCTTGCCGCTTAGCGCAAGTGAGGTCGACAGCCTTTTCGTGCATGCGAGCGCCTGGGCGCCGGAAGCCTGGGATTACGTGACCGACGTCCGCGCAGCGAGCCGCAGCTTCGGCGCAACGCAGCAGCACGCGACGTTCTGCGGACACGTCCATGTTCCCGAGATCTACCATCTCAGCGGCACGGGCAAGATTGCCTCGTTCACACCCATCGCCGGGACCGCAATTCCGCTCACGCCGCAGCGGCGCTGGCTCGCAATCCTGGGCGCGGTGGGACAGCCCCGCGACGGCATTCCCGCCGCGTCCTACGCCATCCTCGATGAGGAGCGTACCACCCTGACCTACATGCGCGTGCCCTATGATGCGGCAGGCGCCGCTGCAAAGGTACGAGCAGCAGGGCTGCCGGCCGTGCTCAGCCTTCGCCTTCTGGCGGGGCGTTGACCGGATGGCGGGCAGAGGCTTGCAGCCTGGAGACGTCGTCGCCGGCTTTCGCCTCGAAGAAGAGCTGCCGCTCGCCGCCACCGCCGCGTTCTGGCGCGTATCCCGCGCCGCCGACGATCCGCCTTTGTTGATGAAAATCCCGCGCCTGGAGCACGGCGCAAACCCCATCAACATTGTCGGCTTCGAAGTCGAGCAGATGATTCTGCCCAAACTGTCCGGACCACACGTGCCGCGCTTCATTGCGTCGGGTAGCTTGGATAGCCCCTACATCGTCATGGAGTTGATTGTCGGCGAGTCCCTGCGCGCGCAGCTTGCGAAACTGCCGCTGCCGGCCGAGGCCGTTGCAAGCCTGGGTGCCAAGATAGCCTCCGCACTGCACGATATTCATCGCCAGGAGGTGATTCATCTTGACGTCAAGCCGAGCAATATCATCCTGCGCACAACAGGCGAAGTCGCCGCATTGATCGACTTCGGGTTTTCCCGACACCTGCGCTTGCCCGACATCCTGGCGGAAGAGTTCCCGGGCCCGATCGGGACCGGGCCCTACATCGCGCCGGAGCAGCTGCTCGGCAATCGGACCGACCCGCGCAGTGACATATTTGCCCTCGGCGTCATCCTCTATTTCTTCCTCACCGGCGAACGGCCTTTTGGCGATCCGAGCGGCGTGCGCGAATGGCGCCGTCGTCTTTATCGCGAGCCGGTACCCCCGCGCGCTCTGCGCGCGGATTGCCCTGCCTGGCTGCAGGAGCTCATTCTGCGCTCGCTGGAAGTGCATCCGCGAGAGCGGCATGCCACGGCCGCTCAGCTCGCGTTTGATCTCCAACACCCCCAGCAGGTGCACGTAACATCTCGTGGCAAGCGTACACGGCGCGACGGCGCGCTTTCGTCCGTTAAGCGCTGGATCCATCTGAGGCGAAGCCTGCCGTCACTGCGGCAAACAATCGCGCGCCAGCTCGAGCAATCGCCGATCATCATGGCAGCAATCGATCTTTCCCCCGGCCAGGAGGCATTGGCGGACGCAATGCACCTTGCCGTTCGCGAGATCCTCCAGGCGCACTCCGATGCACGGCTTACCTGCGTGAATGTTCTGCGCCTGTCGCGGCTCGCAATCGATCCCTCGGAGGACGAGCAGGGACGCAATCTGCATTTGCGGCGCCTGGCCGAGCTCCAGTACTGGGCGAAAGAGCTGCCAGTGCCCGCGCATGGAATCACGTTCCATGTGTTCGAGGCGCCGAACCCGGCGGCGGCGCTCCTGGATTATGCCCGCAACAACCACGTCGACCACATAGTCATCGGAGCACGCGCAAGCTCGCCGTTGCGGCGTTACCTCGGCAGCATATCCTCGCAAGTCGTGGCGGAAGCGCCCTGCACCGTCACGGTTGTGCGTGCGACCGAGAGCGCAGCAAGCTAAACGTGATTCTCCTTGCAATTCGAAATCGACTAGCGCTAGCCTGATTTCGCTACCCCATGCGTAGGTCACTGGGGACTGCAGTAGGGGTGACCGTCGGGGCTTGTTCATGAGTGACCCGATCTTCGATTTCGGGTTCGGATTCTTCCTCGCCGCATTGCTCATTATCGGCGCCAAGGCGCTTGCGCGCTCGTGGCTGTTCCGCTTCGCGCGCAGGCGGCTCGAATCCGCCGCGCCCAATCTCATGGCCGACATCGAAGCGGACATGGGAGAGCTGCACGCGCAAATAGCGGTGGCCACCCGGCGGCTCGAAACGAGCGTCGAGCAGATGAAGAGCAAGACCACCAGCCAGCTTTCGGAGATCGGCAAGTCGAGCGAAGCCATCGCGCGGCTGAGGGCGGAATACGCGAACCGATCGAGCGCGCTCGCCGCGCTTGCCGACAAGGAAAAAGCGCTGCACGCCCAGCTGTGCCTCACCGAGGCCGAGCTGGCTGCGAGGAGCACCGTGCTCGCCGAGGTCGAGCGCAAGCTCGCGCAGGAAAAGGCCGAGCTCAACAACCTGCGTGCGTTCGTGGAGGCGCGTGACAGGGTTGCCGAAACGGAAAAGCGTCACTCCGACGCGATGGAGGAGCTGCGCGCTCGCAACCGTGAGCTGGAGGAGCAGGTGGGCGCGTCGTATGACGAACGCATCAGGCTCGAGCAGGAAATGGCAATCATGAAGCGCCAGGTGGAAGCTACCTGGGCGACTGAGCGCATGGCCCATGCGGTGTTGCGCGAACGTATCAACGACGTCGCGGGCGAAGTCGTGCGTGTCGCCCACGCGCTCGAAGGCCTCGGTTCCCCGATGGATTCCATGATAGCCGGCACCCCATCCGAGCTCGTTACGGTGCTGGCCGGGCCGGGCATCAGCAGTACGTCCGTCCCCTCAATCAGCACAGGAGGAGAGGACTCCAAGGGCTCGCTCGCCTACCGCATCCGCTCCCTGCAGAAGCGCGCGGCGCGAGTAGCCTCGAATGGAGGAACATAGATCAAACTTGCCTGATTGCTCACCGAAAAGCACTAAAAACTAATAGTCCGAGTGGGGTAGTTCTCATGTTGATGCAGGCGAGCAGGGAGCGGCCTACATCTGCGCACGTCATCGTCATGGGCAACGAGAAGGGCGGTGCGGGGAAGTCCACCATTGCCATGCATGTCGCCGTGGGGCTGATGAATTTCGGCCAGCGGGTGGCCACCATCGACCTCGACCTGCGACAGAAGACGCTGACCCATTACGTCGAGAACAGGCGGGTATGGGCCAAGCACTCCGGAAGCAGCCTCGGGATTCCGACGCATTTTTGTGTCGCCCGCGGCTCCACGCAGAACCTGGAGGACAATGAAACGATCGAGTTCGCGGGCTTCGTGGACGCGCTCACGGCGGTCGAGCAGGGCCATGACTTCATCGTGGTGGACACGGCCGGGTCGGACAATCATCTCACCCGGCTCGCCCATTCCATGGCCAACATCCTGGTGACGCCGCTCAACGACAGTTTCGTGGATTTCGCCGTGCTCGGTACCGTCGATCCCACAACCTATGCGGTCACGGGGGAGAGCCACTATGCCAAGATGGTGCGCGAAGCACGCCAGCAACGCAGAGTAGCCGATGGCGTGCAGATGGACTGGGTCGTCGTCCGCAACCGATTGTCCATGCTCGATTCCCGCAACAAGCAGCGCATTGTCAAAGGCTTAGGCGAGCTTGCTACCAGGCTAGGGTTCCGCAGCGCCGATGCGCTGGCGGAGCGGGTCGTCTACCGCGAGCTGTTTCCGCGCGGTCTGACCGCCCTTGACGAGCTCAACGAGAAGACGCTTGGGGCACGGCCCAACCTGGCGCATCTGACCGCCCGCCATGAGATCCTGAGCTTCATGGAGAGACTGAGATTGCCGCTCGACGAGCGCGCGCAACGGCGCGCCGCCGCACAGGCGGAATGGCTCGCCACCCGCGACCAGCCGCTGGAAGTCCACGATGTCATTGCCGAGTAGGCGATTGATTGCACAAAACCAATCGGATCGGGCGGCTGGAGCGTAAACCCACAGACCTCATCCTGAGGAGGCGCGAAGCGCCGTCTCGAAGGATGGCCGCTGGCTCGGTTCGCTTGTGGCCGTCCTTCGAGACGCGCGCAATCCTTCGAGGCGCGCGCCCCAAGTGGGGCACGCGCGCCTCAGGATGACGTGCGCGCTTCTCAGGACGAGGTTGAGTAGGACAGCAGGAATCCGAAGCCCCGGCGAACTCTACGCTTGCCGGGGCTCCTTCATGCCGCGTATCGCAGGGGGGCTGGGAGGGACGCGACACTGGAGAGTATGTAGGGACCCAAAAGCGGGGGGCAAGTCGGCCCCCGGCGCGGGGCCGAAAGAAAAAGCACCTGTCAAGAAAAAACCCCGCCGGAGCGGGGTTGAGTCTGGGTTGACGAGCTCAGAGGGTCCTATGGAGCCCGTCCTGGACCGCCAACGCGGATCCCGTCTGCTGGTTCCGCTCTCGTCCGGAAAAAATCCGCTGAACACGAGGGCCGGGCACGGCTGCGCGCCGGCCCGGACTACCCGAGTCTCGCGTTACGCTCAGGCCTCGAAAAACAAGAGCCAATCCTCCCCGTAGCGGGTCGTGAGGATGGCCTCCGGTGTGACGGTCTCAAGCTCGCCGTCAAAATTGAGCGCACGAAAGCGACGATACTTTTCTGTGATATTGGCAAGAAATCCGGAAGGGTCTTTGTATCTGGCGGCATTGAATTCCAGAAGAATCTTCGGCCGAAACCGCGCGATCGTTTCGCGCATGCCGGCAATAATCGCGACCTCGGCACCCTCGGCATCGATCTTCACGAGATCGAGCCGCGTGAGTTCGCGCGCGAGCGCATCCACCGTGGTCGTCGGTACGGCGATCGAGCCCGGCTGCGCCTGCCCGATCACGGCAGCGTTTTTCGGCTCTTCGGTCCTGACGAGCATGTGTACCTCAATGTCGGGGCGGTCCCAGGCCGCAGCAGCCACGAGCTGCGTTCGGCCCGTCAACCCATTGAGCTCGATCGTTCGCGCGAGGATCGCGGCGGTGGAGGGCACGGGTTCGATCGCAATGACGTGCCCTGAAGGACCCACGGCATGGCCGAACAGCAGCGTGTAGTAGCCAAAATTGGCGCCGACATCGATCACTGTCATTCCCGGCATGACGAGCCGCGCGAAAAACAAGGTGAGCCAGATCTCCCAGAAACCATCGAGCATCACATGCGAGGCGAATCCCACATCCGTCGTCGGCAGCAACATCTTCGAGTGGCCGAGAACCCGAGCCAACGTGAGGTGATCGCCGAGATAGACGGCCCGAGCCCTGGCCCTGATTTCCTTCTCGGCCTGCGCCCTGCTCATTTTGGCCAAGGCAGAAAGTTGAAGATCGTCCAAGTCGCCACCAATGCTCATCAATTCACATCATAATTTTGTAATTCGTTAATCGATTCCATGAAACCAATGGAATAGATCTACAAGCGGTCTGTCTCTCGGGTCGTTTGGCCAAAGAAATGCCCTGGGCTGCGCGTCGGGTTCGGTGGGCCAAAGTGCTGCGCCGTATCGGCGGTTTGCTCGGCCAAGCAGCCAAGAATCGTGTTGTTCATGTTCAAGCATTGTTTTCGCTACGATTTCCCGATTGGCTTCGTTTGCGGAAGTTGGGTTCGTTTGCGGAAATATCATTGTCCGTTGGGCTCGTTTGGCTGATGCGTAACCGAGCCGCCCCGATGGGTTCGTCTGCCAATGGCGATGGATCCATCCGTCGGGTTTGTTTGGCAAAACGCCCTGCGCCCTATCGCGGGCTCGTTCGGCCGAGCAGCCAAGCATCGTGTTGTTCATGTTCAAACATTGTTTTCACTATGATTTCACCCATTGGCTTCGTTTGCGGAAGTTGGGTTCGTTTGCGGAAAGCATCCTTGTCCGTTGGGTTCGTTTGGCTGATGCGTAACCGAGCCGCCCTCTTGGGTTCCTTCGGCCACATTGTCTTGCGGCCACCGGAGCGCTTTGGGTTCGTTTGGCCAAAGAAATAAAAACCACGCGAGAGAAGGTCGGCGTGCGCGCGGCGCGCCCGCATCACATCAATCTGCGCGCAGGCGATCCGGCACGCGATCAGGAAGCGCTCGCCGCTCACCTGCGGCCCTGCAATAAGGCGCGCCAGTTCAGCGATCCGTTGCGTGAAGGCGGGATCGAGGCCTGCGGGGCGAGTGAGGCCGTGCCGCACGGCATTGTGCGAGGAGCGTGCCTTGCCCCCGGGCGTCTTCGGACCGCGGCTGCGGCGGCCGTTCCTGCGGCTTGCTTCGCGTCTGGTTTCGCTGATCATGCCGGTTCCCGAACCTGGTGTGTTCCTGTTTTGTTCTTAGCCGAGTCCCGCGGCAAATGCAAGCAAGATTCGCGCGCGCTTCGTCTGAGGTGAACCGGCGCCTCCGCGAGCCGGCCTGCAGGAGTTCTCGAGTCGTTTGCTGCGCAACCTGCCGCACTCGCCGAAGGTGCTCCCCTCACCGCCGTCGCGTTGAGCGTCTGCCCCGCATTCGCCGTGACGCTGTCGAGGCTCACTGCAAGACTTGAATTGTCGGTAACCGCCGAGGTCGCATTGCTGGTGGTGGTGGTGCTGGAGGCGTCGGTGTCGTGCGAGGTGACGACCACCTGCAGCGCATGCGTCTCGTCCGCCTCCGCTACCGTATATGTCGAGCCGGTGCCGTTGGCGGTGATATTGCTGCCGTCGCGCTGCCACTGGTAGGTCAGCGTGGCGTCGGCATCGTTCGGCGCGCCGCCGGTGATGCCGAGGACATCCGACGTGCCGGTCGCGAGGGCTATGCCCATGTCGACAAGGTTCACGTCAGTCGAATAGTTGACGATCAGGCGGTCGTTGCCGGTGCCGCCGTCAACAGTGTCATTGCCGCCGGCGACGGTGATCGTGTCGTTGCCTGCTCCGGTGCTGATGTTGTCGGTGAAGTTGCCCGCGGTCGTGACGATCGTGTCGTTGCCCGAGCCGGTTTTGAAGACGCCGCTGGGGCCGCCCAGATACTCGATCCCGGTGACCGAACCGGTGCCAAGGAATGTCGACGAGACCGCGTTCAGATCGATGGCGATGCCCTGCGTGGCGGACGACATGTCCGCGGCCCAGCCATCATTGCCTGCCCCGCCGTCGATCTGGTCGACTCCAGTGCCGCTGTCGATGAAATCGTTGCCCGCTCCCAGCGACACCACGTCGTTGCCGCTGCCGGTGGCGATGGTGTCGGCACCGCCACCGGTGGTGATAGTGAAGTTGTTGATGTTGTCGAAGGTGACGAGGTTGCCGGTGTTGTCGTTGTACTGGCCATGGTATCCATCCGACGTGCCGGTCACGAGCGCTATGCCCATGTCGACACCGCTCGCGTCACCCGAGTAGTTCACGATCAGGCGGTCGTTGCCGGTGCCGCCGTCCACAGTGTCTTGGCCGCCCGCGACCGTGACCGTGTCGTCGCCGGCTCCGGTGCTGATGTTGTCGGCGAAGGTGCCCGAGGTCGTGACGATCGTGTCGTTGCCCGAGCCGGTTTTGAAGACGCCGCTGGGGCCGCCCAGATACTCGATTCCGGTGACCGAGCCGGTGCCAAGGAATGTCGACGGGGTCAGCGCGGTCAGGTCGATGGCGATGCCCTGCGTGGCGAACGACATGTCCGCAGCCCATCCATCATTGCCTGCCCCGCCGTCGATCTGGTCGATCCCGGCGCCGCTGTCGATGAAATCGTTGCCCACCCCCAGCGACACCACGTCGTTGCCGCTGCCGGTGGCGATGCTGTCGCCGCCGCTGCCGGTCGTGATGTTGAAATTCTCGATGTTGTCGAAGCTGACGAGGTTGCCGGCGTTGTCGTTGTACTGACCCCGGTACCCGTCCAAGTGGCCGGTGGCGAGGGCTATGGCCATGTCGACACCGTTCACGTCAGTTGAATAGTTGACGATCAGGCGGTCGTTGCCGGTGCCACCGTCCACAGTGTCTTGGCCGCCGGTGACCTTGATGATGTCGTTGCCGGCATTGCCGGTGATACTGTCGTTGCCGGCGTTGTCGTTGACGGTGATCGGCGCGGTGCCGGTCAGGGTCACGGATGTGACACCCGTGCCCATGATCAGAACGATGCCGGTATCGGTCGCGTCGCCGTTCACGGTCAGATTGTGGGTGAGGGTGGCGGTCTCGTTGCTGTAGCCGTTGACGAGAGCGATCGTATCGCCGTTGCTCGAAGCAGCGTCGGCGGAAGCAATAGTGGCGAACTGGGTCGGCACCGTTCTCGTTGTCATTAGTTTTATTGTTCCCTGGATTCTCTGATGTTGGATACGGACCACGCCGCATCAGCTTGGACACGGTTATGTCTTCTCATGCCGGACGCGGGCGCTCGGCACGTCAATCACGATACAGACGTTCTGAAACAAGCGCCGATCGTGCGGCGCAGTATGACCGAGGCGGTCGTCAACCTCGCCGCATAGCCGCCCTCGAAGAGGGCGGGCCGACGCTCTCAGTATTGCGCCGGTTGCGGAGCTGAGGCTCCTATGTAGGTCGAGCCCCGTGCATTACTACCCTAAATTGCATTTACATCAAAATTATTTAAATGGTCAATTTTGATCACCTAAAAGGCCATGGATTTTATCAAGAATTCTCTGTGTTTGCTGGATCGGTACGCCAAGCTCAATGTTCACGTCGGCAATGATAGTGCGTCCTTGCCCTTTCTTAGCAATCGACTGCTTGCCCATCACCTGGCTCACCGACAACGTCCCCCGATTCGGATCCCGCCGCGCGAGCAGCGCGCGCGCATCGCCTCCTACAGCGGAGTCCGCTCGAATTGAACCGCTGTTCTCCACCGTCATGCGCGGCCTTGACCCTGGGCCTTGACCCGCGCATCCATCTCTTTGCGAAACGGCTGGATTGCCGGGTCAAGCCCGGGAATGACAATCGATTCCCCCCGCCCTGCAAGCGAGAGGTCAGCAAGTTTTCTTGCCCCAGCGCCAATCAACGCTTCGGCCGTTCAAGCTTTAGGAAAAACGAGGATCAACTCGCGAAACGTATGTAGGTCTCGTTTTTAGATTGTTATTTGCCTACCGAACGGCATCGGGCGACTTCGGTACGTCCCCTATTTTTAGGCAGATCTTGAGCTGAGACTCCCACATAGCCCCAACCCCCGCGTATTACAATCCCAAATGGCATTCGCATCAAATTTATTTAAGCGATCAATTTTGACTACTGCTGAAACCTGGTGAAATTCATCGATTCTGCGTCGGCAGGAATTCTCTCGTTTGCTGGATCGGCACACTAGCTAAACTCAATATTCACGTCGGTAATGATACTGCGCCCCCTGCCCTTTCCTGGCAATCGACCGGCTTGCCCATCACCCGGCTCGCCGACAAGGGGGCCCCAATTCGGATTCCCCCGACGCATCAATCAACCTCGTCCTGCGAGGAGCGCGCACGTCATCCTGAGGCGCGCGTGCCCACTTGGGGCGCGCGTCTCGAAGGACGGCTACAAACGAGACCGAGCCAGCGGCCATGCTTCGAGACGCGTCGCAGCGCCTGCATGGCGCTGCGACGCTCCTCAGCATGAGGCCTTCGAGACGGCGCACCGCAAGTCGGCTGTAGCCGACTTGCGAACTTGATGTGCCGATCTCGGGTAAACCCGAGATCGGTGCGCCTCCTCAGGATGAGGTCTGTGGGTTTAAGCTCCATCCGCCCGATCCGATGGGTTTCATGGACTCGATCGACTGGTCCAAAGTCCCATTCGTCGGGGTTTACATGCGGAACTTTTGAGCCCCGTTTCCTATTTTCTTAGGGCTTGGAATCTCGCTGTGGTTTTTCTGCCCTGCCATGGTTTTGTGGGGGGAACGGCAGTCCTTGTGGAGGGAACTCTGTGAGGAAGAGAAGCAAAGCCTCGTTTGATCCTAAATTATTTCTCGCCACCGTGGGCGAGGGGAAAACGATCGCCAAATTCCGGAAGAATCAAATCGTTTTCTCGCAAGGACAGGTCGCGGACGCGGTTTTTTACATTCAGAAAGGCAAGATCAAGCTCACCGTCGTTTCCGAGCAAGGCAAGGAAGCGGTGATTGCAATTTTGGGACCAGGTCAATTCCTGGGCGAAGGATGTTTGAACGGCCATCCACTCCACATCGCAACGACGAGGGCACTCGATGAATGCTTGATCACTCGCATAGAGAAGGCGACCATGATCGCAACCATTCACGATGAGCAAGGGTTTTCTGAGCTGTTCATGTCGTACCTGCTGTCTCGGAGCAGTCGCATTGAAGCGGACTTGATCGACCAATTGTTCAATTCCAGCGAAAGGCGCCTCGCCCGCCTTCTCCTCCTCCTTGCAAATTTCGGCAAGGAAGGCACGCCAGAGCCGATCGCCGGGACGTTTAGCCAGGGGACACTGGCGGAGATGATCGGCACGACCCGATCGCGCGTGAGCTTTTTCATGAACAAATTTCGCAAATTGGGCTTCATCGAATACAACGGAAAAATCAAAGTTCATAATGCCTTGTTGAACGTGATCTTGTACGACAAGCCGGAGATCGAAACGCGGAAGAGAGCCCCTGCTTAGAGCTGGTTTCGCTCGTTTGTATCCACGTCATGCGCGGGCTTGTCCCGCGCATCCACGTCTTTCGCGCAGCAGCCAAGGCGTGGATGGCCGGGACAAGCCCGGCCATGACGACATCTGTTTCCATCAGATCGAAACACGCTGTAGTTTCTTTCACCGCAGCCGAGATCATGGAAGCAGCCTTGTCGACGGTGCGGACGGATTGGGAACATATTGCGTTCCGCGCCGCACCCTTCCCGGTGGCAATCCGGTCGCAATTGCCCTATGTCAGCGCAACTACTGCCGGTGAGGTGCGATCAGCAGCGCCACATACTCGGTCTGCTCCCTCTCCCCGTTTCTTACGGGGAGAGGGTTAGGGTGAGGGGCGGAGGCCCACTCGATCGGGTTTGCCCCTCACCCCCACCCTCTCAGCCGAAGTCGGATATATCCGACTTCGGCTGATCATAATGACCGAACTCGGGTAAACCCGAGTTCGGTTGCCCCAAGAGCGGGGAGAGGGAGCGACCCGGTCTGCGGCACCGTTATGCATCAATCTCACCGGTATGCGATGCA
>Ga0210402_10003339_pt1 | contig 15108 bp, 14 predicted proteins | sample IncBWC7MmetaG_FD_161055 | JGI IMG/M metagenome (GOLD analysis project Ga0210402, IMG submission 161055) | Forest soil microbial communities from Barre Woods Harvard Forest LTER site, Petersham, Massachusetts, United States - Inc-BW-C-7-M | ecosystem: Environmental > Terrestrial > Soil >...
CGCTTCCGGGAGGGCCCCGTCTTTTTGATATGCAATGGCGGCATTGTTGTACGCGTGCGCGAGCGTTTGCCGCACGGCCGTGTAGGTCGGATGCTTGGGGCCCAATAGCTTCTTGACGCTGTCGGCGAGCTGCTCGGCGACGGGCACCGCCTCGCGGTATTTCTTCTCAGCGTAAAGCTCGTTGTAGCGGCTTTCGAGAGCCTGAACCTCCTGAACCGTCACCGACCAGGCGGGGTCGGTACAGAAGAGTGACGCTGCAAGCGCGACCAGAGCCAAAACGGGCCGGACAATCAAAAGCGCCCTCATTATCCATCTCCGCCAAGGCGCCCCTTGGCGCAATCTCTACCCTTGTTTTGCCGGACTTTCCAGGGCGGGCGGCGTTCGACTGGCCACACGAAGGTGTTATCGCGGCAATCGGACCTACTCAAATCCCGAGTTTCCCGTCAAAGTTAGTCCAGCGGTCCTGCGTTCCGGAATTCGAGCGTCCAATGAGATTAAGCTTAGAATGCCCGCGCAACATCTTCACTGCGGGAGTGGCGATTCTTCTCTTTCTCGGCGCTTGGCCGCCGGTTCCAACGCAGCGCGCACCGGCCGAGCCGCCGTCCACAATCGGAGGCACACTCATCGTCATGGTCCCATCGAACGCGGGCCTCGTTGTCGCCGCGGACAGCCGGACGAGACCGGAGAAGGGGATCAATTGCGATAATCAGGTCAAGATATTCGAGCCCACGCATCCCAATCACATGATCCTCACAGTCACGGGCACTCCCACCATCCTCGAGCCGTCGAGCGAGCCGGTCCCGTTGGGACGCATCTGCGATTACATCAACAGCACCACCCGTATCCTCGACATCCATAAGGTCGCTCTGGAGTTTCTCGAGGAATCCAGCGCGGAAACCATTGCAGCGCTCGACATGAGCGCTCTGGTCAAGCGATGCATCGATGCGACCCGCAGCGCGCTTGCCCAAGGCGGGATCAAGTTGCACCTTCGTCGCACGCAAGACATGTTCAGCGTTGTCATTGCGGCATACGATCCGCAGACCGGCAGCTCAGCTGCGCGCAGCTTCGTGATCGGGCTCACCCGGCAGCTCGAACCTGTGTTGGCGAGAACCTTCGAAAGGAAGGCGACGCCCGATGACAATCAAAATTATTGGGCCTTCGGTGAGACCGACTATCTCTATCGCCAAGTCGTCAGGGGCATCGGTCGAGGGTATCTGTCCCCGACAACAACTCGCTTCTACACAACGAGACGCCCAGTGCGGGACCTGAGCGTCGAGGAAGCGCGAGCACTTGCCGTCGATCTCATCGCCGCTACCGCGAGAACCACGGCTGTGGTGCCCGCGCCGGGCGGGATTGGGGGGCCGATCGACGTGGTGCTGGTGGGAAAAGAGCCGCGCCCGCAGCATCTGCAATGGAAGTCACCCTGAAAACAGCGTCAGCCTGAGCGTTCAGACTCTCTATCGCATTGCGCTCGCTGATGGAGTCCTGGAACGGATCGCATACTGCGACGTCGGGGAGGCGCCGAAACGAGGATCAAAGACCTAAAATATGTCTGGCGGCCGCGACGTAGCTTGCGGCGCTGAACCTGTCGTGCACCGCGGCGGACGCGCGCTCTCCCAAGCGCTTGCGCCGCTGGGGATCGGAGCGCAGCAGCTTGAGCGCCGCCGCGGCCTCCACGATATCCGGCTCCGCCCAGCTCATGTCCGGATGCTCGTAAGTACCCTGAGGATCGTGTGCCGGCACCAACCCGCAAATGATGGGGAGGCCGACTTCCGGGGTGAGAAAATCGATGTTGCCCGACCAATTGGTACAGACCGCTGGCAACCCATGCATCATCGCTTCGGCAATGGTGAACCCGAAACCCTCAGAGCGGTGCAACGAGAGGAGGACATCCGCCTGTTCGTAGAGTTGTGCGAGTTCACACCCTGACATGTGCTTGTCCAGGAAGATGATGTTCAAGGCTCCGTCCGCCTCCTGCCTTATGAGCTCAAGGCCCCGGCGAAAAGAGCACCCGTTGACGCATTTCAAAAGGAGACGACATTCCGGGTCATTTCCGAAGGCCTGACGAAATGCGCGGATCGCGGCGAGCGGGTTCTTTCGCGCAAAGCTCGATGCCATATTGAAGATGCTCAACACGGTGAAGCATCGTTTGGCGGGCAAGGTCCGTGGCGGTCGTCGAGGAGCGCGCAGCGCTACAGGATGGGGCACCACGTGGACCGGACAGCCGGCGAGCTGCGGCTTCACGGCTGCTGCCGTGAACGTGCTCGGGACCCACACCTCATGCACGAACGCAATCCCGTGGCGCCAATCCGCGGGGATGCGCGGCAGCTCCCACGACCAGTAGCCAACCACATGCTTGCTTGCCAAGCAGAGGCGGCCGATGCCGAGCATGGCGAGCGGGACGAGCGGCGCATTGACGTGAAGGATGAGGGTCCCGCGCCCGATGATCCCCCGGCCATCGGAGCATTCAAAGCGAAGATCTTTCGGCTGCATCAAGACCGAAGTCAGATCAATGCCGAATACCGGCAGTCCGGCCGCTTTCAGCGCCCCGTAACACAGGCGGGCGGACTCGCCGAGGCCCGAAGCGCTGCGAAAGTTTCCTACCACGATGAGCGGTAATGCAGGATCCGCTTCTCGGGTGGGACGCGGAGCCGCAAGCGCCGCGCCGTGCAACAGAACTGTGCGACGGGGCCGCTGCGGCAACCGCTGCCAGACGTGGCGATGCAGGAGAGAAAGAACGGGCACTATTCTGTTTTTGCCCGCCGACAAAGCATCCGTGACTGTTTCAACAGCATTTGACCCCTCACAGACAGATGTCGACTTTTTTCATTCTATCGCTCGTCGCGCACCCGAGAGCGAGAATCGCAGCGAGGCGAAGAATACAGGCTTAGTGCTCGCTGCGATCCTCGATCCAATTCTGATCATCGGTTGCTCGACGAGCCGGTAGGTCACAAAGGATAGAGCAATCGTGGCAGCAGCGACAACCGCAAAGAATTGCAGAAAATACGACCACCCATGTGCAGCATCATTGAGTCCAAATGGATTGACTCCGGCTGCCAGCAGTCGATCGAATAGAGCGACGAGCACGGCGAAATGCCAAAGATAGCAACTGAAGCTCACTTTCCCGATGAAACATGAGAGCTTGTTGACGACGAATGTCTTTGCTCCGCAGGCGAGACAGAAAGCCAGCAGTCCGAAGCACAATGCACACTTGATATGATCCAACAGGAGCGATCGCCCTTCGACGAACGGGAGGATGACAAGAATCAGCACCGAGGCATAGACCCCAAGATTAGCCCAGAATATCGGCAAATGACGGCGTTTGTCGCTCGCTGCGAAGTAAACAAGGATGCCAATGAGAAATACTGGCAACTGACTCCAGAACCAGAAGAATCGAAATGCGTCGATCAGGTATTGAGGTTGATGAGGTGGTGCGGGCTCCAGAATCACGGCAGCAGCGCCGTTGACTGCCGCGGCGGCCAAGACGGAGAGCAGCAATACGGCAATCGTTCGCGCCAGAGAGCTGCAGGCGATGACGAGCAGCGGAAACAGGGCATAGAAAGTCATCTCCACCGCAATCGACCAGCCGCCGGGGACCACGCTGTTGATGCTTTCCGGGTGCCAGCCATGCAGGAACAATGCCGTGACAACAACTTGCCACCAGGATATGCCGGCAGGTGCCCACTGCCGGGGCCCAAAGCCATCAAGCGCGACAAAGAATATTATCGCCAACCAGAACATTGGAGCGATGCGAAAAAAACGCCTGACGTAGAAGGGCGCAATGCCGTCTGCTCGTTGATGCCAAGACAGCATCAAGCTCAGAGCACTTATAACAAAAAATAATTGGACCCCGCGCGCCCCTTCACCGACGATGGTGCGGAGAGGGTATTCCAGTCCGGGAAAATACTGCGAAACGTGGAAAACAATGACGCCAAGGATCGCCCATCCCCTGAGCGCGTCGATATATGCGTAGTGCCGCGGTGAAGTACCTGGAAGCACGGCAACATGCCCCGCATTGCCTGAGATACAGCTATCGCCGAATGTTGGTGAAAACAAGAAAGGAGGGAAAAGCAGCGTGCGGAACCATGTGCGTGCACACTGGGCCACACGAGCTTCATCCCAACGGCTCGTTCTCGACACGACGTTTTCGTCGCTCATGGCGTAATGCTCTAACCGCGACCATTATCTCCGCAAAATGACGTCATGGTGGTGTGGACCCTGCGTGAGTCCCGATAAGTCCGACTCGACGAGGCTTGAATCTTCCTCGATGCGCAATACGCGAAAGCCTAGAGCGCGTATGCTTGCATAGAATTCTTCCGCCGAGGAGCCGCCACGCAGGAGCAGCTGTGGCGCAAACTCCGTCATGATCTGTACATCTTTATTTTCGGCGAGAAGTCGATTTGCTCCCGCAAGAATATGCGGCTCGGCCCCCTCGGCATCGATCTTGATAAAATCGACCTTGCTTCCTTGGGCGAAGGAGCTATCCAGAGTCACAGCCTCCACTTCAATCACTTGAAACTTATCATTGGCTTGAGGGTCGAAGATCCCATCACGGCTATGATCGCTTGCGGTTTGCGCTCTAGCTGCAAATAGACTCGATCCACCCATGTATTTATCGTAGACGCCAAACTCGAGCGTTTGGTTTGCTGAGAATACCGCTTTGTTCACGACCTGCGCGCGATCGAGAAAACCGTTGATGCTGATGTTGCGTCTCAGTATCTCGGCCATCCGGGGATTGGCCTCGAATGATACCAGTTTCCCGGCAGGTCCAATATTTGCGCCGGCCAGCAATGAGTACCATCCCATGTTGGCTCCGATCTCGACAACGCGCATTCCCGGCTGCACAACGGAAAGGAAGACATTCGTTATCCACTGCTCCCAATAACCATCGAGTAGGATATGCGGCGCCAAGTCCAGATCTCGTGTGTCGACATAAATTTTATGATCGTAGATTGTTCTGGTAAGGGCGAGGTTATCGCCAACATATACCGCCATCCGGTTATTAACCACCGGAGTCATCGGCACATTCTGCGGTTCCGGATTCAAGGATTCCAGACTTTCAATATATGCAGCAAAATGAGTTGACATCCCAACGGAGCTGCGCGAGTGCAATCTCGAGAAGACGACAAAGACCTCATTCGCGAAAGTCGGCTGCAAGCCTGCGGTAGCCTGCTCGATCCATTTCCGACCAAGCTTTTCAAGCATACCTTTGTGCAGGACAAGCACTTCCGGGGTAGCGCATAGATGTCTTTGCTCGTACCTAATGGCGCCCGGCATCAGCGATTTGAATTGGCCGGGCGCGATGACGCGATCGGCCGCACAGCCGCAGCTTCGCACGAACTTCGCGGCCTCGACCCAATATTTATCCGCCAAGACCGACATCGAATGCACGCTCTTCAGCGACGTCAGGCAACGCGGCAGCACCGCAGGGTCCATCGCCGGCCCTGATCTCCACCCCAACCGCGCGATAGGCTGCGCCAAGTCGTTTGCGATATTCCCTTTGACCGAACTTGGCTGCCTGAACCGGCCCACGGCGCGAAAGCTCCGCGCGCAGATCGGCATCGCTGGCGATCTGACGTATGCCCCGGACCATATCCGCTATATCAAGCGGGTCGATCAGCACTGCGGCGTCGCCAGCGACTTCGGGAAGCGAGCTGGTGTTCGATGTCAGGACTGGTACGCCAAGCTGCATTGCTTCCAGCACGGGCAGGCCGAAGCCCTCGCAAATGGAAGGAAACGCCAAAAAACGCGCACATTGCAGAAGCGCAACTGCATGCCGGCGCGGCAAATAGCCGAGCCGGCGCACCGGTCCATCCACGGTCTCGATCAGAGCGAGGTCCTCTTCGTACAGCCATCCCTTGGGGCCGGCGATGAGCAGCGGGAGATCGATCCCGGCAAGGAGATGTGCCTCGATCAAGCGCTTCAGGTTCTTCTTTGGCTCTATCGCGCCCAAGAACAACGCGTAATGGCCCGCTTTCGCCTGGTAGACTGATGCAACCAGGCGTTCTGCATCTTCTTGGTCTATCCGCGGTAGAGGTGCGACGGCCTGATAGGTGACGTTGATCCGCTCCTCCGGGACTTGGAGGAGTTCGACGATCTGGCGTTTCGAGGCCTGCGAAACAGTCGTAATCAGATCCGCTTCCCGCGCTATGGCACAGAGGAGGCGAGCCATGCGGCCTTTTCTATCGAGCACGAAATAGGGAAACTGAATCGGGACGAGGTCATGGACCGAATAGATGTTGGGAACGCGTTTGGCTTTGATCGGGAGTGGAGCCGTCCAATGCGCTGCCGCCAAGGCGGACGGAGCTTCGAGCGAAACAAGCAAACCGCGCCGGGCGCAGAGCTGATGGGCGTCATCGAAAATGCTGCTTGCATTGAGAGTCTGATCGAACGGCGGCAATGCGGGCTCAATTGCCCGTAGATCCACGTAGCCGAGCGGTACGTTCTGCGCGCTCATCCGGCGGGATGTTCCGAGGACAGCCCGGGCCACAGAGCCTGCCTTCGTCAGGCTGCGGTGCCACATGGGAGCGGGGGGCTCGTGACCGAACACCTGTGTCGCGATGCTCAGGCCCGAAGCTTTGGCGCTCGTCCGCTGCCCGAAGAGGACGGCGACATTGCAGCCGGATTGCTTGAGGGCAGTCGCGAGGCCAAATGCATAAGAAGCGATGCCGGTGCCGGACACCCGGCGAAAATGCGAACCGTCGATCAATACCGTAGGCGGCTGCACAGGTTGACTTTCTCCACCTTCCAAGATTAGATCACTCTACATAGCCCGTCGATCTTCATTCACCCAGTGCTGTGTGCGCTATTTGCGCCGAAGAGCTTGCGGAGGGGGGGTGCCAATCCATTCTGCGCGTGTCCGGCCGTTCGGTGCTGAACGGCCACTGATGTTCGCATATTACGGGACACGCGGAGCGCTTCCCAAGCTTACCTTGGATCTCGCCCGAGAAGCCAGCGGACGCTGGAATAACGCTTGCACCTTCTCGTTGGCCACTTCAAACGAACTTTATGACGAATTCTCATTCATGCAGGACAATTTGTTCGCGGTAAATACCTTTGCATCCCCTCAGCAGTGGCAGTCGATAGCTTGTGTCCAGCGGGTAAAATCGTTGTGCGCCGATTTGAGCGAGCGGGTTGCGAACGATAAGACGCGCGCCATTGTTTCGCTGATGCCGCACGTGTGGTCGCCGTTTCTATTGCCGTGCATTCGGCGCGCCGGGATCAATCTTGTGTCGATAATCCATGACGCCGATCCACATCCCGGCGACCGCCACCGTTGGCTGCATCGGTGGCTGTTGCGGGAAGCTGCCGCCGCCGATCAAGTGATAACGCTGAGCAGGGCGGTGAGCCGACGCTTGATCGCGCGAGGAATTCCGGAAGAGAAGATCTCCGTGCTGTTCCATCCCGACCTTGATTATGGTCACTTCGGGTCGCGCGAAAATCCGCATGAGCCTCTGCGGGTGTTGTTTCTTGGGCGTATTCTTCCGTACAAAGGGTTGGCTCTCTTCGTTGATGCGCTCGATTGCTTGCGGGCGTCGGGTATGCCGGTGAAGGCCGGTGTCTTCGGCCAAGGCAAGATCAAAGCCGGCTTACGCCTGCGGCTCTCTGCGCTGGAGGCAGAAGTCGAAAACAGGTGGCTTACTCACCAGGAGTTTGCGGCCGTGTTGTCGCGTTACGACCTCGTGGTCGCGGCCCACACCGAGGCCAGTCAGTCGGGGGTGATTGCGGCTGCCTTCGGTGCCGGCCTTCCCGTCGTGACGACGCCGGTGGGCGGACTGGTCGAGCAGGTTACTCACGGAGTGACCGGCATGATTGCAGCTTCCGCCAGCGCTCACGCGATCGCCGATGCCGTCCGAACGATAGCGCAAGACATGAGCTTGTTAGGACGGCTCCGGCACGGTGTTCGCGCGACACATCCAGAGCGCTCGACCGCCAGGTTTTTCGACGAGCTGTGCGACATCGCTTTACGTCCAGTACCCCCGCGACATAGCGAAGCTCATGTGCAGTATGCGCCCATGCTGAGCGGCAGGAAGGAAATGGCTGGGCTGCAGACATTTTTGCATCCCTCTTTCTAGGACGCGCCCAAGTTGCGCGGTGAAACGTCCGGCGCTTCCGCGCCATGGAGCATGGGTGAGGCCCGCTCGGGGGAGTGAACCAGCGAGGCTTAGCCTGTGAGCCCCACCGTGAACGCGCGTGACACATCGGCTAAGTCGATCAGCGGAGCGCGCGCAGTTGTGCTGTGCGCCGGGATTGCGGTGCTCGATTTTCTCTTTCGCGTCGAGCGCTTCCCAACCGCCAGCACCAAATCTCCCATGGTCGAGTTCAAGATTACCGGCGGCGGCTGTGCCGCCAATGCCGCAATCGCGGTCGCGCGGCTCGGCGGAGCGGCGCGTTTTGCCGGTCCGCTAGGCGACGATGAGCACAGCGCACGCATCCTCGAAGGCCTTGCCCGCGAGGGCGTAGATGTGGCCGGGATCGTACGTCTTCCAGGCACCGAGAGTTCGGTCTCCGGCATCTTTGTTGACGCTGCGGGCGAGCGGCTTCTCGCCACGCGTCGATCACCCGGGCTCGGATCGACGCGGCCCAGCGATCCTGGAGGTGTGCTCCACGGCGTCGAAGTGGTGCTTGCCGACAATCACTTTCCGGCGTTCGTCGCTCCGATTTGCGAGGCGGCACGGGCGCGCGGCATTCCGGTGGTGCTCGACATCGACAAGCCGGTGGACATATGCGACCCGCTGATGCCTCTCGTCTCGCATCCGATCTTCTCGGCCGAAGCTTTGCGCGCGGGCACAGGAATCGATGATCTTCCTCGAGCTCTCGCAGCTGCGGGAAAGCACTGCCCCGGCTTCGTTGCGGTGACCGATGGCAATAACGGCGCTTATTGGTGTGCGGACGCAACCCACAACCCGGAAGTGCGGCATCAGCCTGCCTTTACGGTCGATGCCGCCGATACGCTCGCAGCGGGCGATGTGTTTCACGCCGCGTTTGCCCTGGCCCTGGCGGAGGGCCGGCCAGAGTCTGAGGCGATTCGGTTCGCCAGTGCTGCCGCCGCGCTCAAGTGCACCCGCTTCGGCGGCATCGTCGGCTCGCCCACGCGCGAGGAAGTTGAGCGGCTGTTGATGTCCGGAGAGCCCCGGGTTAGCGGCTGATTTGGTCGGACGCCGAGTAAGTCTGATCGTTGCCGGGAACAGCCAATGTTGCCATGTTTCGGGCAATGCGAGCCACGCAATGAGCAATCTTGCGGTAGCCTTCCTTGTTCGGGTGACCATCGTGGCTGTGGCACCGCCGACAATCGATAGCGGGCGGCGAGTTTGCTCACTCGTGCGCGGTGGACAAGCGTCGTTTTGCACCTCTTGGGAAATTCGAGGGAGCCGCTCGTGCGCCGCCAATCAGACTCGTATGGTACCAGTTCAGCAAGCAGGCGGGCGTCGGGGAGCTTGATCCTCCTTCGGCCCGCACGTACCGTCAGCGCTTCCTCGAACCGTGGGGAGCTGCATGAAGCGCAGGGAGGTCATCAGACCGCTTGAAGGCGCGGCAGTCTCGCGGCCGGTATGGGCTAGGGGGCAAACTGCAAAAGAGCGCTCCTCCGGAGCAGAGCATCGGTGTGTCCGCTGAGAGCGCGTGCACAGCAGTACCTGTGCCACCGATGCGCATGAGCAAGCCTGCGATTGTGCTTATCGCAGCCGTCGCTGCGAACGGGGTTATTGGGCAAGCCGGCCGGCTGCCTTGGCGGCTCAGGTCAGATATGGCTCATTTCCGCAGCGCCACGTTCGGCAAGCCGGTTGTCATGGGACGAAAGACCTATAGTTCCATAGACAAGCCCCTCGCCGGCAGAACGAACATTGTCGTGAGCCGCGCTCCCTCTTTTTCGGCCGCAGGTGTGCTTGTAGCGCCCAGCATCGAGACCGCATTGACCATCGCGCGTGGCGATGCGCTACGACGCGGCACCGACGAGATTGCGGTGATCGGCGGAGCCGATATCTTTCGCGACACTTTGCCCGTTGCGGATCGGCTGCTGATCACGTGGGTGCAACTGGACCCGGAGGGCGACACCAGGTTCCCATCCATAGATAAAGAGGCCTGGGAAGAAATCAGTCGCGCCGACCATCCTCGCGGAGAGGATGATGACGCTAAGTTCACAGTGTCCCGGTATGCACGCAGGGTGTCACACTGAGGGTCGTCGTCGATCTCGACTGGAACGCCAGATCACGACCGGCGTTGGTTCGTGGGGGCGAGGATCGACAACCATGACCTACCGTGACCCCGAGATCAATGACCGGAGCGGCAGACGCCGGACCTTCATGGACAGAAGCTACGATGGGTACTGGGGCAATGCCGCTATTTTTGGCACGATCGTCGCGATGGCTGTCGTAATGACTATGCTCGCCTACGGACTGAGCAGGGCTCCTGTGAGCACGGCGACAGGTCCGAGCAGCACCATCTCAGAACCAAGCACGACGGGCCAAGGCGGCGGCGCACCCGCAGCCCGCTAGGATTGACCGGCAGCACAGGCAGCAGCCGACCAAGCGCGAGCTAGCGATTAAAGACGGCGAAGCCCCTCGGGGTCGATGTGCCGTCGACGCTCCTCGCGAGGGTTGACGAGGTCATAGAATATAATGCCTGCCACGCTCCTCGCGAGAGCTGATGAGGTCATCGAGTAGTTGAGGGGCTCAGGAGCACCACATCCCGTCGGAGGCTGGGGATCGGCGCGGACTGCGGAGCATGGGACGCCATCCTCTCGTGGGGGGCACCGAGGAGGGGTCCTCATTTGCTCGCAGCCCGCGCGTTGGAGCAACGCGCGAGCGCTCAACTTGTTTCGGCGAACGCGACAAAGCTCAGGTCAGATCGAGCGAGCAGGTCATCGGCCCTCTGCATCGCTCCCCTGAGCTAGCGAGTGCTTCGGATTTGCCGCGGTCTTGCGTCGTCCCTGGTGCGCCCTACGGGAATCGAACCCGTGTTTCCGCCGTGAAAGAGACGTTACGCAGTCCGTAGCCGTCCAGCCACGTCGCTGTAATACAGCAAAATAGGGCACTTATCGTCCTTGCTTATCCACCCCTGTCCAGCTACATTTATGCCGTACGTTTGCCGTACGAACTGTACGGCCCCTCAGGGGGAAGATCGATGGCACGGACGCTCCGCGATACGAAGCTCGATACACGCGCGGCCCGGCTGCGGCTCAAGGCGCGGCGCGAGCCCTATTGGCGCTCAATCTCCGAAGGTTTGGCGATCGGCTATCGCAAGGGCATCAAGGGCGGCACTTGGATTGCGCGCCACTACAGCGCGGAGCACGGCCGCCGGTATCAGTCGATCGGAACGGCCGACGATATAGCCGACGCCGACGGCGCGCACGTTCTGTCGTTCGCCCAGGCCCAGGAGGGGGCACGCAAATGGTTTACCGACCTCGCGCGGCACGACCGCGGCGAAGTCAGGGGCGGCCCCTACACGGTCCGCGAGTGCCTTGAGGAATACCTTACGTGGCTCCAAGGCCACCGCAAAACGGGGCACGATGCGCGGTACCGTGTTGACACACACATTGCGGCGAAGCTCGGGGGAATCCAGTGCAACCGCCTGACCACAGCGGAGATACAGAAATGGCTCCGCGATCTTGCCAGCTCTCCCGCCCGCTTGCGGAGCAAGAAGGACACCAAGAAGCCGAATTTCCGCGAGTTCCTGAAGGGCGACCATGAGGCGGTCCGGCGCCGGCGCGCGAGCGCAAACCGAACCCTCACCGTCCTGAAGGCTGCGCTCAATCGCGCGTGGCGAGAGGGCAAGATTTCATCCGATGACGCTTGGCGCCGGATCGAGCCCTTCGAGGAAGCCGACGCCGCGCGCGTGCGTTATTTCACGGTCGCCGAGACAAAGCGGATCCTCAATGCCAGTGACCCCCAATTCCGTCGTTTGGCTCAAGCGGGGGTTTTGAGTGGCGCCCGGTATGGCGAGCTCGGCGCGCTCCGCGTCTCGGATTTCAACCCGGATAGCGGGACGATTCACGTTCGAATCAGCAAGAGCAGCAAAGGGCGCCACATCGTGCTCAACGACGAGGGCGTGACATTTTTCAAGTCGCTCGCGGCCGGCAAACCCAGTGATGCCCTGTTGGTAGCGAAGGATGATGGATCGGCCTGGGCCAAGTCGCATCAGGCGCGTCCGATGGCTGAAGCTTGTGAGCGGGCAAAGATCAAGCCGGCCGCGTCGTTTCATATTCTTCGGCACACGTGGGCCTCGCTGGCCGTCATGAACGGCGCGCCGCTCATGGTGGTTGCTCGCAACCTTGGCCACGCGGACACGCGCATGGTCGAACGGCATTACGGCCACTTGGCTCCGAGCTTCATCGCCGATGCCATCCGCGCGGCGGCCCCGAAATTTGACATCAAACCCAGCTCCAAAGTGGTTTTGATCGAGGCGAGGGGATAGATTTCACTTCGCGGCGGATAGGGATTGCAACCCGACACGGCCGGCACCGCACTGGCCTTCCGCCGCGAGCATCATGCTGCGGAGCGCCATGCGGAGGCGCACATGCCCTACAAAACGAAGGCGGAAATTGACCGCGAACGTTGGACGACCTTGCCAGAAACTGTGGCACACATTTGTTGGGTGGATAAGTGCGACGAAAAGCTCGCTTGCCGGGAGTTGGTCAAGGCGCTTGTCGAGGGTCTGCGGCCATTAGGACCGCTCAAATGGGAGCGAGAATGTACTGACAAGCCAGCTCCGTTTGGATTTAGTCCAATTACTGCTCCTACTGATACACCACCAGTAGGGCGCGCGTGGGAAACCGCAGAAATTTGCTGGGAAACCGGCCGGGTTCGAGATGATTGGGGTGAATACAAGCCCGGCCGGTGGCGGGTACTCTTAATTCTCCGTTCAAATGTCGTTCGGTGCTGGCCTCCACTCGGCTCATCTGCTGATTCTGTCGGGAGTAGCTCGGAAGAAGCCGTCAAAACGGCCCTGAAGGCCGCAGTGAAGGAGCGTGTGGCGGAGGATGGTAAGGGCGGAAAGCTTTCCCACCTTGCACGCGTGGTAGGCACCTCGCAGAGGGCTGTCGGGAGATCGACTGCGCGGGAGCAGATTCATAATGAGCTCCGCAAAATGCAGGAAGAAGGCCAAGATTTGAGCTTGCCTCAAAAGAAACTGGCTGAGCTAATTGCAAACCGAACTGGTCACAGTCTTGGTCAGTCCAATTGGAAACTGCGAACAATCCAGGAGCACATAAGCAAATGGAAGAGGGATAACGGGCTCACATAATAGGAGTAAATGGGGTTTCCTCCCGCTGAGTTTTCCGTATTTTCGCATCCGGTTTTCTGTATTTTGCGTACAGTTTCCTGCATTTTCTCATAACGCATATAGGGACGCGCACGATTAATTGTGGACGAGCTTCAACACGGAGCCGTTCACAAATGCAGTCCATTTGCAGCACTGGTGCCTCGCCAAATGAACCCCAAGGCAAGGGCCTTCAGAAGGGTCGTGCCCCGCCGGATGACACCGACAAGTTAGGTTTCAGCATTAAAGAGGCCGCGCAGGCGAGCGGTCTGAGTCGATCACTGCTTTACCTCGTCATTGGCGAGGGCCAGTTGCGCGCCCGCAAATGCAGGGGACGGACGATCATCCTTCGGGAGGACTTACAAAGGTTTTTGGCAAGCCTCCCCGGAATGAAGACCCTCGCCGCCTAATGCAAAACGCCGCCCGTTTTAGGGCGGCGTCTGCATTTCGACAGGAGGCGGCAGGTTTCGCGGGACCAGGCCTTACATGCCACCGGTCCCTTCGGTTCGAGCCCGGACGCCCCCACCAACAATCCCGACCTGCCAGGGTCGGGCAAGTAAGGAACGACGACATGCAAATACAATCCCCCTCTTCCAAAAGCAAGGCCACACCCTCGGCTGCAACGGTGAGCGTCTACTACGACCAACAATACATTGGTCATGTGCTGGCACGCGGACACGAAGGCTTTGAAGCCTACGACCACAACGACCAGAGCCTAGGCGCGTTCAAGACCGAAGACGAGGCCGCCACGGCAATTTGGAAAGCAGCGCGATGAGCGCGTTTTCGGGGCATCGACAATCTGGTAAAGACCGTCACCGAGAAATTCATCGACGCACGGTGACCGGCAGGATCGGACGCGACGCAGGGGCAAGTCGCGCCCCGTTGGCGTTGACGCACGAGGAAGCCATCGATCTGATGAGAACAGGATCGCGGCTGGTCAAGATAATTGGTCAGGGCGGAGTGATGTGGTTCGTCATCCCGGGCGGCCAAGTGACTGGCGCGATTGCTGATCGGATCAAACAAGACTCAGCTGTCGTCGGTCAAAAGGACGGATTGTTTCCGCACCACGATCAGACTTGGCGCATGCGGAAATCTACTCAACCCACGTAAGCGTGGGCGGGGCTCTGCGGGCCTGTCCAAACAGACACCTTCCATGAACTCCGAAACCGCACTGCGGCAGCAGCTTCGCGAAGCGGGTTATGCGCCGATCCCGGTGAATGGAAAGAGACCGGCGCTGGAGGGTTGGCAAACCAAGGCCAACACCAAACCACAGGAAATCAATGAATGGGAGGAAGTGTTCTTCTATGCGAAAAATACTGGTCTCCTGACTGAGCACACCCCGACGCTTGATATCGACATTCTCGATCAAGAAGCGGCAACCGCGGTCGAGGAGTTGGTGCGGGAAAGGTTTGGGGAGCGCGGATATATTCTCGTGCGCTTCGGACAGTCACCGAAGCGTGCCATTCCCTTTCGCACCGATACGCCATTTTCCAAAATCACCTGCAATGTCGAAATTCCTGACCGCGAGGACAGGGGGGAAAAGCTGGAGTTTCTTGCCAATGGGCAACAATTCGTTGCCTTCGGTCTGCATCCCAAAACCGGTAAGCCTTACTCGTGGCATGGTGGAGAACCGGGTGAGAAGATCAAGCACGAAGACTTGCCCTACATCACTGAGGCCGAAGCGCAGCAGATCGTTGCCGGCGCCGCCGAGTTACTCAAACAATTCGGTTATCAGCCCAAGACAAGGCGCTCGGAGAAGAGCTCGGGCAATGGCAGTGATAACAGCCGCGGACAAGCAGACTGGAGTTGGCTAGTCGAAAACATCCTTCAGGGTCGGGAGCTTCATGACTCGAT
>Ga0210402_10003340_pt1 | contig 15108 bp, 14 predicted proteins | sample IncBWC7MmetaG_FD_161055 | JGI IMG/M metagenome (GOLD analysis project Ga0210402, IMG submission 161055) | Forest soil microbial communities from Barre Woods Harvard Forest LTER site, Petersham, Massachusetts, United States - Inc-BW-C-7-M | ecosystem: Environmental > Terrestrial > Soil >...
GGTCTGGCGATCGCGGTCGAAGACGAGGAAATCGTCGCGAGTCGTGACGAGGTCGCGCGCGACTCCGGTCTTTTGCTTTGCCCCGAAGGCGCCGCCGCGCACGCAGCCTGGCGCAAATTGGTTGGCAGCGGCTTGGTCCATCGGGATGAGCGCGTTGTGATCTTCAATTGCGCCAGTGGACTGAAATACCCATTGCCGGAATCGGAACAGCGTCTCGACGCAAACAAACCCGTCGATTTTGCCGCATTTCAGAGGCAAGCTGATAAATGATTCTGGCGGGAGCGCCGCCGCGCATGCATCGATGGCGATAATCAGATGATCGCGGTGGACGCGCGACACCTCGCGAGTTGGCTGATCAGCGCAATCGTCGTTCTTGCGATCCTGGTGATCGGACGGCCACTTCTTTCGCCGCTCGCCTTTGCCATTCTCATGTGGGCGATCCTCAATGCGATTACGGACTTTCTCGAACGCCAGCATTTGCCGCGCGCTCTAGCCTGGGCAGCGTCGCTTGCCCTGATCGCGGCGGTGCTCTATTCCATCGCGCGCGTGCTCGGCAATGAAACCGATGCCGTCGCCGCCCTGACGCCGGCATATTTTGCCAAATTGCAGCGGCTCGCCACGTCCACCCTCGCATTCCTGCACATCGGGCGTGGCGCGCGCCTCAGCGATATCTTCAGCACGGCCAGCGTTGCTTCGGTCGTGGGCCAGGTTGCCGCCTCAGCGGGCGGTTTTTTGTTCACGTTGGCGATGGTAGTTGTCTACGTTGGCTTTCTTCTCGCCGAGCAGCGCCACCTGCCGGGAAAGCTGCGACGCCTGCAGCAAAACCCGACGCGCCGCGACGAGGCAGGACAGGTCGTTCAGGAGGTGGCGCACCAGGTCCAGACGTATCTCGGAGTCTGCACCCTCTTGAGCGCAATCATGGGAGTGGCCACTTACGTGTTGCTCCTGTTGATGCATGTGAGCTTCGCAGGCTTCTGGGCACTTATCCTGTTTCTTGCCACGTACATACCAACCATCGGGGCCCTTGCGGTGCTTTTGCCCGCGCTGATGGCACTGCTCCAGTTCGGAACGTTTGGGTCGTTCCTGATCGTCGCAATCTCTCTCGGCGCTTTGCACTTCGTGCTCGCGAACGTCGTCGCCACCATCATGCTCGGGCGCACGCTAAATCTCAGTCCGCTCGCGCTCATACTCTCGCTCACGTTCTGGGGTCTCATCTGGGGTGTCGGAGGTCTCTTCCTCGCCGTTCCGCTCACTGGCGCACTCGCCATCGTCTGTCGGTACGTTGAGGGACTGAATTGGGTCGGTGTTGTTCTCGCTGGACCCGAAGCGCCGCCAGAGCGGCACTCACGAATCGTCGTTCCGAAGAACGAAAAGTAAAGCGCAGCCCCGTGGAGCTGCGCTTCATCACGCGATGGGCAACTAGACGGATTCCTTCAGTTCCTTTGACGGCCTGAAGGAGACTTTCTTACTGGCCTTGATTTTGATTTGCTCGCCGGTGGCAGGATTGCGCCCCATACGCGCAGCGCGCTTGCGAACGGACAAAATCCCGAGACCGTTGATGCGGATCCGTGCGCCCTTTTTCAGATGGCGCGTGGTCAAGGCGACAAGATCTTCAAGAATCTGGCCCGCGACCTTGTTCGAAAGTTCATGCTTTTTCGCCAACTCCGTCGCGATCTGCTTGGTTGAAATAGTTTCGGCTTTGGCTTTCGGTGCGGCGGGAGCCTTGCTGGCGGCAGGTTTGTCCATGAGTTTCACCCTTTAGAGAAAACGAATCGGATCAGCGTTCTTAGACTATTTCGCAGGCTTCAACAGCACGAAGATGCAAAAAATGGTGCAAAACTTGCGTTTTTTGCACTCGCACGTTCGAAAATATAGTCAGATCGACGGTTTCATGCTTGCCGCCTAAGCCCGGGCCTCGCTCCAGACCCAATCAAGACCGCGGTCTAGTCCCCGTTCAAACCGATCGAACATCTCGTCGATTTCGGTCTCGGTAATGACGAGCGGTGGACAGAGGCCAATTCGGTCGCCGATCATTGGCCGCGCGATGACGCCTTCTTCCTCGATGAATCGGCAGATGGTGGCGGCAGCGAGTTTCGCAGGTGGAAAATTCGTCTTGCCGGCTTTGTCGGCAACGATCTCGATGGCGCCGATCAGGCCGATGCCTGCCGCCTCTCCGACAAGAGGATGATCGCGAAACTTGCCGATCCGACCGAGAAACCGCGGCGATACGTTGCGCACGTGACTGAGGATATCCCGCTGCTGGTAGATCTCGATCGTCTTGAGCGCCACGGCCGCGGCGACTGGATGGCCTGTGTAGGTGTACCCGTGCCCAAACGTGCCCACGCGACCCGATTCTTCTTCGATCAACTGGCCGAGTTCGGGCGAAATCAGCACCGCTGAGATTGGCAGATAGGCCGACGACAGGGCCTTCGCGAGCGTCATTGTTGCGGGGCGAAAGCCGTAAGTGGTGCAACCGAACCAATTGCCCGTCCGCCCAAAGCCGGTGATGACCTCGTCGGCAATAAGCGGAATCCCGTAGCGGCCGAGAACAGCCTCGATGCGCGCGAAATAGCCCTTTGGGGGCAAGATCACGCCGCCCGCGCCCTGGATCGGTTCCACGATCATTGCTGCAATGGTTTCTGGTCCTTCCCGTTGAATCAGGGTGTCCAAACTACCGGCGAGGCGTGTGGAAAAATCCTCCTCGCTCTCCCCTTGTTCCGCGGAGCGATAATGGTGCGGACATTCCGCAAACCGAACGAAGTCGAGCGGTAGATCGAAACTGCGATGATTGGCCGGCAGATTGGTGAGGCTGGCGGCGGCGATCGTGACGCCATGATACGCTTTTTCGCGGCTAATTATCTTCTTCCGCCTGGTTTCGCCGCGCGCGTTGTTCGCATACCAGAAAAGCTTGACCTGCGTATCGTTTGCCTCCGAACCGGAATTGGCGAAGAAGACCTTGCCCGCGGGAAAGGGCGCGATCTCTTTGAGTTTTTCCGCGAGAGCTATGGCGGGTTCGTGACTCTTGCCCGCGAAAAGGTGCCCGAAGGGAAGTTTGCGCATTTGTTCGGCCGCGGTTTCGACCAGCGCTTCCTCGCCCCAACCCAGTGCGGTGCACCACAGGCCTGAAAGACCCTCGATGTAGTCCTTGCCGCTTTCGTCGTAGACGCGGACGCCCTTACCCCGCTCGATTACCAGAGGGCCTGTTTCGCGGAATCGCATCAGGTCGGTATAGGGGTGAAGCAGGCTCTCCACATCGCGCGTCTGTGCGTTGCTGAGCGGCATGGCGACGACTCCGTTTGGGAAATCCTGTCCCGCAGCATAACGCCGGGACGACTTGAGGCGTCAACGCGCCGGCGCGCATTGCCCTCGCGCTGGAGCATTCCTATGATCCTCACGGGTGACCGGATTTCGTGAAATGCAGGGGCTGATGCAGGACTGGCCATTGCTGGTCCATAAAATCATCGATCATGCGGCGCTCTATCATGGTGCGCGCGAAGTGGTGACCCGAAGTCCGGAAGGACCGATCCACCGAACCAACTATGGCGAAATCGCGCGGCGGGCGAAACGCGTCGCCCACGCTCTTGAACGTCTCGGCATCGGTTCAGGCGACCGTGTGGCGACGCTCGGCTCCAACACCTCGCGGCATCTCGAGGCCTGGTACGGCATTACCGGAACGGGCGGCGTCTACCACACGCTCAATCCGCGGCTGTTCGTCGATCAGCTGGTCTACATTGCCAATCACGCGGAAGACCGCGTCGTATTTTTTGATCCGCAGTTTGCGCCGCTAGTCGGAACCATCGCCCCGCGCCTCCGGACAGTTGAGCACTACATAGCGTTGGCGGAGGCGGTGCCGCCGGACTTCCCGGGCGCGATCGCATACGAGGATTTCGTCGCGGCGGCGGACGAGGATTTCGTCTGGAAAGACGTGGATGAAAAAGCCGCCTGCGGCCTTTGCTATACGTCGGGAACGACCGGTAATCCGAAAGGCGTCCTGTACAGCCATCGCTCCAATATCATTCACGCCTTCATGGCCAGTCAGGCCGATGCGATGGGAATCCGCAATGCCGACACGGTGATGCCGGTTGCGCCGATGTATCACGCCAATGCTTGGGCGATTGCGTTTATTGCCCCGATGACGGGGGCAAAGCTTGTCATGCCCGGGCCGAAGCTTGATGGCGCGTCCGTGTACGAGCTCCTCGACTTGGAACAGGTGACTGTAACGGCTGCGGTCCCCACGGTCTGGCTTGGTTTGCTGCAGTATCTTGAATCATCCGGCAAGATGTTGCCGCATCTCGAACGTGTGCTGATCGGTGGCTCGGCGTGCCCAAGACGCATCATCGAATGCTTCGAGCAGAAATACGAGGTCGACGTCGTACACGCCTGGGGCATGACAGAGATGAGTCCGTTGGGCACCCTGGGATCGCTTACGGCGGAAGTTGCCGGGCGGTCTTACGAGGAGAGAACCGCTTACAAGCTGAAGCAGGGTCGTCCGTTGTTCGGTGTAGAAATGAAGATCGTAGACGATCAGGACCGTGAACTGCCGCGCGACGGCAAGGCGTTCGGACGACTCAAGGTGCGCGGCCCCGCCGTGGCCAAAGGCTACTTCCAGGGCGAGGGGGCCGGCGCGTTCGATGAGGAGGGATGGTTCGATACGGGCGACGTTGCGACGATTGATCCCGCCGGCTTCCTGACCATCACCGACCGTGCAAAGGATGTGATCAAATCCGGCGGCGAGTGGATTTCCTCAATCGAAATCGAAAACGTGGCGGTTTGCCATCCTGCGATCGCAGAGGCAGCCGTCATCGGCATTCCGCATCCCAAGTGGGATGAGCGGCCGCTTCTGATTGTGGTTACAAAGCCGGGAGAGCGCGTCGCAAAACAGGACATGTTAAAGTATCTCGACGGGAAAATCGCCAAATGGTGGATGCCCGATGACGTGATCTTCGCCGACGAAATCCCGCACACGGCGACGGGCAAGATCCAAAAGACGACGTTGCGCGAGCGTTACGGCAATCACCGCCCTGCAGCAGGTTGAGCCGCCGGAGCGCGCCATGGGGGGATTGATCCGGTTCCAGCAAGTCGCGGCGCGAACCGCTTTCGCGCTTCTGCTGCTCGCGATTGTGATCGCGCTCGCCGCAGGCATTGGAACGCGTTTTGGATTGTGGAGTGCGGCCGTCGGTCAGTTTGGAATCTTTCCGTACAGCCTGTATCTCGCAATCGCTGCGCTCGTTGCCGGTCTGCTGTGGGGCGTGGCCGCGTTTGCCTCCGGCTCGGGTGCAGGCGCCACATGCGGCGCCCTTTCTATTGCGGCGGCGCTCGTTCTTTTCTGGATTCCCGTCCGCGATTTCTGGATGGCCGAAGTTGTACATGAAATTCCGCCGCTCAACGATATTTCCACGGATACGGAGCACGCGCCGGAATTCCTCGTTCTGGACGGAATTGCCAAAGGGGGCGCCCCGCCCGCCTACAACGGACTCCGGAGAATCACTTTCGAAGGCAGGAGCTATGCCGAAGAGGCGCTGCAGAGATTATACTACGGTGACGACATAAGGACGCACGGTTACCTCGGAACGACAGCGGACAAGCTGTACAAGCGAGCGCTCTCCACTGCACGCGAGATGGGCTGGAAAATCGTAGCCGTAGCGCCGGACAGTCATGGGGGGCGCATCCAGGCGAGCGATACCACGACTCTCTTTGGCCTCACAGACGGCATTGTCATCCGCGTCCAGCCCGCCGGCATAGGCGCGCGCCTCGATATTCGTTCGCGCAGCCGCGGAACGATTCCCGATCTTGGCCGGAACGCGGCACGCATCCGGGCCTATCTCAAGCGCCTCGCCTCGAGCTGACGTGACCTAGAGCGTGTCGAAATTGTCGCCGTTCTGTCGCACGCGATTTTCGTCTTGCAGCTGGATAAGGTGCGCAAGAACTGTACGCGACGCGGCCGGGTGAAGCCGCGTGTCCACATCCGCATAGAGATGTGCGACAATCTCTGGAATTCCGGAAACGCCATCGCGCAGACAGCTCAGGATCTGCTCCTCTCTCTCTGCGCGATGATCGCGATACGCGCGCAGCAACCGTTTGGGATCGCGCACGGGCCCGCCATGCGTCGGCCACAATACATGGTCGTCTCGCTCCAGCAGCTTCTCGAGGCTGGCGCGATATGCGGCCATGTCGCCGTCCGGTGGTGCCACGACGGTCGTCGACCAGCCCATGACGTGATCGCCAGTGAAGAGCGCTCTTTCCTCTCTGAGCGCGAAACACATGTGGTTGGATGTGTGGCCCGGCGTGAACACGCATTCGACGCTGAAGCCATCGCATTCAAGAATGTCGCCGTCCTTAACCCTTACGTCGGGTACAAAGTCCAGGTCGCCCCCCTCTTCGACTCTTGCGGCGCCTTCATCACCGTCGCGGTGTGGGCCAAAGGCGTACGTCTTTGCGTTGCAATGGGATTTGAGCGCCGCAGCTGCCGGTGAATGATCACGGTGGGTGTGTGTTATGAGAATGTGGGAGACGTGCCTGCCCGCCAACGCGACCGTCAGCGCCTCGATATGCGCAGGAATGTCGGGGCCGGGATCGATGACTGCCACATCCCGCCCGCCAAGGATGTAGACGCCGGTTCCCTTGAAGGTGAAGGGCCCCGGATTGGGAGCAAGCAGTCGCGCGATCTGCGGCGCAACCGCCAAGCATGCGCCGTACGGCGCATCAAAGTCACGGTTGAGAGGGAGCGGCCTGGGTATTTTAGACACCTCGTACCTCGCATGGCCTTACAAACATTACGGCCTCAAGGCCCGTATTAGCAAAAGGCAACCGTGCTGCCGCGACGCGCGTTACGGGTCTGCGAAGCATAATTTGTGGGAGGATACCATGGCTCGATTGTCAAGCAGGTTGGGTGGATTGCTGCTGGGCCTCGCGGTGCTGCTGTTGAACACGCCCGCAAAAGCAGCCGACCAGATGACCGTTCTGAATGAGGCCGTCATAACCGTCGATAAGATGAAGACCGATCCGACCTTCGGTCCGTCCCGGCAGATTCTTCGTAGCGCAAGGGCGGTGCTCATCGTGCCGCAGCTGATCAAGGGAGGCTTTATCTTCGGCGCCGAAGGCGGCGACGGCGTGCTTCTGCAGCGACTCGGACCCGGATGGAGCGCGCCCGCGTTCTACACCATCGGCTCAGCCTCGTTCGGTCTCCAGATTGGTCTCGAGGAAGCACGCTTCGTGATGTTCATCATGAGCGAGCGCGCGTTGAGGGCTATCGAGCAGAGCAAATTCACCTTTGGCGGTGAAGCGGGACTGACCGTCGTGACGCTTGGTGCCAACGCACAGGGCGCGACGAGCACGAATCTGACTGGCGACATCATCGTCTGGGCGTCATCGAAGGGCGCCTATGGGGGCCTGACGCTTCAGGGATCAGTGCTTGCTCCCAAGAACGATGCAAATGCGCAGTTCTACAGTCGGCCGCTCTCGGTTCCGCAAATCTTGGGCAGCCCCGTCCGCAGTCCGGCGACGCTGGCTTTGCGGCGCGATCTGGCGACGCTCTAGAACCGCATCCAAGTCTGCCGGTGAGCCGCCATCGACGGCTGACCGGCAAACTGGCAGCGCGCATCCGGCGCGCCTATATTCTCGCGTATGGCGCATAACAACGGCATGGTGCCGCGCGGCGTAAGTGAAGCGCCCGCGCAATTCTCGCAAACACCCCTCGCGATGACGGGCGCGGAACTTGCGGCTTTCGTGCCGCATCGTCCGGCACGGCCGGAAAAATCCGAAGGCGGAAAGCGGTTCAAGCTCGTCAGTGAGTACAAGCCCGCCGGCGATCAGCCCACGGCGATTGTTGACCTTGTCGAAGGGCTTGGGCCACGGCCGAACGCGGGCGAGCGCGATCTCGTTCTCCTCGGCGTCACCGGTTCGGGCAAGACGTTCACAATGGCGCAGGTGATCGAGGCTCTGCAGCGTCCGGCGCTTATTCTTGCGCCCAACAAGACGTTGGCGGCACAACTGTTCGCCGAAATGAAAGGGTTCTTCGCGGAAAACGCGGTCGAGTATTTCGTCTCCTACTACGACTACTATCAGCCGGAAGCGTACATTCCGCGTACCGACACCTACATCGAAAAGGATTCCTCGATAAACGAGGAGATCGATCGCATGCGCCACTCGGCGACGCGCGCAATTCTCGAGCGTGACGATGTGATCATCGTCGCGTCGGTCTCCTGTATTTACGGCATCGGTGCCGTCGAGACCTATTCCGGCATGGCCGTTACGCTGAAGCAGGGACAACGCGTGGATCGTGGTGATCTGATGCGACAGCTTTCGCAGCTGCAATACCGCCGCAATGACGACAATTTCGTGCGCGGAGCCTTCCGCGCACGCGGCGATACGCTCGACCTTTTTCCGGCACATTACGAGGATAGGGCTTGGCGCATCGAACTGTTCGGCGACGAGATTGATTCGATTACGGAATTTGATCCTTTAACCGGGCGTTCGGCTGGGAGGCTCGACGCGGTCAAAATCTATGCGAACTCGCACTATGTGACGCCCCGTCCCACGCTTGCGCAGGCGATGAAGGGCATCAAGCAGGAATTAATCGAACGCCTTGAGTGGTTTCGCGCCAACGGTAAGCTGCTGGAAGCGCAGCGCCTCGAGCAACGCACGCAGTTCGATCTCGAGATGATCGAGGCGACCGGTTCCTGCGCCGGGATCGAAAACTACTCGCGCTGGCTCACCGGCCGAAAACCCGGCGAGCCGCCGCCGACGCTCTTCGAATACCTTCCCGACGAGGCGCTCGTCTTCGTGGACGAGAGCCACGTTACGGTTCCTCAGATCGGCGGCATGTACAGGGGCGACTACCGCCGCAAGTCAACGCTTGCGGAATATGGATTCCGTCTGCCGTCCTGCATCGACAACCGGCCGCTCAAGTTCGAGGAATGGGACGTGATGCGGCCGCAGACGGTCTATGTCTCGGCGACGCCGGGCCCATGGGAGCTCGAGCGCACGGGCGGGGTCTTCACCGAGCAGGTGATTCGGCCAACGGGCCTGATCGACCCGCCCGTCGAAGTGCGCCCGGTCGAACATCAGGTCGATGACCTGATCGCCGAATGCCGCGAGGTGGCACGTCGCAGTTATCGCGCGCTCGTTACGACGCTCACGAAGAAGATGGCAGAGGACCTCACGGAGTACATGCACGAACAGGGCATTCGCGTCCGCTACATGCATTCGGACGTCGAAACACTGGAGCGCATCGAGATCATCCGTGATCTCAGGCTCGGTGCCTTCGACGTGCTTGTCGGAATCAATCTTTTGCGCGAAGGCCTCGACATTCCGGAATGCGCGCTGGTCGCCATTCTCGATGCCGACAAGGAGGGTTTCCTGCGCAGCGAAACTTCACTGATCCAGACGATTGGCCGCGCGGCGCGCAATGTGGACGGGAAGGTCATTCTCTACGCCGACAGCATCACGGGCTCGATGGAACGGGCCATGGCGGAAACCGCGCGGCGCCGCGAGAAGCAACACGCCTTCAACCGCGCGAACGGAATAACGCCGGCCAGCATCCGCAAGAACATCTCCGACATCATGGGCTCCATTTATGAGCGCGATCACGTGATGGTGGATGCGGGCGTGGCGGAGGAAGGCGCGCCGTTCATCGGCCACAATATTCGCGCGCATATCGCGGCGCTCGAAAAACAGATGCGCGAAGCCGCGGCCGACCTCGAATTCGAAACAGCGGCGAGGCTGCGCGACGAAATCAAGCGGCTGACAGCCACCGAACTCGCCATCGCCGATGATCCCTTTGCGCACCAGTCGCAGGTGGATATCGCCGTCAACGATGCAATGCGAACGATCTCGACCGAAACCGCGCCATCCGGAACAAGGCGAGAGGAAACGCCCCGCCGACGCAGCAAGATGCGCCGTGCCGGCCGCCCGAACGCTCCGAAGACTTTCGGCAGCCGGCGACGGTGATCAGTTTCCTAGCGCATAGAGCGTGGCATCATTAATGGCGTAGATGGTGCCATCCGGACCGATCAAGGTGGGCGTGTAGGCTTGGCCGAGAGGGGGGCCGATTTGAAGTGTCTGGGTCAGGGAATTCGTCGGGAGGTCCCAGCGATAGGAATAACCATCCTCATCATTGGCGATGACGGATTTGTTTTTGCGATCCACCACCGCGGTGTTGATGCACCATTCGTAGACAACGCCTTGCGGCTCACCCGGCACCTGATGCGGATCGAGGATGGTCTCGACCTCCTTCATCACGGTTGCCGTGCTGTAATGGTCGTGTTGCGTTTTCTTGGGATCGAGGATGGCAATCTGGTTATGTCCGTTGCCATTGCCGCAGTCGTAATAATTGTTGTACTTCGACATCAGATAATAGCGGCCGCCGCCCTGATACCGCGGCACCGCGCTGGCAGGCACGATCGCGACCGTGTTGTCCCAGCCAAACGAACCGGGCGCATTTTCCATGGACAGATCGGCGGTAAAGCTGAGCATCCACCCCCGGCAATTGTGATCATCTCCGTTTTCAAGAACGCCGTAGAACACTTCGCCATCCGGACCGATCGTGGGCGACGCCGAGGAGTCGTCGGACAATCCCGCGTATTGCTTGCTCACAGGGTCGATCAGGCGAACCTTGTATTTGGTGGAGAGCGTCGCGGAATCCAGCCCAACGAGATAACCCGTCGACCCGTCGCTTACCGTGATGTAAACCGTCGAGCCGTCGGTCGAAATTGCCGGTGCGCAATTCATTGCCACTTCGGTAATTTCGGAATCCCCCGCCGCATTGGCAGCGCTGATCCAAGTCCCATTGCCGCTTGAATCCATGCGCGCGATGCCGCTCACCAGTTTGAGCGGATTGGAGCCTGTGACTACGAAACCAAAATAGATGTTCCCCTGATCGTCCGCGGTGATCGGCGTATCGATCATCACTGTGCTGTCGAGTGCCTTCTTGTTCGCCTCGTAATTTGCGATCCCGTAGAAGGCGAGCTGCCCCGTAGCCCCGGTTTTAGCGTCCGGCGTGTCGCGATAGTAAACGGTCCCTCCCGAACCGGCGACATACAGCCGATTCTGTGCCGTCAAATGCGCCGGCAACGGCGGCAGCCAATCGTAGGGTGGCAGAACGTAGTCCGTCTTAAGGGTCCAGATTTTCTTTCCCGTAGCTCCTTTAACGGCGTCGATCTCGAAATCACCGCTGGACGATGTCTTCACGCCGACCAGCATGGTGTCTTTTGCAGTAATCATCGGCGAGGCATAGTGGATCAGCAGTTCGCCACCCGCGTGCTTCTTGTGCGCTTCCGAAGGCGGCGCGAGATCGACCGGCATTGACCAGTGAATTTTTGCCAGCGACTGGCCCGCAGCCGACGCTCTTGCGGTGTGCTGTGCATTGGCGGCATGGCCGCGCCAGGCGGGAAGGCCGGAGGCATGTGCAAAGGTTGCCACGAAAAACCAGATCAGGGATTGTCTAAGGGGCTTTTTCACGGATATTCCTCGCACAGCTGCACGTACTTTAGCGTCTCAATCGCCACGCACAACTACGTCGAATTGCCTTGTGCAGTGCACAATGGGCTTGGCTTTGCCTGCCGGCCCGGCCTGGAATAGAGTCGTTTGTCGCGATCTCATTGCAGAGTCGAAGGGGACACCATGCCGCACATCGACACCGGAAACACGGGCTTCATGCTGCTATGCAGCAGCCTGGTAATGCTGATGACACCGGGTCTGGCATTTTTTTACGGCGGCCTGGTCAGTCGCCGCAACGTACTCGCGATCATGATGCAGTCCTTCGTCTCGATGGGCTGGACGACGGTAATTTGGTACGTCGTCGGGTATTCCCTCTGTTTTTCCGGTGGCGCAGGAGGGGTAATCGGCAATCTTGATATGGCGTTCCTGCGGGGCGTAACTCTTGCGACGCCGTCACCCACGCCTGGAATCCCGCTATTCGTTCACATCGCCTACCAGATGATGTTTGCGATCATCACGCCAGCGCTGATTACCGGCGCCTTCGCAAATCGCGTTTCGTTCAAGGCGTACATGGCATTTCTCACGCTCTGGCTTTTCTTCGTTTATTTTCCTTTTGTACATATGCTTTGGGGCGGAGGATTGTTGCAAAAATGGGGTGTCCTTGATTTTGCGGGCGGCATCGTTGTTCACAACACTGCCGGGTTGGCAGCGCTGGCATCGGTACTTTACGTAGGTCGTCGGCGCGTCGTCGACACAGGTGCACACAGTATTCCGCTGGTGGCTCTCGGCACCGGCCTGTTGTGGTTCGGCTGGTACGGCTTCAACGCCGGCAGCGAATTTCAGGTTGATTCGGTCACTACCGTGGCGTTCCTCAACACCGATGTCGCCGCTTCCTTCGCGGCCATTGCCTGGATGGTGGTTGGCTGGTGGCAGGAAAAGCGACCGACTTTTGTGGGGCTTCTCACGGGCGCGGTGGCAGGATTGGCGACGATTACGCCCGCGGCCGGTTATGTCTCGCCCCTTGCAGCGGTGCTAATCGGGATAGCGTCCGGCATCGTGTGTTACTTTGCTGTCGCGCTGAAAAACCGGCTCAAATGGGACGACGCGCTGGACGTGTGGGGCGTGCACGGCGTAGGCGGCGCGCTCGGCATCATTCTGCTCGGCGTATTCGCCACCACGGTTTTCAATCCCCACGGCGCAGATGGGCTTCTCGCCGGCAACAGCACATTCCTTGTCAAGCAAATCGTTGCCGTCGCTGTCTCATCTGCATGGGCTTTTTCGTTCACCTACGCGATGCTCTGGCTTATCGACCGCGTGACGCCCGTGAAGGTCGAGCAGGCAGCGGAAGTGAGCGGTCTCGATCTCGCCCTGCATGGCGAGACGGCCTACCTCGGAGAGGCATGAGCGTCAGTCGTCGCGGTAGACCCGCTCGCGGCGTTCGTGCCGTTCCTGTGCTTCGATGGACAGCGTCGCGATCGGCCGCGCATCCAGCCGCTTGAGCGAAATCGGCTCTCCGGTTTCTTCGCAGAAGCCGTAGGAGCCGTCCTCAAGTCGCCTTAGCGCCGCATCGATCTTGGCGATGAGTTTGCGCTGGCGGTCGCGTGTGCGCAGCTCGAGCTGGCGCTCCGATTCCGTTGCGGCGCGATCTGCTAGATCGGCGTTGGGCACGGTCTCGGCCTGGAGATTCTGGATCGTGACGCGGCTCTCGCGCAGGATGTCGTCTTTCCAGCGCAGCAACTTGCGCCGGAAATACTCGCGTTGCCTATCATTCATGAAGGGCTCACTTTCCGACGGCCGATAGCCGGCCGGAAGCTCAGTACCCATGCGTACTCCCCTAAGCCGATCGCCCCTCGCGACGAGCGCGCGGGGTTATACAGAGACGGAATCGATCCAGCAAATGAAATTCTGGGGCGCTAACCGCGATGATAGGGATGGTTTCCGAGAATGGTGAGCGCTCGATAAATCTGCTCCGCCAGCATTACGCGCACCAGAAGGTGCGGCCATGTCTGTGGGCCAAATGCGAGCCGGCGACCCGGTTTGACGTCGGAGCCCGGGTCGAGTCCATCCGGTCCACCGATGAGAAACACCAGATCGCGTGCGCCGGCGTCCCGCATCGCGCCCAGCATCTCGGCGAAGGCTTCGCTCGTCATTCCCTTGCCGCGCGCGTCAAGCGCAATGACGTGAGCGCCAGCTGGAATGCGCGATGCCAGTTTTTCTCCTTCCTCCGCGATTCGCGCCCTTTCTTCCCGCAGCTTCGAAAGGGATATCTCCTCCACAGTCAGCGAAACAAAGCCAAGCCGGCGGCCGATGCCGCGGGCGCGCATCAGATATTCATCGACAAGCGCGTTTTGCGACGTGCCGCGCGCAAGTCCTGCTGCGAGAATCGCGATGCGCATGATCTCCGGTGCTTCGCGTTATTTCTAGAAGACGACAGCGAAATTCAGTGTACAGCCGCCCGAGCAGGCTCCTCGACCGACCACATGCCTTCAAGATCATAATAGGCACGCACTTCCGGACGGAAGATGTGGACGATTACGTCACCGGCGTCGACGAGGACCCAATCCCCGGATTCCATGCCGTCGATCGGCCTCGTGCCGTAGCCCGCTTCCTTCAGCTTTCGCGCGAGGTGCTCGGCGATCGCGCTCACGTGCCGTTGCGACCGGCCGTTGGCGATCACAATCCAGTCGGCGAGCGAGGAACGGCCCGCCAGATCAATGGTCACCACGTCTTCCGCCTTATCATCGTCGAGGGAAACAAGAATTCGGGACAGGAGTGCCTGCTCCGGATGGCGCGCGCCGTGCGCTGCTCTTTTTTTCGGCGCCTGGGCTGCGCCGGTTTTGCGGGTGAGAATGCGGTCCTCCGTTCTCGATGTCATAACGAACGCACGGACGTCCGCATCTTTCCCCAATGAGGACAACAGCGCGCGAGACTCAATCTAGCACGAGGCTCGTCAGCCAACCAAGCCTCCGGCGTCGAAGCGCGGTGGCGCTGGCATTGCTGCGCCTCGCATCGAGCACGGCAAGCGCAGGCGGACGCGCGGTGGCGAGCATTCGCTCCGATTGCTGTGAGCCCATCGCGAACTGCCGTGCCGCCTGCGCGGTCAGAGGCGCGAGTATCGCGCCCGGCCGCAACACGATCGCGACGGGAAGACTGTTCGCCAGGCGCTGCCAGTTGCGCCAGCGATGAAACGTCAAAAGATTGTCGCTTCCCATCAGCCATACGAAGTGGATCTGAGGAAATCGCTCCTTCAGCCGCGTGACGGTGTCGATGGTGAAGCGCGTTCCCATCCGTGTCTCGATATCGCTTATGCGCAGACGCGGATGCCGTCCGGCGATCCCCCGTGCTGATGTCATGCGTCGGTGCAGCGGCGCCGTTTCGGCCGCGGGCTTCAACGGGTTCTGCGGCGAGACGAGCCACCACACATAGTCAAGACCGAGACGCTTCAGCGCGACTTCGCTGACATGCATATGTCCTTCATGCGCGGGATTGAACGAGCCGCCCAACAGGCCAATCCGCAATCCGGGAGCAACAGGTCCCGGTGGCTTTAGCCAGGTTGCGCGCACGGTCATGGTGCCCAGGCGTCTGCCGGATCCGTCGTTCGCCTGCGCATTCTTTGCCGTTTCACTTCGTGCGCAAGCGCGTGCAGCACCTCGGGAACGCCTTCTCCCGTCA
>Ga0210402_10003341_pt1 | contig 15107 bp, 14 predicted proteins | sample IncBWC7MmetaG_FD_161055 | JGI IMG/M metagenome (GOLD analysis project Ga0210402, IMG submission 161055) | Forest soil microbial communities from Barre Woods Harvard Forest LTER site, Petersham, Massachusetts, United States - Inc-BW-C-7-M | ecosystem: Environmental > Terrestrial > Soil >...
GCGTGCTGGTCGGAATGATCATTGCCTTCGAGGCGGCCGAGCAACTGGCGAAATTCGGCGCCCAAATCTACGTGGCCAACATGATCGGATTGATAATGGTAAGGGAGCTTGGGCCGTTGCTCGCGGCCATCATGCTCGCGGGCCGTTCCGGGTCGGCCTTTGCGGCGGAGATTGGGACGATGAAAGTGAATGAAGAGTTGAACGCGCTGGAAACGTTCGGCCTAGATCCCGTCCGGTTTCTCGTGGTCCAACGCATCACCGCCGGAATTCTACTGACGCCGCTGCTGACGTTCTATGCAGGTTTCATGGGAGTTCTGGGCGGGATATTGGTCACGCTCGGCTTCGGGTTTCCGCTGGCGCTGATCGTTAATCAAATTACGTCCACGGTCCACCTGAATGATATCGCCCTGGCCACGGTCAAAGGCGTGGTGTTTGGTGCGATTGTTTCCGGTGTCGGATGTTTGCGGGGACTGCAAACGCAACAGGGGCCGAGTGCGGTCGGCGTTTCCACCACGCGCGCGGTTGTGACCAGCATACTGTTGATTATCATCGCCGACGCCATTTTCTCAATCCTTTACTTTGTCCTGACGTCATGAGCCAAGAACCTGACACGATCATCTCCGTGCATGGCCTTAAAATCGGTTATGGCGAGAATGTCATTCTCCAAAATATTAATTTTGAGGTCCGACGCGGCGAAGTGTTTGTGATTCTCGGCGGATCGGGTTCCGGGAAAAGCACATTGCTTAAAACACTCATCGGCCTTTCGGCCCCGCTTGAAGGCAAGGTTTTGATTGCCGGGCATAATCTGCTGACGGACGACGACGACGAGCGCATGGCACTCCTCCGAAAAATTGGCGTTCTCTATCAAGGCGGTGCCTTGTTTGGTTCAATGAGTCTGTTGGAGAACGTGCGACTGCCGCTGGATGAATTGACGGCGTTGCCCGAACCATTGAAGGAATTGATCGCGCTCTCCCGACTGAAACTGGTTGGTCTCGGCAATGCCGCGCAAAAGATGCCGTCGGAATTGAGCGGCGGCATGCAAAAACGGGCGGGCATCGCCCGCGCCATGGTGCTTGATCCGCAAATCCTTTTTCTCGATGAACCTTCGGCCGGGCTGGATCCCGTGACTTCCGCCGGACTGGATCAGTTGATCACGGATTTGGCTCATCATTTCGGAATCACTTTTGTCATCGTCACCCATGAGTTGGCCAGCATTTACAGCATCGCCGACCGCTGTATCATGCTCGACAGTCGGACGCGAACAATCATCGCCGAAGGCAAGCCGGAAGAACTTCGCGAGCATGCTTCCGACCCGTGGGTGCTCCAGTTTTTCAACCGCGAGTCAGAACCGACACACGCGGCACATCCCAATTGAATGATATGAATCGAGCTACAAATAACTTCAAACTCGGCCTGTTCACACTGGCCGGGCTGGTTATCTTGATCGTCGGCGTGCTGGCCTTCGGGGCGCGCAGTTATCTCAAGCCGACCACTTCGTTTGAGACTTACGTTGCCGGCGATGTCACCGGGCTGACCGTCGGATCGCCCGTTGAACTCCGGGGCGTGCAGGTGGGAAAAGTCACGCGCATCAGTTTTTCCTGGATCGAATATCAACCGACTCAGCCGAGCTACATCGTGGTGGAGTTTGTAGTGCAGGACACAGTGTCCCCGGCACCGCCCGGGGAGTCCCATTGGGATCAGCTTAAATTGGATATTGAGCGGGGACTTCGGGCACGACTCAAAAGCAAGGGCATCACCGGGACGACCATTTTATCACTGGAGTATCTCGACCCGACCAATAATCCGCCGGTGCAAGTTCCCTGGACTCCAAGGCATATTTACATTCCGGCGGCCCCCGGCCAATTCGTGGAAATCCTCGCTGCCATCGAAAAGTCCCTGCGAAATGTCGAACAAATTGATTTCGGTGACATAAACCGGTTGGTACATGATGATTTAAAATCAGCGGGGCGGGTGTTGGACAAGGCAGGGCAGGTGGATTTTCAAAGTCTCAGCACGAACGCCAACGCGTTGCTGACCGAACTGCGGGACAGTAACACAAAACTGCAATCCGTCATTCAAGACACGGACGACACAGTTAAGAAAATAAAACTGGAGAAACTGGCCACGGATTTGGACAGACTCGTCGGCCAGTTACAAAATACGGTTGCCGCACTTCAGCCCGGCCTGGCGAACATTGATTTCGACGCAGTAAATCAAACACTGGCGAACGCCCGGCGCACGATACGCGACATGGACGACGTTCTGAACGAACTGAAAAGTTACCCGTCCGGTTTCATTTTCGGCAGTCCGCCGTCTGCGGTGAAGGAAGTTCAACCACCCGCGAAGAAATGAAACCAATTCCCCCAACATCATGAAGACTTCACACAACCATGCGCGACGGGTCACGAAGATTTTCGTCGCGTTCCTGATTGCTTGCATTTGCGGATTGACTGGTTGCCTTTCCCGACCTGCTTTGAACAAACAAACATTCGCCTTCAGCATGTCAACTATTGCCGCCACAAATATCCTCGCCAGCAATCGTGTGCTCGGCATCAGAAACCTGCAAATTGCCGCGCCCTTTGAAGGGCGTTCCTTCGTTTATCGCACCGGAGAATTTTCCTACGTGCGCGATCCTTACGCGGAATTTCTGGAACCGCCGGCCGAAGAACTGATCGCCCCGTTGCGTGGATGGTTGTTGCGTGGCAATGGAGACTTCGGCACCGTGGTGGAAGCCGGCAGCGCGCTTAAACCAGACACGTTGGTTGAAGTCAGCGTCAGCCAGCTTTTCGGAGATTTTCGCCAACCAGAACGTCCGGCGGCAATTCTGACAATGCGTTTCGTATTTTTTGATGCCACGAACGGCGTTCCCGGGAAGGTAATCTTTCAACAAGAGTATTCGCGCAGCATTCGATTGAGCACACCGACCGCTGCCACGTTGATGGACGGCTGGGAGCAGGCGTTGAGTGAAATATTGGTTCAAGTGTCATCGGATTTTCGGCACTTGGAAACAAGTGCGCCGACAAGTGGTGACAAATGAAAGATGAAATTAAAGCTCATTTCACCAGCGGTCCAGAACGATTGTCTCGCTGGGACCATGAATTTGAGATGATTGATTTTTTCCATGAACGTGAGACGCTCGATGCTAAATGCGCTCAAGTCGCTGCAAAAGTGCCGTATCGCGTTTCCAACCCTAAAGGAACAAATGATTAATATGTTTGGGACATTAATACTCACTGCAATAATTCTTTGGACTCTTGACTCGACAGATAACGAATAAATAAATATGTCATCCGCGCTACAAATCGCCCTGTTCCTTGCCTGCATGGCCGTGGTGTGTCTCGTGTCATTGTTGATACCGCTCTCGATTTTGTTTTATCTGCAAGTCAAGCGTATCGCCCAACAAATGGATGAAGTTAAATCGGACTTGGAAGCAATGATTCAGGATTCTCGAACCATGGTCCAAAACATCAGCCGTCTTTCCACCCATGCCAATCAACAACTCGACGAGTTGGACAAGATTGTTGGCACCGCCAGAAAATGGTCGGAGCAAGCTGATTACTTTGTTGAGGAAGTCGGCTCGGCGGTCGAATTGCCCGTGCTAAAGGCACTTCGCACCGTCAAAATGTTAGGCAAAATATGGAGGTTCATTGTGGGTGCACTTGCCGGGAGCTCGCAGCAGGCGGATCACAAAATAAATAAGCCGGCCGGCACGGACACAGTGCAAAAGTAAGCACAATTATTCCAAAATGAAATCTTGCCGGAAAATCGTCGCCAGCCGCTACCATATTTCCCGATTCCACCGCACCGCTATCGCAGTTGGATTCATCACGTCGTTGTTTCCGGCAATACCAGTGCAGGCACAGTTAACACCCGCCGAGATCAATAATTTCAGAAATGCCCTCGGCAATCGCATCGAAGCGGCGACGATTCTGGGCGGTGATTATGGCATCGGCGGCGGCACCTATACCGCCACCGCAAACGGCAACGATGCGAAAATCAACACCACCAAATTTGGCGGCTCAGGCGAGGTTGGCACGCCGCAACCGCTCGGCGATCTGGACATCGGCTGGCAGCCGCGCGTGCAAGGCAGCATGGGTTACCTCACGGCCAAGAACAATTTTCAATCGGGATTGCTGGATGATGACACCAGCGAATACAGGACCTTTGCCATCCAGTTCGGCGGCGGCGCGCGGTTTTGGTTCAGCGACCATTTCAGCATTGCGCCGACGGTCATGGGAATGTATGGCCATACGGAAAATACTTTTACCGCCAGAAATACCTTTACGCCGAGCGACCTGACCGAAGCGAAACAGTTGGGATTGATTGACTGGAGCGTGGACACTTGGACGGTCCGGCCTTCCTTGAACTTGCAATACCAATATACCTGGCGCCGCGTTATTTTCACACTTTCTTCGGAACCGACTTATTATTACACGGAGAGTTTCAATAGTTCCTCTGCGAATCTGAACGTCGCAGGCAATTCCGAAGCCTGGGACAATAAACTAGACGTGGATGTGCCGCTCGGCGTGGAGCTGTTCGGCCATGAATTACGCACCGGCGGTTATTTCAGCCGGACCGATCTTAATGGCGATCTTAAGGAAGGCTTGGACACCAGTTATCTATATGAAACACATGGACGACTGGTCTTGGATTTTCTAAACCAGCTCTGGAAGGTACAATGGATCGGCCTCGGCGGATCATATTTCTGGGGCAATGACTTCCATGGCTGGTCGTTTGGCGCCGATGTTACTTTCCGGTTTTGATCATAGTCAATTTGCGGAAACGGGACTATACACTCGGTTTCTCATTTGAGATTTTCCCCTCCGAAAGGACTGAAATGATCCGGTCCTTCGGTATGGCCAAAGTCGGACCGCTTGGTCAATGGCGAGCGACCGGATGTGATGCCACAATAATTGTCGTGAAATTTAGTCACCGGAACAAATATTTGTGAGCGTGACTTCAACCGACAATGGACTGCTCCCGGGAAAATTGCGCGGTTTTCCCTCTCTCGTTCTGGATAGGCAGGAATTGGCTTTAAGCCCAATCGCGCCTGATGGCGGAAAGTTTCCTTATCTGGCCGATGGCGGTACTCGTGGCGTTGTCGTGTGGAGTATTTTTTGGTGAACAATTTGGACTGAATGAGATTTTTCAGCGCTGATATGAACGAACAGAGAGTCGCGATGTTGAAAAACGTCCCGATATTTCACGAACTTACCAACAAGGAGATTCTTGAGGTGGATGAACTCCTGCATGAGCGAGCTTACGAGCCAGATGAGATTATCTTTGAGGAGGGTGATCAAGGCCACGGAGTCTTTATCATCATCAGTGGAAAGGTTCGGGTGGATCCCTGCCATAAATTGTTGAAGACTGCGAATCTGGAGTTTGGACCGGGCGAATTGGTGGGCGAGCTGACTCTCTTTGATGAGGCTCCACGCACGGCAACGGTCGTGGCCATCGAGCACACGGTGGCGGTTGCATTGTTTCAGGCGGAGTTTTCCTCATTGTTGACAAAAAATAAAAGCATCGGGGTGAAGGTGCTGAATGAGATTGCCCGAATCCTTAGCCGCCGGACTCGACAGCTCCTGCTTCAGGAGAAGCACTGTCCAAGCATATGAGGACTTTCCCCCAACCCAGCGCCGTTACGCTGCTTGCAACGATTTTGAGCACCTGTTTGCTGCTTTTTTTATTCCAGAAAATAATTTGGATCGTTGTGCCATTGCTGCTGGCGTTAATGCTCTATTATTGTCTCCGGCCGGTGGTGGCGGCACTCGTAGTCCGCGGGGTGCGCCACAAGACTGCTGCACAATTCGTCTGGTTATTTCTTCAGCTAATCACCATAGCAATTGTTCTTGAAATGGCTTTGCTTGCGCTGGCAAAGTCCGGGACGTGGCAAAGCGATTTCGGCCGATATCTTGCTGGCGGCCAGAACCTGCTCAAGAAAACTGCCGAGAATCTTGAGCAAATGGCCCCAATTTTCAGAAGCATGAAGATGAGCGAGCAAGTTGACATCCTTGCCCAGCAATTTACCGACCGGTTCAGCAATGGGAATCTGTTGCCGATCGCTATGCGGGTGTTGAAGCTGCTGCCGTCCCTGCTGCTTATTCCATACATCACCTACTTCATGTTGAACGACTCCACACGAATGAAGAAATACATCATCAGGAGCGTGCCCAATGCCTTCTTTGAAAAATCTCTGCTGCTTTTCTCCCGTCTGGATTCCAGCCTTCTAAATTACTTTCAGGGTTTGATTTTGCTCACGCTTCTGGACACAGCCTGTCTTGCAGGGGGACTGGAAATTCTAGGAATTAAAAACGCCATCTGGTTGGGGCTGGCCTCTGCCGTGTTGGCTTGGATTCCCTATCTCGGATCCGTCATCGCGTGCATCGTGGTTGTGGTAGTTGCCGCCACTGATTTTCCCGAAAAATACTGGGTGGCTTACGCCTGCCTAGTTTTGTTTCTAAGCGTTCGGACGCTCGACGATTTCATTTTTGTGCCTCTCACCATCGGCCGTAAACTTCACGTTCATCCTGTGCTTAGTATATTGATGCTCTTCCTCGGTGCAATGGTCGCCGGGGCAACCGGACTTATTCTTACGCTACCTTTATTCGGGGTGGTCGCGGTAATCTGCGAAACAGTTTCTCAAGTCGTGACCGATCGAAGGCTAAAAGCGCGGTATCGTGCAGCGCGGCAACTTACTTCTTCGCAGGGATATGACGGACATTGCTGAAATCTTTGTGGGGCTTTTGCTCGCGGTTGTTCGACGGCGTTGCTGCTGCCACTGTCCGGCCATTGCCGGGAAGCTGCGCGGACATGACGCGAGACATTTCGCCGAATTTCTTGCCGGATGGTTCGCGGACATTGCGCGACCTCTCGCGAGACTCCGCTGATTCATCGGCGAACTATCGGCGAGTCGCCGTGCCGAAAGATTGAAAACCATATCGCCTAGCCGACGGCACAATGCGCCAATTGCCCGACTGGGCGGACAAGCCGCTGGGATTCGCCATTGAACCGGAAGCCGCGTTGCGCGAAGTGATGAAGGTAAAACCGCCGCGCGACTGACGCAAAATCATCAAGACAGGCCGAAGAAACCGCCGTTAATCCCCTAATTGATTGCAACCAATGCCTTGCAACTATTCACTTCCGTCAACTGCATAATCCCAACGAATTTTGCTAAAAAAATAAAAAAGTTTCCTATTGACTTCACTTATTAATAATGATACAAAAGCTTAACTCATTCAGAGCTAGACTATGAAAACCAGAATTTTCGGTGCAGTTTGTTTTATTGCCTTGTGTTTCACATTGCAAACGACCCATGCGTCTTCTTTGGTTTACGGTGCGACCCTGTCTCCTGTGCCACTTGGAAGCTTTTCGGGAGCAACCTCTGTATTTTATTCCGGCCCTCAAACTTTTACGGCTGCAGATTATAGCGGCACTTTGTATTCTACCGTCTGGAAAAACGATAGTTTAAATCCCAACGGCTTGGGCGATCTTACGTTCACTTATCTGATTCAAATGGATTTCAGCACAGTTGACCCTGTGAGTACCTTTACGATTAGCAGTTTTGCAAATTATTTAACCGACGTTAGTTATACCACGTCCAGTCTTAACGACATTGTACCAACAAGTGTTCAACGCTCATCTGGGCCGGGCACCTTGGTTAGATTTCATTTTGATGGAGCATCTCTTGGCTCGGGAACGACCAGTGCACTTCTTGTCATTCGAACCGATGCACAAAGTTATGCTGCAACCTCGGCTGGATTCCTTGATGGTGTTGGTTCCTCGGCAAACAGTGTGGCACCCGCACCCATTGTTTCGACTCCTGAACCAAGCCCGACAATTCTTGCGGGGCTGGGTATGCTTGGGTTGTTGATTGCCCGGCGCTATAATAGGAGCCAGAGCCAGACCGAAGCTTTAATTAAGAAATAATCAAGAACAGTCAAAATTTTCAAAGGCGCTTCGATTGGGAGCGCTTTTTTTATTTTCAAAGGGCTGGAACGTAAACCAAGATTAATTTCATGACTCTGGACGTTCGACGAATTCAATTCTCTTGAAGCAAATCAATTATGCGAAACATTAACCAAATTCTCTCTCTTTGCCGTGTTCATTCAAATACCCCTCTACTTTGTAAATCCAATCAGTCATGCAACAACTCAGTTTAAAGCCAAACGGCTGGAGTAAAAGTCAAATGTCATTTTTCGAATGCAAGTTGCTTATCGTTAAAATATTGTGATTTCTTTTGGAGTGTAACATTTTGAGGCGTGTCAATAAATCATATTGACTTTTAAGGTTTAGTGCGTTAATAGTTATGAATAATTTATTCAACAGGAGAGTTTTGGATTAATTGTGTTTTGTAAATAATTACGTAGTATGAATACCTGCTTTTTGAGTATTTCTCGCTGGCGATTTCCTAAATGTCCGACGGCTCTGTGGCTGCCAGTCTTGATATTTTTATCCATTCAACCGAGTTGGGGACAGGATTCGTTGTCTTTTACTTCCGGGTTGCAACCTCAAGAAAATAAATGGGTTTCAGGTCCTGAAAAAACAAGTTTGGGTGCTTTTGCGAACCTTCAAATACCGGAAGGTTATCGTTTCACGGACGCCGAAGGTGCGCGTATTCTTCTGAAACGAATGAACGATCCCGTGCCTGCTGGGCTAATCGGGATTTTAGCTCCAAATTCCGACGAATGGCTGGCTGTTATTGAATTTAATGAGATTGGCTACGTAAAAGATGCCAATAAAAACGGGATGAATTCCAAAGTCATTTTGAAGGCCATTCAGGACCGGAGTAAAGCGCAAAACAATGGCAATATGAAAGAGGGGAACGGAACCACTGCATCCATAGACTGGGAGAGTCAACCTGTGTATGATGAAAAAAATCATTCATTGGAGTGGGCAATCCGGGCGGAAACCCAATCCGGCAAAGTCATCAATCACACTTTGGTATTGTTGGGACGCCGGGGCGTTTTAGATATAACCATGATAAAGCCATATCAGGGTTCGTTCGATTTGTTTCCTTTGAATCAATTGATAAAAAACATTGGCTTCAAAGATGGACAGGCCTACGCAGATTATCAAAAGGGTGATAAAACAGCGGGCGTTAGCCTGGCCAATTTAGTTGTGGACGACGAAAATCCTGCGGCGAGCAAGGATTTACCTGTCCGCGCTGCTAAAGATCCTTTTGCGTGGATTTATTTATACTATTCCCTTTTAGGGGGGGGTGTCGTGGTGGTTGTGGGACTGCTTTTTTTTAAGAATTTGTCGAAACGACAGAAACACCGCGCTGTGAATAAAAATGGTGAGCATTCTTTTATTGCGAAGGCGGCATCGTCGAAAAATGGAACTGGTTTGAACGGTCAAAAAGTCCATCGGAAAAGAGTTTCCAACTTTGGAAATTTCTACTCCAGCATGATACTGGAGTTGTCTTCTCCTTCATACTCAGGAGGGCATTTGACGCAAAACGGAGATTCGGGAACGCACACGCCAAAGATGCCATCCTTGTTAAATGAATCCGCGTCGGATCCGGCGATCGTAAGTGCTAATTTGGAATTGATAGCCAATCAGAAAAATTTGATAGAAGAGCAACGACGGCTCCTGCATCAGCAATCCAAGCTCATTGAAGAGAAAAGCCAGCTTATCGAAGAGCAGAGCCGGTTTCTCGAACGGCAATCCGATGTGATAGAAAATCAATTTTCCTTGAAGCTCCCTTAAGCGGAAGCTGAACCAGCAGTTGAGCCAAAAGGATTGTTGTCAAGTCAACAATTTATGGTTTTAAATGGATTGAGGATTTTTACCTGGCTTTTTTTGATTGGTTCCTTTTTTCCTTTAAGTATTTGTGAATCTCATGGCGCTTCATTCACTTACTCAAACGCGAATTTCATAACCATTAACGACAGCGACAGTCCGCCAACAACAGCCTCGCTTTACCCATCCACTAATTTCGTAAACGGATTGGCCGGACAGATTATCACAAAAGTGACGGTAACACTACAAGGTTTCAGCCACACATTCCCAAGCGACGTGAGCGTTCTTCTGGTCGGCCCACAAGGACAAGGTGCGATACTAATGGCGAATGCAGGCGGACAGAACCCATACAGCGTGACCAACCTCACATTGACGTTCAACGATGATGCCGCGAATTCTTTGCCCTTGTTCACAAATATGGTGTCCGGCACGTTCAAACCGACCAACGGATATTTAGACCCGTATTTTGGACGCTCAAGCCTCCCTTTTAATTTTCCTCCACCCGCGCCGTTGGGCAATTCAAATTCCCCATCATTATTGTCCGTTTTTAAGAACACCGATCCGACCGGAACGTGGAATTTGTTCGTTGTAGACGATGTTGCTGGCGGTTCGGGTGCAATTTCCAACGGCTGGAGCTTAAACCTGTCTATCGCTGTTCCGCTTCAAATAGCCCGCATTCAAACAAATGTGGTTGTTTCCTGGCCGGCATCGGCGACCAATTTCCAGCTTCAATTTACGTCAAGTATTTCCGCTTCAGGCATTTGGACAAATATTTTAACTCCACCCATCTTGAATTCTGGACATTATTATGTTACTAATCCGATCCTGGCTGGGGCTAGGTTTTACCGTTTGACCAATTAGCCACACATAACGCAGAACTGTTAATAGAAGCAAATATTGACAAAAAATTAAAGAGTGGTAAAATGTCTATTAATTGGAAAAGTGTGAAAGATAATTGGACACTCATGAAGTGAACTTATGAAAAGTAATTCTATAATTACGGGGGGTTTTGCAAGTTTTGTCACTTTGACAATTCTGGTGTTTCATCCAATTTTATCGAGCGCATCTGGACTTGTATATCAGTTTAATACTCCTTTTCCGACCGATCCAAGCCCGTCGGGCCCCACTCCGTGGTTGACTGCTGATTTTGAAAATATAAATAATGGTGTTTCGTTGACCCTTTCAGCTGCAGGATTAACCGGCAGCGAATTTGCAAGTGAGGTATATTTTAATTTGGCAGCCAATTTGAATCCGGCCAGTTTGACGTTTGTCAAAACCGCTTCAACCGGTGCATTCTCCATCCCTACCATTGATCAAGCGTCTCAAAACAATTACAAAGCTGATGGAGACGGCAAATATGACTTCCGTTTCAACTTTGGAACCGCCAATGGAACGACCTTCACAGGTGGAGATTCCATAACATATCTGATCGGCGGCATTTCTGGTTTGGACGCCAGCAACTTTGGTTTTTTAAGCGCGCCTGCGGGTGGGAGCGGCCCGTTTTACGCGGCAGCGCATATTCAATCTCTGGCCAACGGTGACAGCACGTGGATTGAACCTGGCGGTGGCCCGATAACCACTCCAGTTCCAGAACCCGCGCCGCTTGCGCTTTTTTTCTTTTCCTTTTTTCTGTTTATCGTAATAAAGCGATTTGCAGGAAAATTTTTGGATTCAAGCTCTGCATCAATCAAACCCTGAAGTTGCGAAACTTATAAAAGCATGGTTCGTGACGACAGCCGCTATGCGCCTCTTTGTTTTGAGATTTTTTGTGCGGTTATGTAGATTTTTTCACCACGGTCTTCAACGGGTGAAGATTTGGCAGCGATTATTTCCGGCCAGACATAAAGCACAGGTGTTCGGTTAAATGGTAAACGAACAAGACCTAAAGCCCCCTCACACACCGAAAGCCAATTTCCCCTTCAAAGTCGTCCGTGACGTCGTTGCCGCGATTGGCGCACCGTGCGATGCCGGCGTAGTAGAACCAACTGCCGCCGCGTAACACACGGTAGCTCCCTGTTCCAGGTCCGGTTGGATTATTAGTAGTTGGTTGACCATATGGCGTCCCATACCAATCCCAACACCATTCCCGCACGTTCCCAACCATGTCATATAATCCATAGCCGTTAGGTGCAAATGATCCTACAGGACTCGTGTAGGGTTGCACTCCGTTCGTGAAGGCGGCATCATAACCGTTCGTGGGAGCGAGATCGTAGGAATAATAAGGGGTGCCGCCTACCCAGTAGCTTTGGTAGTTCGCATGATTCCAATCAATCGTGTTGCCCCATGGAAACCGCAGACCAAACCTCCCGCCTCGCGCCGCCTTTTCCCACTCCGCTTCCGTCGGCAACCGATAACCTCTGTTCGTCCAATTTACATAAACCGCATCCACGTCGCCATTAGTATAGACCTGCGTGAAACCCACATCCGTGTAATACGCCGGCGTCATACCCGCCTGTTGTGACCGCGCATTGCTCCACTTAACCACGTCATACCAATCCACCGCCTGCACCGGATGATTCGCCGCTTTCCCTGCACCGGAATCGTCAAAGCCATATCCGTGGTTCGTGGCCCAATTATAGACCGTCTGCCATTGACTGTAGCTCACCAGATTCAGATCCATGTAAAACGCCGACACATATACGTTCGTGGGAACGGCGTCACCATTTAAATTGGTATCGGTAATGTCCCCCATCGTGAACGATCCGGCTGGAATCAGTCCCATACCGATGGGCGGGATGAAAGAAAATATGAGATTGGTGTTGACACCATTGGTGACCGGAATCCGGACATAATCCACCCAATTAGTCCCACCGGGCAGGGATGATACAGTCTGAACGGTATATGTTGCTCCCGGCTGTGCGTTGCTCCAGACAAGCGTGCCATCGGGTCGGAACGCGGTAATTTTTGTAGTCGCAGGACCTGAAACCCGGAAAAACTGCGTCCTAGTGACTAACCCTTGGGCAGCGGCTTGATGAACGCCGACAAACAAGACCAGCATGATGGACACGGAATACAGCTTAATTTTCATAGTAAATCCGAGTCGGGTTTATCATCATTTCGATGCTGCTGCTGTTCTTTCAGCGTCATTTATACGCCTGTTTCAATAAAAATTCAATCGAAAAGCACATAGGCACCATTTTGTAACAATTCATCATACACAACTAGTCCAGACCATCTCTACGACTTGCTATTTGCCGGCACCGGAGTTTTCTAAGAAAATGTTCGAAGCTTATCCACAACTGTCACCAGCATAATTTTCAATAAATAAAAGCTTCGGCATCCCCGCCCGCACCGTTTAGATTCAGAACGTGCTGACCGACATCAAATCGTTGACCCGCGAAGAACTCGAAGCCCAATTCAAAACCTGGGCGCAGCCCGTTTATCGCATCACGCAACTGCTCGAATGGCTTTACATCCGCCGTGCCACTACTTGGGACACGATGACGAACCTGCCGAAAAAATTGCGAGCGCAGTTGCGGGAAAATTATTCGTTGCAAACGCTCGAACTCGTCCGCAAGCAGGGTTCGCGCGATATCACACAGAAATTTCTCTGGAAGCTGGCCGACGGCGCGTTCGTCGAAAGTGTTTTGATCCCGGCCAATCCCGCGCTTTACGGCGAGGCCAGCGACCGCCACACGTTGTGCGTCTCCACCCAGGTCGGCTGCGCCTACGGCTGCAAGTTTTGCGCGAGCGGCCTCGACGGCTGGAAACGCCACCTCGCGCCGAATGAAATTGTTGAACAGGTCCTGGCCATCGAGCGCTGGAACGAGAACGAGTCGAAAGCCGGGAGCCAAAAGGCTGACGAAGCCAACGCCGGACTTCAGCCTCACGGCGAGCCACTCGACACCCGCCTCATCAATAATCTCGTCATCATGGGCATGGGCGAGCCGCTGGCGAATTACGAAAACCTGCTCAAGGCGTTGCGAATCCTTAACGCACCATGGGGCGGCGGCATCGGTGCGCGGAAAATCACCATTTCTACCAGCGGACTCGTGCCGCAAATCCGCCGGCTCGCAGACGAGCCGGAACAGTTCCGCCTCGCCATTTCCTTGCACGGCGCAACGGATGAAGTCCGTCAGCGCATCATGCCCGTCAACCGCAAATATCCGCTCAAGGAACTCACGTCCGCGCTCGAATACTATCAGGGGCAAAAAGACCGGATGATCACGTTTGAATATATTTTAATCGCCGGGGTCAACGACTCGATTGAACAGACCAGGCCACTCGCCGCGCTCGCCCGGCATTTGCGCGCCAAGGTGAACCTGATTCCCTACAACAAGGTCGAGAGCCTGCAATGGGAGCGTCCTAGCGAGAAAGTTCAGGAAGATTTTCTCGCCGCGCTGGAAAAGCAAAAAATCCCCGCCACGCTTCGCCGCGAAAAAGGCGGCGACATTGACGCCGCGTGCGGCCAGTTGCGGTTGAAAACGGAGCGGGAATTGAACGCGGCGATTTCTTAATTGGCCTCCGGCTTGCGTTTGTAGATGTCCAGATACTGCTCCGGCTTTCCGCGATAATTTTTCGCCTCGTCGCCCCAAAGCTGGATTTCAGGTTTGCCCAAACGGCAGTCCACAATGCCGGCACGGTTGTAGTTATCAGCAGCATATTCATGAACCCATCCGAGAATTTCCATGTCGGATGATTCCTTCAGCAGCCAGGAATAGCGGTTCACCACGATGACCAGGTATTCAGGTTTTGCCGACTCGATTTCCTTGATCATGCGATGCTGCATGGCTGCGGCAAAAGGTTGATTTTCCATCAAAGGGTAGGTGTAAATGTAACCGGTCGCCGAGTGACGGCCGGCGTAAAAATAAATCTGCGGCTCCGAACCGATCACGGCCACGCGCGCGTCTTTAGGCGAATGTTCACGGATGTATTTTGCGGCTGAAATACTTTCAAGCAGCGGATTATCCCTGTAAACAATCCGGCAAAGAGTCTGTGGTGATAATTGAAAAAACGCCCACCTTTGCAAATAAACATCCCATGCAATCACACCGGCCAGCAGGATGACCGGCATGGCGTTCACCCACCGCGACGGCGTTGACTGCAAAGACGCGACGGCCATGCCGACCACGAGGGCAAACGCCGGGAGCAACAGCACAAAATAATGTTCCCGAAAATAAAGTCCGGGCGTCACACCCAAAATTGAAAAAAAAAGGAAGCCGATCACAAAAGTCAGCCGCGCCGGCTGGACCGCCTCCCGCAAGGCAACCACCAGCCCGGCCGCAGCCAAAACCCAAAAGCCGGCAAAAAAATCAAACTGGTTTCGTATGTAATCAGACAGGTATCCGAATCCCTCGCTAAACGGGGTGCTGGTGGCATAAGTCCGCGCATAGGAAAATGTCCAGAACCAGAACTGCGAGAGAACT
>Ga0210402_10003343_pt1 | contig 15095 bp, 13 predicted proteins | sample IncBWC7MmetaG_FD_161055 | JGI IMG/M metagenome (GOLD analysis project Ga0210402, IMG submission 161055) | Forest soil microbial communities from Barre Woods Harvard Forest LTER site, Petersham, Massachusetts, United States - Inc-BW-C-7-M | ecosystem: Environmental > Terrestrial > Soil >...
GGCTTGTTCGGCCGGTTGCTGCCGCTGCCGGTGGTGCCGGCGGTACATCCCGGAGAGCTCGCCCTCGCCTTCGTCTATGGTCTGCTGACGGCGCTCGCCTTCGGCCTGTGGCCGCTCGGCCGCGTCCATGACGTGCCGGTCGCGGCGCTGTTTCGCGAAGCGGTTATCGCCGAATGGCACCGGCCGCGCTGGCGGACGCTCGCGCTGATGACGTCCGTGGTCGCAGTGCTGATCGCTGTCGTGATCGGCCTTGCCTATGACAAACGCATCGCGGCGGTGTTCGTTGCCTCCTCCGTTGTCGTGTTTGCGCTGCTGCGCGGCATCGCGGCCGCGGTGATGGGGTTGGCGCGAGGCGTCCCGCGGTCGCGCTTCACGATGCTGCGGCTCGCAGTCTCGAACATCTACCGGCCCGGCGCGCTGACGCCATCGGTTGTGCTGTCGCTCGGCCTCGGACTCACCGTGCTTGTGACGGTCACGCAGATCGACGGCAATCTCAGACGGCAATTCCTGGCCGCGCTGCCCGAGCACACGCCATCGTTCTTTTTCATCGATATCCCCTCGGCGGACGCGCAGCGCTTTGGCGATTTCCTCGCGAAAATCGAGCCGCAATCGACCGTGGAAGACGTGCCGATGCTGCGCGGACGCATCGTCGCCGCGCGCGGCGTCAAAGCCGAGGATCTCAATCCCGCGCAGGATTCCGAATGGGTTCTGCAAAGCGACCGCGGGCTGACCTATACCGGCGAAATCCCCAAGGGCTCCAAGATCGTCGAGGGCGAGTGGTGGGGCGCCGACTACGCCGGCCCACCGCTGGTCTCGATCGAGAAGAAGATCGCCGACGGGCTCAAGCTCAAGATCGGCGACGAGATCGTGGTCAACGTGCTGGGCCGGGATATCGCCGCGAAGATCGGCAATATGCGCAACATCGATTGGCAGGGGATGGGCATCAATTTCGTGCTGGTGTTCTCGCCCAATGCCTTCAAGGGCGCACCGCACACCCATGTCGCGACGCTGACCGTGCCGCAACCGGACCCCGCCGGCGACGCCAAAATCATCAAGCAGGTTGCCGACGCGTTCCCGATGGTGACCAGCGTGCGGGTGCGCGAGGTGATGGAGACGGTCGGCGAGGTGGTCACCAACCTCGCGCTCGCGATCCGCGGCGCCAGCGCCGTGACCCTGATTTCGGCCATCCTGGTGCTCGGCGGCGCATTGGCCGCGGGCCACCGCCACCGGGTCTATGACGCCGTCATCCTCAAGACGCTGGGCGCCACCCGGATCCGCCTGCTCGGCGCCTACGCGCTGGAATATCTGCTGATTGGGCTTGCCACCGCGGTTTTTGGCGTGATCGCGGGCTCGGTCGCGGCCTGGTTGATCGTGACGCGGCTGATGACCTTGAGCTTCGTCTGGCAGGCCGGCAGCGCCGCCGGCGTCGTCGCGGCCGCCCTGATCGTCACGGTCGGGCTCGGGCTTGCCGGCACGCTTTTGGCGCTGAACCAGAAGCCGGCGTCGGTGTTGCGGAATTTGTGAAAATTCGAGCCATCTCGTGTGGCGAATTTGACACTTCACGGCGGAATGCCGTGAGCGGCCACCACGTATCGCGCGGAATGCTCAAACTGCACAGTTAACAGGCGTTTTCCCCGCCTGGAGCGACATTCAGCCGCGCGTTGAAGCTTGCAGCGGGTGTGGTAGTTTCCCACATACCTCTCGGGTTCAGACACGGGTTGATGACGCAAAATTAATGTCCGCAATCCGCGCAATCTGAGATAGGTTTTTTCACCCGGCGCCACAGACCCTTATGACGCGCCGGGCCAACAACGGGAATTCGACCATGTCGGACCTAGACCGCAATTACGCTTCGCCGTTCGGCCGGGCCGCCGGACGCATTGACGCCGCGACCGTCGACGCCGGTCTGCGCGCCTACATGCTGCGTATCTACAACTACATGAGCATTGGCCTGGCCATCACCGGCTTTGCCGCGCTCGGTATCTACATGGCGGCGGTGACCTCCGATCCGTCCGGGGCCGCGGCCAAGATCGGCAACGCGTTCCTGACGCCGTTCGGCTACGCGATGTTCGTGAGCCCCCTGAAGTGGCTGTTCATCCTGGCGCCGCTGGTGATGGTGTTCGCCATCTCGGCCGGCATCAACCGCCTGCAGCCTGCGACCGCCCAGATGCTGTTCTGGGTGTTCTCTGCGCTGATGGGCGTGTCGCTGTCGTCGATCTTCCTGGTGTACACACACACCTCGATCGTGCGGGTATTCTTCATCACGGCTGCGACCTTCGGTGCGCTCAGCCTCTACGGCTACACCACGCGGCGTGACATGACGGGGATGGGCTCATTCCTGTTCATGGGCCTGATCGGCGTCATCATCGCGAGCCTGGTCAACATATTCCTGGCCAGCTCGGCGCTGCAGTTCGTGGTGTCGATAGCGGGCGTGCTGGTGTTCGCGGGCCTCACCGCCTGGGATACGCAACGGCTGAAGAACGAGTACATCTACGGTTACGCCTCGGCCGGCGGCGACATCGCCGAGCGCGCGGCGATCACCGGCGCGTTGTCGCTGTACTTGAACTTCATCAACCTGTTCACGCTGCTGCTGCAGCTCCTCGGTCAGCGCGATTAAGCGCCCAACCAGGACGAAACGATGATAAAGCCCCGGCCGTCGGCCGGGGCTTTTGTTTTGCTGGGTTGGGCGCGCAGGTAAGTCCACAGCGAACAGCGTTGATCCGATACCGCCGGCTGATATCTTCCTCTCATGTCGTCTCCCGAAATCCGGCCCGTCACGGCTGCCGATCTTCCGTTCGTCACCAGGATCTACGAGCATGCGGTGCTCCACGGCACCGCGACGTTCGAGCTGACTCCGCCGGATCTCGCCGAGATGACCCGGCGGTTCGATGCGCTGATGGATGGCGGCTTCCCCTATTTTGTCGCGGACCTTGATGGGCGGGTGGTCGGCTATGCCTATGCCGGTCCGTACCGGCCGAGGCCCGCCTATCGCTTCACGGTGGAGAACTCGGTTTATCTCGACCCCGCGATCCACCGCCGTGGCATCGGCTTGCGACTGATGCTGCGTCTGATCGGCGACTGCGAAGCCTGCGGCTTCAGGCAGATGATTGCCGTCATCGGCGATTCCGCCAATGCCGGATCAATCGGCGTGCACATGAGATGCGGCTTTCAAATGATCGGCACGCATCCCAATGTCGGCTTCAAGTTCGGCCGCTGGCTCGACACCGTCATGATGCAGCGCGCGCTTGGCGAAGGCGCGAGCACCGTGCCGGCAGCTAACCCCTAACGGCTGGTGTCGGGCTATTCCGGGACTCCGGAATAACGCCGAACGGCGGATCAGACCAACGCCGGCTTGCGGTCGATCGCAAGCAGCACGCGATCGAGTTCATGGCCGCGCCGCAGGATGAGGCCGGTGGCCGCGATCACGCTGTACATGCCCTGTTTGCGCGCTAGCCGCGGATCTTTCTCGATCCGGTAAAGCGGAACCTCGGAGGCGCGGCGGTACACGGAGAACACGGCACGATCCCGCAGGAAATCGATCGCATAGTCACGCCATTCGCCGTCGGCGACCATGCGGCCGTAGAGATTCAAAATGCGATTGAGTTCCAATCGATTGAACGTCACGCGGTTCGGCTGGGGGATCGCAACGGCGCTACGCACCGTTGCGTGCATACCGCTTGGATCGGCATCCTCCGACGTCAGACTCATGGAGCGCCTCCTGTCATGTCGCCGACATGATTGCGCCAACCGATCCACGCCGCAAGGGGCGCCTCGAAAATACGCGCCCGCGTCAACGGCGGCACGCCATACCTTTCTTAGCGAAACCACTGAATTGCAACGTCAAATTGCCACAGCCACCGTCACGGGATCGTTAGCGGAATCATAATGCCGCCCCACTTCCGCCAACCGCCTGCCCTCCTAGGTTGCGATAAGGGGATACTGCGTTGGCCCGGTCCTTTCGGTTTCGGATTCCTCAGCCCCCAGCCCCCCGGGATCGTCGGGATCGGGCCCAACGCAGGACGTAGAGTAGCATTGAGGACCAACGTGAGTTGGTCCTTTTTGTTTATGCTGCTTGGGGTTAGAGGGCCTCGGTTTTGAAAGCCGGATCGCATTTCCCGATCAAATCCGGATCGATCACCCACGTCATTTTTTGGCGCCCGCAGTATTTTTGGTGTCCGCAGTCGCGACCAGCGCACAGACCCCACGCAGGCGAATCGCGCCGTCACCAGTGTCCTGCGACGAAGATACGAATCAGGGCAGATCAGTGTGCAGGTCAGTGTAACGATGTGTAGGCAGCGCCCAGCATTGGACCAGGCTTGTCCCGGCTGCCGTCCTGCAGATAAACGACCGCGCCGTCGACACCCTCGTGCGCCACGCTCTCGATCGGCACAGTCCAGCTTCCCGAGCCGCCATTCCAGTCGCCAACCTTCATGAGATTGCGCACGACGTTATGGTAGGTGATCTCGCGGCCGCTGTTTTCGCCGCGGCTGATCAGGATCGGCACCGCCTTCGAGATCGAGCACAGCCAGACCTCGCCATGCGTCGCCGAGGTATTCTTCTCTGTCCCCGAGACTGACACGGTCAGCAACTTGCCGGCCTGCGTCATGGTCATCGGCACCGACATCACGCCGGCGGTCTTCGTTGTTTCGTCGATTGCGCTCTCGATGCCGGCCAGGTCGCTGCCGATCACGTGCGTCGATCCGTTGATAACGGCCTGCGGCGTGTAGACATCGCGATCACCGCGCACCCGCGAATAGGCTTTTTGACGCGCCGAGAAGCGCGAATCCGCCAGAGTGTCCTTCCAGCCAAGATAATCCCAGTAATCAATCGGCAGGCTCAGCGCGATGACCGATGGGTCCTTCGCAAGCTCACCAATGATCTTGTCGGCCGGCGGACACGACGAACAGCCTTGCGACGTGAACAGCTCAACCACCGCTCGGGGGTCTGCATGGGCCGGACGGATCATGGCGATGATCGCACACACGCCAAGCGCACCCGACAATTGCGAAAGACGATGATAGGCCATTAATGCTGTCATAACTGCAAATTATACCCGCTCTCGTTAACGCTTTTTTCAGCTGGTTTTCTGGTTTTCGCGCGCCCTTGATTTCACAGATCCCACAGATTCCGCGCTGTCCCTGAAGCCTCCGAACGCAAGAAGGCGGCCTTTCATAGGCCGCCTCCCCCTAAGCTGCTACTCACTTCGCAGTGAGGCGCCTATCACATCTGGCTTCACGCGGCGAGCTTGCGCAGCACATAATGCAGGATGCCGCCGTTGCGGTAATAGTCGAGCTCGTCGAGCGTATCGATGCGGCACAGCAGCGGAACGCGCTGCAGCGCGCCATCGCTGGAAACGATCTCCGCAGTCAGCTTCTGGCGCGGCTTCAGATCGCCCTGCAGGCCGCGGATCGTCACCGTCTCGTCGCCTTTCAGGCCGATCGATTGCCACGAGGCACCATCCTCGAAGGTGAGCGGTAGCACACCCATACCGACGAGGTTCGAACGGTGGATGCGCTCGAAGCTCTGGCAGATCACGGCGCGCACGCCGAGCAGCCGCGTGCCCTTGGCGGCCCAGTCGCGCGAGGAGCCGTTGCCGTATTCGGCGCCGGCGAACACGACCAGCGGCACGTTTTCCTGCTGGTATTTCATCGCGGCGTCATAGATCGACATCTGCTCGCCGTCGGGCCAATGCCGGGTCAACCCGCCTTCGGGAATGTTGCCGTCGGCACCCTTGAGCATGAAGTTCTTGATGCGGATGTTGGCGAAGGTGCCGCGCATCATGATCTCGTGATTGCCGCGCCGCGTGCCGTATTGATTGAAGTCCGCGGGCCGCACCTGATGCTCGCTCAAGAACCTGCCCGCAGGCGAGGTCAGCTTGATCGAGCCGGCCGGCGAGATGTGGTCGGTGGTGATCTTGTCGCCGAACATCGCAAGGATGCGCGCATCGATCACATCGGCGATCGGGTCCGGCTCTTTCTTCATGCCCTCGAAGTAAGGCGGGTTCTGCACATAGGTCGAGCTCATGTTCCAGCGATAGGTCTCGCTGCCTTCGGTCTTGATCTTGCGCCAGTTGGTGTCGCCCTTGAATACGTCGGCGTACCTCTTCTTGAAGATCGAGGCGGTCACGTATTTCTTCATGATCGCGTTGATCTCCTTTGCCGTCGGCCAGATGTCTTTCAGATAAACCGGCTTGCCGTCCTTGCCGTTGCCGATCGGATCGACCGCGAGATTCTTGGTCACCGATCCCGCCAGCGCATAGGCGACCACCAGCGGCGGCGAAGCGAGATAATTGGCCTGCACATCGGGGCTGACGCGGCCTTCGAAATTGCGATTGCCCGAGAGCACGGCGGCCGCGACGATGCCGTTGTCGTTGATCGATTTCGAAATCTCCTCCGGCAGCGGGCCCGAATTGCCGATGCAGGTGGTGCAGCCGAAGCCGACGAGATTGAAGCCGATCTTGTCGAGATCGACCTGCAGGCCGGAATTTGTGAGATATTCCGCAACCACCTGACTGCCCGGCGCAAGCGAGGTCTTGACCCAAGGCTTCGCCTTCAGGCCCTTCGCTGCCGCCTTGCGCGCCAACAAGCCGGCGCCGATCAGAACGCTCGGATTGGACGTGTTGGTGCAGGAGGTGATCGCCGCGATCACCACGTCGCCATGACCGAGATCGAAGTTGCGGGCCTCGACTGGATAGCGCTTCGCGGCGTCGTCGCCCTTCTTGTATTCGTTCGCCATCGCGGTCGCGAACCCTTCAGAGACCGACGGCAAAGCGACGCGGCCTTCGGGGCGCTTCGGTCCGGCCATCGACGGCACGACGTCGGCAAGATCGAGCGTGATCACCTCGGTGAACACCGGGTCGGGCGACTTCGCCGTGCGGAACAGGCCTTGCGCCTTGTTGTAAGCGGCGACCAGCGCGACGCGCGCCGAAGCGCGGCCCGAGGTCTTCAGATAGTCGATCGTCGCAGCATCGACCGGGAAGAAACCGCAGGTCGCGCCATATTCCGGCGCCATGTTGCCGATGGTTGCCTTGTCGGCGACCGAGAGAGTGTCGAGGCCGGGGCCGAAGAACTCGACGAATTTTCCGACCACGCCGAGCTTGCGCAGCATCTGCGTCACGGTCAGCACGAGATCGGTCGAGGTCACGCCCTCCTTCAATTGCCCCTTGAGCTTGAAGCCGACCACTTCCGGCAACAGCATCGACAGCGGCTGGCCGAGCATCGCGGCTTCCGCCTCGATGCCGCCGACGCCCCAGCCGAGCACGGCAAGCCCATTGACCATCGTGGTGTGCGAGTCGGTGCCGACCAGCGAATCCGGATAGGCGACCTCGAAGGTGCCGGTCTTCTTGCCGACCGTCATCTTCTCCTTCTTGGTCCACACCGTCTGGGCGAGATATTCGAGATTGACCTGATGGCAGATGCCGGTGCCGGGCGGGACCACCGAGAAGTTCGAGAAGGCCTTCTGGCCCCATTTCAGGAATTCGTAACGCTCCTGGTTCTGCTTGTATTCCTCGACCACGTTCTTGGCGAAGGCCTTGTTGTCACCGAAGAAGTTGACGATGACCGAGTGGTCGATGACGAGATCGACAGGCACCAGCGGATTGATCTTTTCCGCGTCTCCGCCGAGCTTCTGCATCGCGTTGCGCATCGCCGCGAGATCGACCACCGCCGGCACGCCGGTGAAATCCTGCATCAGAACGCGCGCCGGCCGGAACGCGATCTCGTGCTCGAGCCGGCGCTTCTTCAGCCATTTGGAGACCGCGACGATGTCGTCCTTGGTGACGGTGCGGCCGTCCTCGTTACGCAACAGATTCTCCAACAACACCTTCATCGAATACGGCAGCTTGGAAATCCCCTTCAGACCGTTCTTCTCGGCGGCCGGCAGGCTGTAATAGACGTAGGTTTTGCCGCCGACCTTGAGGGTCTTTCGGCTCTTGAAGCTGTCGAGCGAAGTCATGTGAAGAAATCCCAATTATCAGTTATCCCCGGAGAGGGTAGCGCGGCACCGTCAGCGGGGGTCGGCCGATTGGCTTGCAGCCAGCGATTGTGTGCCGCATCAAGTTCCGGCTTATAGAAGCTTTCTAACGACACTGCCACACCGACAACCATGCTACGAGGTGCCGTTACCCATGAATTCTCGCACGCTACCCATCAATTTCAGAGGGCTGTGACAACGAACAATGCGGCTGTTGGGGCGCGGCGTCAGATGTGTGAGGGGCGGCCGGGACGTGTTCTCCGATCTCGATTTCGAGGTGGCGGCGGGCGAGGCGCTGGCCGTCACCGGCCGCAATGGATCGGGCAAGACCTCGCTGCTCCGGCTGATCGCGGGCCTGCTGACGCCGGCTGACGGGTCGATCGCGCTGGAGGGCGGCGAGACTGAGCTGACGCTGGCCGAACAGGCGCATTATCTCGGCCACCGCGACGCGCTGAAGCCGGCGCTGAGCGTACTGGAGAACCTCGCTTTCTGGCGGGATTTTCTGGGGGGCGAAATATCTGATGCAGGCGTCGACGTTCCCCCGAGTCTTGCTCAGAGCCTTGCTCAGAATCTTGCTCAGAATCTTGCTCAGAATCTTGCTCAGAGTCTTGCCCGGAGTCTTGCATCAGTCGGGCTCGATCATGCCACGGATCTGCCGGCGGCCTTCCTGTCGGCCGGACAGCGGCGGCGGTTGTCCATCGCCAGGCTCGTGGCGGTACGGCGCCCGGTCTGGCTTCTGGACGAGCCGACCACCGCGCTCGATACCGCCGGGCAAAGCCTGTTTTCCACACTGATGCACAGCCATCTCGCAACGGGCGGGATCATCATCGCCGCAACCCACGGGCCGCTCGGGGTCGAAGCCCGGGAACTGCGGATTGGAGGTGCGGCGATTCGAAACGATCCTGCGGTGCCCCGCCTCTCATGACCGCGCTCTCATGACCCCGCTCTCGGCCCTGATCAAACGCGACATCAAAATCGCGCTCCGCGTTGGCGGCGGCGCCATGATCGGCGTGCTGTTCTTCCTGACCGTGGTCGTGCTGATGCCGTTTGCGGTCGGGCCGGACCTTGCGCTGCTGGCGCGGCTCGGTCCCGCGATCCTCTGGCTCGGCGCGTTGCTCGCAAGCCTTCTGACTCTCGACCGGCTGTTCATGGCCGACCACGAGGACGGCTCGCTCGATCTCGTCGTGATGAGCCGGACGCCCTTGGAACTCGCCTGCGCCGCCAAAGCGCTGGCGCATTGGCTGGCCGCGGGCCTGCCGCTGATCATTGCGGCGCCCGTGCTTGGGCTGCTGCTCAATCTCGACATGGCGGCGACCTCCGCGGTGGCGCTGACACTGCTTGTGGGAACTCCGGCGCTGACTTTCACCGGCATGATCGGCGCGGCGCTCGCGGTGACCTTGCACCGCGGCGGGCTGCTGTTGGCCGTTCTGGTGCTGCCGCTGTCGATCCCGGTCCTGATCTTCGGCGTCGCCGCTTCGCAGGCCGCTATCTCCGAACCGTCAACCTTCGGTGCGCCATTCTCGATTCTGTGCGCGTTGTCGCTGGCGAGCTTCGTGATCGGGCCGTTTGCCGCCGCCGCCAGCCTGCGCCAAGGTCTCGACTAGACAAGGATAGACCGGACATGGCTTGGACTAGGATGGCTTGGACTAGAAGGCTTGGACTAGACAAGAGTCGGACTGGAAAAGGGAGAGATGAGGGCGGATATGGATATTGACAGCGATCAACTCTTGCAGAGCCGCCTCATGCTGATTGCCTGCAACGGCCGCCGCCATTAACAGAGTGCCATGACGCTGACCGAGACGCTGACCGAACTCGCCAATCCGACGAAATTCCTGGCGCTGACCGCGCGGGTCCTGCCGTGGCTCATCGGTCTGACCGCGATCGTGCTGCTGATCGGCCTGTACCAGTCCGTGACCGCGCCCGACGACTATCAGCAGGGCGCAACCGTCAAGATCATGTTCATCCATGTGCCGAACGCCTGGCTGTCGATGTTTGTCTGGGCCGTGATGAGCGCGGCCTCGCTCGGCACCTTGGTGTGGCGGCATCCGCTCGCCGATGTCGCGGCGAAGACCGCGGCTCCGATCGGCGCCGCCTTCACCTTCCTTGCCCTGGTGACGGGCTCGCTGTGGGGCCGGCCGATGTGGGGGACTTATTGGGAGTGGGACGCGCGGCTGACCTCGGTTCTGATCCTCTTCCTGATGTATCTCGGCCTGATCGCGCTGTGGCGCGCGGTCGAGGACCCCTCGCGCGCCGCGCGCGCCGCCGCCGTGCTCACGCTCGTCGGCGCCATCAATCTTCCGATCATCAAATTCTCGGTCGACTGGTGGAACACGCTGCACCAGCCGGCATCGGTGTTCCGGACCGGCGGACCGACGCTGGACCGCGCCTTCCTGATTCCGCTTCTGATCATGGGCGTCGCCTTCATGCTGTTGTTCCTGACGTTGCACCTGGCCGCGATGCGCAACGAGATCCTGCGCCGCCGCGTGCGCAGCCTGCAGATGATGCAGGCCAGCCGTCAGGCCGCGTGAACGCCATGTCGCTCGGGCCCTATGCGTCCTTTATCGTGACGGCCTATCTGGCGGCGACTATCGTGGTCGCCATGCTGATTGGCTGGATCGCGCTCGACTATCGCAGCCAGACCCAGCGCCTGCGCGCGCTTGAGGAAAGCGGCGTCGTCAGGCGCTCGGCACGAAGCGCGACGGAGCTATAAATGAGCGAGCACGTCACGTCCGAAACACCGACAGCACGCCGCGGCCTCCTGATGGCGCTGCCGCTGATTTTTTTCGCCGGTCTCGCAGTCCTGTTCTGGTTTCGGCTCAGCAATGGCGATCCGTCCAGGATTCCTTCCGCGCTGATCGGCCGTCCGGCGCCCCAGACCACGCTGCCGCCGCTTGCCGGACTCACCAACGACGGCACGCAAGTGCCCGGGCTTGATCCTGCGATCTTCAAGGGCAAGGTCAGCATCGTGAATGTCTGGGCTTCCTGGTGCGTGCCGTGCCACGACGAGGCGCCGCTCTTCACCGAACTCGCCAAGGACAAGCGGCTGCAGCTCGTTGGCATCAACTACAAGGATGCAGCCGACAATGCGCGGCGCTTCCTTGGCCGTTACGGCAACCCTTTCGGCGTGGTCGGCGTCGACGGCAACGGCCGCGCCGCGATCGAATGGGGCGTGTATGGCGTGCCGGAGACCTTCATCGTCGGCCGCGAAGGCACGATCGTCTACAAGCTGGTCGGCCCGGTGACGCCGGACAATATCAACACGGTGCTGAAGGCCGAGATCGACAAGGCGCTGAACGCGGGGAGTTGATCGCTCCCGTCATCCCTTTCTCACATCGCCCGCTTCCGCCTCGCTCGTTTCCAGCGACACTGGCTCCAGATGATAGCGCTTGGTCAGCGGCATCTGGGCGATGACGAAGATCATGGTCAGCGGGATCACGCCAAACGCCTTGAACGCGACCCAGAAATCCGTGCTCTGGGTGCGCCAGATCGCCTCGTTGAGGACCGCCATGCCGAGAAAGAACAACGCCCAGCGCATCGTGAGGATGCGCCAGCCCAAAGGCGTCAGGTTGAACATCTGATCAAACAGGATCGCGATGAAGGAGCGGCCGAACAATAACCCGCCGAGCAGCACGGCGGCGAACAGGCCGTAGATGATGGTCGGCTTGACCTTGATGAAGGTTTCGTCATGCAACACCAGCGTCAGCGTGCCGAACACCAGCACGATGGCGCCGGTGACCAGCGCCATGATCGGCACGTGCCGCGTCACTGCATAAGATGCAATCATCGCCACGACGATCGCCACCATGAACGCGGCGGTGGCGACGAAGAGGTGGAATCTGGCGTTCACGAAAAAGAATACAAGTAACGGACCGAGTTCGGTCGCGAGCTTGAACAGCGGATGCGGCTGAGTCTTGTCCATTCGATACCTTTGCCATCGTCATCGTCAGGGCAGATGATCCAATATTGCAATGCACTGCGAATCTCGCCGCCGACCAACCCGTTGGATGCATGCCTGCTCAGGGCATCACAAGAGAAAACCCGGAGCGCGATGAATCATTCATCGCACTGTCATTTTTTTGTCTAGAGCGTTTTCGAGCGAAAGCCTGCCCCGCGCTTGGATAGCGGGGTGGGTGCCGGTTCGCGTGAAGAAAACGCGTCAAAACAAAAGACTAGAGCTTCCGTTCCGATTCAATCGGAACGGAAAAGGCTCGAAGCATGATCTCCGCATACAAGCGTTCAGCGCTGGTCGAGGATCAGTCCGCCTCGATTCCCGCAATCGCACGCGCAAAGTCCCGCGCCGCGAAGGGGGCGAGATCGTCGACGCTCTCGCCGACGCCGATGAAGTGCACCGGCAGCTTGTGCTTCTCCGCGAGCGCCACCAGGATGCCGCCGCGCGAGGTGCCGTCGAGCTTGGTCATCACGAGACCCGTCACACCGGCCGTACGATGAAACGCCTCGACCTGCGACAGCGCATTTTGTCCCACCGTCGCGTCCAGCACCAGCAGCACCGCATGCGGCGCGGTCGCGTCGACCTTTCTGAGAACGCGGACGATCTTTTCGAGTTCGTTCATCAATTCGGCCTTGTTCTGCAGGCGGCCGGCGGTATCGATCAGCAGCACATTGATTTTCTGCTCTTTCGCCGCGGTCAGCGCGTTGAAGGCAAGGCCTGCGGAATCCGAACCCTGCGCGCCGGCGATGACAGGCGATTTGGTGCGCTCTCCCCAGATCTTGAGCTGCTCGATGGCGGCTGCGCGGAACGTGTCGCCGGCCGCCATCATCACCTTGCGGCCCTCCGCGGCGAATTTCGCCGCAAGCTTGCCGATGGTCGTGGTCTTGCCGGAGCCGTTGACGCCGACCACGAGGATCACGAACGGGGCGTGGCCCGCGTCGATTTGAAGCGGCCTGGCGACCGGCGCCAGCACCTTCTCCACCTCGCTCGCAACCACGCCCTTCACCTCGTCAGCCGAGATCGCCTTGTCATAGCGCCCGGCGCCGACCGCCTCCGCAATGCGCGCCGCAACCGCGGTTCCCAGGTCGGCGCGCAGCAGCACATCCTCGATATCCTCGAGCATGGCGCGATCGAGCTTGCGCTTGGTGACGAGATCGGCGACCGCCGTGCCCAGCGAAGTCGAGGTTCGCTTTAGCCCGCTGGACAGCCGCCGCCACCAGCTCAATTTCGGCTTATCTTCCGTACTGTCGCTCATGGGAGGGCTGTGTTAGCCGTTTCGCGCTGCAAACGAAAGTCTTGACCCGTCAATGGACGCCCAGGAACTCACGGCCGAAGAAATCCAGGCGCGCGTGCTTCATCGCGACGGGCTAATGCTGGTGATCGACAAGCCCGCGGGGATTCCGGTGCATCGCGGACCAAAGGGCGGCGCCAATCTCGAATCGTCCTTCGAGGCGCTGAGATTTGGGCTGCCGCGCCCGCCGGTGCTCGCCCACCGGCTCGACAAGGATACCTCCGGATGCCTCGTGCTCGGGCGCCATCGCAAGGCCACCGCCTCGCTCGGGCTGTTGTTCAAGCATGGCCGGATCTCCAAGACCTATTGGGCCGTGGTCGAAGGCGGACCGGCGGAGGACGAAGGCACGATCGAACTGCCGCTCGGCCGCCTCAATACCGAGCGCGGCTGGTGGCAGAAGCCGGACCCGGAGGGACAGCCGGCCGTCACCAACTGGAAAGTGCTCGGCCGCGGCGATGGACTTGCCTGGCTGGCGATGGAACCCATCACCGGCCGCACCCATCAATTGCGCGTCCATGCCGCCAGCATGGGATGGCCGATCGTCGGCGACAACATTTACGGTACGCAGGCAAGTTTACGCCGCCTGCGCAACGAGAAGCATATCCCGCGCTTTGGCGAGCCGAGGCTGCATCTGCATTCCCGCGAAATCGGAATTCCGATTTCCAGGAACAAGGAACCGGTGCGCGCAGTCGCGCCCGCGCCCGAACACATGCGGGAACGACTCAAGATGTGTGGCTGGAACGGCGAGTGAGGCGCAGTCGCCTTCGCGCAAACTCTTGCTGTCATCATCCGCGAAAGCGGATGATCCAGTATCCCAGAGGCGCCTATCGTTTACCTGAGGTCACCCCCGATCACCGTTAGCTGCATTCCGTCATGTCCGGAGATCGCGAGCCGTCGCACCGCCCCCGGTGTGTCGCTGGAAACAGCCACAGGCAAGAAATGCTCGGTGCGCCCCTGCCTGTCGCTCTCGATCAGCACCTCGCGCGTTGCGCCGACTTCGGAGGCAAGCCGTCGCCGCAGCGCCGCCTCACCAGCCGCGCGCAGACGCCTCGCTCGCTCCTTGATCGTTGGTCCTGCGACCTGCGGCATCCGCGCCGCGGGCGTGCCGGGGCGCGGCGAATAAGGAAACACGTGCAGAAATGTCAGGCCGCATTCCTCCACCAGCGCCTCGGAGCACGCGAATGCGTCCTCGGTTTCGGTCGGGAAGCCTGCGATGATGTCGGCGCCGAGCGCGATATCCGGCCGCAGCCGCCGCACCCGGGTGCAGAACTCGATCGCATCCCGCCGCGCGTGCCGCCGCCTCATCCGCTTTAGGATCAGATCGTCGCCGGACTGCAGCGACAGATGCAGATGCGGCATCAGCCGCTCATCGCTCGCGATCACATCCAGCAGGTCGGAATCCGCCTCGATCGAATCGATCGACGAAATCCGCAAGCGATGCAATTCCGGCACATGCCGCAGAATGTTCTTGGTCAGCGTGCCGAGCGTCGGCGCGCCCGGCAGATCGGCGCCATAGCTCGTGAGATCGACGCCGGTCAGCACGATCTCGGCATGGCCGTGCGCGACCAGCGCGCGGATCTGGTCGACCACCGCGCCCATCGGCACCGAGCGCGAATTGCCGCGCCCGAATGGGATGATGCAGAAGGTGCAGCGATGGTCGCAGCCGTTCTGCACCTGCACGAAGGCGCGCGGCAAGCCGCTCTGAAAACCTTCGACGAGATGCGGCGCCATCTCGCGGACCGTCATGATGTCGCTCACCGCGATCTTCTCGTCCGCATCGATGGCGAACGCCGCGCGCGTCGCGCGCCAGGAATCCCCTCGCATCTTGTCGTCATTGCCGAGGACGCGATCGACCTCGGCCATGTCGGCGAACATCTCGCTTTG
>Ga0210402_10003344_pt1 | contig 15095 bp, 10 predicted proteins | sample IncBWC7MmetaG_FD_161055 | JGI IMG/M metagenome (GOLD analysis project Ga0210402, IMG submission 161055) | Forest soil microbial communities from Barre Woods Harvard Forest LTER site, Petersham, Massachusetts, United States - Inc-BW-C-7-M | ecosystem: Environmental > Terrestrial > Soil >...
TAAGAGCGGCTCTGTTAACAGCGGCTCCGTTGACGGCGGTGGCGTTGACCGCTGGCTGATTCTGAGCGATAGCAGGCTGAGCCGGACCGCCGGCGGCAACACAACCGACAGCAATCACGAGAAACAAGATGATCCTGGGAAACCTCACGATTTCTAGATACCTCCGAGCGATTCGGCGGAAAGCGCGCACTCCGAGCCCGACTTCCAACATGCCGCGACAAGTTGTTGGGTATTAGCCAGTGGCACCGCGCCGGAAGCCAATGGAGCCTATTAGAGTTACACGGGCAATGTTACGGGCACATGACAGACTGATGAAATTCAGGTTACATTCCGCACGCTGGAGCCACACTCGCAGCATGGACAAGGGTTTGCACAGCCGGGGCCCTCGTCCGCTGAGAGGGACGGTATTTTCCGCGCCGCGCCGAAAGAATTCTTACAACCTTAACAATCCAGTCATGCTTGCGTAACACGCTTCCTCCATAGTTGCTTGCGACTAACGCGGTCCATGCGCGGGTGGTCTTTCGCAAGATCAAAATCAATATCAATATCGTTCACCCTTTGAAGGGTCCACCCTGGCGGGCATCTGCGGTTTCCGCCGGCAGCAGTGTGTGGGTCCCTAGGACAGTCCAACGATTTTCAACTTTCCTTTTTCAAGGAGGAATTTCGAATGACACGATTTAAATCTCTGCTCGCGGCAGTGGCAGGCGCTGCGATGATGGCCGTGGTGCCAGCCTCCAGTGCGCAAAGTGCGCATTTTGTGGGCGCTGGATCCTCGGCCCAGTGGCAGATGGCGGCGATCGCAGCCGACCAGCTCGCCCTGAATGAAAATGGCGGCACCGTGACCGGCACACAGGGCACGATCTGTCACTGGACCTTCAACAACGGCGGGACGGTCAGCGACAGCCGTGATTCTCTGAATCGAATTACCCCGGAACTCGGCAACGTCTGGCTGGTCTGGATCTCGGATTCCACCTGCGCGGCCGGAAATGTAACAACCTCTGCTCTGGGCATCCCAGATGTCTGGATCGATCTCAGCGTCGACTCGACGGTCGGGGTCCGCGTTTTCTCGGCTCAGGAAAATGTCGGCGGCGTACAAACCAGCGGCGGCCAGATCCTGATCAACCAGGCAGCTACCACCGCCGGTCAGGGTAAGATCAACTCCAACCTCTGGCCTGACAACCAGGCAGACGCGGCGCTGTCCGCAACCGCGCTCGCTGCCGTCAACACCGCCGTCTCTGGCGGTCTGCACGTGAACGTTGGCATTACCGACATCCGCGCGGAAGACGCGCTGGCGGCCACCACTCGCGCTATCGCGGCATTGAACACCACGACCTACAAAGGACTCGGGTACGTCGGCCCGACCGGCAACATCGGAGCGCCCATCAACACCGATCAGGGCACCGGAACCAATGCAACCCCGATCAAGTTCGCGCTTCAGGGCAAGGGCGATCCGTTCAAGACTTCGTTCATTGTGCCCGCTTACACATCGATTCCGATCGGCGCGGCTCCGATCGTTTTCATCTCCAACAATGGCGGCACTACCCCGATTGTGACCAACCTGGTGACGGGCATTTCACCGGGCTTCCATGCGGCTGGCCAGACCTATCCCGCTTCGGCGCTGTTCGGCGGCACCGTTGCGTGCGATACCCATGCAAAGGCGTTCGGCGGAAACGACGACGGCGCGGGAACGGCACTTACGCTCTTCCTGCGGGAACCACTCTCCGGCACCATGAACACAACCGAATTCAGCTTGTTCCGCTCGTTCGGCAACACCAACGCTTCGCAGGAAGTCGGCGTAATCAACCCCACTCGCTCACCCTACAACCCACTACATCTCGGCTGCCCGACGCACGGTCTTCGTTCGCGCGCGATCGGCACCGGCGAAGTGGTTGGGAAGGCAGGAAGCGATGGCCTCCTGAATACTCCGAACTCGGTGGGCTACATCTTCTTCGGGTTCGGCAACGCCGCAAAACTTACGGGCGCCGGATTCAACTACCTGACCGTGGACGGCGTCGATCCTTTGGCAATCCCGGGCACGGTTCAGCAAGAGCTTCCCAACTGCACGACTGCCACTTGCTCGGCAACGGTCTTCTGGCCAGCCAGCGGCGGAAACCCAGCTGGATTCTCCTATCCACACCTGCGCGACGGCACCTATAAGGCGTGGTCGATCTATCGCTGGCTGATCGCAAACTCCAACATCGGTTCTGATCCCTTCGGCTTCGACGCCGTGGCTCAGGGCGCTCAGGACTTCGTTGACCAGGACGTGGCCGACTTCGTACCTTTCCACACCACAACCGGCAGCGATGGGCTGGAAGTCTACCGCTCGCACTTCACTCAGTCGGGAGTCGCCTGCAGCGCGACTTCAACTTGCAACGGAAGCGCCACATCGGCGAACACGTTGGATGGCGGCAATACCCTTGGCGGCGGACCCGAACTGGGCGGCGATGAGGGCGGTTTGATCGAAGGACCGTTCGGTGAAACCACGCCGGAAGCCAACGGTTATGTGACCTGGGCCACTGCCCTTACTGCGGGTAAGGGCTACAAGGTATCGTGGAAGCAGGGCGCCAAGTTTGTTCCGGCTTGGGGAGAGGGCTGGACGATCACTCTGAACGGCACTGCCCAAACCGTGGCAACCTGCGGTACTTGCAAACCGACTGCAACGACCCTGTATGTAACATCACCGAACCCATTGGTGGAACCGGTCACCGCCGAGTTATCGTATTCGGCGCCGTTCTCCACCACTCACGCAACCCTCGCAGCGTCTCCGGGCGTCATCGGCAAGCATCAGTAGTTGCTTTGGCCGATTGAAGAAGAGGCATAACAGCTGAGGCAGACTGGTTAACGCCAGCCTGCCTCAGTTTTCGATTTTATGATTGACGATTTGTGACTCATAATCGCGGCCTGTGATTCTAGGGCGCGCGAACGATTTTGTGGGAATTGCATTCGAGGGCTCCAATGGAGAAGCGTTATTCGTTGCCAGCAGTTTGGCTGGGCGCGATTCTGGTCCTGGCAACTGGAGCGACTACAAGTTGGACGCAGGAGGCTCCCGCGGGGCGGGCTGCCACGTCTGCCGCGCCGGGTGTGCTTGCCCCTGCGGGCGACATTTCCGGTGAATCGCTAACCCCCAAAATCCTCGAGGACTGGACGACGCCCTCGCTCACAGGCAGCGACTTGGAGTTGTCCGACGCAGTGCCGGGGGATATCGACACCATCGACGGCGTGTATACCCATCAAGTGATCCGGGTGCAATGGCGTCCCGCCGACCCGATCGACCTTTACATCATCAAGCCGGTCGGAGTTAAGAAACCACCAGTCGTTCTTTATCTTTACAGTTATCCGTTTGAGACCGACCGTTTCCTGCAACCTGGGTTCTGCAAGTTTCTGGTTCGAAATGGATTTGCCGCGGTAGGCTTTGCCTCTGCCCTGACCGGGCATCGTTATCACGACCGTCCGATGAAGCAGTGGTTTGTGAGCGAGTTAAGAGAATCGCTGGCGACGTCCGCGCATGACGTGCAAATGATTCTTACCTACCTGACGAGCCGTGGTGACATTGACATGAATCGCGTGGGAATGTTCGGAGACGGCTCGGGGGCCAGCATCGCGATTCTGGCGGCGGCCGCGGATCCGCGAATCAAGACTTTGGATTTGTTGAATCCCTGGGGCGATTGGCCGGACTGGATTGCGAAGTCGACGCGCGTCCCGGAGAACGAACGTCCCGGTTTTCTGAAGCCAGAGTGGCTGGAAAGTGTGGCGCCGATCGATCCAGTCAAGTGGCTGCCGGAACTGAAGACTCAGAAAGTGCGAATTCAATTCGTGAAAACGCTCCCGGTGACACCCGCGGACGTGCAAAAGAAAATTGCCGCGGCTGCGCCAGCAAGCGCGGAGATTGTTCACTATGACGACCTTGCAGCCTTTCGCGGCGCAGTGGCGGACGGCACCGGCTTTGACTGGCTCAAACGGCAAGTGCGAGGTGTAGGACCAGCGGAGTACCATGCTGGCCGGACGCAGAGCAAGAGCGCTTCGGTCCAGGCGAAGGATTCCCAGCGGTAGATTCCGTTGCCAGGTTTCAGCATTCGATTATTGAGGAGAGTTAATGCAGAAGTCGGGAAGAAGTCCCATCCAATCGGAGTCGGGAGCGGCGCGCAAGGGAAGAGCGAGCAAGAGTCTCGTTCTGTTTTTTGTGGCCGCGGTCATCGGCCTGCTGCAAGGTTGCGGCGGATCGAGCGCGCCGAACTATCCCCCTCCGACCACACTGAACCCCGCGCCGGGAGTGACACTGCAGAAGATTCAGATCCTGCCCGCGACCTCCATCATTTTGCTCGCGGAGAGCCGCCAGCTCACGGCGATGGGTGTATATAGTGACGGCGGTTCGGTGGACATCACTGCGGACGTGACGTGGAGCGCTTCATCCGCACCCAGCACAACCAACTACGTGTCCGTCGATGCCAACGGAATTGCCACGGCAGCCGGGGTAGGCGCTACGGTGATCAGTGCGACCGTCGGCCCGGTGACCGGCTTGGTGCAACTTTCGGTGACCACCAATGGCTTTTCGTCGGGTACGGTAGCCATTTTGTCGGTGCTTTCCAAGACGACTGAAATTGATGTCGCATACTTGCCCCAGCAGACCTTGATACAGGGCGCCTACGCCGTGCAGGAGGTGAATCTGGATGCGGACCAGTTCTCCAGCGTGCTGCCCGTGCCGGTGGCGCTGAAGGCGTCGATTCCGATGCCGGTTGGATTCGTACCTAACGCCACCGTCGCCAGCCAGTCCAGTTCGCTGGTTGCGGTGATCAGCTACAGTTCGCCGGACATACAGATCATTGATGCCAGCAACGATCCCACCGACTTGGCGAACAACACGGTGATCGCAACGTTCACGGCGCCCGTCTCGCAGCAGGCGACGTTCAACGGAATTACCTGCATGATTTGCGCTGCGGTGGTCAATCCTTTAAACAACCAGCTCATGCTGAGCACGGCGCAGGGCTATTACACGATGGATCTGAAGTCCGGCAAATTTACCGCAGTGCCTTTCGCGCCGGCTCCGGCTGCGTCGCCGAGCTTCTCGCTGAATCCGGCCGTAGCCAGCCCTTACCTGGTTAGCGCAAGTCCCGCTGCCGGTGGGGTACAGATCCTGGACCTGAAGACGAACGCCGTGACTACAAGCTCCAACGTAAGTCCCGCGCCGAATGCGGTTGCCATTGACTTGCTCACTAACTACGCCGCGGTCGCCGACGGCAGTACCAACGATCGGACGCTGGCAAATCTGGTGGACCCGCAAAATCCTCAAATCACGGCGGTGTCCAATCTCGGAGTCTGTGCGGGCGGGCCGGCCTTCCTGAACATGGTTGCGATGGGAGTCAGCGCGAATGCCGTCGCCAGCAACACGGTGCACACACTTTTCTCCAGCCAGACGATGGGAAGCTGCGTGGGATTCGAAATCTGGCCGAACCAAAACTCGACTCCGCTCGACCCTTCGCAAATCTTTTACGGTTATGGGCCCATGCCAGCCACTCCGGATGGAAATCCGTTTGTGAATGGCAACGATCCCAATGCCATCACCACATTCACCAGCGTCGTCGATAAGAAGAACTATGGAGTTCTGGTGAACGCGGATCAACAGTGGATCGCCAAAATTAACTTCGGCACAGTCATCAGCCTAGGAGGGATCGGGCCCGGCACCAGTCAACCTCTCCCGGGTGGAACACCGCTCTCCACGATCGCACTCTCGGCGGGAATCGGAGGCGACTCCATCGTTTTCTTGCCAACCCCGAGCACGAGCTTCACACTCTCGTCGACGAGCATCAATTTTGGAAATGTGGCCGTCGGAACGCCGAGTCCCCAGATCACGGTTACCCTGGCGAACATCGGCGCAGGCTTGCTGGTTCCACAAGTCGCCGTGCAGGGCGCCAACCCTGGGGACTTCACATTGATCAACAATTGCAGCTTCAGTCTGCTGCCGCAAACTAACTGCGCCATCAACGTAACCTTCACTCCGACCGGTACGGGAGCGCGTTCCGCAGTACTCAGTGTTACCAGCAGCGGGTTGAGCCCGCAATCGGTTCCGCTGTCGGGGACCGGAACGTAGCCGGCTAAGTCGGCCGAACGAATCAGTCGCCGAATCTCAAGACGTGACTCATGTTCCCGCGGGAACGGAAGGGAAAGATTTCTTGCCACGGGGAAGTGGTAGCGCCGGGGAAATGCAACCGCCGGAACCTGGGGTTATAGAGTCAACGTCACCGTGCCACTATCCCCATCGACGCAATCCTGGCTGGCGCCGGCGCCCTGCCCTCGGACTGAGTAGGTTCCGGTCAACGAGGTGCCGTCGAGCGAGGCTGTGCCTGTGATCTGCCCGATCTCTGTACCATCGGTATTCACCAAATCCAGCGCCACTGAGGTTCCGCTGATCGAACCGAGGACGGTCGCCGTGGTATAGCAATAGCCGGTGAAACTGAGGTTTCCAGTAATCGAGGAAATGCTGTCCCCGGTATTCGCCCCTTGGCTTAGCTGTCCCGTGAGAGAAAAGGTAGTGCCATGAGGTTTCGACGTTATGGAACCTTGAGCCGTCCCGGTCACTGGCGCCACCAGATCTGCCGTCCATGTGCCGTTGATGGGAGCGGACTGCGAGCCGCTGCACCCGGTGGAGAGAATTGTGTAGTTCCCGCTCATGGAGGCCTGATCTGAGCCGATAATGCCGCTCAGGTTCACCACGACTCCGGTGGGATTCAGGGTCAATGAGACGGCCGATCCGCTGACGGTTCCGCTGACGCTGCCAACTCCAGAACACGGAATGTCGGTCAACATCATTCCGCCCGTGACTACATCGCTGTTTTGGATGAGGAATCCAGCCTGGCTTCTGGGAGCGTTGGTGCTGCCGTCTTTTTGCAGGCTCATCTGCCAGTTGCCGGAGATCGATCCGGACGAAGGGGCTTTGCCACTGTTGCTGCCACACCCGCTCAGCACTAACGGCAGGGCCAGTAAGAATGCGATTCTGCGGGGCATAGACTCGAACCTCTTTCTCCGCTGCGGTTTAGGCTCATGCAGCACCACTAAGTTTTCCGGCAGAAGGGTATCTGGCAGGAGCCTGAGCACAATCTTCCCTGCGGTCTGTCAGTGGAAACGATCTGGAAACGATAAAGATAGTCTGCACGGCATTACGCCACAGTTACTGCCAGATGAATGTTTCGTGAATTCCTGAGGGCTGCGCGGTGGGCTACCGGGTGGGTTCAGTGACGCGGATACGAGGTTCGACCAAGGCAAGCAGCTGGTCTTTCAGGAAAGGGCCGCACGCCAGCAGTCCGGACAAGAGCGGATCGCGGCGATTGGCGGTCAGGTCAGTTTTTTCGAGCGTGCTAACAAAGCCGCCGGCGCTCAGCACCAGGGCTGCTCCCGCGACTACGTCCCATTCGTTCTTAGGCGTGAGCGTGAACGTGATGTCAGCGAGCCCGGCAGACACCAGTGCCAGCTTGTAGGCCACCGAACCCATGGGTCGGATGGTGAAGGCAGCGCTCTCAAAAGCTTTCCACTCGCCGCGTTTAACTTCGCTGCGGCTTGCGAGAACCAACGCACCATCAAGGCTGGTGCGCTGGCTGGGCTGGGCTGGCTTGCCGTTGTAAGTAACGCCGGAATCGATCGCGCCGAGGAAGGTTTCGTCGGTTGCCGGATTGTAGATTCCCCCTGCCACGGGTCGTCCGTTCTCGACGAAACCGATGGAAACGCAGAACTCCGGAATACCTTTTACGAATTCGCGGGTGCCGTCGAGCGGATCGACCACCCAAACCCGCGAGCGCTGCAGCCGGATGGGGTCATCCACGCTCTCTTCCGAGAGCCAGCCCTCGCCGTCGCTCAGCAGGGACTGGCGCAGAACTGCGTCGAGGGCGCGATCGGCCTCGGTGACGGGATCGTGCCCGATCTTGTATTCGGTTTCGATCGCTCCCGGAGTGAAGCGGGCGAAGACGGCGCGGGAGGCCGCGATGGCGGCCTCGATGCGGGCGAGAATATCCGAATAGGCAGAAGTCATGGAATCCCTTGGAATTAATTTGTTAAGCAGGCCACAACATGCGAGCCCCGGTAATCAACAGCAAAACGCATAGCATACGGCGCAGCCAGAGCATCGGGACCCGCGTGGCCAAGTGTGAACCAATCAAGCCTCCAGGAATGGAGCCGATCAGCAGCGCAACGACCAGTCTGGAATCTACGTTGCCCGCCCTGAATTGAAGCCAGCCGGTCACGCCGAACAGTACGACCGCATGCACCACGTCAGTCCCCACATTGATCTTGGGGGGGAAACTGTAGAACAAGAGGAGCAGCATCATGATGATGCTGCCCGAACCGACCGAGGTTAGGCCCACGATGAAACCCACCGTGAGGCCGATCGCCACCATCCCTGCGAAACCCTTCATCGTCGGCGCACGGTTCGCGATTCGATCCTCGATGTTCTTCTGCAGAAGCAGCATCGTGGGAATCACGAGGAGCAGCACACCCACTGCGAGCTTGATAAAGGTATTCACCCCGTTTCCGTAGAGGAGACGGATGTAGATCAGCAGCTTGACTCCAGCGAAGGAGCCAGGAATACTTCCCACGGCCAACGCGAGGACGACCTTCCGGCGGACCGTTCCATTTTTCATGTGGAGCAGTCCGGCCGGGATTTTGGTGAAGAACTGGAATAGCGCGTCGGAACCGACCGCCACGATCGGCGAATAACCCAAGCCGAAGATCAGAACGGGGAGCATGAGAACGCCGCCCCCCACGCCGGTCATGCCGATGAGGACGCCTACGACGAAGCCAACCAGAATTTTGGCCGCGATCAGTGGCATAGTCGGTCGCTCTTCGCCTTACTCTCCTGCTCGGTTCACGCCGATGAAGCCCTCGCGCTCCAGGTGCAGAATGATTTCCTGAGCGGCTTCCTCGGCGGACAGTTCGCCGGTGTTAATGGTCACGTCGGCATCGGCCGGAACTTCGTAGGGATCGGAGATCCCGGTGAATTCCTTTAGGATGCCAGCGCGGGCTTTTGCGTACAGTCCTTTTCGGTCACGTTGTTCGCAAACCTCAACCCCAGTCGCGATGTGCACCAAGATGAAGCCGCCGTAGGGCTCAATCATCTGGCGCACGTGTTTACGCGTCGCGTCGTACGGAGCGATGGGCGCGCAAATCGCGATGCCGCCGTTCTTCGTAATTTCCGAAGCGACATAGCCGATGCGGCGAATGTTGATGTCGCGATGCTCTTTGGAGAATCCGAGTTCAGAGGAAAGATGCTTGCGCACCAGGTCGCCGTCGAGAATCGTCACCGGGCGTCCGCCGACTTCCAGGAACTTCGTCAAGAGGACATTGGCGATCGTCGACTTGCCCGAACCGGACAGTCCGGTAAAGAAAATCGTCACTCCCTGCTTGGCGCGTGGCGGAAAGCTGCGCCGCAGTTCGTGAACCACTTCCGGATAAGTGAACCACGCGGGAATATCGCGGCCTTCGTTCAGCCGGTCGCGCAGTTCCGTGCCGGAAATATTCAGGACCTTGTCGCCCGGCTTCACTTCGTTGTCGGGCACGTAGCGGTCCTCGCTTTCCAGATAGACCATCATCTGGAAGTCGACCATGGTGACGCCGATGTCCTTCTCGTGCTTCTTGAAGAGTTCCTGTGCGTCGTACGGGCCATAGAACGGCTTCTTCGTTTCAGGATCGGACCCCGGACCTGCATGATCGCGGCCCACGATGAAGTGAGTGCAACCATGATTCTTGCGAATCAGTGCATGCCAAATCGCCTCGCGCGGTCCACCCATGCGCATGGCCAGCGGCAGCAGCGCGAGCTTCACCGTCCCCTGGGGAAACTTCGAGAGCAGAAGTTGGTAGCAGCGGACGCGAGTGAAATAGTCCACGTCGCCCGGCTTCGTCATGCCCACGCTCGGATTGATGAGCAGGTTGGCCTCGACTTGTTTCGCGGCGCGGAAGGTGAGTTCCACGTGAGCGCGGTGCATGGGATTGCGGGTCTGGAAGGCAACCGCACGCCGCCAGCCCATGCGGGCGAACTCGGCGCGTAGTTCAGCCGGAGTCAGGCGCAGGGTGCGAAAGTCGTAGTGCGATGGGCCTTGCAGGCCTTCGACGCGTCCGCCTACATACCATGGGTTCGACAGATTCATGGTGTAGTGGGCGCCGGGATGAGCCTTGCTGGTTGTGCCGAAAACCGCTTTCGCTTCCGCGGCGCGATCAGCCTGCCAGACTTCGTCCACGTGCAGCACGGCGAGCATCACGCCCTCGGCGTCGCGCAGAGCGACTTTGCTGCTTCCCGCCGTGAGCTTCTTCGCAAACTCTTCCGTCACGTCGAGCGTGATCGGCATCGGCCAGAGGACTCCGCTGGCCAGGCGCATGTTGTGGCAGACGCCTTCGTAATCGGCTTTGGTCATAAAGCCGCGCAGCGGAGAGAAGCCTCCGCTCATGAGCAGTTCGAGATCGCAAACTTGCCGCGCCGTCAGATCCCAGGATGGCCACTCGCGGGAGTGGGCTTTCAGTTCGGAGGCTTTTTCAGATGCCGCCAACAGATCTACAAGTTCGCCGCCGTGCGGCGCAATCAAATGACTAGTCGAAGCAGACAAGCGTGTGAACCTCCCAGGTTCATTGATTTTGGAATTTACCGCATGTAAATCAGCGTCTCGCAGAAGGAATCAAATGTGACTTCCAGACATGCTAATCGGGGGAAATCTTAACGAGACGACAAATTCGCAGCGGGCGAATAGCAGGGATTAGCCCCATCCTACCCCAATAAAATTGCACCTCTGACTGCACGCACGTGGCGTGCCGGAGAGGTTTTAACCATTGTACTGTAAATTGATAAGGATAAAAGCTAATCGCCGAGTTTTTCCGAGCAGATGTCGGATTCCTGCGTTCTGGTGTGCAAATTCTTGCGCACCTGGAGCGAATCCCTGTGCAATTGATACTCAGGAAGCGCAATTTTCCGGCACTGTATGGCGACATCGTCGTCCATCACCGTCGTCACGATGTCCGCTATCGCTGCCCTTGCTCCATGTCATGGAGCTCTTGATCAAATCTTTCCTCGCTCGATTTCGAGCGATTAGCTTACGGCGAGCGACGAATGCTAACCCCAGCAACGCAGTACCCATGAGTACAAGCGATCCGGGTTCCGCTACGGGCGTCATGATCATGGAGACGCTCCCAGTGTCGCCAAAGTAGGATCTCCGAAATCTGCCGTGGTAGAGAATGCTGCCTCCTGTGGCGCCAATCGTTAGACCTATGTCATGCAGATTCTTGCTTCCAGTCATGAAATCGTCTCCGGTGAAAGATAGAGTTCCGGTGACCGCTTGCCGGTTGACGAAGGTTAAGTCCGAGGCCGCTAAGCTAAACGGTCCCATGACGCCCACTCGCGAGCTCGCTGCCTCGCGGTGATGACTAGTAATCGAGACCGAGTTGGCGTGAGCCATAACCGTGGCGAACAAAACTATCATCGCCGCCAAGAAGACGCGTTGAATAACGGGAGTTCGGGCGCGACTGATTCCAACCATGATCGAATCCTCCAAAGAGCCCCTGAGGCAAGGGGGAACTAACTCGAAATCCAGACAGGACTGCGATGAGAACGTTGGGCGACAGCAGCCTGTTAAGTCGGCGCTCGCACTCTGCGCGGGTCGATCCGCTGCGATAACTTTCAGCGAGGGCAGTGTCGCTAAAAGATGTTTCGCCACAATGATTCTGAGATGAACCTATTGTGAAAGTTGTGTTACCGAAAAACAGGTGCCTGTGGAAACTCACGTCCAGTGGACAATGCGCAACGGTTACGAGCATCCGTGGTGGCGAAGCTTCTTCCCTGATTCCTGCGGAATCCAAGCAAAAGATTAAAGAGAGAAGGAAGGACGAAAAAGATTGGTTCTTCCAGCAAGGATCTGGGAAAGCTCTAGGGTGGATCGTGTAATTTGTGCCGAGAGCCTCCCGTATTGCGGGAAGTTTCGTCTAAGGCGTTTACCTGATTGGGTGGCATGGCCGCCACCTCACCTCCTGTCAGCACGTGGTGTTCCTTTTTGCACCATACGGGCTCGAAAAATTACGCCGGAAGCTAAAGGCACTTGATGCGGTTTTCTGCAGGTGCGCGTTTCAGCCGATGTCTACAGGCATTTTCGTGCTCATCGGCGTTAAACACGTGCGAATGACAGCCTCAACTATTTTCGCGAAGTCCCTCCGAATTCCGAAAGGACGACACGAATCCTGCCGAGTGCCTGTGGAAAATGGTGTTCTGGCGTCACAGACAACGCACGTCTCAAAGTGGCAATGTGGGTGCTATGGATTTTGGAAAGGTTCCGTCCTGCACCAATTGCGGGCGGGGGCGATGTCAAATCAAAAGGGGGATGGGATGAAGGAGCAGACTGTTCGGCTAGGCCCTCGCGAACAGCAAATTGTCGAACTGCTTTTGCAAGGTTGTGACAACGCCGAGATTGCAAGCCAACTTAAAATGGCGCGTCGAACCGTGAAAGCCCATTTCAACCGGCTATTTCTCCGTTTCGGAATAAACGGCGGTATCAAGCGAGTGAAACTCGCGACCCTGTTGTACCGGAGGCAGTCATGTCTGCAAATGGACGCTATGGGACACGTGTCCCCAGTGAACGTGAACACAGAGTCATCCAGCTCGTTGCCGAAGGCTTGAAGAACAAAGAAGTGGCCGAAGCCATTGGGACGACCGAGCACGTCGTGAAAAACTATCTGAGAGTGATCTACGACAAACTCGGACTTTGGAACCGTGTCGAACTCGCGCTGTGGTACGAGTCGCGGCGAAGTCCGTCGGTACTCGCTACCCAGTAGACTTTTATCGAAACATGCTGCCCTGGGCGCCGCCGAGTGGAAATGCAGGCGGCGTCGAGGGCGGCAATGTGAGCCAGCCCAGGCCGCTCTGAATCACTGACAACCAAACGCTTGAAGATGTCGCAGCCGTTCTCCGGCGTCTTTCGTTCCTCTGCGCGCCGCCGCGTCGAGCAACACACGCGCCTGATCGCAACTCTTACTCACTCCGTCGCCCCTCAAATACAGATCCGACAAAAGAAGCGGGGCATCGGCGTTGTGTTTGGCGACGGCCTTCCACAGCCACTTCGCCGCCTCCGCGTGGTTCCGTTCCTCGCCAACCCCATTCAGAAAGCGTTGCGCGGTAGCGAGTTCTTCGGCGCCATAGCCCCCAAACGTTTCTGACGGTAGATTCCTCTCGATCGCTGGGTTGGCGGTCGGTGCGGCGTTCGCTGGCTCCGGTCTGCCGCTTCCGCTGCCCGCGTTCCCGCTCGGGGGATCGGTGGGTGAAGGGACCCCCGCTTGTAGGTTTGCCGAAGGCGGGCGGTCGGGGGCAACCGGATTGGACGTGGTGGTTGGAGCGAATGACGGTGTGGCGGGTTCGGTGGCGGCCGCAGGCGGAGGCAGTGGTCCCACATGCGCATGCTGCGATGTGAGTTGCATGCTGCGCCATGCCACATAACCCAAAGCAAAGATCACAATCGCCAGAGCGATCCCGATGTGGACGCGATAGGAACGTGGGGCAGCCGAATAGGAAAATATGTCGTCGTTTCGATCGTTGCTTCGATCTTCGTTTCGATCGGCGTTTCGACCATCGTCACGGTCATCGCTTCGATCGGCGCGGTCGTCGCGTCCGGCGTGGAATAGCGGTGATTCATTCGAGCTCGGCGGCGGTTCGTAGACAACGTTGTCTGGAGCGTACTGAGGTCGGTTGTTTTGCGCTGCGTCTTGACGCGGGGCCTCGCTGTACGGAGTTTCGATGTGCGGAGATTCGACAATTCGATTCTCGACATGTAGATCGGCAATCTCGAGATCGGCGACCGACTTCGGTTCCATCACAGACTGTCCACACATGCCACAAAATCTGTGCGACACGGGATTCGCCCAACCGCACACGGGACATGGCGCCAGCGTTTCCTCAACCCCCGCGATCTGCGATGTGGGCGCTACGGCCAGCCTCGCGGCGTGGTCTTGCTTCTGCTCGGCAGGTCCCTGTGCTTGTGGTGCAGACGTGACCCCGTCTTCGCGTCTGGAATCGTCCCCTTGCAGCTCACGCAGAAGCTCGAGCACGGCTTCCTCACGTTTTTCCGGCGGGCTGGTGAAGTAGACCTCGGCCCAGCGGCCCATGTTTTGTCCCAGAACTGGATTGAGGAGAGGGTTGAGCTCAGGCAGCGGCAAGGTGTTGGGTCCGTCGGAATGGTCAGTTTGTCGCGGCAAATAGGGTTCTCCGATTACCAAGACGCAAAATGAAAATTCGTGGGCGAAACCTGTATCTATGATTGCACTCCGGTGGCCAATGGTTGTCAAATTAAACTCCGCAGAAAGCGTTCGGTGGAGTGGGCTACGCGTTTTCAGTCGCAGGTCTTGCGGTAGGCGGGCTCGTATTGATCCAGTTGCGCATCCCGCTGGGAAGTGAATTTTCCTTTTGGAGTCTTGCCATAGAGATCGGCTCCCGGGCAATAGTAGAGCGCAGTATGGAGATCGACCCAAACCTGGGCGTCAGGATTGCCCTTGGATTCCGGCGGTGGAGGGGCTTCGGCCAGTCCCATGCTGATGAGTATCCGGTCGAACAGCGAGAGATCAGCGTCAGGAGCGGGCTTGCGATGGGCCGCTGCGGTCGGACTCCCGGTCGCACTGACCGCATGGCTCGAAAAAATCCCCCAACGTATGACAACCGCCACCAGGACTATGGCGATTGCCAGGTAGATGTCGCCGCGCCGCGCATTCCAGAACTGAGCCAGCGTGCCGGGACGTTTGGCCAAGGCCAGCTGTTGTTCCAGGAAATCCCGCGCGGTCGCAGCCGATCTCCACGCTGTGGCGCGTTTTGTCAGTGCGGTCGATGGCATTCCTTCGACTTCATCTTCTCCTTTGGTTTCGGCCGGAATTTCCAGATCCGAAAGCACCGACTCCTCAAACTCTGCGCGGATCGGTTCTTCGTCCTCGACAGACTCGGTGTCTATAGACTCGTTCGTCTTGCCTGCGGGGAGGCCTGCCGCCGCAAAAAGCTCGGGCATTTCCGCTTCCAGCGTTTCGCCGAGCGATTTCTCGGGGTGGATCGGATCAGGTGTCGTCCGATCTGAGTTCGCTCGATCAATGTTCGTATGATCAAT
>Ga0210402_10003345_pt1 | contig 15091 bp, 10 predicted proteins | sample IncBWC7MmetaG_FD_161055 | JGI IMG/M metagenome (GOLD analysis project Ga0210402, IMG submission 161055) | Forest soil microbial communities from Barre Woods Harvard Forest LTER site, Petersham, Massachusetts, United States - Inc-BW-C-7-M | ecosystem: Environmental > Terrestrial > Soil >...
GCGGGACAGACGGCGGCCTTCACGGTAGTGGCGACAGGCACCGCTCCGCTCGCTTACCAGTGGCAGAAGAACGGCGCGAACATCGCAGGCGCGACAGCGCCGAGCTACACAACCCCGGTGACAACCACGGCAGACAGCGGATCGACATTCCGTGTGGTCGTAACGAATACAGCAGGCACGGTAACAAGCAGCGCGGCAACGCTCACGGTCAATGCGGCTGCCGTAGCGCCGACGATCACCACGCAGCCGGTGAACCAGACCGTGACAGCGGGACAGACGGCGGCCTTCACGGTAGTGGCGACTGGCACAGCCCCGCTCGCTTACCAGTGGCAGAAGAACGGCGCGAACATCGCAGGCGCGACAGCGCCGAGCTACACAACCCCGGTGACGACCACTGCCGACAGCGGATCGACGTTCCTCGTGGTCGTAACGAACACAGCCGGATCGGTAACAAGCAGCGCAGCAACGCTCACGGTCAATACGGCTGCCGTAGCGCCGACGATCACCACGCAACCAGTGAACCAGACCGTGACAGCGGGACAGACGGCGGCCTTCACGGTAGTGGCGACAGGCACCGCTCCGCTCGCTTACCAGTGGCAGAAGAACGGCGCGAACATCGCAGGCGCGACAGCGGCGAGCTACACCACTCCGGTGACAACCACGGCCGACAGTGGATCAACGTTCCGTGTGGTCGTAACGAACACCGCAGGCACGGTAACAAGCAGCGCAGCTACGCTGACGGTGAATGCAGTTGTGGATACCACTCCGCCCACTGTGCCGACTGGCTTAACGGCGACAGCGGTCTCTTCCTCGCAGATCAATTTGGCCTGGACCGCATCAACGGACAACGTGGGTGTGACGGGCTACAAAGTGTTCCGTGGTGGCGCGCAAGTGGCAACGAGCCCAAGCACCTCTTATCAGGACACAGGCCTGGCGGCTTCGACTGCGTTTACTTATACGGTGGCCGCGTTTGACGCGGCTGGCAACACTTCCGCGCAATCTGCAAGCGCTTCGGCAACTACCCTGGCTTCTTCCGGCGGCGGAATCCCGAGTACGCTTGGCTGGTATCAGATCCCAAACACACAGCTTGCTCCGATTTGCCCGACTTACGCGGAGATTCAAGGCAACAGTGGTTGCGCCGCTGTAATGTCAGCGTGGAGTGGCGGTCTCTACGATCCTCAACGTGCCCGTTTCATCATCACCGGGGGCGGACACAACGACTACTTTGGCAACGAAGTCTATGCAATCGACTTCAGTAGTGGGACTCCAACACGTGTTCTTGTTCACGATGCCTCTCATGGATCGGGATTTAGCGTCACCGATAACGAAACGATGCCAGACGGCAATCCCACTCCTCGTCACACCTACGGCTGCCTGACGTACTTCCCCACTCAAGACGAGTACATCTACTGCGGAGGCGGGTCGAACGTAAACGGCAACATCGAAAACGGCATGTGGCGTTACAATCCGAAGACTAATACGTGGACCAACGTAACGCCGTCAGGTGGCCCCAATTGGGCCACGAATGGCACGACGCCGAAGATGGCTTACGACTCCGTAACTGATGCTGCATACGCACTTGCGGATGCGGCACCTGGAACATTCTTTCGCTGGAACCCAACAACTCATACTTGGACTGGTCTGGGAACTATTGGTGGAGCCCCATGCACGGGGTCTCCCGTGGGTGGTGGTGGGACAGGTAAAGATAGCAATGTCACAATCGCTCCGGACTATCGCTTTTATGTCTGCGCTGGTAACGGAGAATTACAAGCCATCAACTTGAACACATTCGCCGTGCAGAACGACTCGACCGCTGCGGGATGCTCGGCGCTCGCCAATGGCCCTGGCCCCGGACTCACTTACGACTCGGTACAAAAGCTCGTCGTTGGATATGTCGGTGGCAACTCGGTCATCGAATACAACCCATCCGGTTCTACCGTCTCAGGTGTCAATGCAAGGTCCTGTTCTACCGTGACATATACGGGAGGTCCGGGGGCGCAACAGGGCAACGGCACGTATGGGCGCTTCCAGTACTCTCCAAATCTTGGCGTGTTCGTAGTAACGAACAGTATCTCCCAGAATGCGTACTCCTTGCGGCTGAGTCCCGCCAGCGGCGGCACCAGCGGGCCCGCCATTTCCGGCGTGAGCGTAAATTCAATCACTACCTTAGGCGCGACTGTCATCTGGACCACCGATGTGCCAGCGACCTCGCAGGTAGAATACGGCCTGACAACCGCTTATGGCACGCTGACCACGCTCAACGCAACGTTGGTTTCGAGCCACGCCGTGGCGCTCAGCGGCTTAGCTACGAATACCCTTTATCATTACCGCGTGCGTTCCAAGAACTCTTCAGGAGTGGAATCCATTGGTGGGGACTCTGTTTTCCAAACCAACAACACAACGGATACGACTCCGCCGACAGTTTCTGTCACTGCACCAGCAGCGGGCGGCACGGTATCAGGCTCGGTAACTGTAAGCGCGAATGCTTCGGATAACGTCGCTGTAGCCAGCGTCCAGTTGTTGCTCGACGGTGCCAGCCTTGGGACAGCCAAGACGTCTGCTCCTTATTCCATGACTTGGGATACCACAACGTCATCGAATAGCACGCACACTTTGGGAGCTGTTGCGACAGATACGTCCGGCAATGTCGGCAATGCGACCAGCGTGACTGTCACTGTGTCAAACGCAAGCCCGAGCTCCAATTTCCAGAGCCTGTGCACCGCGCCGGGCGTAGTCAAGTGCGTGACGTGGGACAACGCTTCTGATTTCACACCGGCGAGTGGAGGAGCTGGTTATGCCAGCGGTCTTTACCCCGCCGAGGATGGCGCTTATAAGGGCGTGCAGGACACCACGAGCAAAGTAGACGGCGCAGGTTCGCTGAAATTCGTGATTCGCGCCGGATCCGTCCATCCTCATGGTACGAACCCGGCAGGATATTGGCTGCAGCAGTTCGGGACGGACAATGCAGCGACGAAATACGGGGAGGGCACCACCCTGTATTTGCAATTCCGATTTATGGTTTCTCCGGAAATGCTGAACTACGATTGGACGCAGGCGGGTGGCGAAGGCTGGAAAGTATTCATCGTTTGGGGGCCGATCCCAGGCCAGAGTTGCACGGGCGACCAGTTTGTGCAGGAGAACACCAACCAGACGAACGTGGCAACTGCGTACGTGTCTTGCGGATCGCCTGGGTTATATACCAACAACGGGAATCCCCCCATGAACATCGAACAGGGGGACTATAACTGCGCCTACGCGGGTGGAGGAGCGACGTATACGGGACCAAGCTGCTTCGTATATCCGGCGAGCGCCTGGATCACCGAGTATTGGGTGGTGCACATCGGCACCTACGGACAACCTAACACCAGCTTTCAGGCGTGGATTGCTCCCGAGGGTCAACCTCTAAAACAGTTCATCAACCTTCCAAACTTCACGTTTGGCGATCCGTCGGACCACACTGTCGGCCTTCAGGGAATCATCCTCCAGCCGTACTTCAGCGGAGCGAACGGATCCACGACCACTCCTGCAGCATCCATGTGGTTCGACGATCTAATCATTTCGACGCAGCCGATTGCGGCACCGACGAACTGAACCATCGTTTCCTGAATTGGCCGACTTTTCTGGGCCGTTCTGAATTCCTCGGCCCTTCTATGGCTGTAAACTGAGAAGAACTACTGATTCGGTGAATTCCTGACGGAATTTGGACGGAGGGTTGAAGCGAAAAGGCGGCGAGTTTAAGAGCCGTGCGGGTACCTCACGGTTCCGGTTGACACCAAACGCCTGGCACTTGACCCACTGTATGAGCGTAAGATCCTATCGGAAAAACATGTTGCCAAGGATGGCCACCACGACAAAAGCTATTAACGGGTATCCCAGACCCGCTATGAGCATCGAGAACGTCGCGCCGTTATCTATTTTTTTTCGCAGCCGTATCCACGTGATGACTGCAATGGTAAGAAGTGCGAAGTTGAGGAGCAAGCCTAATCCGTACGAACTGACAATTGCCGCTGAAGTTGGTGACCCAAGACTTCGGGCAACGAAGTAAATTGCTAGGGCAACTGACATGGCGAAGGCATAGCCAGCGGCAAATCCAACCTGGAATGGCCGCTTTAGCGGGGGCGCAAAGCCGATTAATAGGTACGGGCCTAGGTAGGAGAGAAGAGTAAGGAACACTATCAGGGCTTCAGAACCCAATTCTTGTCGAAGGAATAGGATCGGAATTCCAGCGGCGAGACTGGCGAGCTTCAACGGAGCGTTGACGGGCAACCCGGATACTACGGTAGTGGGGTCGGGCAACTCTGGTTGCGACACTTATCTGGAACCTAGAAGCGCCAACCCATTGAAAAAACAGCGGATGAGCCATATAAGCCGGATTCTGTGCTGCGCGCCTTCCTGTGAAGGACGGTGCGCAGCGGCGATCATTCCTCTAGGTCACGGCTCGCGCCGCGACTCCAGCAGCCTACCCGAGGGTTGCTCTCAATGATGGCTTGCGCCATCGTCGAGGGAGGACGCTTGCTTTCGCAAACGTTCTCGGCGAGCCGGGCCGGCTCTCCCCTCCTATTTGGCCTTGCACCACGCGGGGTTTTCCGTGCCTCCGATGTTGCCACCGGAGCGGTGGGCTCTTACCCCACCTTTTCACCCTTGCCAAACTGAGCGAGCATTTCGAAGACGTCCCGCAGGTTTTCCTGCGCGATGCCACCGTGCTTCTCCCAGCCGGCGGTATATTCTCTGTGGCACTTTCCGTGAACGGTAGCACAGGCTTCAGCCTGTGCTCTTTCTCCGTCGAAACGCTTCCACGCACGACGCAAGCACAGGCACGCCGCACAGACTCAAGTCTGTGCCACCGCACCCCTGGCGTTACCAGGCGCGTTGCCCTATTTCGTCACCGGCTCTTGCGAGCCTACGACGACGGTGTCCGGACTTTCCTCCCGCCCAGCCATCTCGCGATGACCAAGCCAGCGATCACCCGGCTCACCCGCCACATGTATTATACCGTGAGAATGGCTCGAATTAATGCAGCTCTTCGGGAACTTTACTTCAGGCTTAGAAGTTTTTCGTACTCGGATTCAGTGAGGATGGTGACGCCGAGTTCCTTGGCTTTGTCGTATTTGGAGCCGGGGTCGGTGCCGACTACTACGTAGTCGGTTTTTTTGCTGACCGAGCCGGAGACTTTGCCGCCGTGTTGCTGGACGAGCTCGCCGGCTTCTTCGCGGCTGCGATTGGCAAGTCCGCCAGTGAAGACGAACGACTTGCCTGCGAGCTTCTGGCTCTTGACCTCGCGCTTTTCGGCGGTGGGATGCACGCCAGCTTTGTGCAGCTTCTTGATGAGTTGGCGGTTCGCAGGTTCGGAGAAAAATTCCACAATCGCCGCGGCAACTTTCGGGCCGACCTCGTTAACAGCCACTAGTTGCTCTTCTGTTCCGGCGGCCAATTCTTCTAGCGAAGAAAAATGTTCCGCGAGCAGTTGTCCCGTGCGTTCTCCAACGAAGCGAATACCCAGCGCGTAAATCAGACGCGCCAAACTGTTTTTCTTGCTGCCTTCTATCTCCGCGAGCAAATTCTGCGCGGATTTTTCCGCCATTCGGTCGAGCGCCGCAACTTGGTCCTCCTTCAGCGAATACAGATCAGCCACGTCTTTCACCAACCCCTTGTCCACCAGTTGATCGACGATTTTGTCCCCGAGCCCATCGATATTCAGGGCATGGCGGCTGGCATAGTGCAGAATGGACTCCTTTCGTTTTGCCGGACAGGCGGCGTTCACGCACCGATAAGCCACCTCTCCTTCCACGTGATGAATCGCACTGTGACATTCCGGGCACTGCTTCGGCATGCGAAAAGGCTTGCGGTTCTTCCCTTCCTTGACCACTTTCAAAACGTGCGGAATCACTTCGCCGGCACGCTCGATCAGCACGGTATCGTCGATTTGCACACCGAGGCGCTCGACCTCGTCCATATTGTGGAGTGTGGAACGGCTGACAGTGACGCCTCCCACTTGCACTGGTTCGAGCACAGCGACCGGCGTCAACGCGCCAGTCCTCCCCACCTGCACGATGATATCGTTGACGATCGTCGTCTCTTGCCGCGCGGGGTATTTGTAGGCAATGGCCCAGCGCGGAGATTTGGACGTAAAACCCAATTCGTTCTGAATGGCCGTCGAATTGACCTTAATCACGACGCCGTCAATCTCATAGGGCAACTTCTCTCGCTTCGTGTCCCAATCGTCGCAATACGCAATCACCGCATCAATCCCGTTGCAAAGCTTCCAGTCATCCGAGGCACGGAACCGCAATTGCTTGAGTGCTTGGAGGCTTTCGGAATGCTTTGGAAAGGGTACTTTTCCATCGACGAAAAGGTAGTATGCGAAAAAGTCCAGACGCCGCGCCGCGGTAATCGACGGATCGAGGACGCGCACGGCCCCGGCCGCCGAGTTTCGCGCGTTCACAAAAATCTTTCCGCCTGTCTCCTCCTGCTGCCGGTTCAGCGCCTCAAACGCCTTGCGCGTCATCAGAACCTCTCCGCGCACTTCAAAATCGGAGCGGAGCTTGGCTTTCTTCAAAACCGCGGCATCCACTTGCAACGGAATCGAACGGATCGTTTTCACATTGGGGGTGACGTCTTCACCGGTCGTTCCGTCGCCTCGCGTCACGCCGCGAACAAGCACGCCATCTTCATACTGCAACGAAATACTCAGCCCGTCGAACTTGTGTTCAGCGATGTACTCAATTTTTTCTTTGCCGCTGCCCTCGCGCACTCTGCGGTCGAAATCACGCAGCGCATCGTAGGAAAATGCGTTGTCCAGGCTGAGCATCGCTCGCGCATGCTGCACCTTCTGAAAACCCTCGCGCGGCGTGCCTCCCACGCGCACCGTCGGCGAGTCCGGCGTGATCAGTTCAGGATGCGCCGCCTCCAAACCCTTCAGCTTCTCCATCAGCCCGTCGTAAGCCGCATCCGAAATCTCCGGGTCATCGAGAACGTAATAGCGATATTCGTGGTAGCGAAGCTTCTCGCGAAGTTTTTCGATCTCTTTCTTGACGGAAGCGGGCGCAGGTTTGGCCATGAAACCCTCTGCAGAAGGTATAGCTCGATTTCGCCTGACATTATATAGAATGAAGATGGTAAGAGACGACCTGCACCAAACCGGGACTGGGGATGACCACGGAAATCCATAATGCACTGCTGATTCACAACCCTAACGCCGGGAATGGTGGGCGAGGCCGCCGCACTCTGCTCGATGAAGCTCGCCGCATTTTTGCCGCTGGCGGTATTGAGACGGATCTTTCGGAAACCACCAAGGCCGGCGAGGCAACGGAGATCGCACAGCGCGCGAACGTGGAACGACGTCAACTCGTCATCGCTTGCGGAGGCGACGGCACCCTCAATGAGGTCGTGAATGGCCTTGCAGGCCAGGAAAACGGCCATCGCGTGCCCCTCGCGCTTCTTCCCGGCGGAACCGCCAATGTGCTCGCCAAAGAACTAAACCTCCCTTGGGACATACCAAGCGCGGCGGAAATGCTCGTTCGCGGCGTGGTGCGCGATATTCCGCTGGGACTAGCTACGCCGCTCAACGAACCAGCCAAGAAAAAATATTTCCTAAGCGTCGCCGGCGCCGGGCCCGACGGCATGATCGTATATTCCGTTGATCTCGACCTCAAAGCGCGCGTTGGCATCCTGGCGTACTGGTGGGAAGGGATGCGCGAAGCCTTCCGCTACAAGTTTCAACACTTTCGCGTCACTGCCGCGGGCAAAAAAATCGACTCCTCTCTTGTCGTGGTAGGCCGCACAAAACACTATGGCGGCCCCTTCAAGATCACGACGGATGCGGATCTCTATGAGGATCAATTCGAGTTGATGACCCTGACCACGCGCAGCGGCTTGCGTTACCTGAGTTACCTACCGACTCTGTGGCTCGGGAGACTCCGCGGCACCGAAGGCGTCCACTTCTGGAAATCTGATCAAGTACTTTGCGAGCCGCTCGATGAGAGTCCGATTTACGCGCAGGTGGACGGCGAGCCGCTCGCCCGTCTCCCAGTAGAGTTCAAAATCATGCCGCGCGCTCTGAAGCTGCTCGTGCCACGCAACGGGCTTACCTCGGAATCCAAAGCATTCGCGAAGTCTTAGCCGTGGACATCGTCACTCATGCACTCGCGTCGTTCGCGGTCGCGAGGGGATTCTTCCCCCGCGCCGGCAAAGTTGCGATGGCCTGTACCGTTTTTGTCGGCACGATTGCCGACATTGATTGGCTCAGCCAATACGGGGGGCCTTCCACATTTCTCGCGTGGCACAGCACGTACACACATTCGATTTTTGGGATATTTTTCTTCTTGGCAGCCATTCCTTCGGTTCCGATCGCTCGATTTTATTTAGTACCTGAGAACCGCAGCGTCGATTCGCGGCAGGCAGCAGCGAGGCTCTGGGCCGTGGCCCTCAAAGCATCGTTCTGCGCCGGATTGCTGCACATTGCTATGGACGCCTGCCAATCCAACGGCGTAGCGCTCTTGTGGCCGTTCAGCTCCAAGCGGTTTGCAGCCGACTGGCTCCCCGGCATCGATCCCTGGATTCTCACGATCCTCGTCGCAGCGATCGCGCTACCGGAACTGCTCCATCTCGTCGGCTCCGAAATCGGCGCCAAAGCAAAAAAGCCACGCGGCCAAACCGGCGCCGTTGTCGGTTTAGCCTTGGTTCTTTTCTATGTGGGCGCGCGAGCAACACTTCACTCAAATGCGCTGGCAACGATGGAATCGCGAACATTTCACGGCGAAACACCGCGCCGGGCCAGCGCTTTCCCGGAATCACTTTCTCTCCTCACATGGCATGGAATCGTGGAGACCGATAGCGCCCTAAATGAAATCGATGTCACTGCGGCTTCCTCAAACACATTCGATCCCGACGCTAGCTTGAGAATCTTCAAACCGGAGTCTTCACCTACGCTCGACGCGGCCCGGAACACAAGCGACGCGCGGAGATTTCTACAAATGTCGCAAATTCCCAAGGCTACGCTGGAGAAGACAGAAGCCGGCTACGTCGTCGTTTTGCGTGACTTGCGTTATGCCGGGGCTGGCGAAACACAACACGAGATCGCTGCCGTCATTGACCTCGACCTAAACAACAGAGTCACCTCTCAGGAGTTGGTTTGGGCGCGAGATCTGCGTCATTAGATTTATTTGCGCTATCTTTGCAAGTCGTGATGCGGCCTATGCCGCAATATCCAGCGGGAGATTCCATAACTTACGGCCGCCGCCGAAATGATTGCCAGGGCAACGCTCCACTTGTGCTGCTTCAGGAACGGCAATGCATCGTGCCCGTAGCGGATGGCCAGGAAACCGATCCCGAAGTACCGGATTAGCCGCGCTAAACTGACGGCCGAAGCGAAGCTTGCTAGCCGCACCTCGAACACTCCTGCGGCCACGACGAAAACTTTGAAGGGCGTTGGCGGAGGCAGCAGCGCCGCAAACAACATTCCCCAGAATCCGTTATGAACAACCCAGTGCCGGATGGCTAGCGCGCGGCCCCCCGCGTGTCTATGAAATAGTGCTTCACCACCTTTCTCCGCGATAAAATAAAGGAGCACACATCCGAGCACAGATCCTAATGCTGCCATAGACGCGTAGAGCGGCATCCGCGCTGGATGTTGTATGGAAAGCTCGATCAGCAATAAATCGTTGATGATGGGAAATGAAAGTACTGAAGAATCCAGAAAAGAAATGAGTAAGAGGCCGGGCGCTCCCAGCCCAGTACCGAAGGCGACGATCTTTTGCTTCCAGCCGTTTAGATTTAAGGACACCAGCAACTCCCGCCGTCAGTCGCTTTCTTATTCGACCACTGCAAGCCTATTCCGCCGCGTGTTAAGGGAATGCTCCTCTGCAATTCGGGCGATTAGTCTAGCAGACCATACACTTGCACTAGAGCAATGGCGTGGCCATCGCCCGTGGTTATTGCGAAAACGCGGCGCGGTCAAAGTGATTCATGAAGATCTGCATTAGTGCGGTCCGGTGAAGATTTGGAAGTCGCGGTACCTCACCGATTACTCTGACGTGGCCAAAGCGTTCGATGGTCTCGCGATTCTCCCGGTTCTGGTCGCCAATTAAGACCACGCCATGCACGGGCAATTCAGCCGCGTGCAGAGCCGCCAGTGTCAGTAGTGTGTGATTGATGGTCCCAGCACTGCTGCGAGCCGCGAGAATTACCGGCAGCTTGAACTTGACCATCAGATCCAGCATGAATTGCTTTTGATTGATGGGAACCAGCACGCCGCCCAAGCCCTCGACGACCAGCCAATCATTCAACAAACTCGTAGGCAGATTGATCCGCCCCAGATCGATTTCCACGCCCGCCCAGCGCGCAGCCAGATCGGGTGAAACCGGTGGAACAAACTTGTATACCTCGTCCAGCGTGCGATCCGTGCCGATTCCCGCCAGCCGCATCACCGTTACGCGGTCTGATCCTTCCAGCGTCCCCGTTTGAATTGGCTTCCAGTACACCGCATCCAGCGCCGCACACAGCAACGCCGAGAGCGTCGTCTTCCCGACGCCGGCGTCCGTGCCAGTAATAAAGAAATGATTTCTCACGCGTGTTCCGCAGCCTGATTCTGGCGGCACTGCGCGTGAACGTTCAGCAGCGCGGGCGGCATGGGGTGAACCGAATAGCCTTCAACGCGCTCTCCGTTGTAGCGCGCCACAACTACGGCAGCCATTCGAGCCGCCGCTGCCTGCGAAAAATCTATGCTCATGGCCCCCCGTCTAAACCGGGATGATTCCTTCTCTTGCAATGCAGGCATGTTACCATCGCTTTGCAATTGTTTGGCGGTCGGGTATTTGAGGGAGTTCCGTCTTAGAAACCTCTGAATTCTGTTCGCCTCGAGCCTTCCCGCCGTGCCGATTTTGTAGCGGCGCAAAGCCTCTCCAGCAGTTTGACCCGCCACTCCGCTAAATGTTATAAATCAACGTTTTGTGTACGCCCCTACTCGGGCCCAACAGGGGCTGCCCAGGGTTGTTCCGCAGGCCGATAGGTTGGGTGCGCGTGCTGGCAATCCCGGTCCGGCCGGGGTAGCACAAAAGTCAAATTTCCGTCCTGTCTTGAGGTGGGAGTCTTTTGAAATCCGGCAAGGTGCTCCCCGGCGCTAAACAAGAGGCGTTCGGATGAAATGGTGTGCCGGAAACGAGTGTGCAGGGCCGCGGTTGACCCTGAATCCGATTTCTATCATGGAGGATTTTTAATGCGCACCTGGCTTGCAAGTGCCTGGTCCTTGGGAAATAGATTCGCCAGATGGAGCTTTGCAGCTGCAGCTCTGGGGCTTCTTTCAGGCGCCTCAGCTTCAGCTCAAGAAGCTAGCGGTGAAGCTGGCCTGAAGGTGCCAGATCTTTCGCAAGTCACCTTTCTCGGAATTGACGGCCACAAGTTGCTTCTGTTTGGCATCGTGTTCTGCGTCTTCGGCCTTATCTTCGGGTTGGCCATCTACAGCCGCCTAAAAGGCATGCCCGTCCACAAGTCGATGCGCGACATTTCCGAGCTCATCTACGAGACTTGCAAGACCTACCTCTTCACGCAGGGCAAATTCCTTGTCTTTCTATGGCTCTTCATCGCCGTGGTCATTGTTCTCTACTTCGGCGTCCTAGCTCCCGTGCACCCGACTGCAGTAACTTTGCCGATCATTCTCGTCTTCAGCGTCATCGGCATGGCTGGCAGCTACGGCGTAGCCTGGTTTGGCATCCGCGTGAACACCTTCGCCAACTCACGCACCGCTTTTGCCGCCCTCCGCGGCAAGCCATACCCCATCTATCACACGCCGCTCGAAGCCGGCATGAGCATCGGTATGATGCTCATCAGCGTCGAGTTGCTGATGATGCTCTTTATCCTGCTCTTTATCCCCGGCGACTACGCCGGACCATGCTTCATCGGATTCGCCATCGGTGAATCGCTTGGCGCGGCGGTGTTGCGCATCGCCGGCGGCATCTTCACGAAAATCGCCGACATCGGCTCCGACCTGATGAAGATCGTATTCAAGATCAAGGAAGACGACGCGCGCAATCCCGGCGTTATCGCCGATTGCACCGGTGACAATGCGGGCGACTCCGTTGGACCAAGCGCTGACGGCTTCGAGACCTACGGAGTGACCGGCGTCGCTCTAATCACCTTTATTCTTCTCGCTGTGAAGGATCCTAAAGTCCAAGTGCAATTGCTCGTGTGGATCTTCGTAATGCGCATTATGATGCTGGTCTCCAGCGCCTTGGCCTACTTCCTCAACGGCTTCATCGCCAAAGCCAAATACGGCAACGCAAACGAGATGAATTACGAAGCGCCCCTGACCTCCCTCGTCTGGATCACTTCCATCGTTTCGATCGCCATCACCTACGTAATCTCTTACAAGATCATCCCCGCGCTCGGCGGCGACACTTCTCAATGGTGGAAGCTGGCAACGATCATCTCCTGCGGCACCTTGGCCGGAGCCGTCATTCCGGAACTCGTGAAGGTGTTTACGTCCACGGAGTCACGCCACGTAAAGGAAGTCGTTTCTTCTGCGGAGGAAGGTGGCGCATCCCTCGGCATCCTCTCCGGCTTCGTTGCCGGCAATTTCTCTGCGTATTACATCGGCCTGGCGATGGTCGTCCTGATGTCGATGGGCTACCTCATCAGCACCCTCAATCTCGGAGTTCTGATGCTTGCACCCGCCGTCTTTGCCTTCGGACTGGTAGCCTTCGGGTTCCTCGGTATGGGCCCGGTCACCATCGCCGTCGATTCCTACGGCCCGGTCACCGACAACGCGCAATCCGTTTACGAACTCTCGCTGATCGAACAAGTACCGGGCATCAAGCAGGAATTGAAAAAAGACTACAACATCGACGTAAATTTCGAGCGCGCCAAGGAAATGCTCGAGGCCAACGATGGCGCGGGCAACACCTTCAAAGCCACGGCCAAGCCTGTGCTGATCGGCACGGCCGTCGTCGGAGCCACCACGATGATTTTCTCGATCATCATGGCGCTAACGCACGGCCTCTCGGAAAACGTCAACAACCTTTCCCTTCTACACGCGCCATTCGTTCTCGGCCTCGTCACCGGCGGCGCCATGATTTACTGGTTCACCGGCGCCAGCACCCAGGCAGTAACCACGGGCGCCTACCGCGCCGTCGAATTCATCAAAGCTAACATTCATCTCGAAGGAGCAGCTGCGGCCAGCGTCGCCGACAGCAAGAAAGTTGTCGAAATCTGCACGCAATATGCGCAGAAGGGCATGCTCAACATTTTCATCGCCGTCTTCTTCGCCACGCTGGCGTTCGCCTTCGTCGAACCCTTCTTTTTTATCGGCTATCTTTTCTCCATCGCCATCTTCGGCTTGTACCAGGCCATCTTCATGGCCAATGCCGGTGGCGCGTGGGACAACGCCAAGAAAATCGTCGAGGTCGAGCTGAAACAAAAAGGTACGCCGCTCCATGACGCCACGGTCATCGGCGACACGGTAGGCGATCCCTTCAAGGACACCTCCTCCGTCGCTCTCAACCCCGTCATTAAGTTCACCACGCTCTTTGGCCTTCTTGCGGTCGAGCTCGCCGTGCAACTCACCGCCAGCCAGCATGGCAACGGCTTGACCCACATCCTGGCCGCTGCCTTCTTCGTCGTCTCCTTTATCTTCGTCTACCGCTCGTTCTACGGCATGCGCATCCGCGGCTCCGCCGCCTAATTGCATCAACCATCCAAGCAACCTAGGGGCGGCCCACTGGCCGCCCCTCTTTTTTTGGCTGTTAACCTTGACGGGGCGTAGGCGTATAGTCTGAGTCATGGACAGGTTTTCTTATCCGAGTCTCCGCACCTTGCGGGATGCGCGGCCGGCGGCATCGTCGCGCTCCTACCCAATCATTGTGCCGTTCGGTCCAGTTGGCGCTGGTCAGTGGACTGGGCATTTTGTTGGATTGTTTATTGTCCTTGGCTTTATTCTGATTGCCCTCGTCGGTGTTCCGGAATCGCGTTACTTTTTCCTCTTATCACTCAGCCTCGGTACAGTTCTCGGATTCGTCCTTTGGCTCTGCCACCGGTCAAAAAAGCTCCTTCTGATTGCGGTCGCGTCTCCCACAACAACTCTGTATTCAGAAGCAAATCAGAGCTAGAATCCTCGCGCACCGGAGCCGAGGTCCGAATCATGAAAATCAGCCGTCCCCTGCTTTTGTCCGTCGCCATGTTTACTGCAAGTCCGAGTCTCTTGCTCGCCCAAGTCGATACCAAATGGGAAATCCACGACCGCAACCGTCCAAATCCGCCGGTGGTCAATCCTGGCACCGCCAGCACGCAGGAAGCGCCGGGCAAGCCGCCTTCGGACGCCGTCGTGCTCTTTGACGGCAAAGATTTGTCGCAGTGGGTGCAAAAGAAAGACGGCAGCTCCGCCAAATGGAAAGTCGAGAACGGCTACTTCGAGGTCGCCGCGAAGACCGGCGACCTGCGTACCAAGGAATCTTTCGGCGACTGTCAGCTTCACGTCGAATTCCGCGAACCCGATCCTCCCAAGGGAGAAGATCAGGATCGAGGGAACAGCGGCGTTTTCCTGATGGGGATCTACGAAATCCAGGTGCTCGATTCCTACAACAGCAAAACGTACGCGGACGGGCAGGCCTCCGCCGTGTACGGCCAGTATCCGCCGCTGGTGAATGCTTCGCGCGCACCCGGCCAATGGCAAACCTACGACATCATCTGGCACGGCCCTCGCTTCGACGCATCGGGGAAATTGGCTCGGCCTGCGCGCGTCACCATCTTTCACAACGGCGTCCTCACGCAAGACAACGTTGAGCCCACCGGCCCAACCGGCCATCACGTCCGTCCGCCCTACGAAGCGGGCCCGGACAAGCTGCCGCTTGCGCTTCAGGACCACAATCATCCTGTTCGCTACCGCAACATCTGGATTCGCGAACTAAATTAAATCCGGTGGGTTTGTAGGGGCACGGCATGCTGCGCCCCTACCACGGAAGAATTACGCTCGAATAAGTCCCGCGAATTTACGCGGATTGTTGTCAAACCCCGGAAACACCGGCGCGAGGTCTTTCACGCCAATGTGCCGAGTCAAAATTTCTCCGATCACGCTGCGGAAGTCCGTCGTAAGCGCCAAATCGCG
>Ga0210402_10003346_pt1 | contig 15090 bp, 11 predicted proteins | sample IncBWC7MmetaG_FD_161055 | JGI IMG/M metagenome (GOLD analysis project Ga0210402, IMG submission 161055) | Forest soil microbial communities from Barre Woods Harvard Forest LTER site, Petersham, Massachusetts, United States - Inc-BW-C-7-M | ecosystem: Environmental > Terrestrial > Soil >...
GTGCTCGACGTAAGCCAGGCCGAGCAGCCGGGCCGCCTTCTGGAAGAGGTAGCACTCCTCATTCGTGTTCTGCGCGCCGCCCAGGAAGCCGATCGCATCCGTGCGATTGACCGGAACCTCCTTGTTGCCGACTTTCTCGGTGGCAATCCAGGTCGCGTCGCGCGTCTTCCGAATCTTCTGTGCGACCCGTGCGATCGCGTCGTTCCAGGAGATGTCCTCCCAGTGGTCGCTTCCCGGGGCCCGATAACGCGGCGTTGTAAGCCGGTTCGGCGAGGTGTGAGTCGCGAACATGGATATTCCCTTCACGCACAGGGATCCGCGATTCACAATGTGGTCGAAGTCGCCCTCCATGCTAATCAACTTGCCTTCGCGTACAGTCGCGACCATGCCGCATCCACACGAACAAAAGTTGCAGGAAGTAGTGAACTCGTTCACGTCGGAGAGCTTCAGCATCTGCGTGCTAGCCCGCACGGCTTCCACATCGACAAAGGCACCCAGCGCCAGCCCGGCACAACCGCCAGCCGCCGTCCTGAACCACTCTCTCCGAGTAACCCCTGTCGAGGTGTTTGATGACTCGACAGCAGCGGTTCCAACCTGTTCATTCATTCCGCGTTCTTCATCCTTATTCGGGTCCAAGGCTTGCTCCGTACTTCATGAATCAGAGTTGCAGCCCGGCAATGAAATCGTTTCATTGCCTGTTAAGTCTTTCCGAAACAATCACTTTGTTCAAAAAGACCAGCGACACGTTATTGGTCACTCGGTCATGGTTGAGGTATACGACTGAAACGTCCGTTTTACACAAATCCTCGCCTCCCCGGTGACCAATTGCAGAGTGCAGGCTAAAGGTTCAACCCACCTGGGCGCCACTAGGGAAATCCCTAGCTGACATTAGGTAACCTTCAAAATATCCTCGGTGCCGAGAATACGTTTTTAAACTCGTTGTCCTCTTGAACTGTCGCATTGACCAGCCTTGGAGGCGGGTTCGGACGGTTCGCGGGGGCACTCGGCTCTCAGGGTTGTCTCGTCCGTCCATAGAAAGCCGGTGGAACAAGATTCGTGTGGACACAGGAATTTGTTCCGGAATAGCCAAAGGGGTTCTATGAAGAATTGGCCGCGACTCCCCATGTCATATCTTCTGGCAGTACTGATCCCGGCGTTGGTAGTTTCCCTTGTCCATGCGGGCGACAAAAAGAAGGCTGCACAACAGACCAAGTCTTCTGAGCAGGTCAAACTCTACGTTGCACCGACGGATCCTGGATTGTATGTGGGTTCCGATACCTGCAAGACCTGTCACGAGGACCTCTATACGCATTTCGCGGCGACGGCCCACTTCGCCACCACCATGGACGCGAAGCTCGACGCGCACAAAGGCGTGGAATGGCATGGCTGCGAGGCTTGCCACGGCCCGGGAAAAGAGCACGTCGACGGCGGCGGCGACAAGTCCAAAATCTTCACCTTCAAGGACGCGACACCGCAGCAGACCAGCGCTCGCTGCCTGCGCTGCCACCAGGACAGCCACGAGCAAAACAATTTCGCGCGCTCCGCGCACCTGCAGAGCGGAGTTTCCTGCAACGACTGTCATTCCCCGCACCACGCCAAAGAGAGCGAGTTCCTGCTCAAGGAAGCCTCACCGAAGCTCTGCTACACCTGCCACCTGGACGTGCGCGCGGAACTCGCCCGGCCGTTTCACCACCGGGTCAACGAAGGACTGATTCAGTGCGCCGATTGCCATAACCCTCATGGAGGTTTCCAGGCGCGTCAACTTCGCCGCGCCGACGGCAACGATGAGGTCTGCTATAAGTGCCACGCCGACAAGCAAGGGCCCTTCGTTTATCAGCACGAAGCGAAGCTCGAGGGCTGCACGGTTTGTCATTCACCCCACGGTTCCACGAATCAGCGCATGCTGAAACAGAACCAGGTGAACCTGTTGTGCATCAGTTGCCACTCGCTGAATGCCAGCGTGGGTCCATCGGCCACGCCGAGCTTCCACAACCAATCCACGAAGTACCAGGCGTGCACGCTCTGCCACGTTGCGATCCATGGATCCAATACCAACGCGGTATTTTTCACACCCTGAGGAAAGGAGGAATGCGCCAATGAAAAACACGAATAAAAAGATGCACCGGAACACCATCAAGCTCCAAGCCATCGTGCCGCGTTTTCTCCTCTCCGCTTTGCTGTTTGCGGCGGTTTGCGTGCCCCTATCGCGCGCGCAGCAGGATGAAGAACAAAAGGGGATCGACCAGGGCAATTACAACATCAAGCAGGCGGTGGAGTTCGGTTATCGCTTCACGAGCGTCAGCGGCAACCAGCAGACCTACGACACGTTCGTGAATTTACAACAGGGGCCGCGGCTGCTGGATTTCAGTACGGACATGAACTCACTGGATCACCACGGCACGATGTTCGACCATTTGTTCTTCAGCAACTTCGGCTATGGAGGCGACCCGAACAACGTCTCCCAGCTGCGGATCAAGAAGAACAAGTGGTATGACTTCAACGCCATGTTCCGCAAAGACCAAAATCACTGGGACTACTCCCTGCTTTCAAACCCGCTCAATGGTCCGGGCCTGATGGCCAATGCGCCGGCGAATTTCAACCCAATCGTAAATGCGCCGGCGAATGTGCTCAACACCGCTATAATCGCCACCAGTCCGGCGGCTTTCTCTACCGCCCGGAATATGCAGAACTATGGAATCACCGTCCTGCCCGATTCCAAGATCCGCTTCCGGTTTGGCTACGACCAAAACACCATGTACGGCCCCGGTTTCAGCACCACGCACGAAGGCACTGACCAATATCTGACCCAAGACTATTCCGTCCACAATCGCAGTTACCGCCTCGGCGTAGATTTCCGTTTTCTTCAGCGAACCACGATCAGCTACGACCAGGTGTGGAGTTACTACAAGAATGATCTGGGCAGCACGGATACCAACCTGCAATTCTCCCCGGGAGCTGGCCTTCCGCCGGTGGACCTCGGTGTTCCCTGGAACACCAGCAGCCAGCCCTGCAGCAACACCTTTTCACCCGGGGGAATCGTCAATCCCGTTTGCAGCGCTTTTTCAAGCTACCTGCTGCACTGGCGCACCCGCATGAACAGCCCGACCGAAAAAGTTACGCTCCAATCCAGCTACTTCAAGAACGTGGAGTTCGCCGGCACTTTTAGTTATACGGGTGGAGACCTCACCGTTGACGACTATCAGCAGAATTTCTCGGGTTTGACCCCCAAGCCAAACCTATCCAACTTCGCGGAAACCGGGCCGATCAGCGGACGCCACGTGGCCACATTCGCCGATTTGGGTGTCACCTGGCACATCACGGCAGCCGTCAGCCTGGTCGATTCGGTGCGCTTCAGCAATTGGAAAGAGCCGGCGCAGTTTGCAGCGACGGATTGCTCGTTCTTCAGCCCGAGCCTGATTGTGAATCCCAACGTCTTCTCGCCCACCTCGACCCTTCCCGGCACCTGCGCTCCCCCAGCCAACGGCGTGCCCAACGCAATTCCCACGCATACGACGAGTTCCGGCGGAGACATTGCCTTGAACCTCGATAGCAACTTCCTCAAGCAGCAGGATCTCTCCAACACGATCCAGATTCGGGTCCAGATGACGCCTAAAGCCGGCGCATACTTCGGGTACGAATATCGGGCGCGGGTTATTTCCGATAACTTCTTCAATAGTTTTGGCGGGATCTATTACCCGGACAACGTGGCACGAGGGAATTGTACGCTTACGGATCCGGCATTGCCGCTCAGCCAAGGCAATCTGCCGCAAGGCTGCACCCTGAACGCCGATGGCTCCATCTCCTATTCCTTCCCGGGAACTTTTGCGCCGCCGAGCGAGACCGACATCAACGAAAACCACGCTATTCTTGGCCTCTGGGTACATCCCACAACGAAATTCCGCGCCAGCGTGGATGCCGACATCATGAGCGCGAACGCCGCGTTCACCAATCTGAGTCCTTTGACGTCGCAGGAAGTGCGCGTGAAGGCCAATTACAAGCCAACCGAGAAGCTGAACTTCAATGGATCCGTCGGCTTGTGGTATGGCCAGAACAATGCGTCCGGCGTGAACAACCGGATGCACAACAACAGCTTCGGGGCCGCGGCCCAGTTTTTGCCTTCGGAGAAGATCAGCGTGGATCTGGGATACAACTACAACGATATTTCCACTTCTTTGCTGGTATGTTTCACCGCTTCCGGTTCTCTACCCGGACTTCCGGCGTGTCCCAACGTGTCCGGCCTGGTGCAAGAGAATTCGCCGTACTCCAGCCAGGTCAACACGGGATTCATCGATTTTTCCTGGACTCCGATTGCCCACTTGAAGCTGCATGGTGGCGCGAGCTTGACCGGGGTCAGCGGCTCGCAGCTGAACCTGACGCCGACCAATCCCATCCCGACGAATGTGGATGGCTCCCTAAACTCTAGCTGGTATCAGCCTTACGGCGGATTTGACTACCACATTGCAAACCACTGGACGGGAAAGGCGTTTTGGAGCTATTACACCTACCATGAGGACCCGACCGCGGCTAATCAGGATGTTTTTGCGTCCCGGAATTTTCACGGCAACCTTGTCACACTTTCCGTCAGGTACGCGTTTTAATACGACAACGAGGTGGCGAGCAATTGCCGCGTAAGCGAAATTATTTCAGGGAACAATGACACATGGAGACAACAGGAAAGCAACCGGTGACGCTGATGTAGGTCCGGCGCGGACAACAAAGGGAATGCGTCAATGAAGGCGGAGGATCTCGGGGCGGCGGACGTCACGAATAAAAGCAGGATGGAGCCAGATAAGACCATAGGCCTCGACCAGGTGAAATATATCGTCGCGTTCGCTTGCACGCCCAAGGAGTAATCTTTGCAGCCGGATTCCGGCACGGAGCGCAGCGGCCTTCACGCTTCGTGCAAAGGAAGAAACAAAGGAGGAAGTAATGAAAACGGTTTTATCAGTTATCGCCGTCACCGCAACGTTTTGCCTTGTCGCGTCCGTTTCTCGTGCTCAAGATTCTGCCAATGGAGAAAAGACTTTCAAGGCAAAGTGCGCCGGTTGCCACGGAGCGGACGGTGCCGGCAAACCGGCAATGAAGTCGCCCTCGATCAAGGGCAAGAGTGCCGAGGAAATCAGCAAGGCGTTCTCCACTTCGCCGAAGCACGCTAGCGTAAAGAGCCTGTCGCCGGCAGATGTGAAGGATCTCGCTGCTTATCTGGCAACTCTGAAGTAGTTAAATACTTTCGCCGATGCGCCTGCCATTACAGGCGCGACTGAGGATACCGGACGGTCCCTGACGGATTCGCCGCCGGGGCCTTTCTCTTAGCGGGTACGAAGGATAACTTGCACCGGGAAACGAGGTACAGGGCGGATGAGTCCGCAAAACACTCTCAAAGATTGGGCGAGACTGCTCTATTACCTCAGCCAGAATATGCTGAGCCTGATCGGCGTGGTTCTCACGACAAGCACGGCGATTACGCTCATCGGTTTCTGGATTTATGATTTCATGCTTCCCGGACCTCCCCACCCGTATGTGGGAATCCTGCTTTTTCTGCTGTTGCCTGGGATTTTTGTCCTCGGATTGCTACTGATTCCCGTGGGAATTCTGTTGCGCCGGCGGAAGTTGCGCGATGCCGGCGAACTTCCTCATGTATATCCAGAAATCGATCTGAAGATTTCGATGGTGCAGAACAGTTTTCTGTTCATCGGCGCCGCGACATTCCTGAACGTCTTGGTTTTTTCGTTCGCTTCCTACAAAGGCGTGTCCTACATGGATACCACGACGTTCTGTGGGCAGACGTGCCACACAGTGATGGCGCCGGAATTTTCGGCCTACCAGAATTCGCCGCACTCGCGGGTCGAATGCGTCGAATGCCACATCGGACCAGGAGCGGGTTGGTTCATACGCTCCAAAATCTCCGGCTTGCGTCAGGTTATTGCAGTCACCTTTGATAGCTATTCCCGGCCCATTCCTTCGCCTGTGAAGTATCTGCGCCCGGCGCGGGACACCTGCGAGCATTGCCATTGGCCGCAACGTTTTTCGGGCAACAAATTCATCCTTAAAACCAATTACAAAGACGATGAGAAAAATACCCCGATGACCACGGCACTGGTGATGAAACTCGGCGGTCGGACCCCGTTAGGTTCTGTGGGCATCCACGGGAGACATTTGGACGATGGCTCCCGCATTCACTACATTTCGACCGACGAACGTCGCCAGGTGATTCCCGTGGTTTATTACACGGACGACAAAGGCAAAACCGTGGAATACGTTTCGACGGACATTAAGGTCAGCAAGCAGGAACTCGACAAGGGCGAAAAACGCGGCATGGACTGCATTGACTGCCATAACCGGCCAACCCACGCATTTGAGCTGCCGGCAAACGCAGTAGACCTGCGGATGTCGCGTGGTTTGATCAGCCCGGAGCTTCCGTACATCCACAAAAAAGCTGTGGAAGTGCTGAAAGGCGAGTATTCGGATCGCGATAGCGCACAAAAACAAATTGTCGAAGGGATTGAGAACTACTACCGCACGTCGTACCCGGGAATTTATGCAAGCAAGCGCGCATTGGTCGAACAATCCGCCGAAAACGTGGCTAAGATTTACCTGCGCAATATTTTTCCGGACATGAAGATGAGCTGGGGGGTACATCCGAACAATCTTGGTCACAATGACTTTCCGGGCTGCTTCCGATGCCACGATGGGTCGCATACCAGCGCAGACGGCCAGACGATTTCCAACGATTGCACCGCCTGCCATAACCTGCTGGCCGTACAGGAGGAAAATCCCAAACTGCTAACTGATCTTGGCTTGCAGTAGTTGAAGAATCATCCCTCTCGTGGCCGGGAACCAACCGGCCTTTTTGCACTTGTTTTTCTCGGAAGAATACGAATCACACCTCGATCAGCGCGGCCGGGGGGTTTGCCTTCCCGCGCATTAATTATCAGCAAAATATCCTGGTCGCACCCGCGCAAGATGTGGCCTCTGGTTGGATCAGTACTTAGGTAAAGCTTTTCAAATTCGACCGCACAATCCTTACTGCCGCCGCAAGTCTTTTGCCAGCCCTCTCCGATCCGGGGCGGGTCCATTTCAACTTGAACACGTCTTACTACATAAAAATTTGGGAAAACTTTAGATTCAACATTACTTTCTATGGTAGCTGGGATAGTCAACCTCCCCCGGCTTCGCGGGAAGCGATTATGGGACTACCACCGGACTGAACTGGACTTTCGGCAACCGCTAGGATTGGGTCGGCCAAACATGGTTCGACCCTGGACCTGCTATCTACGATTCGCACGGGTAAGCTTGTGTTTACAGAACGTCAGCCTTCCGTTGTAAATCGAATTCTTCAGCGGTCTCATTTTCTGGCTGAAGGGGTATGCAAACATCAATCCTCGTCCCCTTCCCAAGTTCCGAATGAATCGCGAATCGCCCACCCACCAGGCGTGCACGTTCTCCCATGCTTCTGATGCCCAAACCCACTCTATCTCTCATCTCCTTCGCATCGAATCCACGCCCGTTGTCGCTCACGGAAAGAAACAATCTATCCCCGGCCTTGTGCAGATTCACTTGGCCCTGTGAAGCTCCGCTATATTTTCTTAAATTCTGAAGGCCTTCCTGGGCGACACGGAATAAACACAGAGCCACATTGGGAGGCACAGCAGGCGGGATATTCTTGGGGGAAAAAACGATTTCGATGCCCTGCTTGGAGGTGAACTCCTCACACAAAGCCTTCAGCCCCCGGACAAGTCCAAGGCTCTCGAGCGTGGATGGGTGCAGGCGACGCGAGACCGTGTGTAGATCGGCGCCAAGCTCGCTGGCCGAATTCAAAAGCTCGTGCAGCTTTCGCTTCGTGGCTACTGACGAATCCGGTAACGCCTCCGACGCATTTTCCAATTCGAGTGCGAGTAGCGCCAGACGCTGGCTAAAATCGTCGTGAAGTTCTGACGCCAGCCGACTTCGTTCCATTTCCTGTGCATTGATCAACAGGCCGCTGAGCTGTAATTGAGCGTCTCTCGCCTGCTTAAGTTGTTTTCGGCTGAACTGAAGGTAGGCGGCAAGCCCTGATAGAAAGAGGATGATGAGCAGCCCGCCGATCCAGATTCGCTTGGTTCGTTCCCAAACTGAATCCTCTCGGAACAGCAGAGTGCTACCGGGAGGGAGAGCACTTTCCCTTAGTCCCCAACGCCTCAGCGCCCTCCAATCGAACATGTACGTGTTTACACCATTTACCCTGGGTATGTCCTGCGACCTTGCACCACTAAGCAACCTCAGCGCCATGGCTCCAGCAATCTTCCCTTGCTCGCTAAGACTTGAAAGATAGCCCCCCACCTCCCCATGATTTAGGTAAACATCGAACAAGCTAAATACCGGCGCATTCGCTGCGGCGGTGATCATTGGGCCGGTGTCGCGTGAAGTGAACCGGGTCCCTGTGGCATCCAGCGATACCGAGGTGAGCAGGACGAGAGAGTGACTCGGCAGGTGCCTGAGACGCTCCAACAGATCAGGCATGGCCAGTTCCGTCACATAGGTAATGTCAAGATGGTCCGTGAATGCTTTCAGTTGTTGCTTGACGCTGCGTAGTTCCTGTCTGTCGTAATCGGCTATGCCCCCGCTCACCACAACCACGTGCTCTGTGCCGGGCTGGAGCCGCAATGCTGTTTCCAGTGTCTTCGCCGCGGCCATATCATTCTCGACTCCCGTAAAGTCAGAATCTAATACGGGAGCGCCCGGCGCTCCTAAAGCAGGCAGGCAGAAAACGATCGGCACGCCGGGAAACGCTCTTTGATGCACTTCTTGCATAAATTTGAGCGGAGACGGCCCGACCGTGATAATTATGTCTGGTTTGCGATTCTGATATTTACGAAGGTAGAAATCGTGAAACTCCTGCTGGTCGGCCGGATCGGGAAACAACGCGGTATCCATGTACTCGGAATAAAATTCAAGGCGATAGGGTGAATCATTCAGCGCACCTTGGATTCCCCCATTGATGATCGCGATACCGGGATAGAAACTGCCCGATTCATTCAGAATCAGAATCCGCCGGATTTCCCTCGGAGGTTCCCCAGCAATCGGCTGTGACAGAAAAAAAACGGCTGCGAGAGCCGCAACCGCAATCCGGACATGACGAGTTCTTCCTGGGCCTTGTTGTCCTGGCTTGGGCCGACTATCGTTTGGCGGCGATGCCATATTTTTAACGTAAACGATTGATAGGACGAAGATTTCTAGCTGCGGGATGAGACTACTCTGAAGGCGGAACGGTTACAAGCGATACTGGTTAGTTTATCTCTGAACTACCGTAAGAACTGCTAGTTCAGGGCGTGGTCCCAGTCGCACAATGATTCCCACTGGAATTCGATTTGATGAGGCAAGTACATAGGATTACACTCTTGCCCTCACCGCCCGACTGAGAGAAGTCAAGCACTCCCGTCCATTATTGGTGCGGATGGCGTTGGAATGGCGTTTGGCAACAGTGGCACCGGAATTGTAGACGGTCCCGGTCAGGCAAACCTGGATTTCGCATTTTCAAAAACTGTAATCGTCAATTGGCCGATAGAGAAAACTAACGTTCAATTTCGTGCCGAGTTCTTCAATGCACTGAACCATCCCCAGTTTGCCAATCCGGATACTAACTTCACCTCACCGACATTCGGCGTCATTACGAGCACGGCCGTAAATCCTCGTGTCATCCACCTAGCATTAAAGATTGCGTTCTGAATTGCTTCGGCAGCGGAAATAACGCCGTTCGACTGAGGAAAGCGTTACGCCCTAACGGGGAGGCGAGAGCATTGTCTCGTGCTCCGGGCAGCCTCCATGCGCTTGCGGGGGTCAATATTGACTGAGATCAGACCACGCCTCAAGGCGAACAAAACCATTTCGGCGTTGCTCTTGAGATTGAATGCGTCCATGATGTGGTGCTTATGGAACTCCACAGTCTTTTCGCTTAGGTCCAGAAGCCCGGCAATCTCTCTCATCGGCCGTCCCTCCGCCAGCATTTGAACCACATCTGTTTGTCGCGACGTCATTTCCTTTGAGAACTGTCTCGCCCTGGCCTTGCTTTGGACCCAATCCACGGACCGCAACTTGGGTGTCAGGTAGGAGTGGCCATGCAAAACATGGTCAATGGCCTTCAGCAATTCCGGTCCGGCCGAGTGTTTGAGGACAAAGGCAATTGCCCCAAGCTCAAGAGCGGCAGCCGCAAGATTCGGATCATCCTGCATGGTCAAGAAGATGAATCTGACGTTTGGAACTTGTTCCCGAGTCCTACGTGCCGCGTCCAAGCCGTTCAGTAACGGCATCCCAACATCCACAATTATCACGTCCGGCTCAAGTCGAACGGCTTCCTGCACCATGGCGCGGCCGTCGAGCGCCACGCCGACAACGGTATAACTCTTTTCCAGATAAACACGCAATGCCTCAGCGAACATCGCATGGTCATCCGCAATTAGAAAACGCGGGCGTGAATCCAGTGAGGATTGATTCCTCATAATGCCTGGTCTTTCTAGGCGGTCAACGAACGGGGGTGGTGAAGCGCCCCTCACCAATTTGGGACGCACGATATCCAACAAAGAGCCCTGTGTCACCTAGGGAAATCCCTAGTCACTCATGTGCCTGTCTGCATCATGGATTTTTCAAGATCGGGGCGAATGAATCAGGGGTGGGGTTAGAGGCGGTACAATCGTGTTCTCAAGCTCGCTCCAGGTGCCACGATATGCCGGATCGGCACGCTGCCCTGCTGAACCGGAAAGATGACCACCACCTTCGCGCGGTCCTCGCTCAGCTTTGTGTTCATGGCAGCGCTGCCGGTCGAGTCGGCATAGCCTGTCACTTCAATGATATCGCCTGTAAGGCCAGTCGCAGTTCCAGCCAACTTCTTGAGTTCTTCCTGGTTAGCGGCGGAGATCTGGGAGCTACCGGTAGCGAATTTATGGTTGCCTCGCCCTTCACGTAATGGTCATTCCTTTCACTTCGTCGCCGCTCGCGCCTACGCCTCCTACCGATGCTAATAGAAACAGCACCGTCAAACTCCCACAATCATTTTCAGCCTGCCAGTACGCCAACGATTGTTGCGTGTATTACAGCTACAGGATTGAATTCTGAATCGTTTTTAAGGGAAGAAACTGTGAGCCACAACTAGGGAAACCCCTAGGATATTTGCGATGCAACTGAATTCGCCGTACAAATGTCCTTCAGCTGTGGTCATTTCGGTTCCACGAGTTCGTTCCGCGCAAAACCGTGATTACGAACCTCCATGAAAACAGGTTGGCATCCCCGCGGAGGCCGGAGTGAATCCTCCTTCATTGCGTGCCACATTCTCTTTGGACAGAATTCCCGGCGGCTGTAGTTGCAAGAAATGTCTTTATGGCCGCCCGTAACGTCGGGTAAGTTTTAGTCTTGAGAAACTGACCTTCAAACCCCCGCTTTTCAGCCCAGCGCCGCCACTCGGTCTGCCGGCCAGCGGCGACTAACAATGCATCGCGGCGATCCAATTCTTCGGCTATTTCCTGGGCCACTTGAAGGCCCGTTGCATCGATCATGGTGATGGGGAGCATGTCCAATACAACCCATCGCAACGATGGACCAGCGGTGTCGACGGCCGCGAGAAGTTCACGCTTGAAATAAGGGGCGTTGAAGAAAACGATTGGTGCGTTAAATCTCAGCAGGAGAAGACCTGGAATTGTCGTAGCCTCGGGATGGCGCTCAACGGAATGAAGGCCCGGGAAGCCCTCGACTCGACCGAGGATTTCAACCTTCGGTCGCGCCATCAATCGGACAAAGCGAAGCGTAGCAAGCGCGACGACAAACAGGATGGCCTGGATGGCACCAACGGCAACGACACCGAGTGTCGCAATAATGGACAACACAAATTCACGCCGATCAATTCTGTAAATCGTCTTTAGAGCCTCGATATCCACAAGAGACATACCCGCCTTAACAAGCACCGCTCCGAGAGCGGGGATAGGAACATAACGAAGTGGACCTGTAAAAAAAAGGAGCACGACGGCGATCGCGCCTGCAGCGGCTATTCCCGTGACTTGCGTTCGCCCTCCCGTCGCATCACTCATTGCAGTCCGCGAGTCTGCCCCACTGACTGCAAATCCTTGAGAAATTGCAGATGCGATGTTGGCGGCGCCCAAAGCCGCGAATTCCTGGTCAGCATCCACATCGTATTTATTCTTGGAGGCAAAGCTTCGGGAAGTGAGCATCATGCTCGAAAAGCTGACCAGAGCCAAGCCGGCGGCATCTCCCAACAGCGTCGGAATTAGGTCCATTGAGAATCGCGGAAAACGAATCGGGGGCAGCCCGGCGGGGACGTCTCCCACGATTTTTACCCCATGTTGCTCCAGACCAAGTAGCCGAACGGCAACGGCGGCAAGAATGATAGCAACGAGCGCAGCGGGGACCTGCTTGAGTATTCGGGGGGTGAGTAAAAGGATGATGAAGGTGCCCACCCCAACGGCGAGCGTAGGAACGTGTGTCAGACCCAGCTTCGACACAAACTCGGTTAACCGGGGAATGATCCCGCCGGCGGAAATCGGGTAACCAAAAACCTTTCCAATCTGTCCGAGAATGATGCTCAAAGCAATGCCATTGAGAAAACCAACGAGGATAGGTTTTGAAAGAAAGTCTGCAAGCGCGCCCAATTTAACAAAGCTCGCCGCAATGCAGAAAAGGCCGGCGAGGAACGCCAGGGTCACAGACAAAGATTCGTATGTTTCCTGATTCCCTGCCGCGAGCGGCGTCACGGCAGCAGTGATCAATGCGCAGGTGGCCGCGTCGGGTCCAATAATCAACTGCCGCGAGGTTCCAAAAATCGCATATGCCAGGAGCGGCAAAATGCTCGAATAGAGACCTACGGCGGGGTTGAAACCGGCCAACTGAGCGTATGCAACGCCCACGGGCAAAGCGACGGCCGCCACGGATAAGCCCGCAACAAAATCGTGAGGGGCACTACTTCGCTCATACCGGAGAAGACTCCCCAGGCCAGGCGCAACCTTTGAAATCCTGGCCCTCCAGTCCAGTGAAATGGAATTTTTCAGCGACCCCAAGGCAGTGAACCTCAATATACTTCTCGAACGAAACGGCGCCCCTTGAGCGACGCGATGTCGTTGTAACGCGGCTTCTCCGAACGCTTCGGCAATTTAACTTTCTCACGGGGTGCTTTCTTGTAAGGAATTTTGCTCAGCAAGTGAGATATGCAATTCAGCCGCGCTTTGCGCTTGTCGTCGGATCGAATCAGGTACCAAGGTGCGTGTTTCGAGTCGGTAGCCTCGAGCATCGCGTCCCTGGCACGTGAAAACTCATACCACCGCCGAAAAGATTCCAGATCCATGGGGCTAAGTTTCCATTGGCGCAGGGGGTCCTTCAGCCGTGCTTCGAATCGCCGCTGTTGTTCTTTTTTACCAACCTCCAGCCAAAACTTGATCAGGATGATCCCGCCATCCACGATGTATTTCTCAAACTCGGGACAGATCTCCAGAAATTGCCGATATTGGTCCTTCGAACAAAAGCCCATCACGTGCTCAACGCCCGCGCGGTTGTACCAACTGCGGTCGAAGACCACGATTTCGCCTGCTGCCGGAAAATGCTGCATGTAGCGCTGGATGTACATCTGGCTTTTTTCACGGTCGGAAGGGGCCGGCAAGGCAACGAGGCGGAATACTCGCGGACTGACGCGCTCGGTAATCGCCCGAATGGTGCCACCTTTCCCGGCGGCGTCGCGTCCCTCAAAAACAACAATTACGCGCAGTCCCTTGTACCTTACCCAATCCTGCAATTTGCACAGCTCCGCCTGGAGTCGCCGTAGCTCTTTCTCATAATTTTTCCGCTTCAGGGATTTCTCTTCCTGCGCAGCCTTTTGTTTGGCCATTGCAATTGACTCCTCGATCGCGGAGGGAGTCCTCCCTCTCCGTAATCTACTGTAGTGGGCTCTACGGAGCCGGAGTCTTCGCAGGTCCGGAGGCCCCACTCGTGCTTATCCACTGGGAATCGTTCAGACTCCATCCGCCGCCCAGCGCCCGGTAGAGATTCACCAGGGCTAGCTTGCGGCCGAGATCATAGTCAACGGCGGACTGCTCAGCCGGAAACATCTGGATCTGAGCATCGATGATCTCGAAATAACTCGCGAACCCGCTGTCATACCGAATATTGGAAAGCCGGACTGACTCACGGTAGGCGGCCACAGAGTTGAGCTGCTCTAGGTAAGCCTTGGCGAGCTGTTGATGAGCCGAGAGTGATGTGGAAACGTCTCCAAATGCCTGAGTAACCGCCTTCTCAAACGCGATCTTTGCCTGATCACGCTGCGCGAGAGACGCCCGGTATTCATTCTTAAGGCGCCCAGCCGTAAACAGGGGACCCGCCAGATTGCCTGCCAAACTCCACGCTTTGCCGGCTCCAGTGAGTTCCGACAGCTGCGGGCTTACCCCGCCGAGGGCTCCCGTTAACGAAATCGTCGGGAAAAAATTAGCTTTTGCCACGCCAACGTTGGCGTTCGCGGCAATCAGGTTTTCCTCTGCTTCCCGCAAATCAGGCCGCCGCTCCAGCAACTGTGATGGCAAACCGGTAGGCACTTCGGGAGGGTCATACTGCTCTGCCAGTGCGCTGCCACGCCCAATCGGGCCGGGATTACGTCCCAGGAGCAAATTTAGCGCTACCTCTTGTGCAACGATCTGTCGCTGAAGATCCGGGATCGTAGCGGCGACATTCGAGAGAGCTGCTTGTGCTCGGGCAACCTCCAGGCCGGAAGAAGCACCCCCTTCAAACTTGCGTTGAAAGAGGTCCAGGGTGTCCTGGAAACTTTTGACCGTTCGTTGGGCTATTTCGAGATTGGCGTCGAATGCCCGCAATTGAAAGTAGCCCTGAGCAACCTCCGCGAGTACTAACAGCCGAACGTCACGCCTGGCCTCTTCACTCGCGAAATACACGGCCCGTTGCGCTTCATTCAGTTTGCGGATCCGCCCAAACAGATCAATTTCCCAGATGGTGTTGAAGTTATACGAATAGTAGGTGTGGCTCGCGACATTGGGAAAGGGAGCCTGTTGTCCGGCAATGCCCGCACCGTATCCAACTTGAGGGAAATACTGCGAACGAGTCACACCGGCG
>Ga0210402_10003347_pt1 | contig 15090 bp, 13 predicted proteins | sample IncBWC7MmetaG_FD_161055 | JGI IMG/M metagenome (GOLD analysis project Ga0210402, IMG submission 161055) | Forest soil microbial communities from Barre Woods Harvard Forest LTER site, Petersham, Massachusetts, United States - Inc-BW-C-7-M | ecosystem: Environmental > Terrestrial > Soil >...
TCAGCGGGCCTAGATCATCGAAGGTGCTCTCCAATCCATTGGGCGGCCGACACGCACGGCGATAAGTCCGAGGGGACAACCCCAAAAGCCCGGCCGCCCGCAACGAATTTCGACTTACTCTCGCGGCACACGTGTCTCTTTTCCCATTCGCACCTCCAAACGACGTACACAAGAAAGAGTCGCCGAATGATTTTCCCCTCTGATAGTGCTGGTCTTCGATCCGGTGCTTAAAACGCCGACTCCGATTTAGGCTCGTATATTAAAACGGGTCCGTGCCCACGGCAGATCGGCCGACCGCTCGGTCGACCCCTCGCTCGACCCAAGTTGCTCCGTCCATCACCACCGGCGCCACGCCGCTGGCCAGTTTCATGTTGCTGGAAGGGCAACGGGCCACGCCCACTCCGCGCGCTTTCAGAATCGACAGGTCGGCGTCGTTCACCCAGACGCAATGCGCGGCTACGGTGCGGTCAGTCAGGACGCCCAGCGAATCCAGCACCTTGGTGGGCGTCATTTTTCGCGCCGTGAGGGTGTCGTCATTTCCTTTTTGGTTTCCGAAGGATGGATGATCAGCGGCGCGTGGTACTTATTGGCCAGCGCGCGCCGCCTTCATCGATCTCGAGCACCAGGCGCTGCAGCGATTCGCAAAACATCTCACGGCTCAACCCGCGGCGCAGTCCGTACCAGCACATGGAAGGGTAGCGCCGCATGAAGCGCCGGAAGCCGCCGTAGGTCAGGGCGTCGTACAGATCCACCAGGTTGAAATCGGATTTCCGGTAGCCCTCGCGGGCGAAGGCCAGTACGGCGTTCGGCCCGGCCTCGATGCCGCCATGCATGAGGCGCGTGAAATGCACGCCCAGGAAGGGGAACTGCGGGTCGGGCACCGGGTAGATCAGGTGACGCACCAGGCTCTGGCGTTCCGGGCGGATTTGGTAATACTCGCCGCGGGAGGGCACAATGCGCATGTTGCTCCCAGCCCGGCGGCAACGGCGTCGCTGGCCATTGGGCGGAGATCGTGTCGATGCTGCCGGCGACTTAGTTAGGGGAGTCGGAACAATAGGAAGACATCTGGCCTGTTTTTTATCGGGCGATCCGAACATTTTGTCCCGGATTATTCCTCAAACAAAGGAGTTAGATTCGATTTAAGTCGATTTCCAGGCCATCTTGTCCCGCTCCGGCATGCGAAGGCTAATTCGTCGCCAGGTCTTCAGCACCGGCTCGAACACCAGCACATGCAGGCGGCGACGTTCAACCAGCGACTCTCGTGGATCAGGCGTCGGCGGCCAAGCCCCGTTCCGGAGGCTCCGTAGCCATATCTTTCAACGCGCGGCGCTGCACCTTGCCCGTGAGTCCTTTGGGGAGAACCGGTAGAAATATGACGCGCTCCGGGGTCTTGTAGTCGGCGATACGGCTGTGGACCAAGTCGCGCAGCTCCTGCTCGCCAGCGGCGAATCCCTCGCGCAAGGCTACGAACGCGATCACTTTTTCACCGTGGACCGGGTCGGGCATGCCGATGACGCCAGCCTCGAGGACAGCGGGATGGTGATACAGCGCCTCTTCCACTTCCTGCGGCGAAATGTTGGAGCCGCCGCGGATGATGATCTGCTTGACGCGCCCTTCGAACCAAAAGAACCCGTCGGCGTCGCGCCTCACCAGGTCGCCGGTGCGCAGCCAGCCGTCGTCAAAGGCGGCGGCGGTGGCTTGCGGGTCGTCCCAGTACCCCACGCAATTGGCCGGGCTTTGTACCTGCAGTTCGCCGATCTGTCCATCGGCCACGACCTTGCCGGTCAGGCCCGCCACGCGGGCATCCACGGCGTCCAACGCGGGGCCTATAGAGCCGATCCGCGGCGCGTCTTCGCGAATGCAAGTGACGGGCACAGTCTCGGTCATCCCAAAGAGTTCCCGCACCGGAACTGCAAAGAGGGCGCGGAAGCCTTTCTGCAGAGTCACCGGCACGGTGTCGCCGCCGGCGAGGCACAAACGAACAGAACTGACGTTGCGCGGACTGCGGCCCTGTTCTTCGACAACGAACCGCAGCATCGCAGGCAAGATAAGGAAGTACGAGCATCGCCAACGGTCGATCAAGTCCAGGGCCGCGGCGGCGTCGAACGCAGGAAGCAAAACGACCGTCCCGCCGCAGGATAATACCGGCAACAACGCGCAAGCCAGTGCCGCGATGTGCACCATCTGCGTCACTGCCAGCACGGTGTGGGTTTCGTCCAGGCCCAGCAGGATCATCAACTCCGTGGCACCAGTGAGAGAAACGTGGGTGTGCATGACGCCTTTGGGCCGTGCTGTGGTGCCGGATGTGTACAAAATCGCCGCTATCTGGTCGGGAGCGACATCGGGCAAGTCGACGCTGCCCGGCTCCGTGGTTGCCAGCGATGGAAGCGAGGTGTAGATGCGCTGCAGGTCCGGACATTCCGCGCACACTTCCTCGCAGAGGGGTGCCAACTCGGGCTGGCTGAAACACAGCTTAGCCTGGGAGTGTCGCAGGATATAGGCGATCTCGGGGGCCTTCAGCCGGTTGTTGACCGGCACCGCGATCAGCCCCGCTTTGAAGCAGGCGAAATAGAGATTCACCACCTCCACGGAATTGCACCAGTGGATGGCCACGCGGTCGCCGGTTTGCAAACCCTCCCGCAAAAGCCAGCGTGCCAGAGCGTCGGTTGACAGGTCCAGCGCTTCATAGGAAGCTATTTGGCCGCCGCAGATAACTGCAGGTTTTTGCGGATTCCTCGCGGCTGAGTGGCGCAGCATGGTACCCAGGTCCATGGATTGCAGTCTATTCCAGAAGCTTGCGAAATTCAATCGTCATTTTGCGGCGTAGCCAGCTATGGCTGGCAAAACACTACGCGGCCGCGCTGCGCCCACGCGGAATTCGGGGTTAGTGACTTCCCCATTTCGAGCCGAAATTGACCATGGCATCTTTTCTTGTGACGTGGTAGCCTCTGTCTTTGGCCCAGTAGCCGCGGCGTCGGCCAACTCAGGATTACCGCAATTCAGGAGATCCAAGGCCATGTCTGTGGCGCCAAAAGCACTGAGCGAGGCAATCAAAAACTTGGCGTCCCCCCACAGGTCAGTCTATTTCAACGACGCGCTGATCTTGCCGCGGTACTCGTCGGCCTTCTGCAAAATCTGCGCCTGGTTGAGCGTCTGGATCACCGCGTCGCGCACCACGGGCTTGCCGTTCACCATCACGTCGCGTACGTCGTCGGCTTTCAGGGCGTAGACCATCTGCGAGATCGGATCGTACATAGGCACCGCATTCGGCCGGTCGGTGCGCACCAGGATCATGTCGGCGCGCTTTCCGGCTTCGAGCGATCCGATTTCCTTTTCCATTCCCAGCACGCGGGCGCCGCGGATGGTGGCCATTTCGAGCGCCGTAGTTGCCGGCAGCGCCTGCGGGTCGCCGGTCGAAACCTTCTGCAGTTTCGCCGCCAGATCCATCTCTTCGAACAGATTGAAATCGTTGTTGCTGCCCGCCGGGCCGTCGGGACCGAGCCCCACCGCCAGGCCCATCGCCAGCATCTTCACCACCGGCGCCACGCCGCTCGCCAGTTTCATGTTGCTGGAAGGGCAATGGGCCACGCCCACTCCGCGCGCTTTCAGAATCGACAGGTCGGCGTCGTTCACCCAGACGCAATGCGCAGCTACGGTGCGGCCAGTCAGTACGCCCAGCGAATCCAGCACCTTGGTAGGCGTCATTTTTCGCGCCGTAAGGGCGTCGTCATTTTCCTTTTTGGTTTCCGAAAGGTGGATGATCAGCGGCGCGTGGTACTTATTGGCCAGCGCGCGCGCGGCCTTCAGCGTCTCGTCGGAGTTGGTGTAGAGGGCGTGCGGCGCCACGGCGGCCACCACCAGCGGGTCATTGCGGAATCGCGTCAGGTAACGCTCTGTGAACTTGAGGGCGTCGGCGGGCGTCTTGTTATCGGCCACCGGGAAGCCGATGATGGTCTCGCCCAACACGCCCCGCATTCCGGCTTCCTTGGCGGCCTCCGCCACCACGTCTTCGAAGTAATACATATCGGTGAACGTGGTGGTGCCGCCCAGCAGCATTTCCAGGCAGCCCAGGCGCGTGCCCCACCGCACGAATTCGGCCGAGACGTTTTTGGCTTCGGCGGGAAAAATGAATTTCGTTAGCCAGTCCTGCAGCCGCATGTCGTCGGCGATGCCGCGGAACAGCGACATGGCGGCATGAGTGTGGGTGTTGATCAGTCCTGGCGCGAGGATGGCGTCCGGCCGGTCGAGCCGCTGCTTCGGCTGAAAGCGCGCGTCGATTTCGGCTTTGGTCCCAACGCCCACGATGCGCTCGCCGCGGACGGCCACCGCGCCGTTTTCGATGACGCGATGGCGCGCGTCCTCGGTAATGACATAGCGAGCGCTCCAGATCCAGTCGGCCGGTTCGGCGGCCAGCGTGGAGACGAAGAGGATGAGGATGATGGGCAGACGAGATTTGTGGGGCAGATTGTTAATCTGCGGCGGATTGGCAATCCGCCTGCCGAAAGTACGCGTGCTGCCGGCAGGCGGATTAGCAATCCGCCGGACCCAGAGGGTACCCCTAACAACCTGCCCCACAATCCTTTTGAACCTATAAGAATGAGACATCGAATGGCTTCGGAAAGAGATCTTTCAAACGATAGGTTTCGGTTTTGCCGTGCAGATTTACCAGCGTGATTTCGATATCCCCGCAGAATTCCCAGAGGATCTGCCGGCAGGCGCCGCACGGCGGGGTGAGGGTCTCGGTATCGGCCGCCACCGCCACGCGGCGGAATTTGCGGACGCCTTCGGAGATGGCTTTGAAAACGGCCACGCGCTCGGCGCACATCGTAAGGCCGTAGGTGGCGTTCTCCACATTGCAGCCGGTGTGTATCCGGCCATCGATGTCCTCGAGGGCAGCGCCCACCAGAAACTTGGAAAAAGGCGCGAAGGCATTGGCGCGAGCGGCGAGCGCGCCGGATATCATTGGGTCGATCACGGGATCGGTCACGGCTCCAGCCTGGGCAGCAGCGCCTTCAGAAACCGCACCAGCGTGTCCCGCACCATGACGCCCGTTTCCAGCACCTCTTCATGATTGATCCTGGTTTCCGGCACCACGCCCGCCGCCATATTGGTGACGCACGAAATCCCCAGAACCTTCATGCCCATGTGGTTGGCCACGATCACTTCGGGCACGGTGGACATCCCTACCAGGTCGGCTCCAATAGCCCGCAGGTAACGAATCTCGGCGGGCGTCTCATAGCTTGGCCCCAGCATCGCCGCGTAGACGCCTTCGGTGATCGCAATGCCGAGTTCGGCCGCCACCTGCCGGGCGCGCTCGCGGTACGGCCGCGAATAGGCCTCGGACATGTCGGGAAAACGCGCGCCCAGCGCATCGTCATTGGGCCCCACCAACGGGTTCGATCCTTGCAAGTTGATATGGTCGGAAATCAGCACCAGCCCGCCGCGCTGCAGCGCCAGGTTAATGCCGCCGGCCGCGTTGGTGAACACCATGGACCGCGCGCCGATGGCGTGCAGCACGCGAACTCCAAAGGTGACCTGCTGCATCCCATAGCCCTCGTACAGGTGTGCGCGCCCGGCCATCACAGCCACGTTCACTCCGCCAATTCCGCCGATCACCAGTTTTCCCGCGTGGCCAACGGCAGTCGATCCCGGCCAGCCCGGGATCTGGTGATAGGGGATTTCGATGCGGTCGCCGAGTTCATCGGCAAACGCTCCGAGTCCACTGCCCAGCACCACTCCGATGGCAGGCAGCACCTGCGCGTGGGCTTCGATATAGCGCTTGGCCTGCTCAATCACGGCGGGCTCAATCACAACAGCATTCCCGCGATGCAGGCCGACATGAAGTTGGCCATGGTACCCGCAGCCACGGCGCGCAGCCCCAGCCGTGCCAGGTCCGACTTCCGCGTGGGCGCCAGCGCGCCAATGCCGCCAATCTGAATGGCGATGGAACTGAAGTTGGCGAATCCGCACAGCGCGTACGTGGCGATGGTGAACGACTTCGGGTCGAGCGTCGCCTTCATCGGGCCCAGTTTGAGAAACGCCACGAATTCATTGAGCACGAGGCGCGTGCCCAGCAGATCGCCGATAGTGGACGCGTCCTTCCACGGCACGCCCATAATCCAGGCCACCGGCGCGAAGAGAATTCCGAACATCCTCTCCAGAGATGCCGGCAGCCAGCCCATAAGCGGCAGCGTGTGGACCCAGCCCAGAATCCCATTCACCATGGCGATCAGCGCCAGAAACGCAATCAGCATGCCGCCGATGTTCAGCGCCAGGTGCAGTCCATCGCCCGCGCCCTGCGCCGCGGCGTCAATTACGTTCACCGCGGTCTTCTCCACCTTGATATCCACCCGGCCCGCGGTAACCGGCTTCCCGGTTTCCGGTATGAAAATCTTGGCCAGCATGATGGTGGCGGGCGCCGTCATGATCACGGCCGTCAGCAAGTGCGTGATCGAGACCCCCGCTATCTTCACGTACGCTGCCATCACCGCGCCCGAAACGTGTGCCATGCCGGCCGTCATGATGGTGAAGAGTTCCGATTCGGTAAGCCCGGCCAGAAACGGCTTGATGGTGAGAGGCGCTTCGGTCTGGCCCATGAAAATGCTGGCCGCCACGTTCAGCGACTCGGCGCCCGACACGCCCATCACCTTCTGCATCCCGATCGCCATGGCCTTCACCACGAATTGCATCACGCCCAGGTAATACAGGATGGAGAAGAACGAGGCGATGAAGATGACGATGGGCAGCACTTGAAAAGCAAACACCACGCCGAACGATCCGCTCTTGGCGCCCAGCGGGCCGAAAAGGAACTGGCTCCCCACTTCGGCATAATCGAGCATGGCGTTGACGCCGTCGCCGATTTTCTTGAAAACCAGCCCGAAATCGGTCTTCAGGACCAGCACCGCAAAGAGGACCTGCAAACCCATGCCCCAGGCCAGCAGCCGCAGTTTGATGTCGCGCTTGTGGGTGGAGCAGAGCCAGGCAACCGCCAGGATCACTACCAGGCCGAGCAACCCCGTGAAGCGCTCCATTACCCGACTACTTCCAGTATGAGTTCGCGCTCATCTGGCTTCTGCGAGGAGATGCGGAAGGCATCCTCCACCATGTCGGCGGCTTCGTCCACGCGCTCGTCCTTGGTGTAGTAGAGGCGGCAAAGCACCGAGCCGGCGTCCACCTTCTCGCCGGTCTTCACTTCGAGAATAATGCCCACCGCCGGGTCGATCGAGTCTTCCTTCTTATCGCGGCCGGCGCCGATCATGTTCGACGCCAGGCCAATGTCTTCGGCGTCGATCGAACTCACGTATCCGGCCCGCGGCGAATTGATCTCGCGCATTCCGGTAGCGTTCGGCAGCAGCTCGAACTTGTCCAGCGCCTGCGGGTTGCCGCCCTGCGCGGCCACCACCTGCTTGAACTTCTTGTAAGCCGAGCCGTCCACCAGATGCTTCTCGGCGATGAGCCGCGCTTCGTCCAGCGTGGGCGCCTTCTTGCCGATGTGGATCATCCGCGCCGCCAGTTCCAGGCAAAGCTTCGTGAGGTCGGCGGGGCCGGCGTTCTGCAGCGTTTGCGACGCCTCCATGATTTCCAAAGCGTTGCCCACGGCGTAGCCCAGCGGCTGATTCATGTCGGTGATCAGCGCCTGCACCTTCTTATCCATGCGGCGGCCGATCCCCACCATGGTCTGGGCCAGGCGGCGCGCGTCCACCTGCTTTTTCATGAAAGCGCCGCTGCCCACCTTCACGTCCAGCACCAGCGCGTCCAGACCCTCGGCCAGTTTCTTCGACATGATCGAGGATGAAATCAGCGGGATCGATTCCACCGTGGCGGTGACGTCGCGCAATGCGTACAGCTTTTTGTCCGCCGGCGCCAGGTGGTCGGTCTGGCCGATAAAGCAGAGCCCCAGTTCAGCCAGTTGCTTCTGAAACTCTTCGGTAGAAAGGTTGGTGCGGAAACCCGGAATGGATTCCAGCTTGTCGAGCGTGCCGCCGGTGTGCCCCAGCGCGCGGCCCGACATCATCGGCACCACCACGCCCGCCGCGGCTGCCAAGGGGGCCACAATGAAGCTGGTTTTGTCGCCCACGCCGCCGGTGGAATGTTTGTCCACCTTGATGCCCGGAATGTGCGAGAGATCGACGGTGTCACCGGAACGCAACATGCATTCCGTGAGCCGGCTCACCTCCCGGTCGGACATGCCCGAGAAGAAAACGGCCATCAAAAATGCCGACATCTGGTAGTCGGGAATCTCGCCCGTGGTATACCCGTTCACCAGGAACTCGATCTCGTCAGGAGCGAGTTCTTCGCCGTCACGTTTCCGCTGGATCAAGTCAACTGTGCGCATTTTAAGACACTTAGCCTAACATTTGACGAGGTGCATTGTAAAGGAACGGTTTAGGGATTTTAGGGATTTAAGGATGGGGCGGCTGCCGCTGCGCGTTACGGGAACAGGCTGGCTGGGCAAGCCCAATCGCGTGTCGCGGTGCGACGACGCGATTTCCCTTGGACACGACCGCGCAGCCGTTGCCGCTGACGCCTTAGATCCAGCCGCACCTCCCGCTCCTGTTACGATAGATCTGATGACCCCCAATCAGCCGGGCCAGGCGCCCAAAATGCCTATCGCTGGTGTGAAGTATATGGTAGCCGTCGGCTCGGGCAAGGGCGGTGTCGGCAAAACCACGGTGTCCGTGAACCTGGCGGTTGGCCTGGCCGGGCTAGGCTACAAGACCGGCTTGCTGGATGCCGATGTCTACGGTCCCAACGTTCCCCTGATGATGGGGATCAATAAGACTCCGATGGCCTTCGGCGACCGCATCCAGCCGCTGGAACAATTCGGCGTCAAGCTGATGTCTATGGGCTTCCTCAGCCCCGGCGACAAGCCGCTGGTGTGGCGCGGCCCCATGCTGCACTCCGTGATCCAGCAGTTTCTCCGCGGCGTGGATTGGGGAGAACTGGATTACCTGGTGATTGACCTGCCGCCCGGCACCGGCGACGTGCAGCTTTCGCTCATCCAGACCGCCCCGGTCACCGGCGCCATCGTGGTGACTACGCCTTCCGACGTTTCGTTGGAGGATGCGCGCAAGGCCATCCAGATGTTCCACCAGGTGAAGGTGCCGATACTGGGCATCGTGGAGAACATGAGCTTCCTCACCTGCCCGCACTGCGGCGAGCGCATCGATGTTTTCAGCCACGGCGGCGGCCTCCGCACGGCCAAACAGATGGACGTGCATTTTTTGGGAGAGCTGCCCCTGGACCCGCAGATCCGCATCGGCGGGGATTGCGGCCAGCCGATTGTGCGTCACAAGACCGAAGGCCAGCCGTTCGTGGAGTTGGCGCGCAACACCGTGGCGCGGGTCGCCGTTGTGGGCCAGGAACAGGGGCCGAAGATCGAGATCAGCGATTAGCTCACGCGCAACGTTTGCCGGGCTCCCCACCACTTGCCGCAGCCATGCTGCGCCAGTTGCAGCAGGTTGCTGGTGAGCCAGTACAACATCAAGGCGCTGGGCTGCTGGTACAGCAAAATTCCGAAAACCAGCGGCATCCAAGTCATGATGCGGGCCATCCGCGGGTCTGCCCCGGCCGCTGCAGGCGTGAACCTCGCCAGCAGCAACTGGGTGGCAATCATCAGCACCGGCAGAAGGCGCACGGGCAGTTGCTCCGGCTTCGCCAGGTCCGCGATCCACAGCAAGTGCGCGCCGTGGAGTTCGGCGATCCCGGTCAACACCGAGTAAAAAGCCGCCAGCACTGCCAGCGGCGCCAGCATGGGGATGCACCCGGCCAGCGGGCTGGTCTTATGCTCTTTGTACACCTCTGAGATCTCGCGCGACTGTTCCGGATCCACCTGCAGTCCCTTCCGCTGGTATCCGGCGTGCTTGTATCTGGCATTAATGGCGTCGATCTGCGGCTGCAGTGCCTTCATCACCTTCGCATGGCGGGTGGCCAGGATGCGAAACGGCGACAGCGCCAGATTCACCAGGAACGTGGTGAGTACGATGGCCCAACCCCAACTGGAGCGGCCCGCCGGGCGCGTTACGCGCGCCTCAACCTGGCGCAGCATCCACTCGAGCGGGCGCGCCACCGGCGCCAGATAACCATAATCCTTCGGCCGGCTGGAGATTGCCGGCGCAGCTTTGACCGGCGAGGTGTCGGGCAAGGCGGCAGCGGCCTTGCGCTGAGACAGGACGCTGTACAAAAGGAACGCGACGAACAGCAGAACGCCGCTCAGAAGCAGCGTGGAAACAATGCGAGCGCCCAGATCATGCATGATGGCGACCCCCAAACCATTATGGCACGGGCACTAGCAACCTTGTGCTACAATGTAGCAATGAAGGCTATGAAGAAAGCTTCCATTCGCGATCTGCACATTCGCACGTCGGCATTGGTTCGCGATGCCGCGGGGGGAGACGTCATCGTGATCGAACGCCGGGGGGAACCGGTGGCCGAGTTGCGGCCGCTGACAAGCCAGAAGCCGAAGGTCAAGTTTCCCGATATGACCCGGTTGTGGGCGGAGATGCCGGCGGTTACGGCGGACAGCACCGATTTCATCTCCGAAGACCGCGACCGATGTACCTAAGATGACCGATGTACCTGGATTCGGCCTACGTGGCGAAGTTTTACCTCAATGAGCCGGACTCGTCCGCGGTGCGGGAGGCGATGCGCCGCGCCGATTCTTTAATCACCTCCGCGTGGTCGGTTGCCGAAGTGACGTGCGCCTTTCATCGCCACTTCCGCGAAGGCACTTTGAACGTGGCCCAGTTCCAACGGGTCGCGCAGGCCTTTCGCGAACATGTGGAGATCGGATTCTGGGCCCTGATTCCGGTGACACAGGTGGTGCTTGCGCGCATGACGGCGCGAGTCGCCGCTCTACCCGCTAGCATCTTCCTTCGCGCCGGCGATGCGGTTCAGTTAGCTTCGGCGGTCGAGAGCGGCGAGCACGAAATCTGGGGGAGTGACCGGCGCATGTTGGCGGCCGCTCCGCATTTCGGTTTGACTGGCCGCAGCGTGTGAATTACCACGCCGTATTGCATATCCCCATACGGCGCTTCCCGCACCACCTCCTTCCCGGTGCGCACCCTAATTACAATTAAGATATTAAGGTCTATTATTGTAGTTTATAACACATCGCAGGAAATGTAACGGGTATATGCTAAGAGCTGGTTAGTAGGCCCCAGCAATGAACATACTCCGTTCTAAGTCACTTGAAGTAACGAAGGCGATGTTAAGCCTGTCGGCAGTCTTGATTTTGGGTTTTGGCGGGAGTCTCCATGCACAGGAGGTTCGAGCGGCCATCGGCGGACGTGTGATGGATTCGCAGGGCGCCCTGGTTCCAAATGCCGCTATTGTCGTAATCAACGACGACAATAACGTCCGGCAGGAAACCAAAGCCAACGGCCAGGGCGTTTGGGTTGCGGAGTTCCTGCTGCCCGGCCACTATCGTTTCACCATCGGCGCGGCGGGCTTCAAGACCCAGGAACGCAAGGGCATCACGCTCTCCGCCAGCGACGTCAAGCAGATCGATACGACGCTCGAAATCGGCGCTTCGTCGCAAACCGTCGATGTGACGGCCGACGCTCCGCTGATCGATACCACGGCCGCCACCAGCGGCACCATCATTTCGCACGAAGAAATCGCCGAGATGCCGTCGGCATCGCACGTGGTGACGCTGCTGGCTACTCTTTCCCCCGGCGTCGTGGCGCAGGATCAGAACAATAACATCGCGCACATGTGGTCCTACAACGCGGCCTCCCAGGTGACGGCGAATGGCGGCCGCAATAATGTCTGGTCGAATACATTTCAACTCGACGGCTCCCCGGATATGAAGGCCGGGGGAGACGTCGCGTTTATCCCGCCCATGGACTCGGTGCAGGAATTTCGTGTATCCACCAATGCCTACGATGCCTCCATCGGCCGGCAGGCCGGCGCCACGGTCAACATGCAGACACGGAGCGGCGGCAAAGGCTACCACGGCGTGCTGTACGAGTTCAACCAGAATAGCGCGATGAATGCCAACCTGTTCCAGACCAACCTGATCGGCGGCGCCGTCGCCCCGGTGCATTTCAATGAGTGGGGCGGAACCTTCGGTGGTCCGGTATACCTGCCCAAGCTGTACCACGGCAAGGACAAGACGTTCTTCTTCCTCTCCTACGACGATACTCACAACATCAATCCGCTGGGCTCGGGCACGATTTCCGTGCCGGGCGCGCTGGAGCGGACGGGCGATTTCAGCCAGAGTTTCACCACCCAGACGGTGGGCGGCCAACTGGTCAGGTATCCGATCCAGGTTTACGATCCGTTGACAGTGGATACCGGCACCGGGAACCGCACCTTGTTTCCGAACAACCAGATTCCCACCAACCGGCTGAGCCCTATCGCCCAGAGCATTCTGAAATACCTTCCGCTGCCGAATACCGCGGGCGACGGGACCAGCAACACTTCCAACGATTACGCTCCGCCCTCAGTACGGCTGGATACCTTCCCGCTGGTGTCGATCCGCCTGGACCAGAACTGGAACAACGACCACCGCACCTTTGCGACCCTCCGCTGGCACCACCTGATCGAACACACCGGCGACACTTTCGGATTGAATAATATTGCAGCCGGAAGCTTCACCGAGCGCGTCAACAAGGGCATCGGCCTGGACCACGTGTGGATGATCAGCCCCACCAGGATCCTTGACCTGCGCTACAGCCTGACCCGTTACGAAGAGCCGGGGTATGACGCAGGCGCGGGCTTTAACGAAACGTCCGTAGGGATTCCGGCCAGCTTTGTGGGTCAGTTGCCGCGGCCGGGCTTCCCCTACATTACCGGTGTTGCCGGCAACTTCGGAACCACCCAGACCCAGAGTTTTCACGCCACAACTTATCACACGTTGGGCGCCACCTTCACGCAGGTGCACGGCAACCACACCTTCCGCTACGGCGCGGAGTTCTGGGTGCTGCAAGACGCCAACTCCGGCAACGGAAACGCCGGTCAATTCGATTTCAACAGCAACTTCACGCGGCAGAACAACGCCAACTCCGGCGGAACCGGTGTGGGCTCCACCTTCGCCACCTTCCTTCTGGACATGCCGTCCGGCGGCAACGTGCCGCGCAATGCCAGCGCGTTTTATTCACAGCGCTACACCGCCGGCTTTGTTCAGGATGACTGGCGCGTCACATCCAGACTTACCATCAATCTGGGGATGCATTGGGACTATGAGCGACCCATCGAGGAGCGGTTCAACCGCATTGAGGACCGGTACGACCCAGCGACGGCGAACCCCATCAGCAACCCGGCGCAAGCTGCCTACGCCGCCATTCTGTCGAATCCGGCCAATGCCGCCAACGCCGGCGTGCAACTGCTGCAGCAAGTCATGCCCGCCAGCCAGTTCAAGGTCAACGGGACTGTGCAGTTTGCCGGCGTCAATGGCGTGCCGCGCACCACTTACAACACCGATCTGCATGAATGGCAGCCGCGCGTGGGTTTCGCTTACAATCTGGGCCATAACACGGTAGTTCGCGGCGGTTTCGGCCGCTTCACCCAGGCGGATTACAACACGGGCGCCCAGTTTGGCTACAGCCGGACCACTTCTTTGACCGGCACCACCGATAACTACCTGACTTCTTTCGACACGATGGCGCACCCGTTCCAAAACGGAATTCTTGCGCCCACCGGTTCGTCGCTGGGAGCGCTGACTAATCTGGGTTCGGGGTTTACCTGGGACAATCCCAACATGGACCGCTTCTACTCCTGGGAGTACAGCCTCCACGTACAGAGCGAATGGAAGGGCTGGCTGTTTGAGGTAGGGTACTCGCACAACAAGACCTATAACATTTCGTGGGCCTGGAATGAGAACGAACCCGCCTTCGCCAACTGGCAGCAGTACAACACGCCGCAGTTTGTCGCGGGACGGCCGGTGGATACGCTGACCTGGAACCAACAGGTTCCCAATCCGTTCTATCATCTGGCTGGTGTGAGCCCGAGCAATTCCATCTACACGAACCAGACGATCGCGCTGAACCAGTTCCTCAACCCGAATCCGCTGTTTGGCGGCATCACCGAGAACAACCCGACTGGCAAGAACCAGTACGATGCCGGGCTGGGCAAGATCGAACGCCGCTTCAAGAAGGGTTTCAGCCTGATCGCTTCGTTCACCTGGTCGAAGCTGTTCGAAGACTCGGCGTTCAACGGCGGCAACCAGCTTGCGTCGCAAGGCGCCATCGAACACAAATTGGGCGGCGAGGACCGCCCCTTCCATCTGAGCATCGCGCCTATCTGGGATATTCCGGTTGGCCGCAACCAGCACTTTGGCGCGGCGATGGCGAAATGGGCGGATGCGGTTGTGGGCGGATGGGAACTCGCCGGGAACTATAACATCCAGTCCGGTGTGCCGGTGGTGTTCAGCACGCCGGCGTTCTTCAGCGGCAAAGATTTCGCCCTGCAGCGCGGTAAGCAGAGCCTCAACCAGTGGTTCGACACCACCCAGTTCTATCCGTTCCCCTCGAAGACCGCTTCGCTGGCGACTCTTCAGTCTTACCCGGCCTGGACCGGCATTCAGAATCTGCCGGGCTACAATTACGCGCCGGCGGCTTCGGACAGCATCAAGAATGGCGTGTACCAGGATTTCGCGGCCAACGTTCAGACCTTCCCCACCCGCTGGAACGACGTTCGCGCCAGCCGCGTGAATGAAGTGAATGCCGGCCTGTATAAGAACTTCACCTTCACGGAAGCCAAGCGGCTGCAACTCCGCTTCGACGTGTTCAACCTGTTCAACCATCCGCGCTTCGGCGCACCGGACACCAACCCGGGCGATGCGACCTTCGGACGTGTCACCGGCTCGCAGCAGAACCAGTCCAGGACCGTGGAACTCGGCGCCAAGCTGAGATTCTGACTCGCGGCGCTATTGTGCCTTGGGGGCCGGCGGCGCTTGTGCCTCCACCGAGACATCCGAAAAAATGACGGTGTCCGATGCGTCCGCCTGATGCGAGCAGACAACGAGCCCGACCAGGATCGGGTTCTTAAACGAAACCTCGGTGTGGGCGATTTCCTTCAGCTCGGCGGCGTCCTTGGCTATGTACATGTATATCCTGACACCGGTACGGACTAACTTCACCTTGAACG
>Ga0210402_10003348_pt1 | contig 15088 bp, 16 predicted proteins | sample IncBWC7MmetaG_FD_161055 | JGI IMG/M metagenome (GOLD analysis project Ga0210402, IMG submission 161055) | Forest soil microbial communities from Barre Woods Harvard Forest LTER site, Petersham, Massachusetts, United States - Inc-BW-C-7-M | ecosystem: Environmental > Terrestrial > Soil >...
AGGCGGGGGCTGACCGTAGGGTCCGGCCTGCATCGGCGGGGGCTGACCGTAGGGACCGGCCTGCATCGGCGGGGGCTGACCGTAGAGCCCGTCCTGTATCGGCGACGGCCGGCCGACAGCGGGATAGTCGTTCCCGTAAGCGCCCGGGTAGGGGCAGGCGTAGGTTTGGAAACCCGCTTCGGCCACCGGCCCCGAGTACGGACCGTGGCACGCAATGGAATGATTAGAGCATGGACCAGCCGCAGCTGGAAGAGCGCCGACCGCAAGGTCGGTCATGCGAAACATTGTCACTCGCTCCGTTGCGGCCGCGCGGCGCGCCCGCCGCGTCCCGGCTGTCCCCCTTCACCGCCGGTAGCTGCACGCTGACGCTGCAGCTCTTCTTCCTGCGCCCGCACGCCGGCAAGCGTCACCTCGAGTTGCTGTCGCAACACTTGCAGTACCTGTACCGGGTCACCGCCTATGCCCCCTTGGCCAAGAGGGTCCTGGCTGAAGAGACACGGATTTTGGCTAATGAGGCACGGGTTGGTCCCGAAGGGACACGCGTTCGGGGGTATACTGTGGTATCCCAAGATACAAGTATTGTAATTGTGACAGAGATGAGTTACATACCCATAGGGACAAGTCGCATGGCAAGGCCCTGGAGTATGGAGATAAAAATAGCAGACTAGGGTATAAGGATTAAAATTGCATTGCCAAATTCCAGGTAGCAACTGCGTGGCCATAGTTTGACTACCGAACATTTCCTCCCTCCGTACTGAAAGTTAGACAGGAACGCACAGCTTGGCTAACCGGCTTGCGCAATACGGTCTGGCGGGATCAGACCGGGGGCGTTGGGGGCCTCACAAGCCGGCTCCGGCAGCGGAAGCGAACATTGGCCAAATGCTGAGAGTTGCCTGGAAGCCCCAGCGAATTTCAAATTTGACGCTCTTCTAACGCCTACATCAGGAACAGCCACTGGCGTAGCCCGACCGCAAGGTCGGTCGTGCGAAACATCGCCACTCGTTCCGTTACGCCCCTTCGCGGCTGGCAGCCGCACGCTGACGCTGCAGCTCTTCTTCCTGCGCCCGCACGCCGGCCAGCGTCACCTCAAGTTGCTGTCGCAGCGCCCTCAAGCCTTCCACAGGATCCCCGGGCCCAACCTGGGCCGGTATGGAGGCGCCCCCAGGGCATTGTACCTGGGGCAAGTACAACGTTCCGTACGGACAATGAATAGTATTATAAAAATACGGGCAATACGAGTAGCCGCAAAAGGTGTGATAAACGTAGCCGCAAAAGGTGTGATAAGCGTAGCCGCACGGGAAAACTGTGGTTGTAAGATTCTGAGTACCGAACATTTCCACCCTCCGCACGAAAGTTGGACACACGATGCACAACTTGTCTAACCGGTCTGCGCGAGGCTCATCCCGTTGTCCCAGGTTAGTCAATATGTAGTATGACGGTGCCGTGCGCCGGCGATCAGCGTCGGGCGGGTCGGGACATTGGGTGGGGGCACTGGGTGTTAGGGCGCGATCGCTTACTGGGATATCGTCGGCCGCGACAATCCCCGCAAAAGGGGTGCCGACAGTCCGGCGGAACCGCGCGGCGCCGCAGGACAGCGACCGGCGTGCGGGCAGACCGGTCAAGACCTCCCGAAAAAGTCGAACCCAGCCCCGTTTCGGATTTGACCCGCCAGCCCTAGATATTGATCAACCTGGGACAACGGGATGAGCCTCGTCTGCGCCAATCCGGTTGTGGCAGGATCAGATCGGAGGAGCGCCTTCACGGCCTCTTTTAGTTAATCGTAATGACGTTTCGCCACAGGCGCCAGCGAATTTCGGATCTGACTCGTTTTTCGACACACTCTCCGCGAAGCGCCGGAAGCCTCGGCGGCGCCTTCCGCGGTTCTGCCGGTCAAATCACGCCGGTCTCTCGCAACTCCGCGACCTCAGTAGAGGAAAGGCCGAGCCAGCCGCCGTAGATCTCGGCGTTGTGCTGGCCGATCGTCGGGCTCGGCCGGGTCTCGACCTTATCGGTGCCGTGCAGTCGCAACGGCGTCGACGGCACGACGATCTCGCCGAGCTCGGGATGGTCGATGCGTTCGAGCATGCCGCGCTCGTGCATGTGCGGGTCGTTCATGACCTCCGGGGCGTTGCGCACCGGGGCGCAAGGGATGCGGTAGGCCTTGGTGCGCGCGAACACCTCCATCTTGGGGAGGGTGCGCGTCCATGCTTCGACCAGCGCATCGGTCTCGTCCATATGCGCGACGCGCCCGGCGTTGGTCGCGAAGCGCGGGTCGTCGGCCAGGTCCTCGCGGCCCATCGCCTTCAGCAGGTTCTGGAAATGCGCCTCGGTGACGATATGGATCGCGACGTGGCCGTCGGCGGTCGGGAAGACGTTGTAGGGCGCGCTGCTGAGCCCGGATTGGCGGTTGCCGGTGCGCGGCGGGACCTCGCCGGTCCGGAAATAATAATCGTAGCTCGCCGCCAGGGTCGGGTAGACGGTTTCCTGCATCGCCACTTCGACGAGCCGGCCCGCCCCGCTGCGGTCGCGGTCGTAGAGTGCGGTCACGATGCCGGCATAGAGATGGATCCCGCCCATGAAGTCGACGAGGGTCGGGCCGGCCTTGACCGGAGGGCCGTCGGGAAAGCCGGTGACACTCATGATCCCCGAGGCGGCCTGGATCGTCATGTCCATCGCCAGATTATCGCGGTCGGGACCGCTGATGCCGAACCCGGTGCCCGTGGCATAGATCAGCCGCGGGTTGATCTCGTGCAACCGATGCCAGCCGACGCCGAGATCGTCCATCGTGCCGGGCGAGAAATTCTCGAGCAGCACGTCGGCGCGCTCGACCATCGCCTCCAGCAAGGCCCGGCCGTGCTCGTGCTTGAGGTTCAAGGTGATCGCATGCTTGTTCTGGTTCAGCATCGCGAAGGGCAGGGTGGCACTCTTGCCAGGCTCGGCGCGCCGTCGTCCGGGCTCGCCGCGGGGCGGCTCGATCTTGATTACGAAGGCGCCGGCCTTCGCCATCAGAAAGCTCGCATAGGGGCCTTGGAAGATCTGGCCGAAATCGAGCACGGTCACATCCGATAGCGGCTTATTTGCTCGTCTTTGATTCATCGGCCCTTTCCACCTGTTTGTTGGATATTTCAGTCGCGCATGCCGCTGGGGCGAGGCATGCTAATGCCGGGCTCGTACGGAGGATAGAAAATGAAATACGACGTCATCTCTGCCGACTGCCATGTCGATCTGATCTGGCTGCCGCCCGATCTCTTCACAGCCAATGCCAGTGCCGCGTTCAAGGAGCGCATGCCGTATGTGACCGAGGGGCCCAGGGGCAAGGAGTGGGTCACCAAGAGCGGCGCCTCTTTCGGGCTGATGAACGGCATGGGGTCGGGCGGCCGCCTCTACGAGCCGGGCAAGATCCACCGCTCGGACAGGATGGCCTCCGAGGGGATCTACGACGACGGCAAGAAGGGCATCCGCCGCATGACGGATCCCGAATTGCGGATCAAGGACCAGGAGCGCGACGGCATCCAAGCCGAGGTGCTGTATGGCATTCTCGGCGCCACCAGCCGCCTCAACGACGATGAAGCCGCCGGCGAGATGCTGAGCATCTACAACGAGTGGCTCGCCGGTTTTTGCAATACCCATCCCGATCGCTTTGCCGGGCTCGCCTGCATCCCGAACCACGACATCGACGCCGCGGTCGGCGAGATCGAGCGGGTGGCTCGGCGCGGCGGCGTGCGCGGCATCGAAATCTCGCGCCGCGGCGACATGACCCCGTTATGGGACCCGTGGTGGGCTCCGATGTGGGACGCCGTCGCGGCGAGCGGGTTTCCGGTGCATTTCCACACGATCGGGAGCGGGGTGCGGCGCGATTTTGCGAAGCTCGCGCCGAAGGTGGCGCTCGCCGCCCGGGCCGCCGGCATCACCAGCTTCCAAATGTACATGTCGGAGGTGCTGCTGTCGGTGATCTTCTCGGGCGTGCTCGAACATCACCCCGGCATCAAGCTCGTCATCGGCGAGGCCGGCACCGGCTGGATCCCCTACATCCTGCAGCGCATGGACGCCGAGTGGGAGGACCAGTTCAAGGAGCTCGATCTGAAGATGCCGCCGAGCGAATATTGGCGGCGCCAATGCTACGCCACCTATCAGAGCGACCCAATCGGCGTGAAGCTGCTCGACGAGCTCGGCGAGGACAACATCATGTGGGGCTCGGACTTCCCGCATCCCGACGGGGTATGGCCAGATTCGCAGGAATACATCGAGCGCGAGCTCGGCCAGCTGCCCGCAGCCACCCGCAAGAAGATCGTCTGCGACAACGCCGCCAAGCTCTACCGCTTCGTGAACTGACTGTTAAGTCAGGCGAGGACGACGCGCGTCGTCCTCACCTGAGACCGCGGCTGCTCGTCCATGATTTACTTTTATCATGGACGAGCTGGGCCGCTACGTCCCGACGAAGAGCGCTGAGCCGGCTTGCTGAGCAACCCGTAACCGCTCGGGGCCGACGGCCGATCAGGGTTGGCAGCTTTACTGGCCGGGACCTTCGCCAGCGCCGGCAGACGCACCTCTTCCATCACGAACCCGCGGTTCTCTCTCGCGGAAATTGCTGTCATAAATTCGTAACAGTCCGATGGCGCCGGGCTTGCGGCGTTGGCGAGAGAGGCGAAAAGATGTCCTTGATTACGGCGAGGCTCGACCGGTTTGCCGCGCCAGAGCGTCGGACGATGGCAGTCGCCTGCGGCGCCCATGTACTGCACGACGGCTTCACCGATCTGCTTTACGTGCTGCTGCCGGTATGGCAGGCCCAGTTCGGCATCGGCTATGCCGCGATCGGGTTGTTGCGTGCATTTTATGTTGGCGCGATGGCCGGGTTTCAGGTGCCGGCCGGGATCATCGCCGAGCGTTTCGGCGGGCCTCTGATCCTCGGCCTCGGCACCGCTCTCGCCGGGATCGGCTTTCTGGTCGCCGGAGCGAGCGTCGGTTTCGCGATGCTGGTCGGCGCGCTGATCCTCGGCGGTCTGGGGTCCGCCGTGCAGCACCCGATTGCCGCGCATCTCGTGTCTCAGGCTTTCTCCGGTCATCGCTCGCGCACTGCGCTCGCCGGCTACAATTTTTCCGGCGATCTCGGCAAGATGGCGTTCCCTGCGGCGACCGCCTGGCTGCTGACCTTGATGCCGTGGCGGGCGGCGACAATGACGATCGGCGTCGTCGGGCTCGTCGCGGCGGTCGCGATCCTCGCAGTGCGCGGCTTGCCGAGCCACGGCGCAACACCCGAAGAGGCTGCCGGCAGTCCGGCGACTGCCGGATCGCCTCAGAGGGGGGGTGGCTTTCGGTTACTGCTCGCGATCGCGATGATCGATAGCGCGACCCGCATGGGGTTCCTGACTTTCCTGCCGTTCCTATTGAAGGAGAAGGGTGCCGATCTGCCGATGATCGGCATTGCTCTGACCCTGATCTTTACTGGCGGCGCCGCCGGCAAGCTCATCTGCGGATGGCTCGGGGTCCGGCTCGGGGTGGTCCGTGCCACTTTCGTCACCGAAGGGCTGACCGCGGCTGGGATCCTGGTGCTGCTGCCGCTTCCACTAGCCGCGGGTCTAACGGTGTTGCCGCTGATCGGGATGGCGCTCAACGGCACGTCGTCGGTTCTCTACGGCACCGTGCCCGAACTGGTGGCACCGCAACGGCGGCAGCGCGCGTTCAGTATTTTCTATACCGGCGGGGTTGGCGCCGGCGCGCTAGCGCCGGTGCTCTATGGTCTTGCCAGTGACCTCGCCGGCGTGCCGACGATGATGTTGCTGGTCGCTGCCGCCGTGCTCGTTACCCTGCCACTTGCCTGGCTCCTCGGCCCATACCTGCATCAGACCGCGATGACCCAGCGTCGGTAAACAGTCCCGCGATCGACAAATTAAAGAAAAAACCTACTGACATGCGAGCTGACACTGAGCTTTTGGTTGAAAGTGACCGTTTTTTCTGGCATAAGGGTCGGTGCAGTTTTCGAGAGCGGTGGCAGCCACGAGCCCGATACTTAATCAAGCTGGAGTCATCGCCTACCGGGTCCTGGACGGCAAAGTTCAGGTGCTGTTGATGACCTCGCGCGACACTGGCCGCTGGATTATTCCCAAGGGCAATATCAATGGTCGCTCGACCCCCTCAAAGGCTGCTGAAAAGGAGGCTTACGAGGAAGCGGGGGTCAAGGGAACCATCACCAGCTCGATCCCGCTCGGGATTTACACCTATTCCAAGAAATTGGAGTCGGGAGAGGCTCGGGCGGCGACGGTCGAAGTTTATCTCCTTCGGATCAAGGAACGGCTGAAGAAATGGCCTGAAAAGGGCGAACGCAAACGGTCCTGGGTATCCACCAAAAAGGCGGTCGGTCTCATCGAGGAGCCAGGCGTGGTCCCGTTGCTCCACAGGCTGATGGAATTCGAAGACACATTGGCGAATCGCGAGCGCGGTTTTTCCGACGACCCACGACCCAAGCGGCGCGGCTGATCAGCGCGTAGGGCTCGGACGCGCCGCCGTCTGGTCCGCGGCGCACAGACCTCGATGGATTGCTGTTTTAGATATCTTGAAATTGACAAATTGGTAGGAAATACTCTTGCGATCACCGCCGAGGAATTGAGGCCGCAGAAGCGAAAGGTACCGATGGCCGATACGTCCTCTCAACCACGAGATGAGTCTTGCTGCAGATTCGCTGTAGATTCAGCTAAACGCCATAATGCCCACAACTCGTGATTGTCGTAAATCATTCCCCGGTCGGCAGGCTCGCGAGGAAATCCGCCACGGCGCGGTTGAAATGGGTCCGCTGGTGCAGGTTGGAGGCGTGGCCGGCATCGGGGATCGTTACCCGTGCCGCACCCGGGATCTTGCGCGCCATGTAGTCGGCTGCAGCGAGAAAATGCCTGTCATTGGCGCCGACCAGCACCAGGGTCGGCACGGCGATCTTGTCGAGCCCGGCGATGATGTCGTCGACCTGCGCGAGCATGCCGCGCGCCGCACCGGCGAGGCCACGTGCCGAGCGATGCTTGCCGGCGCGGACCCTCCTCGCTCTTTCCAAGGGCGGCGAACCCGCTCGCCTCGAGGTCCGAGCCCACTGCTGCGCGCGCTCGGTCCACGCCCGCCGGGCATCGGCGTTGCGGAAGCCCGGCCCGGTGTCGAACAGCGTCAGCGCCCCGACGATCTCAGGATAGGCGAGGTGGAGGGCGAGCGACATGTAGCCGCCGAGCGAGAGACCGCCGATGACCGCCCGCTCGATCCTGTGATGGTGCATCAATGCCGCCTCGGAATAGGCCGCGGGATCCTTGGGGTCGTCGGTCTCGCCGTGGCCGCGCATGTCCCAGACTATGATCCGATTATGCGGGACGAAGGCCGCGATCTGCGCGTCCCACATCCGACAGGTTGCGCCATAGCCGTGGCTGAGCAGGATGGCGGGGTCGTGCCCGTTATCCTCGTAATAAATCTTGACGCCGCTGCGATCGAGAAAGGGCACGCCCAGTCTCCTTATTGGGATTGAGCACGAACGAAAGGCGGCGCCGCTTCACGGGGCGCCGCCGCGCGTCGTTCAGCGCAAGGGCGAGAAGGAAGCCGGGACGACCAGCATGTTCTCCTGCTTGATCATCATGCTCGGCCCGCCGCCGGAAGGTGGTGGCCAGATACCCTTGGCTCGCGCCTCCTCGCGGATGCGGAAACGGTCGGCCGCGTCCTTATAGGCCCAGATGTGACACCATTTGTTGAGCCCGCCGAGCTCGGAGTACCAGGCGCCGACCAGCGGCGAGAGCTTGATGCGCTCGGCGATATGCGTGCTCCAGCGGTCGATCACCCCGGCGATGCCGCCGGGCTTGAAGGTGTAGATGCGGATCTCGTAGAGGTTGCCGAGCTGGCGCGGCTCGAGTGCCGGCGAGAACGGCGCCGGGAGATAGATGTCGCTCTGCAGCTCGACTTCGAACTCCCGGACATTGGGCGGCCAGCCCTGGAGCTTGGTCGCCTCTTCCCGCAAGCGGGTGCGGGCGGCGAGGTCGTCATAGGGCCAGACGTGGATCACCCGGTTGAGCGGGCCGACTTCGGTGTGCCAGAAAGCGGCGAGCGGCGATACCTTTGCTCGCGCCGGGAGCGCCTGTCCGAAGCGTTCCTCGAACGTGGCGACCGTGCCCGGCTGCAACGTGTAGGTGCGCATCTCGATGATCATACGGGTTCCTCCGTTTCGGGGGTCAGCCGGTCAACGCTAGATCCTCACGACCGCGTGTCAAGCACGCTGTTCCCGCGGAAGCTGCGGGTGGCGCTCCATAGCGGCGCCCCGGCGCGCGATCAGTGCAGCGCCCCGGCCTGACGAACGTTCCCGCCCATCAGGTAGACGAGATGTTCGAGGGCGGCACGTTCCGGCTGGTAGGGGGTGATTTGCACCCAAATGCTGTTGGCGATGCCGGGGCTTGTATCCAGAAAGGTGGGATCTCCCAACCTCCGGGCGCATTGCGGTGCGGCGTGCGCGCACCACAAACGAACCGCGTTTATATTAGTAATGTTATCCTGCAGGAAGTCGACGTTGTTTACGGCCTGGGGGTTCATGCACCAATAGTTCGTGTAGAACTCGAATGTCGTTAACTGGCGATTTACCAGACCTCTGAAACACATATCGCCATTGTACGATACGAAAAATTCACCCGATGGATCGATATGTTTTATCCCGTCGTCGATATATTTGATGGTTTCGAGGTAGCCCATCTGACCGGGAAGCGGGGCGCGTTTTTCGAAGGCCAGGGAATTGATCTCGAGAGGCGCCGCCGAGCACGCTGCCGCCAATAGCGCCGCAGCAACTGCCTGAATTGCCGACTTCATCCTCATCGCGGTTACCCCCTCGATCACGATCCGAACCAGATACTCGGATCGGCCATCTCGCGCTACCGGAGTTGTTGCCCCGTCAAGGCTATCGCGCTCATCGGCGAACGATTATCGTGCCGCCTGGCCGCGCAGACCGCCGAGCGGAGAGTCGCACATGCCGATCCTTGCCGAGGTGCTCGACTATCACGACGAGTTGACCGTGATCCGACGCGATATTCATGCCCATCCGGAGCTCGCTTTTGCCGAGCAGCGCACCGCTGACCTCGTCGCGGCCAGGCTCGCCGAGTTCGGGTGCGAGGTTTACCGCGGCCTCGCCGGCACCGGGGTGATCGGCACCATTCGCAACGGCAATACGCCGGGTGCGATCGGGCTGCGCGCCGATATGGACGCGCTGCCGATCCAGGAACTGAACGATTTCTCCCACCGCTCGACCCATGACGGCCGGATGCATGCCTGCGGCCATGACGGGCACACGACGATGCTGCTCGGCGCCGCCAGATATCTCGCGGCGACCCTGAATTTCGAGGGCACCGTGCACCTGATCTTCCAGCCGGCCGAAGAGGGCGGGGGCGGCGGCCGGGTCATGGTCGAGGAAGGGCTGTTCGACAAGTTTCCCTGCGACGCGATCTTCGCGCTCCACAACCGGCCCGGGATCGAGGTCGGTCGGATTGCGGTGCGGCCGGGGCCGTTGCTCGCCGCCTCCGACCGCTGGGATATTCACATCAAGGCTCGTGGCACGCATGCCGCTCATCCTCACCTCGGCATCGATCCCTTCGTGATCGGGGCGCAGATTGTGCTGGCCTTGCAGACGATCACCAGCCGCAACGTCGACCCGCTCGACGCGGCCGTCGTCAGTGTCGGCTTCATCAAGGGTGGGGCAGCCTATAATGTGATCCCGGACGACCTGCACATCGGCGGCACGGCGCGCAGCTTCCGTCCGGAAGTGCGCGACCTGATCGAGGCTCGTCTCGGCGAGATCGCCCGCGGTGTCGCAGCGCTGCACGGCGCCAGCGCCGAGGCGGAGTATCGCCGCAACTACCCGCCGACGATCAACCATCAGGCCGAGACCGAATTCGCAGCGGAGGTCGCCGCGGAAATCTGCGGTCCGGACCAGGTCATTCGTGATGTGGCGCCGTCAATGGGTGCGGAAGATTTTTCGTTCATGCTGAACGCTTGCCCGGGAGCCATGCTGTGGCTGGGCAACGGCCCCGGGGAGGACGGCTGTTTCCTGCACAATGCCCGGTACGACTTCAACGACGCCGCCCTGCCGATCGGGGTCAGCTTCCTGGCGCGCCTCGCCGAGCGGTTTCTCGAAAAACGGCGCGCCTAGCGCGATGTCGCCGGTTCCCGTTCCGGGGCGAGCCCTAGAGTTCGACGGGCGAGCGTCAGGTGCGGCCTATCGACCATCTTGCCGTCGAGAGCGACTGTCCCGGCATCGGGGTTCTCGGCGAATATCGCAACCACCTGCCGAGCCCAGGCGAGTTCCTCCTCGGTCGCCGAGAAGGCCCTGTTGATGGCCGAAAGTTGTGCCGGATGAATGGCCATCTTGGCGACGAAACCGGAGCGTCGCGCGGCGGCGCATTCGGCGGCGAGCCCGGCCGCGTCCTTGAAGTCGGTGTAGATCGTATCGATCGGCATGACGCCCGCATCCGCGGCAGCCAGCAAGCAGAGCGCCCGCGCCAAGCGATACGCATCGTCGTAGCTGCTGTCGAACTTGCGGTTGCTGCCGCCGCCGAGACAGGCGGCCAGGTCCTCCGCACCCCAGGTGATGCCTTCGAGCCGGGGTGACACGCCGGCATAACGGCCGAGTGCGAATATCGCTGCGGGCGTTTCGGTCGCGATCGTGATGATCCGAACCGCACCGGGTATCAGCCCGAAAGCCGCCTCGAAAGCGGTCAGGTAATGATCGAGGGTGCGCACATCTTCCGGCAGGCATTTCGGCAGCAGGATCCCGTGCGGCTTTCCCGGCAGCACCGCGGCGAGATCATTGAGCGCCGCTTCGCTTGCCAGGGGGTTGATGCGCACATAGCGGCGGAAACCCGCGTCGCTGCTCTCGTCGAGGAAAGCCCGGGCTTGCACTCGTGCCGCCGGGCGGTTTGCCGGCACCACCGAATCCTCGAGATCGAGGATCAAAGCGTCGGCCCCGGACTGCTTGGAGCGAGCGAGCTTGCGCTCGCTGTCGGCGGGGACGAAGAGGAGAGAGCGCATCTATGCCTCGGCCGATCGGCATTTCATCAAACCGGCGCGTCGGCACACCGCGACCGTTTCGCCCCGCTGGTTGATCCCTTGATGCTCGAACTCGACGATGCCGGCATCTCGGCGCGACTGGCTGCGCCGCTTCGACCGCACTATCGTGCGTGCGCGCAATGTGTCACCGTGAAACACCGGCTTGGGGAACCGGACCTCGGTCAACCCCAGATTCGCGACAGTCGTCCCGAGTGTCGTTTCGCCGACGCTCATACCGATAATCAGACCGAGCGTAAATAAGCTGTTGACCAGACGTTGACCAAACTCCGTGCGCTTGGCGAACTCCTCGTCGAGGTGAAGCGGCTGTGGATTCATCGTGAGCGAACTGAACAGCACATTGTCCATTTCGGTCACGGTGCGGCTCACGGCGTGCTCGAACACCTGACCCTCTTCAAACTCCTCGAAGAACAATCCGGCCACTGGACTTTATCCCTTCTTAGTGGATGCCGTCGCGCTCGCTCCCGTAAATCTCAGGTCTCGGAAATCCCCTCGACCGATGTGCCAGAAAAACTTAGCATGCGCGCCGTGTCGGACGAGGGTACAAAAGCGGGCTCTCGGGGGAGCCGCCCGCGGCAGCGAGACAGGTCAGGAAATGGTTGAGAATGGACCTTCATCAGCTGATCGCTGAGTACGGCGCCTATACCTATCTAGGGGCGTTTGTCTGGACCTTCCTCGAAGGCGAGACGGTCGTTCTGTTCGCCGGCTTCGCGGCGGCGCAAGGTCTCCTCAATCCCTTGCTGTTGCTCGTGGTCGCTTGGCTCGGGAGCTTTGCCGGAGACCAGACGTATTTCTGGATCGGACGCCATTTCGGGCTGAAGATTTTGAACCGTTTCCCGCGGTGGCGATACGGCGTCGAGACCGCATTGCGTTGGCTCGAACGTTATAATACCGGCTTTATACTGTCCTTCCGGTTCATCTACGGGGTCCGCAATATATCGTCTTTCGCGATGGGGATGAGTGCCGTCCGCTGGCAGCGATTCTTGGCTCTGAATTTTCTGGCGGCGGGACTATGGGCGGTGAGCTTTGTTGCCGCCGGCTATTTCCTCGGCCATGCGTTCCGTGCCGTCCTCGGCCATCTCGTCCGTTCCTTCAGCCTCGTCATGCTCGGCGCGTTCGTCGCCTTCGCCAGCGCTGTTTGGCTTGCACACCGGTTGCAGCGCCGGCGCCAAATCAGGGTTCCAGCGGGGGCCAAGATCGTGATTCCACCGCCCTGAGGAGGTTCGCTGGGGCGAACGCTGGGTCGAAGCCCGCGCCGAGGACGATGCTGCGAGGGAACGCTCGGACCCCTGACGAATGTAAATCCGGATGCCGCCTGGTAACGCGCCCCTCCCTCAGAGCAGGGAGAAAATTCGATGCGCCGCGGAAGATCGCCCGTCCGCTCGACCATAAAGCCATGTAGATCAAATTGTTAGCCGCCAAGAACAGGGCTCGGGCAGCAGGGAGGCGCTGGGCGCTCCTGAGGGAGGCTGCAGGGAGGATTTGCCTCGGCATTTGACACCGCTTTGTTGTTGCTATAATCACACGTTTAGAGTTGACTAATTAGCACAGATGGGCTATAAATGCAAGCCTTTGATAGCGGCTGTGCCGATCAATCCCGGGACCGACGTGATGTGCCAGAAACGGACATGCATTTCGCGTCGCTCGGCAGGGCCTTTCAAGCAGACGGTCGTGGCTTCTCGCCAATCGAAGGTGGACTGGAGGGCGGCGGCTCAGTCTCGTGAAGCGCTGCGATCAAGTAGTCGACAAAGGCTCGCGCTGATGGCTTGGCGGCTCTGCCGCTCGCATAGACGGCGTTGAGCTCGACCGTTCCCGCGTCCCATTCCGGTAACAGTCGAACGAGCTCTCCTCTCTCTAATTCCCGACGGCACGCGCCGAGCGGAGTCATGACGATGCCCAATCCTTCGACGGCCGCCGCTATGGCGCCGTCACTCGCCCTTGCCGTCAGCCTGCCCTCGACTTGGAAGGAGGTCGCAGTATCGCCCTTGCGAAAGGACCAGTGGCCGCTAAGGCTTGCGGGCCCAAGAATGATCGCATGCTGGGCCAAATCCGTAGGTGTGAGGGGGGCCCCGGCCTTGTCGAGGTAAGCTCGCGACGCGGCGAGGACCCGCGGCCATGCGAGAATTCTCCGCACCGTCGCTGTCGAGTCGGAAAGAGGACCAAACCGAAGCGCGACGTCCACGCCTTCGGCCACGAGGTCTTCGCGCTGGTCTCCCATCATCAGGTCGATCCGTAGCGCCGGATGCCGGCTCATGAAGTCCGAAAGCCGGGGGATGACCTCCCGCACGGCAAAGTTCGTTGCCAAACCGATCCGCAATATTCCGCGCAGCTCTCCCGTTCCGCGCGCAGCGTGCTCCGCCTCGTCGAGCTCGGCTAGGACAGACTCGATGCGAGCCAGGAAGTCCAAGCCGGCGTCGGTCAGCGTTACTGCGCGCGTCGTCCGGACAAACAGCGCGACGCCGATTTCGCGCTCCAGCGTCGCGATCGTCCGAGACGCGGTCGATTGCGGAATGCTCAGCTCACGACCGGCCGCGGAAAAGCTTCCCTTGCGGGCGATCCGAGCGAACAGCCGCAGCGCGAAGAGGCGGTCGCTCATAGCACCAACGGATAACTGAAAGTCATCTTCGCCGGCTGCTGCAGTCGGATGGAAATGTCCACCTCAATTCCATAGGCACCGGAACATCCGTGACCGGGAAGGATGAAGGAGACGGGCATGAGCATCGAACAGAAAGTTGCCGTTATTACGGGCGCGTCGGGGGGCATCGGCGCAGCCCTCGTCAAGGGATACCGCGATCGCAACTACCGGGTGGTCGCGACCTCGCTCTCGATCAAGCCGTCGAACGATGATGAAGTCCTCGCGGTGCCTGGCGACATCGCCGATCGGAAGACGGCCGAGCGTGCGATCTCCGAAGGCGTGGCCCGGTTCGGGCGCATCGACACGCTCGTCAACAACGCCGGCATCTTCATCGCCAAACCGTTCACCCAGTATACCGACGCCGACTACGCGGCGATGGTGGCGGTCAACCTCACCGGCTTCTTTCACATCACGCAATTGGCCGTCGCCGAGATGGAAAAGCAGGGGAGCGGTCATGTCGTGCAGATCACGACAAGCTTGGTCGACCACGCGATGGCCGCCGTGCCCTCTGTGCTCGCGTCGCTGACCAAGGGCGGCTTGGCCGCGGCGACTAAATCGCTCGCGATCGAATATGCGAAGCGCGGCATCCGGGTGAATGCGGTGGCACCGGGCAACATCAAGACGCCGATGCATTCCGTCGAGACATATGGGCAGCTCGAAGCCCTGGAACCCATTGGCCATTTGGGTGAGATCGCCGACATCGTCGACGCGATCCTCTACCTCGAAGGGGCCGGCTTTGTGACGGGCGAAATCCTTCACGTCGACGGCGGCCAGAGCGCGGGCCACTGAACCTCCGTCGCGGGAGCCGCTTGGCGCGGCATTCATGCGCCGACGAGGAGGACAGAGGAGTGAATGATCCATGTCGCACCATTACTCCGGTCCCGATTTCGGCTTCCCGCACGGAGACGCGCGCCTGGACCTCACGGATTTGTATGCCTTCCCCAAGCCAAGCGAGGCGGACAAGTCGATCCTGATCATGAACGTCCATCCTTCCGCCGTCGTGAACCCACCGGGGTCCACCACGCGCGAGCCGTTCGCGCCCAAGGCGTTGTACGAGCTCAAGATCGATACGAACGGCGATGCCGTCGCCGACATCGCATATCGGGTGCGCTTCTCGTCCTCCGCGGACGGGTCGCAAACCGCGACCGTGCGGCGCGTCGAGGGTGCGCAGGCCGCCGAAACGGGTGACAGCGGCCAGGTCATGATCGAAGCAGCACCTGTGTCGACGGGTCGGGACGCGCGCGTGACGGAGGCCAGCCGCTACCGCTTCTTCGCGGGCTGGCGCAGCGATCCCTTCTTCTTCGGCACGCGGGGGCGCTGAACGATCTGCAGTTCACCGGCGACGATTTCTTCATCGACAAGGACGTGTGCAGCATCGTGCTGGAAATGCCC
>Ga0210402_10003349_pt1 | contig 15083 bp, 9 predicted proteins | sample IncBWC7MmetaG_FD_161055 | JGI IMG/M metagenome (GOLD analysis project Ga0210402, IMG submission 161055) | Forest soil microbial communities from Barre Woods Harvard Forest LTER site, Petersham, Massachusetts, United States - Inc-BW-C-7-M | ecosystem: Environmental > Terrestrial > Soil >...
ACGAAAATCAGGACACGCCGCTGCCGCCGGAAGTTCCCGCGGGAAAGAATCCACCGGACGGGGCGATTCTGAACTATTTCTTGCCGGCAAATTCTGCCGGAGACGTTCAATTGGAAATTTACGGTGAAGATGAAAAACAGGTGCGGAGTTTTTCCAGCGCAGACGTGGCGAAACCGCTGGAGGAAACTCCGTTCGTGGCGGAATACTGGATTGGGCGTCGGCAGGCGCTTTCGAAAGCCGCGGGAATGCACCGGTTTGTCTGGAATTTGCGCTACGCCGATCCGCTCGCGATGCATCCGCAGTCGCCGTACAACTATCCAATCGCGGCAATTGTGGGCTCCACACCGCTGCCACCGCAAGGACCCCTGGTGCTGCCGGGAAAGTATGAGGTTCGACTGAAAGCCGCAGGTCAAGTTCTGCGCCAGGCGCTGGAAGTAAAGATGGATCCGCGGGTGACGGTGGCCCGGAGCGATTTGCAGAGTTCGCTCGAGTTGCAACTGAAGATTTCTGCGCTGCTAGGAAAGAATTTTGAGGGCTACCAGCAGGCGAAAGGGTTGCGGGCGCGGCTGGCGGAGCTGCAGAAACGGCCGAAGGAAGACCCGATCGCGGTTGGGGCCAGCGCACTGGATGCGAAGGTTGCTGGCATCGCGGGTGAGGCTACGGCGATCTCGGAGACACCCAAGACAGCGAGTTTCAATGCGGTGAATGATACGTTGACGGCGCTGATGGCGCTTTTGGATGGAGCGGACTTCGCGCCTTCGGAAGAATCGTTCGCGGCATACCGACGGATTTGCAAGGGCTCGAACGAAGCGCTAGCAGGCTGGCAGGAACTGAAGAATAAGGATGTGGCGGCGCTAAACACATTGCTTAGCAAGAGCAATCTTGCAGTGCTGCCTGAGTTTCCCGAACTAGTCGCCGAATCAGCTTGCGGAAACTAGAAGGGAATCGCAGCAACACCATCTTGTCTGCCCAAGACGCCGGGGACTTAAGCGCTGCGAGCCACTATTCAGTTAGAATTGACCGCAAAACAAACAAGTGGAAGACTGCGGCGTAGGAAGCGCGAAAGCTTTTGCGCCGAGCGGGCGGAGAAGATGAATTGAAACGCGTTAATGTGAATTGTTTGCTCTGCTGGTCGATGATCCTGGTGACCGGATTGCTGCACGCGCAGTCTTCACAGAGCGGGACACAGGCTTCTCCCGCGCCCGCGGCGACTAAGGGAGCTGCCCCGGTTGACGCGAAGCCGAACGAAACAGCGAAGGCCATCCCAGCAGCGACACCCCTCCAGGCGGCCTCACAACTCTTTCGAAGCGGAAAGCTGGCGGAGGCCGAGGCGGCCTACAAAGAGGTTCTCAAGGGCGAGCCACAATCGCCGGACGCTTACGTGGGATTGGTGCGTGTGAACCTTCGGCAAAAAAGGCTGGCAGACGCGGAGGCAGCGCTTGCCAAGGCAGTTGAGCTGGGGCCGAAGTCGAACGCGGTACGCGTGGCGCAGGGAGAAGTGCTCTTCCGGCAGGGAAAAATCATAGAAGCCCAAGACAATTTCACACCGCTGGTGAAAGCGAATACAGCGGAGGCGCGCGCTTACCTTGGGTTGGGGAGGATTTACTGGGCCGGATCGCTGCGCATGCACGCGAAGCTGATGTATGAACTCGCGCACGACAAGGACCCTGATGATCCTGATATACGGCGAGCCTGGCTGTTCACCTTAAGCCGCAAGGAACGCATTCAAGCTTTGAGGGGCCTGCTGTCAGAGGAAGCAGATGAAGACGAAGATGATCGGGGGCACCTGGAGACGAGCCTGGCAGCAATGGAAGAGGCAGAGATCGAGGGACGGACGGGCTGCCGCCTTGCCAGCAAGGTTGACGAGGCGCACATCCCCATGGAGAGGATGCTGTACGGTGCGTCGCGAGTCAGGGGCTATGGCCTAAAGGTGTTATTGAATGGCGCGAAGTCGACCTTACTAATGGACACAGGTTCAACGGGAATTCTCGTGAGCAAAAGGATCGCGGAGAAGGCCGGAATCACCGCCATCGTGAAAACCGATGTGCACGGGATCGGGGACAAGGGGGCGGCCGGAGGTTTCGTAGGAGTAGCAGACTCGATCAAGATCGGGGACTTAGAGTTTAAGGGATGCCATATAAGCGTAATGGAGCGGAATTCGGTTGCGGAAGAGGACGGGCTGATCGGTGCAGACATCTTTTCACACTACCTAGTGGGAATCGATTTTCCGAATGGGAAGTTGAACTTGGCGCCGTTACCGGCGATGCCCCCGCCGTCGGATACCGAGAAAGCGCTGGTGGCGAAATATCCAAAAATCGCAGGCCTTCGCGATCGATACGTTGCGCCGGAGTTGAAGGAGTACACGCCGGTATTTCGCTTCGGCCATATGTTGCTCATTCAGACGCGGATCAACGAACTTCCGTCGAAACTGTTTTTGATTGATACCGGGGCATTCAGCGACACGATTTCGCCGGCGGCGGCGCGAGAAGTCACGAAAGTGCGCGGGGACTCCAACATTCAAGTGAAAGGTCTGAACGGAGCGGTAAAGAACGTGTTTACAGCCGACAACCTGACACTGACGTTCTCTCACTTTCGGCAACCAGCGCGGGACATGGTGGCTTTTGACACGACGGGCATAAGCAATTCGTCTGGCGTGGAGATATCCGGAATGCTGGGGTTCTCGATGCTCTATCAGATGGAGGTCAAAATCGACTACCGCGATGGCCTGGTCGATTTCGGATACGACCCGAATCGCTTTCATTGAAGCGATTCCCACGCGCCGGAGGTACGAAACACGCGGATTATTTTTTGCTCGCAGACTGTTCAAGTTGCAACAGATCGGCCAGGACTCCGAAGGATTCCCGCTGGTTTGCGCAATCGCGGGCGGTTAAGGTAATGGCCCAAGATCGATACGCTTGCAGAGTTCTCTGGCTGTTGTTATTCCCGGCCGTGTGCATTGGGCCGGGACTGTTTTCATCGAGAGCACAAGAAGTCCCGCAGGCAACTCCAACTGGAACGAGCCCACCCGACAAACCTGTGAAACTGGTCCAACCGCCGCCCGCTCCTCCTATGCCATTGGATATGGCGCGACAACATTATTGGAACGGCGATTACAAACGTGCGGCGGCGGTTTATAGCCAAATCATTGCCGGCGGCAAGGACGTTGCGGGGGCTTATGCCGGGCTTGCGCGAGCCTATCTGAAGTTGCGGAAGGTGGAAGAGGCTTACAAGGCCGCAGCCCAGGCGGTGGAGGTGGAACCCTCGCTGGCGGGGGCTCATGCTGCACTCGGCGAAGTTTATTTTCGTCAAGGAAAACTGAAGGAAGCCGAGCAAGAATTTCTGACCACACTCGGAGCGAACAAAGATGACGCGCGGGCGTATTTCGGACTCGCGCGCATATACCGTGCGAAATTTGATGCCAATCGTGCGAGAACGGCGCTGGACCGGGCGCATGCGCTTGAGCCCAAGGATCCAGAAATCAACGTGGATTGGCTGGAAACGCGGCCTGCGGTGGAGCAGATCCACGCCCTGGAGGCCTTCGTCCTTTCTGGCGGCCACGGCGAACACATTGGCCGGGCGGGTGCTCGCCAACTGCTGGTCATGCTGAAAGATCAGCAGGCGCATCCGGGGCGCACTTGCCAGATGGCGCACAGGGTTCGTCAGGCGAAGATGACCATTGAGCCGATTTATTCGCTTAGTCGCGGCGCATTGGACAAGATGTATCCCGGAGTTGGATTGGACGCGCGGTTGAATGGGCATTCCGCGCGTCTGCTTGTCGAAACGAGCAGCAATCGAATCGTGCTCAATCAGAAGACCGCGCAGGAAGCGGGCGTCCAGCAGATCGTTCGGACGGAGATGGAAGGCGCAGGTGACGAGAACCCCCCGGAGAGCTACACGGGGTTTGTGGAATCTATCCGAATCGGCGAGGTGGAACTCAAGGGCTGCTATGTCACGGTGATCGAAGATGCCTCGCCGGACAATTACCTGGGCGACCGTGAAGGCGCAATCGGTGTGGGGATCTTCGCGAGTTTCCTGGTGGACCTGGACCTACCGCATTCGACGCTGTGGCTCACGGAATTGCCACCGTACCCGGAGGGCAGCGTTGAAAATGCGGAGGTGCGAGGAAACGGGACGGATCGCGCGGAAGTCCACGACCGATATATCGCGGTAGAAATGGCGGACTGGATTACGCTTTATCGTTCGAACCAACTTCTCCTCCTCCCGGTTTATGTCAACGAAGCGAAGGCCAAGTTGTTTGGTATTTCCCTGGGTTCCAGTGTCAGCGTTATTTCCGGGGAAGTAGCGAGCGAAGTTTCCACGGTCAAGTCCGACCCACTCGCCCGCGTGCGCGGGCTGAACGGAGAAGTAAAAAACGGACGAAAAACGGGAGATCTAAAACTGCGGTTTGCCGGATTGGAATTCGAAAAGAGGGTGCTTCCGGTGGTAGACATGTCCCTCTACAGCGAAAATAACTTCGAGGTGGCTGGACTGCTGGGGTTTCCGCTTCTGAGTGATTTCGAGATCCGAATCGATTACCGGGATGGCTTAATTTCTTTCGACAGCCGCTTCAGGCGAAAATGAAAAAGACGTTGTGGCCCGGGAGCAACTATATTCCCGCGGGCGCGGATTGAAGCCGCGACAAATCGGCGAGGACTTCGGCGCTGTGGTTTTCGGCGTTGACGCTGAGATAGGATTTGCGAATGACGCCCGCGGGATCGATGAGAAAGGTGTGGCGGGCCGAGAGTTTGGCGACGCCCAGATTGACGAGCGAATCGTAGGAGGAGGAGACTGCGTACTTCGTGTCGGCAAGCAGCTTGAAGCTGAGGCCTTCCTTGGCGCAAAACTTCTGGTGGGTGGATTCGTCCTGGACGCTGACTCCTAAGATGATAGCGTTTTTCTGTTCGTATTGGTTTAAGTCGCGCTGGAAATTATGCGCTTCCTTGGTGCAGCCGCTGGTGAAATCCTTGGGATAGAAATAGAGGACAACCCATTTGCCGCGGAGATCGCGGAGGGTAAGAGGTTTGCCGTCCTGCGAATTTAAGGTAAAGTCCGGCGCCTGGGTTCCTGAGGAGGGCGCTCTCTCGCCGGTGCGCATGGCGCGGACTACGGCGACTCCGACAAGCAAAACAACTATCGCTAAGAAGATCCAAATCATTTTCATCTCGCACACTCACTTCTGGTCTTGAACGGACTCGATACCAAGCCGGCTATTCTTTTTGGCTGAAGCGGCCGAAGCCAATACGAAACTGAATGGTGTTGATGCCGGGGTTCGGAGTGGCGAGCCCGGCGTTCGAAATGTGCATGTAGCGAACTTCCGCGCTGATGTTGTGCTTGCTGCGCAGGAAGTGCAGGCCAACGGCGCCGCTGGTGGTGAAATTGATGCGCGATGTGCCTTCGGGGACTTTGGTATTGGTAAAGAGAGTGCCGCCGCCGAGTTCGAGATAGGGAACGACGCTGGTGTGGTTGGCTAGCGCCCATTGGAAGGCGAACGGATTGATGCCGGCGCCGTAAGCGGTGTTCGTTTTTTGAACTACGAGGAAGATGGGGACGGCGTCGATTGCATATTCCAAACGGCCGCGAAGGAATCCGGGGCCGTGGGGATCGGTAAGAATCAGGCCATAGCGAAGGCCGACGTTCCAAACACCGTCGCCGGATTGGCTGCCGTTGATTCCGTGGCCGCCGCCGGTCCACACTTGCCATTCGTTGCCGCCCTCGACGGGACCGGCTTGCGCCCGTGCCAGCGGGGCGCGGAGGAATACGAAAAAGACGAGGGCTGTGAAAAATCTTCGCACCGCGATGTCTCCTTGTCGCTCTTCGAAAGCGACGATAGCCGGACTCGGTTCAATGAAGATATAGAAAAATGATTCGAAAGGCGAACTACTTCTATTTTATTTGAGGTAGGTGCGGACGATGTGGATGACATCGTCGGCGGCTTCCTCCGAGGATTTGGAATTGCGAGGCATGTGGTTGCGGATGTGGTCTTCCATGAGTTCGGCCATGAGGCTGTTGATGGCGCCGCGAGCGGCGGAGAGGCGCTGGAGGGCTTCGGCGCAAGGTTCGTGCTCGTTGAGGGCGCGCAAGACGCTTTCGAGCTGGCCGATGACTTTCTTGGTGCGGTTAACGAGGTCGAGTTTTTCGCGGGAAGTGTGCGACATTTTGCTTGCCTACCCTATAGGGGTATGGTATCAAGGTTCCGGTGCCGTTCGTCAAGAGCCTGATGAACATTAGAGCAAAGGGGGTGGGGAGTTCAAGGTGGGGTTTCCCGGCGGCGTTCATCATTCGTTCATCAAACGCGATTTAGCCTGCAACGATTCAGAAGCGGGCGACAAACTCGAGCTTGCGAGATTTCGAATACCAAAGATGCAGCGGGTAACTTTCCAATTTGTCCGGGTGCTAGGCGCGGTGCTTGGTTTGCTTACGATCGCAGGGGCGGGATTGCGCGCGCAGGATTCACCGCAGGTCCAGACACCTCCTGCCGGGGATTCGACAGCGGAGGCCGATCCAGTCCCGACGATGTTCGCGCATCCGGAGTCGGATCGCTGGTGGATCTCGGGGCAGGCCAATTGGATTTCGCAGTGGCATCCGGCGTTCCATTCGCCCTACCAAGGACCGCGGAGCTTGCCACCGCAGGCGCAGGACGCGACGTCGCGGGTCCTCACGTTATTTACCGGTGTTCGCTTGACGGACACGGCGGAATTGCTTTGCGACGTCCAGGAAACCGGGGGGCACGGAATCGGCGAGGCGGTCGGCCTGGGAGGTGTCACAAACCTGGATATCGTACGAAACCCGGACTTGAGCAAAGCGCCTTACATCGCGCGGCTGATGTGGCACCAGATCATCCCGATAGGCCAGCGCAAGATTGGCAACTCGCGTTCGCCATTGTCGCTCTTTCCTTCGCTGCCTGAACGCCGGATCGAGATCCGTTTTGGAAAATTCAGCCTGGCGGACTTTTTCGACAACAATACGTACGGTTCGGACACTGGTTTCCAGTTCATGAACTGGACGGTGGATAACAATGGAGCTTACGACTATGCCGCGGACACGCGCGGGTTCACGTTTGCGGCGATGGCCGAATATCACGACCGGCGGTGGGTGGTGCGATTTGCGGAAGCGTTGATGCCGAAATTGGCAAATGGCATCCACTTGGATGCGGAGATAGGCCGGGCGCGTGCCGAAAATATTGAATTTGAACTGCATGGAACAGTTCTTCGGAAGCAGGAAGGCATTATTCGGTTCCTCACTTTTGTGAATCACGCCAATATGGGGAGCTACCGCGAGGCGGTTGACAATTTTCTTGCAGGTCTGACGCCTGTGCCGGAGATCACCGCTCATCCTTTGGGAACAACGATCAAGTACGGATTTGGCGCGAATTTCGAACAGCCGCTCAATGATTGGGTGGGAGTGTTTGGACGTTGGGGATGGAACGAAGGCCGCCATGAATCGTATGCGTATACAGAGGTGGATGAGACGGTGCAAATCGGCGTTGGGGGCAGCGGCAAACGGTGGCGCAGAAAATTCGACCGTGCGGGCGTGGTTTTTGTTTCGAACGGGATCTCGAGGGACCATCAGGAGTATCTTGCGCTCGGCGGTTCGGGTTTTCTTTTGGGTGACGGGCGCCTGAATTACAGGCGGGAGAACATTTTTGAGAGCTACTACACAATGCATGCGTGGCGCGGGGTCTATCCATCGATCGGCGTGCAACACATCAACAACCCCGGATATAACCGGGACCGCGGGCCAGTCGTTGTGCCGACGCTGCGGCTGCATGTGGAGTTCTAGATGGCGGCGCAGCGAAACTTCTTGGCAGCAAGGCGAAAGTCTGCTAACTAAGTGCTGCTGTTTTCGTCGGAGTAATAAAGGGTGAGTGGTCTCAGTCCCTTCCGTCAGAGGTATTGTCACATAGCGTTGGGTTGGGGGGAGTTCATGAAAGTAGGTTTGCGGCTGGCTCCGGTTAAGGAGTTTTTTAGAGTTGCCCGTTTTTTCATTTCAGTGCTGGTGGCGTTGGCGTTCTTTTCTTCTGCCGCTAACGCACAGACTGTGGATGAAGTCATCGCGAAAAATGTTCAGGCGCATGGCGGAGCGGACAAGCTGAGATCCGTGCGCAGCCTGCGAACGACTGCAAAATTCAGCCAGGGATCCTTCCGCGCCGATTTTCGGCAGGAAAACAAGCGCGCGGACAAGGTTCGAGAAGAATTCATCATCCAGGGGCTGGCGCAGGTGCAGGCCTACGACGGGAAAACGGGATGGCAGATTTCTCCATTTGGCGGGCGCAAAGATCCGGAGCTGCTTTCCCAGGATGATCTGAAGAGCCTGGTGGTGGACGCCGATATCGACGGGCCACTCGTGGATTACAAGGAGAAGGGCCATAAAGCCGACCTGGTGGGGCACGACTCGGTTGAAGGAACGGATTGCTACAAGATCAAACTGAGCATGAAGAACGGGGACGTGCGCTATTACTACCTCGATGCCGACTCGTTCCTGGAGCTCAAGCTGGAAATTCAAACGACGATTCGCGGGGCGCTGCAGGAGAACGAGCTGTATTACGGCGATTACGAACAGGTGAACGGTATTTATTATCCGTTTGCTGTCGAGCAGGCCCAGAAGGGGAGTTCCTCACGCGCGCAGATTACGGTCGAGAAGATCGAACAAAATATACTGCTGGAAGACGCGCACTTCACAATGCCGGTTTCGAAGCCAGAGACGAAGGCGCCGCCGGCTGGGAAGTAAACCTTGAAGAAGGGGACGGGCACGCATGCCGGTCCTGCCGCGAATATCGATGACTCGATTTGGGGCTAAGCGTAGTTGCTACAACTTTATCGCTGAGGAATCCGCCGACATGTGCAAGACAATCCGCTGCTTTGCCGCTGTAATGATGGTGATTCTCGCCACGATGACTTTTGCCGGGCCTGCGCCGGCTCAAAACCCCAAATTCGACTCGGACACCATTTCCGGGCTGGGCGCGCGGAACATCGGATCCGCGGCCATGAGCGGACGCGTGGCGGCGATTGCGGCGGTAAAGGAGGATGGACGGCTTACCGTCTACGTTGGGGCGGCGAGCGGCGGCGTCTGGAAGTCTTCGAATGGCGGTACGACGTTTAAGCCAGTTTTCGACAAGGAATCCGCGCAATCCATTGGCGCGCTTGCGATTGATCCACAGGCACCGAAAACGATTTGGGCTGGGACGGGCGAGTCGTGGACGCGCAACAGCGTGTCGATCGGAAATGGCATCTATAAGTCGACGGACGGCGGAGACAGTTGGACCAATCTGGGCCTGCAAAACTCCGAGCGCATTGCAAAAATCATTATCGATCCGAAGAGCAGCGACACGGTCTACGTTTGCGTCCCGGGAAGACTGTGGAGCGACAGCGAAGACCGCGGCGTTTACAAAACCACGGATGGCGGCAAGAGCTGGACCAAGATTTTGAAGGGGGCAAATCTTTCGACTGGCTGCTCCATGATCACGATGAATCCGCAGGACCCGAAGACCCTTTTCGCGGGGATGTGGGATTTTCGCAGGAAAGGCTGGACGTTCCGCTCGGGCGGGGAGAACGCGACGGTACCCAGTGGCAGCGGATTCTTCCAGACTGCGGATGGCGGAGCAACTTGGAAAGAACTGGATGAAAAGAGCGCCAAGGGACTCCCTGCGAAGCCCTGGGGACGCGTGGCGGTGACGATTGCACCGTCAAAACCAAATGTTGTCTACGCGATGATCGAATCAACGCGCAGCGCGCTTTTTCGCTCCGATGATGGCGGCAAAACCTGGGAAGAGCGGGACCGCAGCAATTGGATGGTGTGGCGGCCGTTTTATTTTGCCAACTTGATTGTCGATCCGAAAAACGAGAATAAAGTTTACAAGCCGGACCTCACTTTGATCATGAGCGAGGACGGGGGGAAGAGCTTCAGCGGAATCGGGAACGGCGCGCACGGGGATTTCCACGACGTGTGGGTGAATCCGGATAATACGGATCACGTCATCGCGACGGATGACGGCGGGGTCTGGTATTCCTACGACGGTGGCAACACCTGGTGGAAGGGCAATAATTTACCGGTTTCGCAGTTCTATCACGTGAGCGCCGACAACGCCGATCCTTATCACGTTTTCGGAGGGTTGCAGGACAACAGCGTGTGGATTGGCGACTCGCAGTATCCGGGCGGAATCACGAATGGGCGATGGGAGAATATTTTCGGGGGGGATGGGTTCTGGGTGTTTCCGGATCCCGCCGACGCGAACTACGTTTACGCTGAATCGCAAGGCGGGTTTATCGGGCGAGTGAATCGGGTCACGCTCGAGGGCCGATTGATCAAGCCGGAACCGAATTACGGAGAAGGGAAGCTGCGCTTCAACTGGAACACCCCGATCCACTTGAGCCCGAATGAGAAGGGGACGATTTACATAGGCGCACAATTCTTGTTTCGCTCGCGCGACCACGGTCAATCGTGGGACCGCATTTCGCCGGATTTGACAACCAATGATCCGGTGAAGCAGAAGCAGGAAGAATCCGGTGGCGTCACCGTCGACAATTCTTATGCGGAGATGCACACGACCATCTACTCAATCAGCGAGTCGCCGCGTGATGGGCAAACCATCTGGGTTGGAACGGACGACGGGAATCTCCAAATTACACGCGATGGCGCGAAGACCTGGACAAATGTTGTCGGAAATGTTCCGAATCTGCCGCAGGCTTCTTGGGTTTCGTGGGTGGAAGCCAGCCTCTATGATGCGGGGACAGCTTATGCGACGTTCGACCGGCACACTTTTGGAGACATGGATCCTCATGTATTTAAGACCACGGACTACGGGAAGACGTGGACGCCGATTGTGACCGCTGAAAGCGGTGTGCGTGGCTACGCACATGTCATCAAAGAAGACACGGTCAGGCACGATCTGCTCTTTCTGGGCACCGAGTCTGGTCTTTGGATTTCACCCGACGGCGGGAAGCAGTGGGCGCGTTACAAAGGCCACGAATTTCCGATGGTGGCGGTGCGAGACATCGTCGTGCATCCGCGCGAATCGGATCTGGTGATCGCCACCCATGGACGGGGCATCTGGATCGTGGACGACATCACGCCTCTGCGCAAGCTGACTCCGGAAGTGATGGCACAAGAAGCGGTTTTCCTGCAGGCCAAGCCTTCGCAGCAGCGGCTGCCGGCGCAGGGCGGCTGGGCGGAAGGCAGCGCGGTGTTCACCGGACCGAATCCGCCGGACGCGGCGCTGATTACTTATTACCAGAGCAAGCGGCATATTTTTGGAAAAATGAAACTGGAGATTTTTGACGCGCAAAACAAACTGGTGGATACCCTTCCTCCAAACAGCCGGCGCGGGATCAGCCGAGTGGAATGGCCGATGCGGTTGAAGGCGCCGCACGTGCCGCCGGCGGCCACCGCCGCGTTTGAAGCCTCGCAGGGCCCCCGCGTTATGCCGGGCACTTACACGGTGAAGATGACGCGGGGCAAAGAGACTTACACAACGCAACTGGTCGTAGAACTCGATCCGCGCGCGAAATTCACGATGGAAGACCGTAAACTGGAATTCGACTCCGCGATGCGTCTCCACCGATTGCTCGGGGAAATGAGCTTTGACGTTGACCGCATCAACGGTGTGCATGCGGCGCTCATGGAACGCGGCGCGAAGCCGAAGGGAGACCCGGCCTTCGGCAAGCGACTGCAGGAACTGGCCGGCAAAGTGGAAGCGATGCGAAAGAAGATTGTAGCCACTACCGAAGGCGGCGCCATAACTGGCGAGGAGCGTATCCGCGAGAAAACGACCGGACTCTACGGTGCCATTTTGAACTATGAAGGCCGGCCAGGCGACTATCAGATTGCGCGCATCGATTCGCTCAAGAAAGAACTCGATGATGTAGCTGCAGAATTCGACGCTTTCGTTTCCAAAGAGCTGCCGGGGGTCAACAAGACGCTTTCGCAGAAGAAATTGGAACCCATCCAGCCCCTCGACCGCAAAGCCTGGGACGCCGCCGAATCCGATTCCGGAGCCGGTTCGCCAGGAGCCGCAAGGCGCTTCGGCGAACGCGACTAGGAGTCTGCATCAGCTGGATTTTCCAAGAAGCTTATGAGCGTATGCCGGCGCCGCGCCCGCATCCTCGTGCTTGAAGTAGGCGTACACGTCGATGCCTTGGGCCAGCCAGTCGTCAAACCGCTTCCTCCAGGCCGCGATTTGCTTTGCAGTGTAATTCTCAAGCCGCAATCTGGCGTAGGTAAAACCGGCCGTTATCACCTCGGGCGGCGTTTGCTTGTCGGTCTCGGACAAGACAAGCGCCGTCTGGTGCTGGCGCAGGATGGCATATGTTTCCTCGGTGTACCACGATGGATGACGCACCTCAAAGGCAAAAAGAAAAGCAGTCGGCCGAAGCGCCAGAAAGTCTTCAAGGAGAGGCCGGTCGAATTTGAAATTGGGAGGCAGTTGCACGAGAATCGGTCCAAGATGGTCGCCCTCGTTTAAGACGCTGGCGACTTCCAGAAAACGCTTTAGAGTTGCTTCGCAGCCGCGCAATCTTTGAATGTGCGTGATTTTCTGGTTGGCCTTTAAGGCCAAGCGGAACCCTTCGGGCACGCTCTTCACCATGTTCAAGAGCGTGTTCTCGGTGGGCATGCGATAGAAAGTGTAGTTGATTTCAACAGTGGAGAACTGCTTCGCGTAGAAGCTGAGCATTTCCCGGTCGGGGAGTTTCTCCGGGTAGAAATTCCCCTTCCACTCTTTGTAAGAGTAGCCAGAAGTCCCAACAAGAAGCCGGCCTTCGCGAGGAATGGGAGCACCTCCGTGCCCTGGCATTTAATCACAGCCGGCGGGCGCGGGAAAAGGCAAGCGCGCACCGGTGTTTGCAACTATGGTCCCTTCTTCGTTCTTGGTGGCACGTGGCTGCTGAGAATTTCGATTGCTTGCTCGAGTCGTTGGCGCTGCTTCCAGAAATCGGCCCAGAGATCGCCTTTTTCTTTGAGCCGGGCAAATATGGTCTTCATGTTCAGAGCCTCGGGCTTCAGGGTTGTCTTTAGCTCGCTGGGCAAAATAGGAGCGGAAACGGGCGCCTTGGGAAAGGCTCGCACCGCATAAGCGGCGGCCAGCGGCCGTCCATGCGCGTTCTGCTGGACGTCGATTAGCACGCGGCCCACCGGGCGGCGCGCGACGGAGCGTTCGTTGGTCACCAGATTCGGGTTCTCGGCGGTCACCGTTCGCGCGATGATTTCGCCGAAAGTCCGCAATTGCTCGTAGGTATAGACGGGCTCCACGGGAATGAAGATGTGGATTCCTGTTGCGCCTGACGTTTTTACAAAGTGGGCCATGCGCAATTCTTCCAACTTCTCGTGCAGGGCTCGAGCGATGGTGACGACCACGGAAAACTCCGTTCCGTCGGAAGGATCGAGATCAAAGAAGAAGTAATCGGGATGCTCGAAATCGTCAATGCGATTGGACCATGGGTTGTGGTCGATGCAGCCAAGGCCGGTCAAAAACAGAAGGGAAGCGCGGTCATTGGCGGTCGCGTAGTGGATGGCTTCTCCTTTTTTTTCCGAATCAATCGGCACGGTCTTGAACCAGTCCGGCACGCCTTCCCGCAGGTCTTTTTGAAAGAAAGCCTGGCCCTTGATTCCGTCTGGATATCGCCGCAGCACCAAGGCGCGTTCACGGAGGAATGGCAGGATGAAATCCGACACACGGTAGTAGTAAGCGAGCAGATCCCGCTTGGTATAACCGGACTCCGGAAAATAAACTTTGTTCAAGTTGCTGAACCGGAGCCGTTTTCCGTCCAGCTCGATGGTGACGGTTTCCGCCCGCCCCTTGAACAATTCTGCTTCGATCTGTGCGGTGGCGTTCAGCACACGCCCGACGACTTCGGGAGCGCGCACTACTGCCGGAGCTGCAGTTGGTGTCCCGGCCTGCGCATCCTCGCTTTCCCACTGGCAATCCGCGGGCCGCACGTCTTCTCTCAGCCCGATGAAAACCGGATGTCGCAGCGAGCGCTCCTGCGTCCATCCGCTAAACTTGACCCGCGCAATCAGTTCCGGAGAAACCCACGACGGCTTCTCGTTGGCTTCGGGCACCAAGCCAAACGGGCAAGCGTCAACGGCGAGCTCTTTCAGTTTGCCGCTTAGGTCTTCATGCTTCTTCGCATCAAAACCGCTGCCGACGTGACCGATGAAGCGAAGCTTTTTGCCCTGGTACAAACCCAGCAGCAGGGAGCCAAGAGGAATAGCTGGGGTGCGGGCCGCAGTCCAGCCGCCGATGACGGCATCGAGCGTTTGCGTCACCTTAAGCTTCAGCCAATTTATGCTGCGTTCGGAAACATACCGGCTGTCGGCTCGCTTTGCCACGATGCCTTCCAGGCCGCTTTCCTTCGCCAGCGCGAAGAGTTCCTTTCCCTGCTCCGGCTGATGATCGGCATAGCGTATGCGCCCGGACCCATGCAGCAGCCGCTGCAGGAGCTGCTTCCGGTGGAGAAGAGGCGCCTCACGAAGGTCGTATCCATCGCAATAAAGAAGATCGAACGCATAAAAGACAACCGGAGTCTTTGATATAAGGGTTTCGCCCGGAGCGCGCACGTGCATGCGCTCCTGCAAGCGCCCGAAATCGCTGTGCCCGCGTTCATCCAATGCCACGATTTCTCCATCCAGGATTGCTTGTTGCGCCGCCAGTGTTTCGGGGAGCGAAGCCAGTTCGGGGTAACGCTTGGTGATATCCACGCTGTTGCGGGAACGCAGTGTCAAAGCGCCGTCGTCCATCCACGCCAGCGCGCGCACTCCGTCCCACTTGATCTCAAAGAGCCAGTTGGGATCGGAGAATGGACGATCGGTGAGCGTGGCGAGCATGGGTTCGAGGCGGGACGGCACCGCACTTTTGCGTGCCCCCTCGACTTCACTCGCTTGAATCGGAACGCGGCTGCGTTTGGGCGGAAGCTCTTCTTTGATTTCTTCGATGGTCCGGCCGGTCAGTGCGGATCCGTCGTGCTCGTCGATGTTCCATTTGGAATCTTCGGCGGCATCCTTGTGCTTGATCATCAGCCATTCGTTACCTTTTTCGCTTTGTTTCAGTTTTACCAAAACGAAGCTGCCCCGCAGTTTTTCCCCATTCAAGC
>Ga0210402_10003350_pt1 | contig 15083 bp, 21 predicted proteins | sample IncBWC7MmetaG_FD_161055 | JGI IMG/M metagenome (GOLD analysis project Ga0210402, IMG submission 161055) | Forest soil microbial communities from Barre Woods Harvard Forest LTER site, Petersham, Massachusetts, United States - Inc-BW-C-7-M | ecosystem: Environmental > Terrestrial > Soil >...
TCTTAATATTTCTGGCACAAATATGTTTATATAATTAAGCATGTTTTTCATGTATCTTTACAATATTTCCAATGGAAATATTGGTTCCCACACCCTGTGCTTGTCTCTTGAGAGAAATAGTAATGCGTTTTAACGGGTGGTCCAGTCTATTCAATCTAGTCTTTGGCGAGCACACGACCACGCTGGTCGAGACCGAAGAGGTTCGCGAGCTCTCTAACGCTCAGCCCTGGAAAAAACGTTAGAATCAAGGAGAAACCCGCAAATAAAACAATGGGCTCACGTCCGATTTTCTTTCCAGTTCCTTCTCCCAAACTCCCATCTGCCAGGTTTTGCTAAAGTTAGATACATCAGGAAGGGTCAAATTTGTAGAAGTTACAGTTAAGAACCTTGCGCTCCTGCATCCCTAATACACGGTCCTCGACGGTGTCGGCAATGACAAGGCGTTGGACGACAACAGGCCTCGTCTGTCCTAACCTGTGAACCCTACATGAGGCGTAACGAGTTAAGAAGACCTCCGACCTAATTACACAACCACAAACCTATCGAACGCCTGGGCCTCAATCGCTTGAGACCAGCCAAGATCAAGAGAGATGACATTGTTTCCGCGAGTAAGGTTCAAGCCAACACCTATCAAGACAAATCAGCCTCATCCAATAAAGACAAGGTGACGAATGGACAGGCTCGTAACTCACCACCACATTTCAAAGACATGAGCATAACGCGAGCTTTGTCTTTGGACATGAAGACACGAACCGCCTGGTCACGCTTTACGCGGTTCATATCACCCTGATACCTATATTTAAACACATTGCGTTAAGGGCACTGTGTCAAAAGATAACGAGAAGATACTGACTTGACGTGGAGTACACCGGCCTCACTGAGGTAGTCAGATACAAGCGCAAGACATCCAGTCCATTGTGAAACGATCAAGGTCTACAGAATTCTTAGTGAGAATAATGAATCAAGAGAATAGGGAATCAGAAAGAACCTTCTCATCAGGGCGCTCCGTCGCCAGCTTGCGGAGGGACTCCATCATATACTGGATATCTGTCAATCATCATGACCTACAGCAGTATAACCATGGTCACATACTTTCATCTTTGTCGACGGTAAGAATCGAGGCATTAGCTTGATAGCCTCCTTCGAGACAGCAATCTTTTTTCCAAAGATAATCTCCCTTTCTTCCGGAGAGTCCTCTTCGATGTCATCATCAGAGTCGACGATGATCGCCTTTCTCTTCCCGAGCTGCTTCTTAAGTTTACGACGAGCATCTTTCTCTTCCTCATCCTCGTCGCTTTGTACGATGAAGTCGCTCATTTCGTCGTCGTCGTCGTCATCATCCTCAGTTTCAGAATCGGCGTCCGAGTCAGGCTGAATATCGTCTGAATCGAGGACGCGGAAGCGACCAGCTGTGCGCTTCGGCTTCTTCGCCTTCGCTTTTGCCTTGTCTGTGATTTTGCGGATCTTGGTGAAGATATTTCTAGTGTCTGGCATTTCTTCGTCAGAATCATCTACTTTTATAACATTGTGTTTTTCGTGATCGGGCAGAAGGTCGGCGTCAGAAGGTTCGAAAGCAGATCGAATGAAAACCTTGTCTGCGCAAACGGCGGAACGACAAGAAGGGCCTACGGGGCAGTCAGTACGACTGTAAAGAAAATCCCCAATTTTCTAGCTCACAAGGACGTTCATCAACTTTATACTTGGCCCCTTCATTGAGATCTTCGGCCAGAGGAGTGTTCAGGACGTTGACTATTCATCGGTGATCAACAACAGTGCTCGTGGGTGAATGGATGAACTTACCGAGACACTCGCGACAGAACATATGCGTGCAAGGGGTAACAACAGCATCAGTGAAGGCATCAAAGCAAATTGGACACTCCTCATCATCAACAGCGGCGTCGGCAGACTGAAACAGAATCATGAGTATATCAGACCACCCACAGCAGTAGAGAACTCGAACCTCTTTCTCAGCCTCGATACGCTTTAACGCAGACTCCTTGAACTTCGCCTTCATCTTCACAACAAACTCAGGCGAGACAAGTCGCCTTGCGCGGGATAACTCATCACGGACTTCCGGCTTCACATGTTCGTCTACCTCATCAGGAGCGATGAAGGCGACACCGTCTTCTTGGATGAGAGACGGATGGGAACAAATTTGACGCAGACGGAGCAGCAGGACGAGAACTTGAGAGTAGTTTCTAGCAAAGGAGACATGTCAATATTTGCATTGGATGATATTCGGAAGAACTTACTTCAAAACCGTGCCTGCTCTCAAGTATCGATTAAAATTAGCCTGAGTTCTGGCTTCCACCTGCAAAAACTATGTGAGCGCGATGGAGAAGGAAATTAGGAGGCAAGCACACCATCTTGTAAATATCCCTCTCCTCTTGCGAGAACTCCAGTTTCACAAGCGAAACCTCTTTGTCAGGCAATTCTATCAAGCGTTTGCCGTCCAGCATTGAGTTCTTCATCCGGCGTAAGAGGAATGTAGTGATGATAGCTTGAAGCCTTGTAACGGCAAGTTGAGCTGATACAAGACTGTATCAGCTAGTTCCCGAGATAGATCCAAGGTGGAGACTCACGATTCCTCTTTTCTAATCTCCCGATGTGGCTTTGGAATTCAGTGAAATCATACCAGGGCCTAATCTTAAGGAAGCGCAGGTATCCATAGACATCGACGAGTCCATTGATAATGGGTGTGCTGTGGATACTTTTCAATTAGAGTTGAAGGATAAGCATATAGTTCATCAGACAAACCCGGTGAGACACCATCGGAACATCGCACGAAGGTCAGTCACAGAGCGGGAAGTCCCTGGAAAGATTCACGTCAAGGCAATACAAGGGAACCGTCAAATCAAACTCACTGGTCCTTCTGTTTCGAATCGCCTGCGCCTCGTCAAGAATGACTCGGTACCACTGCCAGTGAAGTGAATGTTAGCCGATCTAATCCCTTTCAATGGGCTGAAACGACGCACGTCGACTTGGAAAAGTAATCCGGCTAAGGCACGGGGGCATCAATAAACCACAGCAATGCAAACAACTTAAATAGCACTCACACTCCTTCCTCCTCTTCCTCTTGGACCCCGGACCACCATCAGAGTCCGAATCAGAGTCCGAAACAATGAAATTATCAACAGGTTTCTTCTTGCGCTTCGCCTTTTCCTTCTTCTTTTGTTCTGCTTCGAAATCTGGCCACTCAAGAGACATGGTCTAAAAGATAACGTGATCAGTTGTCTGTTGGAACAACATACAGAGAGGAGACAAACAGAGTATGTCGTAAGTACCACATCGTACTTTAGCAGCTCCTGCTTCTTCTTGGGTTTTGAGGAACCTAAAGACGGCGAAGAAATTCATATGCGTACCACAACGGCGGAGAGGTTGCGACAGGAAGCATACCATGATAGATGAGGCACTTGAACCCATTGTTTGTCTTCATCTCAATCTCTAGTTTCCACTGATCAAGTAGAGCCGTAGGCGCGACGATCAAGTTCGTTTTGCACATAGGGTCCGCCGACTGATTCTTCACAAGCACTGCAATCCTATCCACAACCCGTCAGAAAAGGAAGCAAGGGTGTCCGCTCCTTCAGAAATACTCACATCTGCACGGTCTGCATCAACGAACAACCAAAATCAGCAATGCCACTGAATGAGCAGCTAGAGTATCACTCACTTTGCCCAGCCCCATATCATCCCCCAAACACCCTCCCTTCAAAGAAGATGCCTCCTTCTCAATCATCCACGCGACTCCAATAGTCTGATGAGGCATCAACGCAACCTCCATACCTAGCAAAAGTTGATACTGCGCCGCCAGCCCCAACTTCTCTAATGCCTTGTCCACACTCTCGTTCCCGTCGAATTGTTCGGCATTACCTGCTTCTATCAGGAACTTGTCAATACTAACCAAAAAAAGCATCTGTAAGCGAAACAAAATATGAGATACAGATAAAGCCTTACTCATCAGCCTTGGCCTGCGGTCCCACGAAAAGATCCTTTCCCCTCCCATGGAAGTCACCATTCTCATCATGATGTCCGGCTCCCATCAACGGCGCAATCGCAGGAATAGCATTAGCGGCAATGACACGCTGCAAAACTGGCGCCGCACGAGCTTCTTCGCTCATGTTCTCGTCCACATCCATCTCGTCATCTGTATTGTTAGGAATCCCTTCCCGCCAGCTAGCAGAGGCCAGATGAGGAAGGCGGACATTGGATCCAGTCGCAATCGCCTGTGCATGCGGCACGACAGGTTTACGATCCAAAGCAAAAGGACTCAGCGAAGGCGACAGCTTAACACTCTCTGACGTCTCCGCCTTGACGGGGATGGGAATAAGGGGTTTGGACAACGTCCTCTTTACCGGGCTCATATTCGGAATCTGGGCATTATACCGGTTCTTAAGCATCCGATAATGATCCAATAGACGGGTGCAGGATGCGATCATCCTCAAGTCTGCCTTGGTCTTCTTAGATTTCCTCGTCACGCGATCGAGTGTATTCTGTTCCCGGGAGATCTGCAACTGCACGCTTTGCAATTTCGCACGTGCATCTTCAACAGACTGTATGGATGGGCGGGCAACGATCGTCTCCGAAGGGTCGGTGTTGCGATCGACCTGCGCAAGAGGCATCTTGGGAATTAACTCCGTCTTCAGTTTTTTAGAGGACGAAGCTCCCAAGCCAGCACCTCTGCTATCGAATGGTCGAAAAACGTCATCATCCTCAACTTTAAGACCAAAGGCAGCATCAGGGAGGCGTTTTTGGGGAACGGTGGATTCGATGGGTTCCGGTTTGACCAGCAGGGCCGTCGGTACGCGGGTGAGGCTGGACGTGCGTCTGGGGACTGATGCTAGCTGTGTCGGCATGGGCTTTGTGGGACGACCGTCGGGACCAGAATCGAAGGGGCTGGATGGGTTAGGAGCAGCGGATCGGGACGAGCCGAAGGGAGAACTGGAGTCGAGGAGGTTAATGAGGTTGGAGGGCTTTTTCGTAGTGGAGGCATTCGCGGACGAGGAGGCCTATGGAAAAATATAAGGTGAGGAACGAGAGGCACGAGGCGGAGACGAGATGCCACATACAATGTTGGTGACTCCATTATTCTTGGTAGCTGCTTCGGCTTTGATGCGCGCATGTCGGTTCTTCATATGGGTAGGGTGATTCTCGACATGATGCTAAACATGCCACATCAATTAAACAACGATTTAACAATCGCGTGGAAGGAAACGGACCCTATAGGTGGACAAAGACCCCAGACCATCCTTCTTGCCGCCATCGGCAACCTTGACGCGTTGAACGAGCGGAATTGTCATCGCGTTACAGCCTTGTTCTAGACATGTCACGTTGCCGACTTGACAGACAAGGTGAAATCAAGAGAAAAAGTAAGCAAAACGTAGTGAGGGCAAGATCCAAACATACATCCTCGACCAGGCTCTAATGTGATACGAAACTATAGGGGCTAGAATTAGGGCCAGCCATTGTCGGGCGTGGCCGGGTCACTCACATTCGTATCATGGGGGTATAGCATAACATGTGTCTTGAGCTCGTCGAGGTAGACTCTGGGGACCACAGTGCCCTGTGGATCGATGACAATCAGGATTGTGGCCCACGACGCATAAATCAGGTACTTACTGAGACGATCTGGGAAAAGCCCAAGTGTTGCTTAGCCAGCGCCAGCAAAGCTTCCGGAGAGGGGATGGCGTCCATGGTTGAGCTGGCGTTGTTGCGATGTGGTCAAGATGAAGACAGTTAATTAGCGACGCGCTTTTTAACGCGCCTAAACGTTCCCACGGTCCACAGCAGCACAACGTTTAGCCGTCGCACGTGATACGATTTTTTTACCAAATCACGTGTTGCCTTGACATGCAATGTGGGATAATTCTATTCAGAAACCCGGTTTCCGCGAGAAACCCTCCCAAAAAAGGAAATACCTTTGTGGAAAACGTGTCTGCGGGATTGGAGAGACTACATATATAAAATCACCAGAAAATTAAGCAAAGCAGTTTATGCGTTGTACAACTATATTTCTAATTTTTCATGCTACATGGTATCGCCTGTGATATGCTGCTGCTACACTTCTTCCGACTTCTCTATAATTCTTCCGTTTACACCGGAGAAAGTAGTTTTCAGTCCATATAGAATTTTTTACAGGATTTGTCGTTGTCATTCTGAGGTTGATTTCCAGAAGGTGGACTTGGGGTCTTTCTTTTTTGGGAGGGTTTCTGAATAGAATTATCCATGACATTGTACCATATTCCGGTTTTTTTGGAACATCCCACACATATGCATATTGCAACTGTACTTGCGTTCATTTTGTTATCAAGAGCACTAGCCAGGAGGGATTTTGTCCATGAGTCCCAGGAAGATATTATTGTGGGAGAAGACAATGATGTAAATGACGAAGTCGGTCGGCGTGGTACTTCAAGTTCCAAAAGGGTTAAGATACATGATCGGCTACATCAGTGCTCGCTCCTTTAGCTTCTTCATTACACCATGGGAGGTTATTTCTCTCGCAAATTTGACCCCTCGACGGATCTGCTTGATCTTAATGGCAAGGTTATCGTAGTGACAGGTGGAAAGTCAGTCGTTATATATCTTCTCGTGACAAGAAACAACCCTTATGCGTCGGTCAAAGCAAAGGCATCGGATACCATACCGTACAACATCTAGCACGCCGCGGGGCAAGGGTCTACCTCGCAGCGCGAGATGAGTCTAGGGCGACAGGAGCAATTGCTCAATTAGAATCAGAAGGGCTGGGTCCTGGGCACGGGGATGTTGTGTGGTTAAAGCTAGATTTGACCAATCCTAGGGATGCAAAGAAGGCTGCCGAGGATTTCTTGACCAGGGAGAGGAGGCTAGACGTCCTGGGTACGTCCTATTTTCTGCATTTTTTCTGGGAAGTAACGTGCCCTTTCCCTTGATAGTGAATAACGCTGCATTGTGAGTATTGAGACAATTCCAAGTTTGCGTCAACTAAAAAACTTATGACAGGCTCACACATGTTTATGATAAAAGCCAAGATGGTATACTTTTAACGATAATTCCACCTTTTATTAAATTTTTACACTGATGCCAGGCATATCAAGCATCATGATGGTCAAGCAAGTTGGTACTAGATCCTTATACCTGCAGGTGGCTGATTCCTCTAAATCCAACAGCCACATATCGCCACACATATTCACCCAAACCCTCCTGCCGCTCCTCACACAAACATCAAAAGAACCCGATTCAGATGTCCGCATCGTCACCGTAGGTGCATAGTGCATAGACGCACATCCGCGTGACGCATTCTCTGCCACTTTCATAGGTTTCATCCGCTGCCCACCATAGAGCTCGCGCAGCGGTCCCTGGCATCCACTTCCGAAGCACCGACGACTTGAACGGTGAATTCCCAAACGACACCTGGCCCGTATGGTCTCGATACTGTAAGTCCATCTTTCTTGCAGTCCCCCTTCTCTCTTTCCCCGCTCAACATCTCATCCCTCAACCCCAGGTGTCTCCAAGCTCGCTAATGTCCTCTGGACCAACACCCTCCAAAAACAACTCATCACCTCCGACACCGCAATAACCTGCATATCCCTCCATCCAGGGAAAGTTAACACCTTTGCTGACCGACTTCCCTTTCCCTTCCTATTCGGCATCATCATGGGACTGTTTTTCAAAGCACCTGAAGAGGGCGCATACAACTCATGCTTCGCAGCCGCTTCCCCTCTCGTCCGTGCGGATCCGGCGAAATATAAAGGTGTGTATTTGGTGCCGGTGGGGAAGATCGCCGAGGCGAGCGAGAACGCGAGAAATGAGGACTTGGGGAATGAATTGTGGGCTACTACAGAGAAGATTTTGAAGGAGTTGGGTCTTTGAGTTGGTCTTTTAGAAAACCTTTGGATTCGAACTAGCTATACTCTTCAATTACTGGTACTTGTTTACATAGACGACCCTCTAGATTGTGGGGGACATCAAATCCGCAAACTTCCAACATAGTATCGTCGCTTCCAAAATGATTACTTCATCACCGTTGACACGTTGCTTTTACTTTCCACACCAATGATGTCCCCAGCTCCTGCTCAATATTAACCGCTGTGAGGTGTAGGTATGGATCTTCTTTGTGCGGCTTCTCACTGGCACTTGCCTTACGTCTGGCAAGCACCCGAGTACCTTCCGGGGTTTTCTTTCGGCAGTCGATTTATTGCTATAATTGGGTAAATAACGATTGCGCAGCGCTTGGAAACCCTGACCTCGCCGACAACGGACCGGGGCAGCAGCACTGTAGCAGGTCCTCGATATTGGATGGCGGTGGCATTGAGGTCGTTGAAGAAGCGCCCGAGTGGTGTGTGTTGAGTTGCAGCCACTTCCTCGGGTTCCCACAATTCACCAACATAGGGATTAGGATGCAATTGGGATGCACCGCGAATGTCAGGCGAGGACCCCTACAATGCATTTTTTCCACGCATCGAAAGCCTCCGGGGACCATCTCCACAACTTCACTCCAAATTCCAAGATTTTCCCCGTGGTTTTCCATGGCTCGTCGGCCGGCTCTAAGTCACTGACCTTGTCACTCACCTCCACTTTTCCAGCAGGCTCCAAATAAGCTTCTTTAAATTTCTGCAGATTTAACATCACATCGGGAGATACGGCAGCAGAAAACAGACAAACGAATCTCCCTACAAAGGCCCAACCATCCAACCCACGCGCAAAACATTATGAAATGGCATGGTGTCAGAATACACATCGGCGTTCCCGGGATGAAGAGTGACAACCATGATGTGGACGTTATTTACATTGAAGCGCCTCAGGAGATCTTTACTCCACAAGACGTTTGCACACGCCCATAATTGTGTGTGCTAGTTAGCAATGAGACGTGTAGACCAAATAAAGAAGAGGGAACGTTTACCATGTCGCACCAAAGCGAACCGGGTCAACCGTGATCGGGGGGGCATTTGCATATTCCTAATTGAAATTATCTAAAACCCCGGAAGGGAAGTCCATCCGGTCAAATGGAGGCTAGTCAGCGGATACAATACTTATGAAAAATTCAAGGGTCACATGGAGAATGCAGACATCAGCACCAGGATCTTCGGTGGTCCGCGTCAGAGGGAAGTAGGGTCTGGGTGGATAACTTGAAAAGGTGGAGATAGCTACCGAGAAATGAGACGGCTTTTTCAGCCAGAACTACCAGTTCAGTTGAGAAAAAAAATTACATACTTGGCAGCGCTCACAGTGCATTACTATTCGGAAATAGTCAACCTCGTTGGATATAAATTTAACCAACACCTAGAACGTGTAACATTGTTCAAAACGCCTTTGCAGCCCTTTTCGCCGAAGTTTCGCGCAATTAGAACAGCTAATTGCTTCAGTTGGCTTCATCTAATTCCGCGCAGCAAGGTACACCTTTGTTCCACAATGTTCCGGATACTTCATAGATGCGTAGCCGATTCCCGTATGTACTTCGTTACAGAATGGTGATCCTTTGAACCGCCTATCGGTAAGATATGGACTTGTAGGGTCAACTCTCGTAACCAGGGTGATCTTACCCGTCGGATCCACCATATCTACCAAGTATGTCACAATTGTCCAGCAGCAAATATCGGGGGACGAAGGACATTCGAGCTTTCATACTAGTATAGTATAGCTCATCCAGATGGCGAAATGTTTTATCACATTGAAAGACGGGGCTCGGAGGTGGCCTCTACGGACTAACCAGGCACGCCAGAGGGAGGACGCGTGCGTACGTCGAACAGTGGAGTCTCATATACCGTATACGCCATAAGAGCACAAGCATTTGAACGCAACCAAGAAACAACTTCAAGTTGAAGGCCTTCGATCGAGCTTACGTATTCAAATATTCACTGATAACTATGTTCGCCTCGGTTTGGAATCCATCCGAATTTACATTTTGTGACCAAAAGAGAAATGTGGGCCCAGGCAGCCTTGTCTTCTTTTTTTTTTGCCTGGCATTGCAAGAGAAGAAACCTAGAGCAGGGAGCAAATTACTACGACTCATAATTTTGGCTCCAGTGTCTGAAGACACTGACCAAACACTAACAGCCTCGTTTTGGGACATTATGGCAGCTCGCGAAGATCACGGAAGATGAGTGGTATCAAATTAATTTAACCTGGTATAAAGGCGCTTAAGTGATGCAGGAAATGGCATGCCAGCCGCGACTCGAAATGGATTTAATTCCGGCTACTTGACAACGGGCGGTGCGGAGCCGGCAGCCGTGTTCGGAGTCGCGGGAAACTTAGCAGCTCATAGAAATTACTGGCTATCCCCACAAATTTATTTTCGAGGTCTCAACTTGTTCTACAAGGTATGGAATCCCGTTATGTAGAAGTCTGGGTCGGGATCTTTGCGTTATCCTCAGGTAGCCTCGAGCGATATACAGCAATGCCAAGTATTAATCGCAGTAGCCTGAGGGAACACCAACATTAATGACTCGCTAACCTGCAGCTGTCCGTTAATATCGCAAAAAGTACCTCTGTTTACTTGTGTTCCTCCTGAAACCTTTCGAAAGCGGAGATCCAAGTGCTGAGGATAGATGTTTTCTGAGCATTGACGAGATGGTGGGAGGGGGAGGGGGGTTGGCGGACTCACTGTAGACTATCTCAAGCTAAAGTATTCGAAGAGGGAAGTCTACTAGGTCCTTGAAATTGATAGCTGACCGGGGCCGCAAGGCCGTGCACCAGAGGGCATCTGAACACGATCAATGGAAGACGATATCTCAGCGAGGTTTACTGCAGCTCAAGCATTATATGGCCTTGGTAATCTCTATTACAATAGTCTGACGTACTTTCTGTTTACCGCTCATCCGATTTTGCAGGTGTAGCTGAAGGAGATTGCCCACCTTGGTTGAAGAATCAGATTTCTTGCTTGGTGCCCGACTGGATGTTGGACCTTTTTGCACGCAGCAAGTGGCTTGAAGAGGAGTAACAGCGGGAGTAACCAAGTAACAGAAAAGGTAGGATCTCGGTTAAAATAAGGGCCCAGGACCGGTTATTTAAGATTTTAGGTTTTGTCACATTGATCGAGATATGATCATACAACATTCATGCCTTGAAAACATGATATGTATATGCATATGGATTTCTACACAACGGCATTGGCTTCTTCGAGGTGGAAGTAGTGGTCTCATTTCTCCCAAAATTCTTCACACTATCCGTCCACTGCACATCAACCCTACCATGCAACAAACATCAGGCTAGGGTTTAAACCCTGTCCGGAGCTCCAACTTGACTCTTGAGCAGCTCGTGGTATGGGGCTTTGCTGATTCCTGAATTAGGTCCTTCCGAATTCTCTGTTCATAATAATATGGAGATGGCGTCAACTTAAATGTCTCACGCACACGTGCTAGTGCCTTGGTGATCGAGAATCGGAAATTAAGGATTGGGCATTCCCTCCAGCTCCCCCTACAGGCATAAAATATGGCTACCCTCCACACATTCGCCCAACTTTCCTTGGGAATTTTTTTTCAGGTTCAACACCCCCCACCTCAGTCACGAAAAATAATCCCAGCCTCATTCTACGCCACTACATCTATTTCATGACGGAACCAGTGCGTTAATCCTCACTATCGTCTCATCTGGCCATAACTCATGGATATTATTTTACTACCTCTTGTTTCGTAGATCCCAAAAACTTTGAGCATTAGTGACTTCTCTGTTGCACGAACAGGGCAATTCACCGATATCTATCATATTTCGGGAAATATTAGCTTTGAGGGTTCGCCCTCGTTCCACATCTCAGAGGGCGTAAGTCAGCTTATCAATTGAAATGCATTATTGTTATGCTGATGTTATTGTCTATTCAGTCTGCCGTGAAGCTTTTCTGGGTTAACATCACAGGCCATAATCAAATGTCACTTGAGGTGGTGGACAATGTCTGTTTCACGTTTCCGTAGATCATATCCCCCAATTAATGCCCCTCTTTATTCACAGGTGCTTACAGATCTTTCAGAGCGCCTGTCTGTAAACACAGCATACACTCACGCGAATATTGCACCCTCCGCCATTGTAAATGTCATGATCACAACCGACAACGGACCCACCACCATCAAGGCTCTCGCAACTCCGTGGTATTCAGCAGGAGATATCCTTGAGCACGTCGAGACTTGTCCCACTGCAAACAAACTGATTTTGGTACATTGTATTATTGTTGTATCCAAATTTCAAAGCTGACCAGGTCGAGTAGCTGATTGAAATCGCCAAGGCTCTCGAACATCTTCACGCTCACGGCGTGGTGCACGGCGCCGTCCATCCAGTATGATCCACTACGACACTTAATTCGAATGCGGTTTGCTCACATTATCTTTCTGCTTTCACTCAGTCCAATGTCCTTCTAAACAACGATGGCCATGTGGTCATAGTTGATGCCAGCGTCCACGCCCTTTTGTCTCAATTTATTTTCCTGCCGTCTGGTCATTTCCCCATTCCTCTGTCTGCCATCTACCAATCCTCTGAGCAACTTTGCCCAGCAACAAATGCCTTAGTTCAACCCACAACATCTATGGATGTTTACTCTTTCGCCACGATGGCGTGGGCGGTCAGTTTTCTTTTTCCTCTTCTTTTTATTCAAGGTCAATTCCTCATTCGCGACAAATTTTTCCAGATATTCGCAGGAAAAGAGCCATTCTCTGACCTCTCGAGGTTCCGCACGACACAAACCATCGTGGAGATTCTCCATCATGGTCACAGGAGCCTTGTCAAGCCTAGTAACATGAGTACTGAGCTGTGGGCGACTTTACAGAGGTGCTTGGCCGCCGATCCCGTTTTGCGCCCAACGATGAGTGAAGTTGTGGCTGAGCTCGTGAGTTTGTCATGGTAGTGTCCCGTAACGACAATTCACAAGTATATAATGTTCTGATACGTAACTTACCTAAATGCAAGTGGTCCCGAATGGTCTGTGAAGATCAAGATTTGGCGCACATTAAACAGCCGGCAACCTTATTTCTTGAATCGATCAGATGACCGAAGCTGGCCAACAAATCTCGGGGTTCATCAACAAGATTATTGTTGCACAGCGGAGATTATCGGGGGTTTCTGGCCAATATAATCTGTGGCTCCGAAAAAAAATAAGCTCCAATTCCCCAAAATTAACATGATGTGGGCGAAAATTTGTGTCAGCTCTTTGTTCTGTTCTTCTGTTGTAAATAAAAGGTCCGGACGTGACGAGGAGAACCCAGTCACGACAAACTTGGGCTACAGCAGCTTCAACGTACATGTCGGATTTTGTCGTCGACGTAAGATTTGACATGGGATTTAATATAGAAAGGAGCCAATACTCATTTCATTTTTGCGGCTGAATCCAACGATCTCTGCTCCCTGGTCTCCAAACAGGCTCCAACTCATCCTCTCCGCTTCCCCTCACAACCTCTTGCTTCAATTTAAATATTACCTGTCCACAGACATACTTGATGAAAGCTTGTGCCCAGAAGAAGAGTGGTGACAATCGAAGAACCACCCATTCTGAGATCAAAAGGGTGTGTTTCCCATGCGATGCGTACCAGTCTCAGTTTATTTACTTTCGTGGACTTTCGCAGCAGGAGGGAATTTTTGGCTCTCGACTGCAGAATAACGTGACAGCCGGGATTCGCAGATTCAACTCCTGGATGTGCGGAGAAGCCTCCATAAATCGATACCATTTTTAGTACCATTTGGCGATGGTGCCGTCGTTCCGTGGGTCCTCCAAATCCGATATCGAAAGAAACGCGATGCTGTAAAAATTATGAAAGAGGTGAGATCCACAAGCGGCAGACAAGGGAGCAATTTTGGGGGGTACCGGTATCCCCGTCGTCATGGAGATGGTCAATGATGTAGTCGAAGAGTCCTTGGGGAAACATACCGGTTCCTTGCAGAGCCCGGGATGTATTTGAATATAGCTTGGACTTGCGACCTTCTCTACGATCGCGGTGATCACTGATAATGGTGGATCCTAAGTCTGAGACCCAGATAATGCCACTACGGGTGAGGTCACTGCTAGTACTGAGGTGTATGTAAGAATAGGGCGACTCGATTGCTCGTTCATCGTTCGTCGTTCGTCAATTGGTGCAGCGTGTGTGTGAGAGCCAGGCACGGCGTTCGAACATGGTGTCGGAAAATGGAAAATTGACCATTTATGGAAGACTGCGGACTTGGTCCACACGCTGTGCCCAATTGACAAATGACACACGACAAACGAGCAATTGAGTCGCCCTAATGAATCAGCGAAATAACTCGGCGTGATTTGGGCGTGATGCAAAGGAATCCGAACCTATTAACAGACTTAGTCTTACTCGGCCAACTATGGTGAGGTGTAAGCACAAATTTGGGTGTTGCAGCAGTTTTCGGTCGGAGCTTGAAATATTCAAGAACTTCAAAATCGATCCCAAGTCAATACGCTGATCATTTTTACACCTGATGCAGGATGGATACCACAGAAAAGCCCAACCTTGAATGTGACAGCAGTAGCACTACTTCAGAACTATTGTAGATTAGACGACAACTGGACTCTTGGATCATTCCATAAAGATCAATTCAACTGCCAAAAAATCAGTCCTACGTCGACTGGGCAAGAGTATTTGCACGTGATGAGCCGAAACCTCCGGCAACCGACCTCAGGGGCTGATAAGGACCAGAAAGAGGGTACGGATATCTGAGGTTAAACAGAGTAACGTTATCTGCAACAGTACTAGTGTGAGAGACCATAGCTAGCCAAATCACGCGTTCCTTACATTTCAAAGGCGGACCTCCTGCGGATCTCCTTCCTCCACAGCCATGAAGCAACAGGACAATGCAATGAAATATCATCCTTTCGTCGCGCTCAAGAAGGCCTCACCATTTTCGAATCGATTTGAGCAGAAAATGGGTGACTTGTACACTGATCAAGGTGTGAACAAACCCAAAAACCCAAAACCCAAAACCCAATTACCCAATTACCCAAAAGCCCAAAAACTCTATCGTCTCACTCTAATAGCATAAAAACCATGTGCAATGTGGTTACCCTCCGGACATTCACACCACCCCACTTAATCTCTTCTATCCACTCCACTGCTTTGGTCAACGAAAATCAATCCCAGCCTCACCCCACACCTTTACATCTATTTCATGACGAAACCACTGGCAGTGCA
>Ga0210402_10003351_pt1 | contig 15083 bp, 15 predicted proteins | sample IncBWC7MmetaG_FD_161055 | JGI IMG/M metagenome (GOLD analysis project Ga0210402, IMG submission 161055) | Forest soil microbial communities from Barre Woods Harvard Forest LTER site, Petersham, Massachusetts, United States - Inc-BW-C-7-M | ecosystem: Environmental > Terrestrial > Soil >...
TGCCCACACCCGCGCCGCCGAATAGCCCGACCTTGCCGCCTTTGGCGAACGGACAAACGAGGTCGATCACCTTGACCCCGGTCTCCAGCAATTCGGTCGATGGCGACAATTCCTCGAACTTCGGAGCGTCGCGGTGGATTGGCATGGTGTGCTCGGCTTTCACCGGGCCCCGTTCGTCGATCGGCCGTCCGAGCACGTCCATGATGCGGCCGAGCGTCGCGGGCCCGACGGGCACGGAGATTCCGGCGCCGGTGTTCTTCGCTTTCATGCCACGGCGCAGCCCGTCGGCGCTCCCGACGCAGATGGTCCGCACCACTCCGTCGCCGAGCTGCTGCTGCACTTCGAGCGTAAGCTCGGTGCCTTCGAGCGTCAGCGCGTCGTAGATCTTGGGCAGATGCTCGCGCGAGAATTCGACGTCGATCACCGCGCCGATGCACTGGACAACCGTTCCTTCATTCATCTTGTGGTCCTCGGATCCTTGTTCCAAAGCTGCGGCTAGACCGCCGCGGCGCCTGGCCCGTCAAACTGCCGCCGCGCCGCCGACGATCTCGGAGATCTCCTTGGTGATCGCCGCCTGACGCGTCTTGTTGTAAATGAGCTGCAGCTCGTCGATGATCGTCGCCGCGTTGTCGGAAGCGGCCTTCATCGCCACCATCCGAGCGCTCTGCTCGGAAGCCATGTTCTCGTTGATCGCCTGGTACACGACGGCTTCCATATAGCGCCGCAGCAGCTCGTCGAGCACGCTCTTCGCATCGGGCTCGTAGATGTAGTCCCACGGAAACGCCCGCTTCTCGGAGTCGACCCCGAGGTCGGCGATCGGCAGGACCTGCAAAGCGAGCGGCGTCTGCTTCATCGTGTTCTCGAAGCGCGTCGCGAGAACGTGCAGCTCGTCGATCTTGCCATCCATGTAGAGATCGAGCTGGACTTTCACCGGGCCGATCACCTTCTCCAGCGAAGGCCGGTCGCCGAGGTTGGTCACGTACGAGACGATCTCGGCCTTGAGCCGCTGCATGAAACCGAACCCCTTGCTTCCGATCGGGCTGACCTTGACGCCGATGCCAGCTGCCTGCCACTCCTTCATCTTCGCCAGGGCGATCCGTAGCGCATTGGTGTTCAGTCCGCCGCAAAGCCCTTTGTCGGACGTGACCACTATGAGCCCGACGTTGCGCACGGCGGGCCGCTTGAGCAGAAACTCGTGGCGGTACTCTGGAGTCGCGTGGGCAAGATGCCGCGCGATTGCCACCATGCGCCCGACGTACGGCCGCGAGGCGCGCATGCGATCCTGCGCCTTCTTCATCTTGGAGGCCGCGACCATCTCCATGGCCTTGGTGATCTTGCGCGTGCTCTGCACGCTCTTGATCTTGTTGCGGATCTCTTTGGAGCCGGCCATCGCCGCCGTCCTTACCAGGTACCGTTTTTCTTGAAGTCCTCGATCGCCGCAGCGAGCGCCTTCTCGCCTTCAGCATCGAGATCCTTCGTCGACTCGATCTTGTCGATCAGCGTGGCGTACTTGCTCTTTAAAAACACCCGCAAATTGCTCTCGAACGCCAGCGCCTTCTCGACCGGCACGTCGTCGTAATAGCCACGATTCACCGCGAATAGGGTCACTGCCTGTTCGGCGACCGACAGCGGCGAGTATTGCGGTTGCTTCATGAGCTCGGTCACGACCCGCCCGCGATCGAGCTGCTTGCGCGTCGCCTCGTCGAGGTCGGACGCGAATTGCGCGAACGCGGCCAGCTCGCGATATTGCGCGAGCGACAGGCGCACCCCGCCGCCGAGCTTCTTGATCACCTTGGTCTGTGCGGCGCCGCCGACGCGCGATACCGAGATGCCGGCGTTGATCGCCGGCCGTATACCGGCGTTGAACAGGTCCGTTTCGAGGAAGATCTGCCCGTCGGTGATCGAGATCACGTTGGTCGGTACGAAGGCGGTGACGTCGCCCGCCTGCGTCTCGATGATCGGTAGAGCCGTGAGCGACCCGGTCTTGCCCTTCACCGCGCCGTTGGTGAATTTCTCGACATAGTCGGTGCTCACCCGCGCCCCGCGCTCGAGCAGCCGCGAGTGAAGGTAGAACACGTCGCCGGGGTACGCTTCGCGACCGGGCGGGCGGCGCAGCAACAGCGAGATCTGCCGATATGCCCACGCCTGCTTGGTCAAATCGTCGTAGATGATCAGCGCGTCCTGACCGCGATCGCGGAAGTACTCGCCCATGGTGCAGCCGGAGTATGGCGCGATGTACTGCATCGCAGCCGATTCGGACGCGGAGGCGGCGACGACGATCGTATAGGCCATCGCCCCGTGCTCTTCCAACTTCTTCACCACGTTCATGATCGACGACGCCTTCTGGCCGATCGCGACATAGATGCAGAACAGGTCCTTGCCTTTCTGGTTGATGATCGTGTCGATCGCCACCGCGGTCTTGCCGGTCTGGCGGTCGCCGATGATGAGCTCGCGCTGGCCGCGGCCGATCGGCACCATGGCATCGATCGCCTTCAACCCGGTCTGCACCGGTTGCGAAACGCTCTGTCGCCAGACCACTCCCGGCGCGACTTTCTCGATCACGTCCGTCGCCTTGGCGTTGACCGGACCCTTGCCGTCGATCGGCTGGCCGAGCGCGTTGACGACCCGCCCAATCAGCTCGGGGCCGATCGGAACCTCCAGGATGCGACCGGTGCACTTGACGATATCCCCTTCGGAGATGTGCTCGTAATCGCCCAGGATCACCGAGCCGACCGAGTCGCGCTCCAGATTCAACGCCAGGCCGAAGGTGTTGTTGGGGAACTCGATCATTTCCCCCTGCATGGCGTCCGACAGTCCGTGGACGCGAGCGATGCCGTCGGTAAGCGATACCACGGTGCCCTGGGTGCGGACCTCGGCACCGGTATCCAGGTTCTGGATCTTGGTCCGGATGAGATCGCTGATTTCCGATGGATTCAACTGCATGATTTTCCTTCACGCTCGCTGCGGCCGGTCGGGGCCGCGCGCCGCGCCAATTGGGTTTCAGGTTCGCAAATGGTTCGCCATTGCCTGCAATTCGCCCTGCACCGAGCCGTCGATCACGGTGTCGCCGACGACGATCCTCGCGCCGCCGATGAGCGACCGATCGATGCTGACGGTGGCTTCGATCTTCTTGCCGAAGCGCCGCTCGAGCGCGGTCTTGAGTCCACCGAGCTCGCCTTCATCGAGCGGAAAGGCGCTGATTATCTGCGCCCGGGCCAGCCCCTCGGCGGCGTCCTTCAGCTCTGCGAACAAATCGCGGATGTCGGCGAGCAAGCCGATACGATCGGCGCCGACCAGCACGCGGATGAAGCTGCGGCCGTCGGCGTTCAGCCGGTCCCCGCACGTCGACAGGAACAGCGCTTCCTTGTCGCCGGCGGAGAGCTTCGGATTGTCCAGCGCCGCGCGCATTCTCGGGTCGCCGGCGACCGCCGCCGCGAGCGCGAGCATCTCAGCCCAGACCGGCAGCGCGTCCTGCTCGCGCCCAAGCGCGAACACCGCTTCTGCGTAGGGTCGGGCGACGGTGATCGGTTCGGCCATGGAACGCGTCTAGAGCTGCTTCTGCAGCGTGGCGAGCAGCTCTGCGTGCGCCTTCTCGTCGACTTCGCGCTTGAGGATCTGGCTCGCGCCCGCAACCGCGAGCGCGGCGACCTGGTTTCGCAGCGCCTCTTTCGCCCGGGAAACCTCCTGCTGGATCTCGGCTTTCGCCGCCGCGATGATGCGCTCGCCTTCCGTTTTCGCCTCGCTGCGCGCCTGGTCGACCGTTTCGCTCTTAAGTTTCTCGCCTTGCGCGACGATGTCGGACGCGCGGGTTTTCGCCTCAGTGAGCATCTCGGCGATCCGCTTCTCGGCGCGCGAAAGACTCTGGCGGCCTTCTTCGCCCGCGGCGAGCCCGTCGGCGATCTGTTTCTGGCGCTGCTCGATCGCGCGCATGAGATGCGGCCATACGAATTTCGCGCAGAACCAGATGAATACCGCGAAGGCAACCGCCTGCATCAGCAGTGTCAGGTTGATGTTCATGACAGCCCCTGCGAGGTCAACGCGTTGCCGACTATTTCAGGCCCGCAGGAATCAGCGGATTTCCGAACGCGAACAGCATCGCAATGCCCAGCCCGATGATGAACGACGCGTCGATGAGGCCCAGCAGGAGGAACACCTTGGCCTGCAGGGCCGGGATCATCTCCGGCTGCCGCGCTGCGCCCTCGAGAAAGCGCGAACACATGATGCCGACACCGACGCAGGCGCCCAGGGCACCGAGACCGATCATCAGCCCGATGCCGATTCCGGTATAGGCCTGGATCTGCGCGACTAGTTGCAGCTTGTCCATTGGGTTTCCTTTCTGAGCGGAGAGTGGACGGTATTGCTAATGGTGTTCGTGAGCCATCGCGATATAAACGATGGTCAGCATCATGAAGATGTATGCCTGCAGAACAACGATCAGGATGTGGAAAATCGCCCAGCCGAGGTTGAGCACGCCGCCGACGATCGCTCCCGAGATGCCGGTCGCGGCCCACAGACCGAGCAGCAGGAAGATGATCTCGCCGGCGTACATGTTTCCATACAACCGCAGCGAATGCGAAAGGGGTTTGGAGATGTACTCGATCAGATTGAAGAGCAGATTGAAGATAACGAGCAGCGGCGAAAGCCAGAGCGGCTTGAGGCCGAAGGGCGAGGCGATCAGCTCGTGCAACCAGCCGCCGAGACCCTTGACCTTGATGCTGTAGAAGATCATCAGACCGAATACCGAAAGCGAGAGCGCGAAGGTCGTGTTCACGTCTGCGGTCGGCACTCCGCGCCACTCTTCAAGATGGAAGACGTGCTGATAGACCCACGCCATGATATCGACGGGCAGGAAGTCCATCGCGTTCATGAACAGCACCCACAGGCCGACCGTGAGCGCGATCGGCGCGACGACCCTGTAGTCGTGGTGGAACATGCTCCGGACCTGATCGTTCACGAACTCGATTGTCAGCTCGACGAAGGCCTGCGTTTTCGAAGGCACGCCGGACGTCGCCTTGCGCGTGACCAGCCAGAGAAACCCCAGGACCAGGACACCCAGGATGACCGAGGTCACGATCGTGTCGTAATGAATCGTCCAGAATCCGCCGGCCTCTGTTACCGGCTCGGCAAAGAAGGTTAGGTGATGCTGGATATACGACGTTGCGTCGAGTTCGTGTTCCGCTGCCATCGTGCGTTCCTGCGTCCTTCGATCAATCCCGAATCAGAATCCCCGCCTGTGAAACGAGCACGGTCGCTATGAATGCAGCGAAGAACGCCCCGTGCACCACGTCCCGGTAGTTGGCCAGCACGAGCCAGAGCTGCAGCACGATCAACGCAATCTTCGCCGACTCAGCGCGGATCATTGCGCTCATGGTCGCCACGGCGGTGGCTGGACGGCCGAGCCGCGCCAGCATCGCGAACACGACGCCGGCCGAGACGTTCACCAAGCCCCCCAGCAAACCGGAAACGACTCCGGGCCACCCCGCCCACCATCCCCCCAACAAGGCGATCACCGCGCTCGCCGCAAGCTGCCAGACAGCGACACGAGCGGCCGGATAACGCAGCGGGGAAAGACGCGGAGCGGACGACACCGGACCCCAAGCAAACTTTTGGATTATAGAGATTTTTGCCGCGGCGCGTCAACGAATGCTGCGCTGCGCAAAGGGCCTTCGCGGCACCGCCGGCAAGCCCTCGCTAGCCACCCGATAGCGCGCACACAATCATCACTTCGTCCGCGTCACCGAGGGGGTCTCCGAGGTCTCGGCTTTGCGTCCCGTTGACGAAGAACTTGATGTGCGTTCGGATCTGTCCCTGCTCGTCGATGACGCGGAAGCGGATGCCGGGAAAGCGCCGATCGAGATCGGCAGTCAATTCGGCGAGCGTCGCGCCCGATGCGCTGACGCTCGCCGCGTCCGCGGTGTAGGAGCGAAGCGGATTGGGGATCAGGACGCGCATCGTCGGCTGCAGGCTGTCCGCTGACGTGAAACAGATTACGCGGTTTCGACTCCGTAGATCTCCGGAAGGTGCGCCGCGAGACATTTCCAGGTGCGCCCTTCGTCGCGACTCCCCCACACCTCGCCGCTGGTCGTACCGAAATAAATGCCCACGGGTGCCCCGGCGTCGGCCGCCATCGCCTGGCGTTTGACAGTCAGCCACGCCTGCGTTGTCGGCAGCCCGCGAGCGTGCCGTTGCCAGCTCTTGCCGCCGTTGACCGAACGATAGACTGCCGGCTTGCCGCCCGGCGAGACGCGCGGCCAGACCTTCGACCCGTCCATCGGAAAAATCCAGATCGTGTCGGGATCGCGCGGATGCAGGACCATCGGAAACCCGATCGAGCCCACGCTCTTCGGCATCGTCGCACCGATATCCTGCCAGCGCTCGGCGGGCCGATCGAGGCGGTAGATGCCGCAGTGGTTTTGCTGATAAAGCCGATCCGGCATCGCGGGGTGCAACCGCACGCAGTGCGGATCGTGCCCATATTCGGGGTCGGGATCGGGGAGAAAGTCCGCGCGCACGCCGCGATTAAGAGGGCGCCACTCCGAGCCCGCATCCGTCGATTCGAAGACCCCGCCGCTCGACATGCCGATATACATGTGCTTCGGATCGCGCGGGTCGATCAGCACCGAGTGCATCTTCGCGCCGTTGGGCGTGCCGTCCTGGTCGCCTGCGCACCAGGCCTTGCGTTGCGGGTGCTCGTTGAAACCATCCACGCCGCGCCATATCGCGCCACCGTCCTCGGAGCGGAAGAGTCCCTGCGGCGACGTTCCCGCGTACCAGACACCCGGGGCCGAGGCGTGTCCGGGCGTCAACCAGAACGTGTGATCGACCACGCGACCGCTACCTTCGCGGAATGCGGGCGGCTGCTTCGCTTCGTGCCAGGTGCGCCCCCGGTCGGGGGAACGAAAAACGGTCGGACCGAGATGGCCGGTCCGCGCCGCCGCCAGTATCGTCTTGCCGTCGCGCATGTCCGCAACGCAGTGGTGAACGATGTGTCCGAGAAACTGCGGACCGGCAAGACGCCAAGTCCGGCGCGTCGCGTCGCTCTTTAGTTGCCACAGACCCTTGCGGGTTGCGATCAGCAGCGTTGCGCCGCTGGTTGCACTTTTCGCCCTAGCCATTTCTTGTCCCTCTGATTCATACGCCCGGCGGCGGATTGCAGAAGTTACGCTTTCGTATGGGCGCCGACAAGATGGTCTGCGCCTGCCGTCTATCGCACGCGGCGAATCGCCGCCCGCGGAATTTCCGTTACAATCTTTGGTCGATCGATTGTGCGTCGCCGTTCGGCGCGCGCTTTCCAACAAGGAGAAACCATGACGATCAAAGTCGGCGACCGGCTCCCCGCCGGCAGCCTGAGCGAGTACATCGAAGTCGAAACCGCGGGCTGCACGCTCGGGCCCAACGAATTCAAGCTCGACGATCTGACGCGCGGCAAGAAGGTCGTGTTGTTTGGGCTGCCCGGCGCTTTCACGCCGACGTGCTCCGCCAAGCACGTGCCGAGTTACGTCGCGAATTATGACAAGCTTAAGGCCAAAGGCGTCGACGACGTTCTCTGCATGTCGGTCAACGACGCTTTCGTCATGGGTGCGTGGGCGAAAGATCAGAAGACCGCGGGCAAGGTGCGAATGATGGGTGATGGAAGCGGTACGTACACCAAGGCGCTCGGTCTCGAGCTCGACTTGATGGCACGCGGGCTGGGCGTACGCTGCCAGCGCTTCTCGGCGCTGATCCAGGACGGAGTCGTGAAGGCGCTCAACATCGAGGCGCCGGGCAAGTACGAAGTCTCGGGCGCGGAGACGATGCTGCAGCAACTCGGCTGAGCGCTCGCTACTGCTTCACGACGGCGGTTCAAGCCGCCGTTTTTTCTTCATGCGTTCAACTCCGACGACGCAGGCGCGCGAGGATGCCGTCGAGCTGTTCGAGGCTGGAATAGCGGATGACGACGCGCCCGGCGCCCTTTCGCGTCGGCTCGATCCGCACCGATGCGCCGAGCGTTTCCGCGAGCTCGGTCTCGAGTCGTCTCACGTCGCCGTCGACGCGTCGCGTGGTGCGCCGGTTTTTCCGTGTCTCCGGATGCAACGTCGTGTGCACGAGGCGCTCGGCATCGCGCACCGACCAGCCTTCGGCTACGACCTTCGCTGCCGCCGCGGGTTGCTGCGAAACGGAGAGCGCCAGCAGCGCCCGCGCGTGTCCCATGTCGAGCTTTCCTGCGAGGAGCAGCGCTTGCACCGGTGGCGCGAGCTGGGTCAGGCGCAGCAGATTGGTCACCGCGCTGCGCGAGCGGCCGACAGCCTGCGCCGCAACCTCGTGCGTGAGACCGAATTCCTCGATCAGCCGCTTGATGCCCTGCGCCTCTTCGAGCGGATTCAAATCCTCGCGCTGAATGTTCTCGATGAGAGCCAGCGCGAGCGCGGCCTGATCGGGTACGACACGAATCAGCGCCGGGATCTCGGCGAGCCCCGCGCGCCGCGCCGCGAGCCAGCGCCGTTCGCCGGCGACGATTTCGTAGTGGCCGCCGTCGATCGGCCGCACCAGGATCGGCTGCATGACGCCTTGACTCCGAATCGAGTCCGCGAGCTCGTCGAGCGAAGCCTCATCCATCCGCGTTCGCGGCTGATAGCGCCCGGGGCGAATGCGGTCGAGTGCGAGCAGCTGCAACGCGTCGCCCGGACGTCCTTCGTCTGAACCTGACAGCAGCGCGTCGAGTCCGCGCCCGAGCCCCTTGAGCTTAGCCATCGACTGCTCCTGCTGAGTTGATTGTCTCAACCGCGTCAGCCGCTTCGTCGCGCCGGAGCATCTCACCGGCAAGCGCGAGGTACGCCTGCGCGCCCTTCGACGCCTTGTCGAGGTGCAACGCCGGGATCCCGTAGCTCGGCGCTTCCGCGAGACGGATGTTGCGCGGAATGACCGTGCGATAGAGCTTCTCGCCGAAATGCTTCTGCAGGTCGGCGGACACGTTGAGCGCCAGCGTGTTGCGCGGGTCGTACATCGTACGCAGGAGCCCCTCGATTTCGAGTTGGGGGTTCAGATGCGCGCGCACGCGCTTGATCGTCTGCACGAGATCCGACAGCCCCTCGAGAGCGTAGTACTCGCACTGCATCGGAATCAGCACGCTGTCTGCCGCGCACAAGCCGTTCAAGGTGAGCAACGACAGAGAAGGTGGGCAATCGAGCAAAATAAAGTCGTAGTCGTTGACGACCTCGGAGATCGCAGTGCGGATCTGCGACAGCGCTTCGGCCAGCGCATCCTTGAGGCGCATCTCACGCTCGGGCAAGTCGACCAGTTCGACCTCGGCCCCGGCAAGCTCACGGTTGGACGGTACGAGGTCGAAGCCCCCTGAGGGAGAGGCTACACGGACGTCGGCGATCTTTTTCTCACCAAGCAGGACTTGGTATACGGTGTGAGTAAGTGTTCGCTTATCAACCCCTGCACCCATCGTTGCATTGCCCTGCGGGTCGAGGTCGACGAGGAGAACGCGGCGCTTCATCGCCACCAGGCTCGCTGCCAGGTTGACGCTGGTCGTCGTCTTACCGACGCCCCCCTTCTGGTTAGCGATCGCAATGATCTTGGTCATGCGGAGGCGTGAACCATGATCACGAGGTGGCGAGCTCCGTCCAGACCGGGTACTTCGAGCGCGGGCGAGGCAAGCACCCGAACGTCCGCCGGCAGATGCGCCAGCTCCTCATGGGGATACACTCCCTTCATCGCGAGCATGCAGCCGTCTGGCGCGATCAAGGGCCGCGCCACGGCGACGAACTGCGCCAGATCGGAAAGCGCACGGCTAATCGCGACATCGAATAATCCCGACGGCCGGTAGTCCTCGGCTCGCGTGGCCGCCACGTCGACGTTCGGGAGCGGCAATTCGGCGGCGGCTTGGCGCAGGAATGCCACTTTCTTGGCGCCGCTGTCGAGCAGTGTCACCTTCCACGCGGGCCGAGCGATCGCGAGTGGTATCCCGGGCAGGCCACCGCCGCTGCCGATGTCGACCAGACGCGCTGATGCGACCTGCGGCAGGTGGCGCAGTGTCGCGAGCGAGTCGAGCAGATGGTGCGTCACCATGCGCTCGGGCTCGCGGATCGCCGTCAGATTGTGGGTACGGTTCCACTTCTGCAGTAACGCCAAGTACGCCAGCAACTTCGCCTGTGCCGGCGCGTCGAGGTCGAGGCCGAGGCCCGCGAGGCCGCCGGCGAGCGCCTGCCCCAGCGTCATGCCGTCCGTTTTCGCGGACGAGGCTGCCCGTCCCTGAACCCTCGCTTGAGATGCACCAGCAGCAGCGAAATCGCCGCCGGAGTGACGCCCGAGATGCGCGCCGCCTGCCCGATAGTCTCCGGCCGGTGCTGGTTGAGCTTCTGCTGGACCTCGATCGACAGTCCGCGCACCGATTGGTAGTCCAGATCGGGTGGCAGGCGCTGCGACTCCTGTTCGACGCGACGGCCGATCTCCTCTTTCTGCCGCTCGATATAGCCCGCGTACTTGGTCGCGATCTCGACCTGATCGGCCACCGCGCGCTCCTCGACCGCTTCCCCGGCACCTGGGAGCGTCATCAAAACCGTGTAAGAAACACCCGGCCGGCGCAGCAGTTCCACGAGCGCGGCTTCTCGTTCCAGTGGCTGGCCGAGTACGCGCTCGCTATCAGCACGCTCGACGAAGCGGGGGTCGATCCACGTCGATTTGAGCCTTTCGAGCTCATGCGCGACGGCGTCACGTTTGCGGCAGAACGCGTCCCAGCGCCTGTCATCGACGCACCCCAGGCGGCGGCCGATGTCAGTAAGCCGCAGATCGGCATTGTCCTCTCGGAGCTGCAGCCGGTATTCCGCGCGGCTGGTGAACATGCGGTAGGGCTCGCTCACGCCGCACGTGACCAGATCGTCGACCAGCACGCCCAGATATGCCTCATCGCGCCGGGGCGACCAGCCCTCTTTCCCGCGCACGTGGTATGCGGCGTTGATCCCGGCGAGCAGGCCCTGGGCCGCCGCTTCCTCGTATCCGGTCGTGCCATTGATCTGGCCGGCGAAAAACAGGCCATGGAACGCCTTGGTTTCCAGCGTTGCCCTGAGCGCGCGCGGATCGAAGTAATCGTACTCGATCGAATACCCGGGCCGAAGGATATGAGCGTGCTCGCAGCCTTTCATCGAGTGGACCAGCGCGAGCTGCACATCGAAGGGTAGCGACGTCGAGATCCCGTTCGGGTAGATCTCATGCGTAGTCAGCCCTTCGGGCTCGAGAAAGATCTGATGACTGTCGCGCTCGGCGAAACGTACGACCTTATCCTCGATCGACGGGCAATAGCGCGGTCCGACCCCCTTGATCACGCCGGTGAACAGCGGCGAACGATCCAGGCCGCCGCGGATGATCTCGTGCGTGCGCGCGTTCGTGCTCGTTATCCAGCAGGGCAGCTGCCGGGGATGCATCGTGCGCTCGCCGATGAACGAGAACACTGGAGACGGGTCGTCTCCCGGCTGCACCGCAAGCCCGGAGAAATCGATGCTGCGACCGTCGAGGCGTGGCGGGGTCCCCGTCTTGAGACGCCCGACGGGCAGGTCCCGCTCCCGAAGCCGGGCACCCAACACCTTCGCCGGGGGATCGCCGGCGCGTCCGGCCTCGTAGTTCTTCAGGCCGATGTGGATCAGGCCCGACAGAAAGGTCCCAGTGGTCAGGACGACCGCGGCGGCCTCGAAGCGAACGCCGACCTGCGTCACCACCCCGGTGACCGTATCGCCCTCGAACGTCAGGTCGTCGACCGCTTGTTGAAAAAGCGTCAGGCCGGACTGATTCTCCAGCCGCGACCGGATCGCCTGCTTGTAGAGGATACGGTCGGCCTGGGCACGCGTCGCGCGCACCGCAGGCCCCTTGCTCGAGTTAAGAGTGCGGAACTGGATGCCGGCCTCGTCGGTCGCGAGCGCCATTGCGCCACCCAGCGCGTCGATTTCCTTGACTAAGTGGCCTTTGCCGATGCCACCAATGGACGGGTTGCACGACATTTGTCCCAAGGTTTCGATGCTGTGGGTGAGCAACAGCGTGCTCTGCCCCATGCGCGCCGACGCGAGCGCGGCCTCGGTCCCGGCATGACCGCCGCCAACGACGATCACGTCAAACCGCGTAGGAAACAGCATGGAATTTGCCTCGAAACCGCGTGCTAAAACGAAGCTGGAATCATACGGCAAAGCCGCCCGCCGCAGAAGCGCCGAGCGGCCGGAGCGTCGTGTTCCACGTGAAACGCGGGAGCGCCGGGAAGAGGCTCGTTCCACGTGAAACATGGCAGGAAGGCCCTACCCCGGCGGCGCGCCAGTGGATTCCCGGACGACCAGCTTGACCGGTGCCTCGAACGGCTGTATCGGCTCGCCGCGAAGAGCCGCAATGACTGCGCCACCCGCTTGCGTACCCAGAGTTGCGCCGGAGACGCGCAGCGTCGTCAGCGCCGGCGTGGCGTGCCGAGCGAATTCCCAATCGCCGAATCCGACGATGGAGATCGCGCCCGGTACGGCCAAACCGCGCAGCGAGCATTCGCGAAGCGCCGCGAGGGCGGCAACATCGCTGTCGCACACGACCGCGGTCGGCGGGAGGTCCCGATCCAGAACCGCGCGGATGGCACTCCGGGTGCCTGCGGACTCCGTTCCCGCCTCGCCAGCCGCTATCAACGCTGCACCGCTCTCCGCGAGCGCCGTGGCCACGCCCTGGCGAGTCCCCGAGCGTGACGTGATGACGGCAAAGCGCCGATGTCCCAGCGCAAGGAGATACTGCGTGGCGAGCGCACCGCCCCGTCGCCGGCCGGCGTCAATGACGAGCGGAGCCGCGCCGGCGACATCGGAGACGCACACCCAGGGCAGCGCCGCGCGATCCAGCACATTCGCCTCGGTCGTCGGCGGCTCTGCGCCAATAAAAACGAACGCTTCCGCGCCGCGTCCCAGAAGCGTCCGGATACCCTCGGAAGGGTCTGGAGAATCCATGCCCACAGCAAGCAGCGTACCGAGGCCCGCCCCGCGCAATCTGCGCTCGAGCGCAGCGACGATCCCGGCGAACAATGGATCAGCCAGCGTCTGGGCCACGACCCCCACCAGCCCGCAGCGTCTGGACACCAATGCCCGGGCCGCCAAGTTCGGCCGATAGCCGAGCCTCGTCGCCGCCGCCACGATGCGCGCTTGGAACTCGGCGCTAACCCCGCCGGCTCCGGACAGGGCCCGCGATGCGGACGCGGTCGACACGCCGGCCGCCCGCGCGATATCTCGTAGCGTTGCGGTCGCTGTGCGAAAACCTGGAGTTATGTTCGCCATACTCGCAATCGTTTCCCGCAATCGTTTGCAGATATCGATTTCCGACAACGTATGCAAGACAGTCTAGGCTAGACTCCAGGCAACTACAAGCTGCAATCCCTCCTGCCCGCTTGATTGCTCTATCAGCGCCCACGGCGATACTGATCGACACACGGGGAGCGCGCCCGATCTGCACCTATAACGATCCGGCGCGCGACGACGATTCGTGCTGGCTGCCTACGGGAACGCTCGTCGGCTGCGGCGCTTTGCTCACTAGGATGCGCTCGAGCAAGCGGCGCGGCCCCGATGTGCTTCGGGCTGCGTTCGCGCCGCAATCGCCGAAGGGGCGAGCGTCGCTGCCGCCGCCGCATTCGCCAACGCGGCCACTGCGCTCTGCGTGCGCTCCGGCGGGCGAGAGGGCGCGCCGAGCCACGCAGAGGTCGCCGCGTTGCTAGAAGAAAAACACTGAGGAGCTAAGGCGCGAACTTCGCGGCGAGACCGCGCCTCAAATCCGCCAGCGCGCGCGGCTGCTTCGCGCCCAATTGCGCAAAGAGCCTGTCATGCGACGCGAGCTCGCGTTGCCAGCACACGCGGTCGAAACGCATGACCTCGCCGAAACGGGCGGCGCCGAAATCCAGGCCGCGCCATTCGAGATCGCCGTACTCGGGCTGCAGCCCGAGCGCGGTTTCTACCCCGTGCCCGCGCCCGTGGCAGCGCTCGATGATCCACTTGAGCACGCGCATGTTTTGGCCGAAGCCGGGCCACGCAAACTTTCCGCTCTCATCGGTGCGAAACCAATTCACGTTGAAGATTTTCGGGGGCTGGGGCACGGCCGCACCGAGCGCGAGCCAATGTTTGAAATAGTCACCCATGTGGTACCCGCAGAATGGCAGCATCGCGAATGGGTCGCGGCGCACTTCGCCCACCGCTCCGCTCGCCGCGGCAGTGGTCTCCGAGCCCATCGTCGCCGCTTTGTACACGCCGTCCTCCCAGCTCGTCGCTTCGACGATGAGCGGCATCGTGTCGCTGCGGCGTCCGCCGAAGATGAACGCGGCGATCGGCACGCCGTCAGGATTGTCCCATTCCGGATCGAGCGACGGGCACTGTGTCGATGCGACAGTAAAGCGCGCGTTCGGATGCGCGGCCTTGCGCCCACAGCCCGGACTCCACGAACGTCCCTCCCAGTCCGTCAGGTGCGGCGGCGGTTCGCGAGTCATGCCCTCCCACCACACATCGCCGTCGTCGGTCAGCGCGACATTGGTGAAAATCACATTGTTCTTCAGCATCTGCATCGCATTGGGATTCGACTCGTACGACGTGCCCGGCGCCACGCCAAAGTAGCCCGACTCCGGATTGATCGCGTAAAAGCGCCCGTCGCGATGCGGTTTGATCCATGCGATGTCGTCGCCGATCGTTGTTACTCTCCAGCCTTCGAAGCCCTTCGGCGGAATCAGCATCGCGAAGTTGGTCTTGCCGCAGGCGCTCGGGAATGCGGCGGTCACGTAAGTCTTCTCGCCCTCGGGGGAGGTAACGCCGAGGATCAACATGTGTTCCGCGAGCCAGCCCTCGTCGCGCCCCATCACCGACGCAATGCGCAGCGCAAAACATTTCTTGCCGAGCAGCGCGTTGCCGCCGTAGCCCGAGCCGTAACTCCAGATTTCCCGTGTCTCCGGGAAATGCACGATGTACTTGTGTTCCGCGTTGCACGGCCACGGGGCGTCGCGCGTGCCCGTCAGCCGCGGGGCGCCGACCGAATGCACACAGGGGACGAACGCGCCGTCGGCGCCCAGCGCCGCGACCACTGCCCGGCCCATCCGGGTCATGATGCGCATGCTGGCA
>Ga0210402_10003352_pt1 | contig 15082 bp, 12 predicted proteins | sample IncBWC7MmetaG_FD_161055 | JGI IMG/M metagenome (GOLD analysis project Ga0210402, IMG submission 161055) | Forest soil microbial communities from Barre Woods Harvard Forest LTER site, Petersham, Massachusetts, United States - Inc-BW-C-7-M | ecosystem: Environmental > Terrestrial > Soil >...
CCGTGCCAGCTGCGCGACTTGGCGGGCCAGCGGTCTCAGGTCAAGCCCGCTGCCATCCGACGCTGGCGGAGCTCCAGGAAGCTCACTTCCGATGAGCTCGAGCAGCCGCGACATCCCCTGGGCCAGGAGCTCGATTCGCTGCCTGGTGCCGCCCGGCAAGTCGGCCTCGGTGCGCACGGTTTCCACCAGGTACGACAGTGTCACTGCCTGATGGCCCACGTCGTGCAGCAGACCGCGAACGGCGATCGGGTCATAACCGTCGGACGCTCGGTCAGTCAGCCGGCGGCCAAGTCCGCTCCGCCGGTCCCGGGGTGACTCCATCATCAGGTGCCCGCGCTCCCATGCCCGCACTTCCGTGCCGGCACTCCACCGCCGCCGCCCCCCGGAGAGCCGCACTAGCGGCAACCTTGTCTCGTCCTTTTCGCCTAGCCTCGTGGATGTATCCGTCTGATACTGGCCCTAGTCACATACTTTAGACATCGCCCCTCGGCCGGAAACATCGCCCCTCGGCTAAGGCAGTACAGGCCCAGGGAGCCTAGGCCGACCCGCCGGGCCGGCCTAGGAACAGACCAGCTGACGTACGTCGCCTACACGACAGGGCGGAGCGCGGACGCGTGAACGGGTACCAGGCCTGGCCATCACCTAAAACGTACGCTAAGGCCGCCCTCCACCTGCGGTAGTGACCTCGCCACCTGCGAATCGCCTGGCTTATGCGGCGGAGCGCGGGTCATCCCGGCTGATCCGACGGGAGCAGCCCGGTCGACCGGGCCATCCGGACGGCTTCAAGCCGGCTGTGGACGTCCAGTTTGGCGAGAATATTACCTATGTGGGTTCGCACCGTGTAGGGCGAGATCATCAGATCCTGGGCTATCTGCCGCCCTCGCTTGCCCTCCATCATGCGTAGCAGCACCTCTCGTTCCCGGGGGGTAAGCAGGCCGAGCAGGTCGTTGTGCTCCTTGGCGCGGCATACGTCACCTCTGAGCTGACGGAGGGTCTCACCCAGCATTGCCGGAGGGAACCAGGACTTGCCCTGCATGACGCCGCGTATGACGCTTTCGAGTTCCGCAGCATCCTGGTCCTTGGCCACCCAGGCGGACACCCCCGCCCGGGCTGCCTCCACCGCATGGGCCACAGCGCGGTCGGAACTCAGGACGACCACATGAGCCTTCGGTTGCGCGGCTACCAGTTGCTGCAGCACCTCGCCAATGGCGGGGCCAAGCGGCTCCACCTCGATGGTGATGACGTCGGGCCGCGCCCCGCGAACTATGTCCAGCAGGCTGGGGTCGGCGGTGGCGCATCGCCCGGCCACCCAAATGTCCGGTACCGCGGACAGCCAGGACGCCAGCGCTTCGGTGATCATCAGATGATCATCGATGAGTAGCAGGCGAACCGGGCTCATGCACCTACCTTGACCCGCCGTGCCCAATATCTCCTCGGCCAAATGCATGACCGCCAACTCCCACGAACAGGGGCGAAGCGCGACCGGGACGGACCGCAAGCGCCCGGGCCGCAGCCCTGGACACCCTGCAATTGCCCCGGACCCACCGCCATGCACAGCTTGAATGCACCCCTGGCGAGGCTTCCTCAGCCAAATGCATGACCACTAGTTCCTACGAATATGGGAGGAGTTGGGACACGGTGGCCGCCCAGGCATGCGCTGGAGAATGATCGGGTTCCCTCCACCGGGCCTTACGCGCAGCTCCTCGAGTTCGGCCGGGCTTTCAGCTGTTGGGCCGTGACAGCTACATTCGCCGTATGGCCAAGATGCGGCTCCTCGGGGTGGTGGCTCTCGGCCTGCTGATCAGCGTGGGCATCTGGTTGCTAGGGGAGCTGCCTGGTCAGCACCGCCTTTCCCCTCCCCGCCGCCCCGTTGGTTATTCCGCCCATGGGCTCGGCCAACCGGGCGCGGCCCGCTATATCGGACTCATCGAGGATGGCGGGGCTACCAGCCTGCGCACCGACGTCAGCTGGGCGTCGGTCGAGGCCAGTCCAGGCCGGTTCAACTGGTCTGGGCCCGACGAGATCGTCACCCAGGCGGCCTCGCATCATCTGAACGTGCTGATGATTGTCGACTCCACCCCGGCGTGGGCCAGCGGCGCGTCCATATCGCGCCGCGACTGGTCCTGGCTGCCGCCCCACCAGCCGGCCGCCTACGGCGCCTTCGCGGCTGCGGTCGCGGCGCGATATGGCGGCGGCGGCACGTTCTGGCAGGACCATCCGCGCCTGCCCCGGTACCTGCCGGCCGGCATTGAACTTTGGAACGAAGAGAACCTCAGCCATTTCTGGGGCAACGAGACTCCCAGCCCCCTGGTGTACGCGGCGATGGTCAAAGCCGCCTACACCAGCATCAAGCGGGTGGACCCGGCGATGACCGTCCTGATCGGCGGCTTGGCCTCCATCGGCGGCTACGACGACGTCGCTTGCAGCGGCCGTGACGGCCCGGGCCACGACAACACCGCCTGGAACGGGCTCAACTACCTGCAGGCCCTCTACGCCGCTGGCGTCCATGGTTACTTCGACGCGGTGGCGTGGCACCCCTACAACTACTGGCGTGGCGCGACCGCCACCGGCATGCTGGCCTATAACCGCTGTTCGGCCTGGTCGCAGATGGCGAGCACGCCAGTGTCGGTGCGCTCGCTCATGGACATCTATGGAGATGCGGGCAAGCGGATCTGGGTCACCGAGACGGGCGCACCCACCTGCGTCCCGAGCGCCGCGTACATCTGTGTCTCGCCGGTCCAGCAGGCTGACCTCGCCGCCGGCGAAGCCCGGCTATGGCGGAGCTTTCCCTGGGCGGGGGGGTTCTACTGGTACGACATACGCGACGACCCCGGCGCCGTCACCAGCGTGGAGTCCCACTTCGGAGCGGTGTCTTCCAACAGCTCCCCCAAACCTGCCTATCTTGCCCTCAAGCATGCCTGGCGAACATCTTCTGGGCCTCGATCCACTCCTGCGCCGGGTTAGCATCCACCGGCGGCGCATGCCGCTCCCGGCCGCCTGCCGCGTCGCCCGGCCACGGATCCGTGTGGCCCGCTCCGCACCGCTAGGTCCAAGAACACCTCAGCCAAATGCGTGACCGCGAACTCCTACGAACATGGGAGGGGCCGCGTCGGTGACCGTGGTAATGGTGGGCTCATGTCCGTTATTGCCGCAGGTCCCGTGTTCAGTCTCGACCGTGATGCGTTCGCGGCAGGCTTCGGCCGGCGTCCGGTCGCGGTGGATCACACGCTGGCCGGGGATCCGCTGCTGTCGCTGGAGGCGATCGCCGACCTGGCCGATCGCTTTCCCGGGCGCATCGAGCGCCACAGCGCCGACCTGCCCATGGTCATGCCGGGTGGAGCGCCCGACCTCGAGCTCTCGCCATCGGAGATGGTGCGCGGGATCGAGGACAACGGCTGCTGGATGGTCTTCTGGTACGTCGACCAGGATCCGGCCTACAAGGCGTTGCTCGATCGCTGCCTGGACGAGGCGGAGTCCTATCTGCCCCCCGGGGCCGGATCGGCGCTCCAGCGCGAAGCCTTTCTCTTCCTGTCCGCGCCCAACGCGGTCACACCGATCCACTTCGATCCCGAGCACAACTTCCTGCTCCAGATCCGCGGGCACAAGGACATGAACGTGTGCCCCTTCCCCTCCGTGGAGGTGGAACGCCGGGAGCTTGACCGCTACCACGACGGTGATCACCGCAACCTGCCGTCGATGCCGTCTGAGGGCGAGGTGTTCGGGCTCGATCCCGGCCGCGGGGTCTATGTCCCGTCCTTCATGCCCCACTGGGTGCAGAACGGCCCGCGAGCCTCGGTGTCGCTCTCCATCACCTTCCGCAGCCGGGAGAGCCTCCGGGCCGATCGCGTGCACCGGATCAACTCGATGATGCGGCGGCGCCTTCACCTCCATCCGACGCCCTGGGGCGTCTCCCCCGGGCGCGACCGGGCCAAGGAGGCGGTGTGGGTGGCAATGCGCAACTCCAGGCGGGGCTTGACGGCCCTGCGCCCGGCGCGGGATACGCGCAGCGCGAGCTCGGCGACGCACTGAGCCCGGTAGTGGGCGCGGAACCGGGCCTAGATCCGCGGCGCAGGCACAACCGGCCGGGGGCGGGTCCCGAGGCCGTGGAGGCCGTGCGCGATGAATGGGACCGGCTAGCCGATCGCACCGGTGCCGCGCCCTTTCTGAGACCCGGCTGGATCGAGGCCTGGTGGCGCGCCTTCGGCGCCGGGCGCCTGGAGGTTCTGCGCGAGGAAGAGGAGGGCCGGGTCCGCGCGCTGCTGCCCGTCCGTCACCGGCACGGAGCCGTCAGCTCGCCGAGCAACTGGCACAGCCCAGGCTTTGGCCTGCTGCGGGAGAACCGGGCCGCGGGCCTGGCGCTGCTTGACCAGTTGTTCGCCCGGCACCCGGCTCAGGTCTCCCTCGGGTTTCTGGGCGCCCTCGGACCCGGCCTGGACGAGCTCACCGAGGCCGCCGAAAAGGCCGGGTACCGCGGCCTGCAACGGACGCTCGAGCGCTCGCCCTTCGTCACTGTGGATGGTGACTGGGAGGAATATGAGCGGAGCCTGGACCGCAACATGCGCAGTGACCTGCGGCGCTGTCGCCGCCGGCTGGAGGAGCTGGGCCGGGTGGCGTTGGACGTCGAACACGACACCGCTCATCTCGACGAGGCGCTGGCCGTCGAGGGCCTGGGCTGGAAGCGGAAGGCCGGGACGGCGATCGTCTCCGCACCACAGACCGCGCGCTTCTATACCGAGGTGGCCCGCTGGGCGGCGGCCAGCGGGCGGCTGCGGCTCATCTTCCTGCGCGTCGACGGGCGTCCGGTCGCCTTTCATCTCGCGCTTGAGGACGATCGGACCTACTTTCCGCTCAAGGGGGGCTTCGATCCAGCCTTTCACGCCCAGTCACCCGGCCGTCTGCTGATCCACGCCACGCTGGAGCGCGCCTTTGCGGTTGGCCTGCAGCGGTATGAGTTCCTAGGCGGCTCTGATGCCTACAAGCTCCGCTGGGCGACCGAGGCCTATGACCGGGTCCTGTTCCAGGCCTTTGCCCCCGATCCGGTGGGACGGACGCGCTGGGCCGCCTTCGCCCATGGGCGGCCGCTGGCCAAGCGCACCGTCGGTGAGCTGCGGCGACGCCGCGCGGCGCTCGTGCCAGGGCCGCGGGCGCCCAGCCTGACCCTCCGCCCACCGGAGAAGCCGAGCCAGCGCCCCATCGTGACTTCTCCCCCGGACGAGGCAACACGCGGGAGCGCCCGGCGTTACCGGCAGACAGCCATGCGGCTGATGAGGATGCGCGCAACGTCACCCCGCTGGGGGAGGTGGCGGGGATTGATCATCCTTATCGGCGGCGTGGTAGTGCTGGCCGGCGTCCTTCAGACAAGCGTCGGCCATGCGATGCTGCGCGCTGCCGGTCTATCCCAGGAGTCGACGGGCTATACCTCGCTGAGCTTCCTGCACCCGCGGTCCCTGCCCGAACAGATCACACCAGCCCCAGGGACCACCGTCACATCGTTCGCCATCCACAACGCCACTAGCGTCACACACGGCTATCACTGGTCGGTTTCCCTGGTCTATCACGGGCGGACCCACCGCGTACATGCCGGCCGCGTTCACCTGGCGCCCGGGCGGAGGGCCGAGATCACTCAATCCATCGCCATCACCTGTACCCGGGGCCGGGTGCGAATCGTGGTCAGCCTGGAAAGCCCAGCTGAATCTATTGACACCTGGATGGCCTGCCGATCAGGGGGGAGCTGAGTTCCGGTGACACGCCGCCCCATTGTCGCGCTCATCTGTGATGTTGTTTACCCGTACAGTCGTGGTGGCCGGGAAATCCGCAACCAGGAGTTGCTGCCGCGGCTCGCGCACTGCGTGGAGATGAATGTCTACACCATGCACTGGTGGGATGGGCCACCTTCTTACTCTGCTGACGGCGTCACCTACCATGCGATTTCGCCACTGTTGTCGCTATACAGGAACAACAGGAGATCGCTTCGCCAGGCGCTGGGCTTCGGCTTCGCCTGCCTGCGTTTGCTCCGCTGTGACTTCGATGTGCTGGAGACCGATCACATTCCGTACCTTCAGGTGTTCATCCTGCGTTTGGTGGCAACGCTCAAGCGCAAGCCGTTCATCGTCACCTGGCATGAGGTATGGAGCCGGGCCTACTGGTGCCAGTATCTTGGCTGGGCCGGCTGGATCGCATGGCTGGCCGAGCGGCTGGCCGTGCGCCTGCCTGATCACATCTTCGCCGCCTCACCGCAGACGGCCGAGCGCCTGCCGGGAACCCTCCGGCGCCACCAACAGGTCACGATCGTGCCGAACGGCATCGACCTCGACCTGATCCACCAGGTGGGCGCGGCCGCCGAGCTCACCGACCTCGTTGTCGTCGGTCGCCTGATACAGCACAAGCGCGTCGATATGCTCCTGGATGCCCTGGCCAGCCTGCGGGCAAGCGGCATACACCTTACCTGCCGGATCATAGGTGACGGTCCAGCACGTGCGGCGCTGAAGGAGCAGGCCCGGAATCTGGGGATCGCCGGCGCAGTTGAGTTCCGCGACGATATCGCGAATCAGAAGGAACTCTACTCCCTGGTCAAGGCGGCCAGGGTCTTTGTCTCGCTTTCGGCCCGAGAGGGATTTGGCTTGGCCGTCCTGGAGGCTATCGCCTGCGGTATTCCTGTGCTGACTACGTCTGCTCCCGACAACCTGGCCCAGCACCTTGTCGCGAGGTACTCGCGAGGCGCGATATGCGAACCGACGCCGGAGGCTGTCACGGCCGCGATTCACGACTTGGTCGTCGACGATGATCCACGCACACGTGAGGAATGTGATGCAGACTCCTGGGTGGCCGAATATGACTGGAGTGCCATGGCAGATCGCATACGGAACGCCTATATTCGTGAGGTTTCTGGGTGCCGGTAGGCTCAGACGGCTCAGCCACGAGGGGGCTGTACCTCGGGTCCTCGCCGGAGCCGCTCGCGGACCGCGTCCAGCCAGCCGGGCCGGGAGCCGGGGCTCTCCAGCCACCAGGTGGCCCCGGCATCGCGGTAGCCGGGCAGGCGGGCGGCTACCCGCCCCGCGGAGTCGAGTTCACTCCAGATGACGATGTCGAAATCGGCGGTGGTTCCCCGCAGGTCCGCGATCTTGTCGCGAACGGCCGCGATCTCGGCGACGGTCGCCCGGTCTCCCGGACGCCCGGGGTGGATGGGAACGAACCCGTCCCAGCGGGCGGCCCGGGCCACGGGCCCGCTGGGAGGATGCACCCCGGCCACCCAGCGGGCGGCCCGGGCCACGCGGCCGCCTGCCGGAACGACTCCGCCGACCCAGATGGGTACCCGGGGCCGCTGCACCGGGCCGGGCGAGAAGCGGACCGGGCCGACCGTGAAGTGCTTGCCCTCATGCCGGAAGGGCTGTCCGGTCAGCAGCCCCGCCAGGACGTCCAGCCCCTCATCGAGGATCTCCGCCCGGACGCGGCGATCGGTCGGCTCACCGAACAGCCCGAACTCAGCGCGGGCGGGAGCGCCGAGGCCCACGCCGAGGATGACCCGCCCGCCACTGAGCAGGTCCAGCGTGGTGACCTCCTTGGCCAGCTTCCATGGCCGCCGCCGGGCTACGGGGGTAATCATCGTGCCCAGCTTGATCCGTGACGTGCGGGCCGCCACCACGGCGAGGACCTGCCACGGGTCCACGATGGGCGGCCCCTCCCCACTGTCGGAGTGCACCAGATGATCCCAGAGGAAGTACCCGTCAAGCCCGGCCCTCTCAGCGCCGATTCCCAGCTGGACGAGATCGGCCGGGTCATCGGCGAAGCAGGGCACAGCCAGCCCGTGGCGCAGGCCAGCCCCGGCCGCGGGATCGCGATGACCAGCCACGAGGGGACTGTACCCCCGGGACGGGCGGTTGCCGCCACCGAAACGGGAGGTAATTTGGCAAAACCCAGTAAGCTCAAAATTATTCAAACACCCGTCAGGTTCTTCCCCGCCTACGGCGGTGTTGAAAAGTACGTACTCGAACTCTCCAAACAACTGGTCGCGCTAGGTAACGACGTCACCGTGGTATGTGCTGATGAGCCACATACTGAGTCGTGTGCGGTTCACGGAGTGAAAGCGATCAGGCTGCCATACATTGCGAAAGTTGCAAATACGAACATCACTCCACGCCTGTTCAGCACGCTGATGTCAGCGAGATTCGACGTCATACACACACACATCCCGACTCCATGGAGCGCTGATTTCTCCGCACTCGTGTCGCTGCTGAGAAAGAAGCGGCTATTTGTTACCTACCATGACGATCTGACCGGCCAAGGGGTGAATGGCCTTATTGCACACCTCTATAATTCGACATTCCTGCATTTGATCCTGTGGCGCGCGGACAAGATTGTCATTACACAACCGAAGTACCTTGAACACTCAAGGCATCTCAAACTACACAAAAGAAAGCTCATCATAATCCCGCCTGGAGTTACCGAGCCGCTCACGGTGCCAGGGATCAAGCGCAAGGCGGATCAGGTCTTCTTCATGAGCGTGCTCGACAGGTACCACGAATATAAAGGCTTGGGAATCTTGCTGGATGCCATGGCCAAAGTCAAGGACAAAAGACCTGAAGCCAGACTGCTGATAGGCGGCGGTGGGCAGTTGATCGGCAAGTACGAGCAACTGGCTGAAATGCTTGGGCTTAGTGATTCTGTCGAGTTTCTTGGTTACATATCTGACCAAGAACTTGCGGAGCTCTATAGCTCTAGCTCTGTTTTCGTCCTGCCCTCACTCAATAAGCTGGAAGGTTTCGGTATCGTAGCCTTGGAGGCCCTCTCGTACGCCACCCCGGTAATTACCACTGACATTGCGGGAAGTTCGGATCTTATTAAAAGAAACAAGGCTGGCCTGATCGTGCCGCCGGGGGACGCCGTTGTACTGGCCAACGCCATAACCACTCTGCTCGAAGACCATAGCGAGGCACAGTCGATGGGGATCCGGGGAGCTGCAGCAGTAAACCAGGAATTTGGCTGGGACAGCATTGCCCGTCGAATTCTGAGTGCGTACTGATGCCATGAACGCCTCACGCATAATTCATGTCACGGCATATTACCCACCGCATCTTGGTGGTCAGGAGATTGCCGTTCAAGATTTGGTGGCACAGCTGACGCTGGCCGGTGAGCAGGCCGAAGTTGTCACCTCAAGCATTGGGGCAAGAACGGGTGTAAGCATCGAGAATGACGTGTTGGTTACCCGCTTGAAGAGTAGCGAGCTTGCCCATACCGCGATCATATGGAGCTTGTTTTTCTGGCTGCTAAGACATACGAAACGGAACACAATTGTTCATCTGCATGTCGGGCAGTTCTTTACGCCTGAGGTAGTCTGGCTAGCCGCCAAGATCAAGCGATTCAGATATATCTTTCATTTGCACTCTGACCTCGTTCAGTCAGGCCCGATGGGAAAGTTCTTGCCTCTGCATAAAAGGCTCTTCCTTGGCCGTGAAATAAACGATGCAGAACTAGTCATCGTATTGAACAATGAACTTCGGCAGACGGTAAGGCGTGACCATGGATATGATGGCAAATTGCTCATCATGTCTAACGGTATAGATGAGGACTTCTTCAAGATTACCCATAAGCCGACGGCGTCAAAGACTTTGAGGCTTCTGTTCGTTGGGCGATTGAGCCCTCACAAGAATCTGACAGCCCTGCTTGAGGCGCTCAGCATAATCAGGCGCGAGATCACGCTTGATATTGTCGGCGACGGTGAATGCCGTCGTGAAGTGAAGATGCTGATAGCAGACAGCAAGCTCGAGAACGTAAGGCTCCACGGCAGGCAGAGCCGCGATGAGGTGAAGAGGTTTTATGCCACCTGCAGCGCACTTATTCTGCCTTCACTCTACGAAGCGCAGCCTATAGCACTACTGGAAGCGATGGCTTCTCGTATTCCCATAATTGTGACTAAAGGAATCGGCATCGAAGTGACGGCTCAGGAAGCAGTTCTTGTTGAGCCGACTGCCCAGGGGATCGCGGATGGCATAGAGTGTCTCGCCGCGATGGCCCCTGAAGCTCAGGAGATGCTTGCAGAGGCCGCCTTTAAGAGGGCTGAGCAACACAGATGGCATGCGTTGATAGGTTCCTATACTGACCTTTATAACGAGATCGCCGAAGATATTGCATTCAGGTGGTCCGGCCGTAATGCCGGAGGAGCCGGTCAGCGGCACGAAACAGATACGGATACTTCCTGATCCGGGGGCCCACCCATCTAACTGCACGGATGCGCGCCCGGTGCGCCGCCGCCGGCAACGGCGCCCCGGCCGCCATCCCCTCGGCAACCAGCAGATCGTGGTTCTTGAGCGTCTGCTTGTAACGTTCGCCGCCCTTGCCCAAATCGATCAGCTGAATGCCGAGGGCTGCGGTTTCCTCGGCCATCCGCAGATGCTGTATCAGCCCAGGGGACTGCCTGCTGAAACGGGTGTCATACGCTGGGAACCACTGCGCGAGCACGTGGCCTGACCGTAGACCGAAGTGCGCTGCGACCGGAGTCCCTCCCGCGTACAGCACCGAAAGCAGGCCCCCGAACTGGTCACTATGGGTGCCGAACAGGTAATCCACGACATCGACGATCCATGACCGGTCAAAGATGTCGGCCCAGCCAGAGCGATGGTATTGACCCGATTTCCAGCACATGAGGGCGCGAAGTTCCGCGGGATCGCGTGAGTCAACCCTGAAACGCAGCTCACCAGCTTCGCGCTCGAGTTTGCGCGTCCTACGGGCTAGATCTTTGCAGAACTGCGGGGATCTCGCCCAGAGCTTCTCCTGGTAGTCCGCGAACCCGTCGCTCAGGTCGATCACCGGTGAAGGCGCCACGGCAGCCGCATAGCGTTCGAAGGGCCGCTGGCCTTCGACTAGGTGGTCGAACTGCCACACGGACACCTTGCATGCCCGGAACAATTCTCGGGGGTCCCATTCCACGTCCGGCGCGTGGATAAGACCCTGACAGTCGTTTATACCGTAACCGATCGGCACGCCGACGCCGAGCCGGCGCCGCTGGAAAGGGAAGAACCCGACGATATCCGGCCCGTCGGCGAGCACAGCGACGCGGGCATTAGGGCAGAAGCTGTCGACGGCTATTGCGAACTCCGGGCACAAGAACGGATTCGCCAGAGACTCCGTCTCGCGCTGCATGGAATGCCATGCGGCAATCTCACCTGGTCCGAGCTCGCCTGGCCGTGCCATCGAGATCTGCACCTGACATCTCCCTTACACCCACTAGCCTGCCCTCCATGCCTCGACGATCAGTGAGGTGGCTGCCTCCGTCTCGCCGAGACGGCGCTCAAGGTTGCGGAACGCCGGGTCGTCGGACTCGCCGGCCTCGCGGCGCGTGATGCGCACGAAGCCGGCACGGTCCAGCTCGGCGCTCAGCGAGGCGTAGTCGTAGACGAAGCCCAGGTAGTGCTCGGCCCCGGCGAAGGTCACCCGGAGCAGGTCCACCGGATAGTGGACGTCATAGCCATAGCGGCGATGCCGTTCGAGGTGACGCTGGCCGATCTCGGTGTTGTCGAGATACGCGCGGGCGGTGCGCTCGACGTCGGGCGTAGCGATGCGGATGCCTCCGCCAGGGCACAGCGCAGCGAGGACGTTGGCGAGCACGACCCGCCCGTTCTGGATGGTGAAGTGCTCAATCACGTTGTCAGCGAAGATGCGATCAACTGGCGGTGTCGGCCAGGGCTTCATCAGGTCGAGGTAGTTCCTCGCCGGCCAGTTGATGTCGGTGTTGATCCAGTTGGGGTACTTAGCGTCACCCACACCGACTGCGATGCGCAGCGGTTCCCCGTCGGCGACGGTTTGCGCAACATCACGGCGGAGGCGGACGGTTCCGATCGGCCGGTTGGCCAGGCTGAGTAAACGGAAAGCGCTGCCCTTGGCAAGCGGAATAAAAGATGTCATACCGTAGATCCCGTCACCTTCACCCTCAGGGCCAGCCCGCAGCCTGCCTAATTGCCATTGTACTACTAGCGGCCGAGCGAGCGGAGGGCACACGAACCTTGTCGTAAGACACTCAAGAGCTGTATTCTCTCGACAGGGGATCCTGCGCGCATGACCGGCGGAATCGAGTAAGCAAGCGGTGGAACTACAATGAAGCCAGCTGTACTCACAACCAGTTGGGACGACGGTCACAGGTGTGATGTGAGGCTAGCAAGGATGCTTAAAGAGCACGGGCTCAGAGCAACGTTCTACGTGGCACCTGAGAATCAAGAGTTTGTGAAGCAGGACTTGCTATCTCTGTCGGAGATCCGAGACCTGAGCCAGGATTTCGAGATCGGCGCTCATTCGATGACGCATCGTCGGCTGCCTACCATCACTGAACAGGAGGCGGCGAGAGAGATAATCGAGTCGAAGGCGATGCTGGAGCAGGTTACCGGCAAGGAGATCGAGACATTTTGTTATCCAGGAGGCGCCTACACCAAGCTGCATGTGCAGCTGGTCAAGGATGCCGGGTTCAGATATGCGCGCACCGTGGCCAGGTACGCATTTACAGTGGACGATCCCTACGAGGCGGGAACCTCTTTGCACGTCTATAATCACCGGTTCGACCTATGGCAGACCGCTCGTTTTGCGAAGTTCCGGCCCAGAAAAGTCCTACGCTACCTCGAATGGGATGCCCTGGCACAAGCGATGTTCGATCAGGTCGTAAAAGAAGGCGGCATATACCATATTTGGGGCCATAGCTGGGAAATCGATGAGCACGATGACTGGAGGCGCCTGGAAAATGTGTTTCGCTACATCAGCGCCAACCCAAATGTTAACTATGCCACGAATGGAGAGCTTGAGGCTTATTCATAAGGAGCACTCAGGTTCACCTTCACGCAGCACCCTGACCTGATTCAGATCCGCGGTGAGCAGTCACCGGTGGTACCGGCGGCAGTGGCAGCATCGCCTGCCTGTCCGCGTCTATACGCTCAGCCGGCGAGTAGCCCGCCGCCTGGTGCCGGGCGTTGGCTATTGCCAGCCAGTCCCGTAGCTGAGCGTTGAAATCCACCGGTGAGATAAATGTGCGACCAGGAAGGAAATAGCGTTCCATCTGATCGTATGATTGTTCGATCAATCCCCTTGTCCCAGAGTCGGCCGGCCTGCCAATAATGACTCTTGTACCGAGACTGCGGCAGAACTCTATGCATTCAGCTGTGATCTCCTCCTTCCCGTCCTGCCACCGGCCGATAGCGACCTCACTGTCCCAGGTCAGCGTGCGCGGCACTGACCCAAGCCGCTCCAAGAGCGCCCACCAGCCGGGGAAGAGGTCGTCGGCCTTCCGGGTAGGGATCAGGATCGCCGAGAGCCAGCGAGAATAGCCGCTCACCATGGTAAGGATAGGCAGCTGCAGTGCTGAGCGTGTCTGACCGAAGGCGGCCGGGACTTCGAGCGGTGGGAACCAGAAACCGCACTGTGCTACCTCGCCGGGCAGGTAATCAGGTGTGCTCACCTGCTGGGCTTGATCCAGGTATTCCATACGCAGCTCTGTCACCCTGTCGAGCAATACCCGCATTGACTGATCCCAGCCGATCTGCTCAGCGATCAACGTCGTCGGCATCATGGGCCACGCTGCCAGCAGCTCCCGGACCTGCGGGTCAGGAGGAGAAGAAGAAGAAGAAGAAGAAGAGGAAGAAGAAGCGACTGATCGCGGTGTTCGGTCATGGTCCGGGGACAGCGCTACCTGTGCCGCGGGCACCGCGACCGATTCGCGACGCCGCCCGAGCCCGGTCGTCGCGACGACGATTATCCCAAGCACGAGGGACAGGCCCTGAGCAAGCGCCCAGCCAGTTGCCGCGGCGGTAAGCCCGCGCGGCACCAATATCCCGACGAAGCCAAGTACGAGAGCGGCGTTCGCCCCGTTCATGAAGATATACGCTGCGATCCGGTCGCGCGCGATGAGCAGTGAGTCGACCAGGTAAGTTCCCCCGGTGAACAGCGCGCTCAGCGCAAGGACCCGCAGGCAGCCGGTCGCCGCCGTCGCATAAGCCTCGCCAAAGAGGCGGAGGATGAGGGGTGCAGCCGCGATCACGATGACTATTGCCGGCAGCAAGAGCGCGTACACTCCGCGGACCGCCTTGCGCAGTTGCCTCCAGAGCGACGCCCCCTCGCGCGACGCCTCCGCGAACAGGACCTGCGCCACCGTCGCTGGGATGACGTTGAGGAACCCTCCTATCAGGAACGCGATGGCGAACCGTCCGGTCTCGGCCGCACCAAGAACCACGAGGACCTGGAGCGGAACGACGCTCGCCGGCAGGATCCCCATAACCGTGGCCACGTAGTTACCCGACGTGATCGACAGGTAACTTCTCAGTATCCGGAAAGCCCCAAACCTAGCCCTTTTCGCCTTGATCTGCCGGTTGAGAAAAACACCGCCGAGCGCGACGGTCAGCCCCAGCCCCAGGCTGTAGGCGATCAGCAGCCCCCATGATGGGAAGCTGACCAGCAGGAGCATTGCGATAACCCTGACAATGCTCCCCGCAAGGTTCTTGATCAGCACGTCATGGCTCGACCGGGTCGCGATCAGGCCGACATCGAGGATGGTGCCAACCGCGGTGAGAGTCACCAGAACGGTCACCAGGAGCACCATCCCGCCCCGCTGATGAAGGCCCAGCGAGGCGGGCAGGTGGGGGCCGAGCACCAGCGCGATGACAAGACATAGCACGGTGCCGACCGTGGCGATGGCCGTGACGGCCACGATTATCAGTTCGCGCGCATTCTGCACGTTCGTAATGTGGCGAATAATGACGTTCGGCAACCCGAGCGCCGCGATAACGGCGAGCAGGCCAGCTCCCGATATCACACTGGAGAACACGCCCACCGCGGACGCGGGGTAACGGTGAGCGGCCAATGACCAGAAGACGAACCCGATGACCGCCGTGGCGACAGTGTTCGTGATCAGGATCAGAGAACCGCGATAGAGGGCATCACCGAATAGGTTTCTCACCACTCCGGTGGTCCGTGACCGGAGGCTGGGCGCCAGGCTAACCCTCTTCATGGAATCCTGAGCGCCTGACCACGTGGGCCGGTCCGCGGGACGTCGCCGAGAACCGACGAAATCTCGGATACCGTTCTCTTCGCGATCTCCTGCCACGTCGTCTGC
>Ga0210402_10003353_pt1 | contig 15079 bp, 14 predicted proteins | sample IncBWC7MmetaG_FD_161055 | JGI IMG/M metagenome (GOLD analysis project Ga0210402, IMG submission 161055) | Forest soil microbial communities from Barre Woods Harvard Forest LTER site, Petersham, Massachusetts, United States - Inc-BW-C-7-M | ecosystem: Environmental > Terrestrial > Soil >...
CGTCAGAAGAGATGAGCTCGAGCAACAGATAAACCCCGGAATGCTCCAGGGCCAGTATGTTCCGGGCTTCTGAACGGTAGAACGTTACGGAAGAATCTGCCCGAAGAGCCCTCTGCGCGCGTGTGGCGAAACTACTTTTCTCCAAAGTCCACAATCGCCAGGTTCAGAGGAAACTGTCCCTTACGCGGACTCGGCGTCGGCGCAAATGCCTTGCTGAAGTCCCCTTCTACGCCGATCGACTTAGCGAAAAGTTTCTCCGGGATCTCGCCCATCCAAGTGAACGAATCAATCAGGTAGGGGATCCCGCTCGATCCCATCGCCGACGGGCTATTCATCAGGTGAAAGTGCAGGTGCGGCGCCGACGTATTCCCGGTGTTACCTAGCTTGCCGAGAACCTGACCGCGCTTGACCTGGTCTCCCGGTACAACCTTCACTGAGCCTTTCTGCAGATGAGCATAGAACACATACACCCCATGCCCCAGGTCCATCACCACGTGGTTTCCATCCACGTTCTCGAGCGTAATCGTATCCGGATCCGGCAACGTTCCCGGCACTTGATCGTCGAGTGTATTCATCGCGCTCACCACCTTGCCATCCGCCACCGCGATCACCTCGGCCCCGTAGCCCGGATAGCTGTGCACGTCAGCCGGATTTCCATTGACTATGTGACCGGCCTTATCCATCAGCATCCAGTCGATGGCAAAACGCTGTGAGAAATGGATCTGGCCATTCACCGGCATGCTGGTCGCACGATGACCGCCGGGCATGCAGCAACCGTTGGCCGCGACCCATCCTTTTCCTGCAAGCGGCGGTCCGATTGTCATGAGGTTTACCTGCAGGTCGAGAGGCGCAGATGTGTAAGTCATTTCGATTGGTGTCCCAGGGGTTCGCGCGGGCGTGCTTCCGCCCGCCAGCTTCAGTCGGTGGAGCAGCCGGTTCGGAACCGTACCTGTGTCCACCGCTACATCCACCAAAAAGATGCGCGTCCCGTTGAATTCAATGTCGGTGTTTTCCACCGCACTGCTCCCGGTGGTGCGCAGGTGAGTCTGCAGATCGTCGCCTTCGAACGATCGAATCACCCGGCCCGGCTTCTCGGCATCCAGCACTTCAATTTTCTGCAGCCTGGCTGGCGTCGCATTCGCATTGGTGAGCACCAATTCATATACGACATGTTGTTTTCCGTCCGTTCCAGGAAACGGCTGGACGCCGGCCGTCAGCGGTGAGACCACCACCGGGGTAAATACATCCCTCTCCGCGAATCCCAGCGTCGAAAACAGCGACAGCAGGATCATTACGACGCAGTACTTCCTCTTTGATCGCGACATAGTGGGAACCCCTTGAAGGTAGAATTGTGAAGCGCCGCCATCTTATCAGGGGTGCGCGAGGGCTTCGCCGCCTCAACCTGAAAAAACATTCTCCTGATAAGGTACAGAGCAATTTTGGGCAGGCGCCACGACTCCGAACTCGGTGGAGGCCTACTTTGAGACGAACGCTTCTCTTCCTCGTGCTGATCGCCCTCGCATTCGCGGCCCTCGATGCTCCGGCCGCCCGCCGGCAAAAAAATACCGCTTCGGCAATGGATCTTCGCTCGCACCCCTATGGCGGGAAACAGCCGGTCGAGGTTGCGTTAGGCTTATACATTACCAATCTCGCCTTCGTTGAAGAAACCCGCGAACAATTCCAGGTGGAAGGCTACCTGACAATGCAATGGCACGATCCTCGGTTGGCGCTTACAGCCTCCCGGGCAAATGGCGCTCCCCGAACCTTAAACGCCGAGGAAACCTGGACGCCTCCGATTGAAGCCGCCAACCTGATTTCTCATCGTCGCGGTTTGTTTGTACTGCAAGCCAACGATAACGGCGACGTGAAATATGTGGAGCGCGCCGACGTTACCCTATCAACCTCCTACTCGCTACGCGACTTTCCCTTCGATACGCAACTGCTCGATATCCGGATTGAGCCGTTTTTGCCTTCGGTATCAGAGGTTCGATTCGCTTCCGAGCCCTTGTCCTGGACCGGCAACGATGCTAAGGGCGAGGCGGAACTGGCCGCCTGGGATATACGCGGCCTGCGTTATAGCATCGTCGATATTCAACCGAAAGGCGCCATGCCCTCCCGCCCACAAGCGTTGTTTCAGGTCGAGGTCAAGCGCAGAACGGGTTTCTATCTTTTCAAGATCATTCTGCCGATGCTGCTGCTGGCGGCGATTCCCTGGACTGTTTTCTGGTTCGACGTAAAAGATTTCGCGGGCGAAATGGGCGTCCCCCTATCGATCGTACTTTCGATGGTGGCCTTCCAGCTTGCAATGTCTCGCGATCTGCCGCGCGTCGCTTATGTAACCTTTCTCGATGCGCTCTTCTTTACCAGCTTTGTCTTTGCCTTCCTGTGCATTGCGGAAGTCGCGATCGCCTACATCCTGCAGTCGCACAACCGCTTGCCGCAAGCGGTGAAACTACACCGCATTGCCCGCTGGGCGTTCCCCCTGACATATTTCTCCGTCTTAGGGCTGTTGGTCGTGATCTACTAGCCAGCGCGGCAAGGCACTATCACTGGTGGGAATCAACTCCAGACGGACGTCCGTCATGAGGCACGGCCTGATACCGCGCTCCGACATTGTAGCCTGGTTTCCCGTAGATGGTGATAAATCCCCATTACACTCACTGACATGGACTGCCCATTTTTACGCGAGACCTTGGGAAGCCTTTCGGCATCCGCCGACGGCGCAGTTTCGGCACTATGAAGAGTGACGGAGATCACTGCGACGCGAGGTCGTCCGGAGTTACGCTAGACATGCGGTGGACCGGTTAAGGGGGAACAGCGAGAGTACACCACTCGAGGGGGTCCACGCTGGTGCGTCCGCATGCCTGCCCCCGCTTGCAGCTGTGGAAGCACCGAGCCCCCCTGTAACTCGACATTCATCAAAACGCCATCTGAAGGGCTATGCCATTGGTGATCTGCCTCCAGGATTAGAACCTCCTTAGAATTGGTGTTCAGTTGACGCTTTTCCGACCTCCTCTGGGCCGACGATTGGCGCGAAGTCTGCGGGTGTACAAGCGACAAAAGTGATCGAAATCAACTCTAAGGGAGGCCATAGGCATGGCTACTGGTGCTGTTACCGCACGCGAACCGAAAGTGGATGTAAAGACCGAAACGACGGAAACAACCGAGGCGCAGCCTCAGACGCTGAAGCAGCGCTTCATCCATCTGCTTCATGAGATCTTCATGGGACGTGAAGAGCATCTTGGATGGCGACAGTAGTTAGCATGGGGCGCTGAAGGATGGGCGCCACTTCGCCGGTTCCGCGCTCACTACTCCCCGAAGCTCGAGGCGAATAGTTGGCTTGCTTCCTCGTCTGAAATCCACTCCGGGCGATTCACCGAGTTCGTTAGCGTTTCTGTAGCTCTTCTTTCCATCCCACGCGCTTGCCGGGTAGGTTCAGCGCAGTGGTGGCGATCTGCTCCAAAGGCACGACGAAGTTCACAGCACCGCGAGAAATCGCTTCTTTGGGCATTCCAAATACAATGCAACTGGCTTCGTCCTGCGCGATGGTGGCAGCTCCGGCTTCCTTCATCTCGTAGAGGCCTTGGGCGCCGTCGTCGCCCATGCCGGTCATGATGATGCCCACCGCCTTTGAGCCTGCGGAAGCTGCCACCGAGCGAAAGAGAACGTCAACACTTGGACGATGGCGCGAAACCAGCGGCCCATCGATCATCTGGACGACGAGGTCTTCGCCGGCGCGATTCACGAGCATGTGACGGTTGCCAGGAGCGATCAACGCCAGGCCGGGTTGCAGCCGGTCGCCGTCCCGAGCCTCCTCGACTTCGATTGCGCATTCCTTGTTCAGGCGGTCAGCGAAGGCCCGGGTAAAGACTTCAGGCATATGTTGCACAATCGCGATCGGAGGGCAGTCGGTGGGCATGGCCGTGAGGAAGACACGCAGGGCCTCCGTTCCACCCGTCGAGGCACCCATCGCGATTAGCCCGCTCGGCACCGCGGCAGCGCGAGCCTTGGCTTTGCGAGGCAGAACCTCGTCGGCCGACAGACGAGGAACGGCCGGCATACGTGGCCGCGGCCTCACCTGCGCCTGCGAGGCACTCCAGACCGCATCTACGAGGGTCACGGCCGACTCGTGCAAGAACTCGCGCACGCCAACCTTGGGCTTGGTGATTACCTCGACCGCGCCCTCTTCGAGCGCGCGAAGCGCGAGTTCGGTGCCGCGAGCGGCGAGGCCAGAACAGACCACGACCGGCGTGGGCATTTCCGACATGATTTTGCGGATGAAAGTCACGCCGTCCATGCGCGGCATTTCCAGATCGGTAATGACGACGTCGGGTGGTTCTTTTTGCATTTTGACCCACGCAATCAGCGGGTCGGCTGCGACGGTGACTTTAACGCGGCTATTGGTGGTCAGGATGCCCTGCATCACCTGGCGAACCATTGCCGAGTCATCCACTACCAGGACGTGCAAGTCTTCTCCGTGCATAGGTAATACCCTTTTTCGCTCTTCTTAGCCGAAGAGTTTCTGCTTAACGCGGTGCTAACCGGTCCTCGTTGTTTCCTGTTTTCGTGTAGATGGTTGGCTCAAGACTTCGCAACTGGGGGAACACGGTGGTCAAGTTCTCGGCGTGGCCCACGAATAAAAGACTGTTAGCCATCAGATGACGAATGAGGCTCGTGACCACTCTTTGTTTTGAAGCGGAGTCAAAGTAGATCAGGACATTGCGACAAAAAATCGCGTCGAATGGACCTTCGACGAGATCGGACTCCCGGTCGAGATTCAACCTTTGAAAGTCGATCATCTGCTGGATTTCGACTTTCACCTTCATCTCGCCTTGCCGCTCCGCCATTCCGCGCAACATGAAAGCGTGCAGCAGGTCTTTAGGAAGTTCTGCCGACCTGACAATGGGATAAATTCCTTTGCGCGCCTTTTCCAATACGCGCGTGGAGATGTCGGTGGCCAGAATTCGTGTGTCCCAGCCTTGCTCGGCGGGAAGGTGCCTGGCAAGCAACATGGCCACGGTGTACGGCTCTTCTCCGGAAGAACATCCGGCGCTCCAGATCTTCACTCTCCTCGACCGCAACCCTCGTTCGGCGTCCGCCTGCCAATGAGGAAACACTCTCTGTACCAGGAACTCGAACTGCCTGGGCTCTCGATAGAAGCGAGTTTCGTTGGTGGTGATGGCGTCGATCATCCGGGCGCGTTCTTCATGCTGCTCCGGCTGTGAAACGCACTCGTAGTAGCTTTGCAGTGAGTTGATCTCAAGCGTGCGAAGTCGTCGAAAGAGCCGTCCGCACAGTAAAGCAGTTTTTGAATTTCCCAGCCAGATTCCGGTTTCGGCGTAAATTAGTTTCTGAAATTTTTCGAATAGCGCGGGACTGACGGAAAGATGAGGTGGCTGCTCAAGGCCTGCCTCGCCGAAGCGGGACTTGGCTGAATCCTTGCCTGTAGCGGTTCCAGCGGACAAGAGTTACGCTCCGGTCTCGAAGGGTTTGGCCTTGGTGGTCGCGTTGTTGGAATAGCTCCCGTCAGCGACCGAATCCGTGACGGCGAGCAATTCGTCGGCGGAGAGGACTTTGTCGATGTCAAGAATCAGGCAGAACTTCTTGCCGAGTGCTCCCATGCCGAGCAGGTATTCGGTCTTGACGCGAGTGCCGAAAGGCGGAGTCTCTTCGATTTCATCAGCGGCAAGATCGATCACCTGGCTCACCGAGTCGGCCAGGACTCCCATGGTCAGCTTCTCGTTCTGGAAGATCACTTCGGTGATGATGATGCAAGTGAATTTGGTAATACGGCTGGCGGCCAGTCCGAACTTTACCGCCAGATCCACCACTGGGACAACTCGGCCTCGCAGGTTGGTGACGCCGCGGATCCAGGGCGGAGTGTTGGGCACGGTGGTAACAGCTTCGTACTCAACGATCTCGCTCACTTTCACAATACTGATGGCATATTCCTCCCCTGCAGTCAGGAAGGTCAGGTATTGCACCGTGCTCAAAGGGAGTTTGTTCTTCCCTTGGTTCTTCACTTGGTTGGGCACTCCCATAGTTTCACTCCTCGCATTTCTGCCGTTTGCTTCGTCGAATGCGTTCGGCCCACACGGGCCGATCCCTGTTTAGAACGGAGCGAAGTTTGCTTCTTCCGCTGCCTTGCCGTTCGCCGGCTTGCTCTGGCTACGCTGGCCGAAGTCGCTCCGGAACGGCGGGTTTAGAGGCATAACCACGCGCTGCTTGCCATCGCCACCGCGGTTGGCCGGCTGCTCTCCGGCTACACGGAAGAAAGTCATCAACTGTTGCAGTTGCTCTGACTGTGCAGCCAATTCTTCTGCGGTGCTTGAAAGTTCTTCCGCAGACGACGCGTTGCGCTGGGTGACCGTGTCGACCTGGGACATGGCTTTGTTGATCTCCGTCACTCCGCCGGACTGTTCGGTGGAGGCAGCGGCAACGTCCTGCACCAACTCGGCGGTCTTCTTGATGGAGGGCACGAGGTCAGAGAGCAGTTGGCCAGATCGTTCGGCTACGCTGACGCTCTTTCCAGCGAGCCCGCCGATTTCCTGCGCGGCCAACTGGCTACGTTCTGCCAACTTTCGAACTTCGACTGCGACCACCGCGAAGCCCCGGCCCTGATCGCCTGCGCGGGCCGCCTCGATCGCGGCGTTGAGCGCAAGCAGATTCGTCTGGTAAGCGATTTCTTCGATCACCGAAGTCTTGGCAGCAATCTGCTTCATGGCTTCGACCGTCTCTTTGACCGCATCGCCACTCTCTTCCGCCGCCGACGCTCCCTTGGCCGCTGCCTGCTCCACTTGCCGGCTATTGTCGGCGTTTTGCGTGATGGACGCGTTCATTTGTTCGAGGCTCGAGCTCATCTCCTCGACCGAAGCAGCTTGCTCACTGGTTCCCTGAGAAAGACTCTGCGAGGAGGCCGAGACCTGCTGAGCCGCAGAGGCAACCGCCGCGGAACCTTCGCGGACATCGCGGATGATGCCTGACAGCCGGCTGCTCATTTCTCGCATGGCCTGTTGCAGTTTGCCAGTCTCGGAACTGTTCGTGACCAGAATCTCCTTGGTCAGATCGCCGGCTGCGATACGCTCGGCGTGCTCGACCGCCTGCTCGATCGGAGAGGTGATGCTCTTGGTAACACTGATCGCCGCGAACGTAGCCAGGAACAGAGTGCCGACCAGGAGGAACAATGCAATCCTGCGTCCCACAGCGTAAGCTTCCTGACTCTCCTTCATACTCTGCTGCATGGCGGCGGTCTGAAGATCAATGAACTTTTCCCACATGGCGCGGTACTTATCGAGTGCCGGGATCACCTCTTCGCGCAGCCCCGCCAGCGCCTGCTCACGTTTCTTGTCGGCTAGCAGCGCCTTGGCTTTATTTCGAGCCGCGATATAGGCCTGCCGATCCTGGGTGACGACCTCGAACATGTCTCGCTCCTGTGCGGAGCTGAGGCTCTTCTCGATCTCCGCGACCTGCCCGCTGATTTCGTGGCTGATCGCCTCGTTTTGCGTGTTGAGCTTCTTCTCTTCCTCGAGGTCTGTGGTCTCGAACAATTGCAGGGTGATGCGGGCGTTAGTGATTGAGTTCTCGATAGTCTGATGCGTCAACTCAACCGTGTTGTAACGCTTTTGCATCGAGGCCGACATGTTGGAATTCAGGCGACCGAGCCAACTCAATCCGAATCCGCCCACCGCAATTACGCACAGCAGGATGGCCCCAAAGACCACTCCCAGTCGCGTGCCGATTTTCCGATCTTGCCAAGTTTTCATTGTCCTTCACCTCTCCAATGACTGCCTTTTTCTCTAAGCTTGTGCTTGCAAAGTCGATTGCATTACTCCGCGCAGAAGGCTGGGAACGTCGAGGATCAAACCGATCCGACCGTCCCCAAGAACCGTAGACCCGGCGATCCCCGGGACGGCTCGAAATACCCTGCCCAGCGGCTTCACCACCGTCTGCATGCCGCCCAGGAGTTCGTCCACTGCGATTCCGGCGTGGAACTCATTGATCTTGACGACGACAATGTTTTCTCGCTTCGGAGTCTCGCCGGAGAGACTGAACACGCGCCGCAACCGAACGTAGGGCAGCGCGCTTCCACGCAGGCTAAGGATCCCGCCGGCGTCTGGGCTGCGCTGTTCCGCAGGCAATTCCGTGCACTCGGTCACATGTTCTAAAGGAACGATAAAAGTCTCGGAACCGACCCTCACGGAGAACCCTTCGATGATGGCTAAAGTCAGCGGCAGGCGAATGGTGATGGTGCTGCCTTTGCCGGCTGTACTCGAGATCTCGACTGTCCCACGGAGATTGTCGATGTTGCGGCGCACCACGTCGAGCCCGACGCCACGCCCGGAAAGATCGGTCACCGACTTGGCCGTGGAGAATCCGGCGCGGAATACCAGATTGTAGAGTTCCTCGTCGCGAATTTCGTCTTTACCAGACAAAAGTTCAAGGCGTTTCGCTTTGTCGAGGATGCTGGCGCGGTCGAATCCTGCTCCGTCGTCCTCCAGTTTCACAATGATGTTTCCGCCGCTATGCGCCGCAGTTAATCGGATCAGCCCGCATGGGTTCTTGCCTTGGCTTTCGCGCTCAGCCGGCTTTTCGAAACCGTGATCGACCGCGTTGCGCAACAGGTGCAGGAGGGGATCTTTCAATTGTTCGAGCACCGTGGTGTCCACCTCGACATCTCCGCCTACCACTTCCAGACGCGCCAATTTCCCATGGCTCTTCGCAAGATCCCGCACGGGACGGACGAACTGGCGAAACAGAGGACCAACCGGGACCATGCGGATGCTCATCACTTCACTTTGCAAGTCCATGTACAGGCGCTCGGCCTCGCGATGCATCTCCAGGATGGCACGCCCCTGCTCGGCGTCGAGCTTCTCAATCATCTGACGCAGACGGGTTTGCGCAATCACGAGCTCCCCGGTGAGGTTCAACATATGATCGAGCTTGTCGACATCGGCGCGCAGCGTGCGGTGATTGGCGCCAGAAAGCATGTCACCTTTCACGGCTGAACTCGATTCCTGGTTGGCCTCGCCGGTCGTCATGACCCTCTTCGCCCGCTTTTCTACCTCCCGCGCAATTTCCTTCCTGAGCTTTTGTTGGCCCGGGGTAAGCTCCGGCGGCCCGGCCGCGGCCGCGTTTGAGACCATGGCACGAAGCTCATCCACAGCCTTCAGCAGCAGCGAAATCAAGTCTGCCCCGGGCAGCGCTTGCTGCTCACGAAAGACGTCCAGCAGGTCCTCGATGACGTGGGCAAATCCGGCAAGCTCACTGAGCTCCAACGAGGTTGCGTTGCCTTTGAGAGTGTGAGCGACGCGGAAAATACTGTGGAGAAGCTCCGGATCGGACGGACTCGATTCCATCTGAACCAACGCTTGTTCCATCAAGTCCAGGCCCTCTTCCGACTCGACGAGGAACGACGCGAGAACTGCTTCGCGATCAAAGTCCGCCAAATCCATGGTTCCTCCTCTCGTTGCCGGCGCTAGCCAGCGCTGTTTTTCTCCACTTGCTCGAAACTCTTGATCGTCGTCACACCATCGGAGATCTGAAAGACCAGCCTGCGGCCATGTTTTCCTGAAACTTCTTTTTCAACCACGGGGATGCCGTGCGAACGAAGAAAACTTTCCGCGAGTTGAACGTTCCTGGTTCCAAGCGACTGCAAAGGATCGTTGCCGAAGGCGCAGGAGCCGCCGAAGATTTTGGCTTGCAGATATTTAGTCTCGCAACCCAAGGCCAGGACTTGTTTCAGAAGTTCAGGATTGGCCACGTTGCCGTAGCGAAAGCGATTCGGCCCTTGACCCTGCCCTTCGGGCAAAAGATAGTGGTTCATTCCTCCCGCCTTCTTGTGCCGGTCCCAGAGGCAGATGGCCGCGCACGATCCGAGTATGGTCGAGATCGTGATTGGATCGCGGGTTACAAACAACTGCCCCGGATAGAGAAAGTGCCTGGCCTGTTCAGAGTCCGCGTGCTCAAAACTCTTCATGAACTCCGTGGGCAGGACTGCGGGATTGAATTTGGTCTCGCTCATGCTCTTATTCCTGATCCCCCGGCCGCTGCACTGGAGTGGGCATTCGGGCCGAATAAGGGCCCGGCGGCTTGGTCGGAAAGGACCTTGAACAGTTCCATGTCGGATCTGTCGAAGCCGACCTTCTGAGGAAGCAAACGCAATATCGCAAGTATCGCGACTGTCTGGTTCGCGAAACGGAGTGGAATAAACGCCTTGACCTTAGCCACTGCGTTGGAGCGATTATGATCCGGAGGCTCAACGTGGCACTCACCGCGCATCACGTGTTGAAGACCGGCATCGCCCAAGGCTCGCGGCAGGTCGTAGTCTTCGGGGTCGATTCCGAAGGACCAAAAAACGCGGAAGGTCGCGCTTCTGCGATCCACTTTGAACAAAACAATTTCCTCCGAGCCGATGAAGTTGGCCACGATCTCGCGCAAGCCCTCGATAGCGTCCTCTTGACCCTTGCTCTCGGCCAGCCTCTTTCGTGCGGCCTCCAGGCGCAGGTCGTTCATCTCGCCTCCAGAGGGCCCGGATCTGTTGTGCTTGTCACCCTTCATGAAGGTCCTTATTAATACAGCCAAACGGATTAATACAGCCAAACGGAGGAGACTCTTCGTTGAGCTACTCTCCTAAATAGCTTTGCAAAAGCGCCACTAACTCGGCACCATCGACTGGCTTGGTAATGTAGTCGTTGCATCCACTCTGGAATCCGGCTTCCATGTAAGACTCTTCGCCGCGAGTCGTGACCAGAACAATGGGGATGTCGCGCGTGCCTGGTTGTTGGCGCATCCTCTTGCAGGCCTCAAATCCATTCATGCGAGGCATGACCACATCCATCAAAACCAGATCCGGACGCTCTAGTTGCGCCTTCTCGACCGCTTCTTGTCCGTCGCTCGCGGTCACGCACTGATAGGTCGTGCGTCTTTCGAGGATCTCGCGCTCCATCATCAAGGCCGTCTTGGAGTCGTCAACTACAAGGATTTTCTTTGACATGGTTGTCTCGAACTGTAGTGCCGAGGTTACGAAAACTTGGATCAAAACGGTGTTGCCCGCAGCGACCCACAATGAGGTTTAGCACAGCCGGTAATTACCTCGGTAATTACGTCGGTAATTTAAAGCTAAAGTTCGGGCACTTTGGATTCGGAGATAGGTCCGCGGAGTGCGTCTTTAAACGCGCCTGGGACCACGGCAAGGTCGAATGTCACAGCTTCTCTTCTGCAGGCGCGAGCGGAAGCGAGCGCGACTCAATCTGTGCGACGTGGCCAAGACGAAAATTCGTCGCCAATATCTCCTGCCTCTATCCTCTGTATATACGCGGAGAGGCATACCTGGCAGCTGGACAGGGTAGTTCCGCCGCCGCCGAGTTTCAGAAAATTCTCGACCACAGCGGCATCGTCTGGAACTGTTGGACGGGAGCGTTGGCCGGTCTGGGGGTAGCTCGCGCCAACGCCTTGCAGTCGAAAACCTCACAGGGTGTGGATGCCGACGCCGCCCGTGTCCGGGCACTCGCCGCTTACAAGGATTTCCTCAAGCTCTGGAAAGATGCGGACCCCAACATCCCCATCCTGAAAGAAGCGAAAGCGGAGTACGCGAGGTTGGAATGAGCTTTTGGCAACGACCGTTCTTTCTGAGATCGCTGGCGTACTGGCGCAATTACATCAAGAATCACTGAAACTCCCAAGATAAGTGTCATAACATCACTTCTTCGCTCGAGTCGGAGGTCGGAAGAACTCAGAAAAACTCGCCATCAAAACTAGCTTCGCCCGCATTGTGATTTGCGACGTATTTGGATCGTTCCGGTATTGGTCTTTCAACGGCTCTTGAAGGGATCGTTCCTGGCTTTTTTGCTAATCGAGGTAGCTTCGGCCAGGTGTTGAAGTTGCTCCATCTGCATGCTAGCATCTCTGCACCTCAGGGGGAGGCTGATGCCAAAGTTCGTCATCGAACGGGAAATCGCGGGAGCTGGAAATCTAACCGACGCGCAATTGCGGGAAGTCTCCCAAAAATCGGTCAACGTTTTGAAGGGAATGGGTCCCGAGATCCAGTGGCTCCATAGCTACGTCACTGGCGACAAGGTGTACTGCGTCTACCTCGCCCCCGACGAGGCCACCATCCATGAACACGCCAAGCGAGTAGGCCTCCCTGCCAATCGCATCTCCGCTGTTCGCCGACTTCTCGATCCCTCAAGCGCTGAGTAAGTACTGGCTGAAGCTCTCCTCCTGATTTCCTTCGCCATAAGCGCGGCCTCGTGGGCTAAGACGGGGGCGAAAGATCCTCTGGCATCAGCGCCTCTTCAATAGCGCTCTCAGCTGGCAAAGCCCAACCTTCTAACCAGGCCGTTGCACCTACCTTGTTGGTCAATGCCTGGCGTGCTGCGTGCAGACTCGTCTCCAGTTTGGCCTGTTCCGCAGGCGTGAGCGGAGCGCCCACACTTTTGCGTAGCGCAGCGGCCGCGCCCGCCAGTCGCAGCGAACGCTCTGCTTCGAGTTGAGCGGCCGCTAAGCACGCGAAATATTCCAGCAGGCGGGCAATTCCACGTCTGTGATCCAGTTCCTGGAAAACTTTTATGCTTCCCCGGTACATGGAGCGCGCCGTAGAATAATCACTCTTTTCCCTCGCTAAGTTACCCAGATCGGCGAGCGTGCCAGCAATTCCCCAACGGTCATCGACTTCCCGAAAGATTGCCAGGCCCTGTTCGTACAATGCCCGCGCAGCGGCGGAGTCGCCCTGATCGTGTGCGACATCCCCTTGGTAGTTTAGCGACCAAGCGACGCCAGTCCAATCTCCTAGTCCCCGGAAGATCGAATGGCACTCCACGTATAGCGAGCGCGCGCGGCCATATTCTCCCTGTAATTTGACGACATTCGCCAAGTTACTGAGAGCACGGGCAACAGCCTTCTGATCGCCCAGTTCTCTCCACAGCCCAAGACTCGCTTCAAACAAGATGTGCGCAACTTCGACGTCACCGCGGTCGCGAGCAAAGACCGCCAACGCATTTAGAGAAACGGCGACACCCGTTTTGTCGCCGAGCGCTTGCGCGATGTCTTGACTTTCGTTGATAAGTGCAGCCGCTGAGGCGTAATCCCCTTGTTCCCCGGCGAGCACACCAGCTGCAAAAAGGGCGCGCATGCGCAGGTTCGTGGTAGCTCCCGCTTCTGTCAACCTGAGCAGCCTGTCCAATCTGTCCCGGCCTTCGGCTAGATACTCGCGAACCTCCCAAAAACGAAACAGAGAAGTGCCAAGACGCAACCCCCACTCCGCATTTCCGGTTTCAGTCAGCCACCCCAGGGCCGCGCGAAAATTGTCATTTTCAAGCCCCAACCGTTCCAACCATCCCGCCCCTTCCGCTTCGCTCGTCTCCGTGGCATTTTCTTCTGCCAGCACCAGGTAGTAAGCGGCGTGGGCGCGCTTCGTCAAGGCTGCCTCCCCACTTGCCTCCAGCTTTTCGAGAGCGTACTCGCGAAGTGTTTCCAGCATCACGAACCGAGATTCACCCTTCCCTTGCTCGACTTGCTGCACCAGGCTCTTGTCGACCATGGATGCCATGCCATCGAGCAGGTCCAGATCGAGATCGCCCTTGGTGTCGCATACGGCTTCCACGCTTTCCAGATTGCATCCGCCCACGAACACCGATAATCGTCGGAAAAGCTTCTGCTCGGCAGCGCTCAGCAGATCGTATCCCCAATCGATGGCCGCGCGAAGCGTCTGCTGCCGCTGTGGCAGATCCCGTGGGCCCCCCGTCAATAGCTGCAACCGGCTCGCAAGACGCGTCAACATGGAAGACGGCGAAAGAACTTTGACGCGGGCGGCAGCGAGCTCGATCGCCAGAGGCAGACCGTCCAATCGAGCGCAAATCTCGGCAACCGCAGAAGCGTTTTCTCGATTAAGTTCAAAATCTGGCCTGGCAGCGGCGGCGCGTTGCACGAACAGCGCGACCGCAGGGCACTGTGACAGCATCTCCACTGAGGGCATGGACCGTGAATCCGGCAGGGTTAGCGGCGGCAGTGGAAATTCATGTTCTCCGTACAGGTGCAACGGCGCGCGACTCGTTACCAGAATTTTGAGATTGGGCCCCGCGGCTAAGATCTCCGCCACAGCAGGTACGGCTCGAACCAGGTGCTCGAAATTATCCAGCAGCAGCAGCACTGGTGCGCGCAATGAATCTTGTAAATTCCTCTTGAGTATTTCGAGCGGTGACTGCCCTCCTGCCTCCCGGATCCCTAATGCCTGCGCGATCACGGAAGCAACCAAGTCCGGGTCGCTTAGGGCAGAGAGTGGAACGAAGTGAGTACCCCCGGGAAAGTGTTCGACAAGACCCCTGGCAACCTGCGTCGCGAACCGCGTTTTGCCGATCCCGCCTGGGCCCGTAACCGTCACCAAGCGCACTCCCTGACGCAACAGGAGGTCTTTGGCGGCGGCTACTTCTTTCTCCCGCCCCACAAAGCCAGTCTGCTGCACAGGAAGATTGGTCGGGCGAGTTTCCGCCTGCCTAATTGCATTCTCTGAGAACCGATCGCGTATAGCTGCGAGTTCCCGAGCGAGGTCTCGCGTAGAGACGTACCGCTTCTCGGGCTCCTTTGCCAGACATCTTTCGATAACCCAACACAGGGGAGCAGGAGCGTCGCGGTTTTGCCTTGCGATCGGTTCGGCCGGCTCGCGGAGAACGGCCACAAGTGTCTCCGCTGCCGTGCTTCTCTGAAAGGCACGCTTTCCGGTTACCATCTCGTAGAGCACCAATCCGAGCGAGAACTGGTCTGACCGGAAATCCAGTCCATCCCCGCTGACCTGCTCCGGTGACAGGTATCCCACCGTCCCTAGAACCAGACCTGCTGGAGTCTGCGAGGTGGACAAGTTGTATTTATCCGACCGGCCTCCGCCGGATGATGCGAGCTTAGCGAGGCCAAAGTCGAGAATTTTAACGAAGCCGTCCTGCGAGACCATTAGATTCTCGGGCTTCAAGTCTCGGTGAATGATGCCCGCTTCATGAGCCTTGGTCAGCCCTTCAGCAATCTGGGCCGCGATTTCAATCGCCTTTCGCATCGGCAGCAAACTGGAGCCGAGTAGCTCGCGCAGCGTCTT
>Ga0210402_10003354_pt1 | contig 15078 bp, 11 predicted proteins | sample IncBWC7MmetaG_FD_161055 | JGI IMG/M metagenome (GOLD analysis project Ga0210402, IMG submission 161055) | Forest soil microbial communities from Barre Woods Harvard Forest LTER site, Petersham, Massachusetts, United States - Inc-BW-C-7-M | ecosystem: Environmental > Terrestrial > Soil >...
TTGCCGAACTGGCGCATGCGCTTCTTGCCTTCCTTCTGCTTCTCCAGCAGCTTGCGCTTGCGCGTGACATCGCCGCCGTAGCACTTCGCCGTGACATCCTTGGACAGCGCACCAATCGTCTCGCGCGCGATGATCCGCCCGCCGATCGCCGCCTGCACGGCGATCTTGAACAGCTGCCGCGGGATCAGGTCCTTTAGCTTGCCGCAGATTGCCCGCCCGCGCGCCTCAGCTACATTGCGATGCGCGATGAAGCTCAGCGCATCCACCGCCTCATTGTTCACCAGGATCGAAATGCGCACCACATCGCCCTCGGCGTAGCCGTCCATGTGGTAGTCGAAGCTGGCATAGCCGCGCGACACCGACTTCAGCCGGTCGTAGAAATCGAACACCACCTCGTTCAGCGGCAGCCGGTACACCGCCATGGCGCGGTTGCCGACATAGGTGAGATCGACCTGCTCGCCGCGCCGGTCGTTGCACAACTGCAGGACCGCACCCAGGTAATCGTCCGGCACCATGATCGTGGCCCGGATCCAGGGCTCCTCGATGCGCTCGATCACGCTGCCGTCCGGCATGTCCACCGGATTGTGCAGTTCCATCACCTCGCCGTTGGTGCGGTGGATGCGATACACCACCGATGGCGCGGTCGCGATCAGGTCCAGGTCGAACTCGCGGGTCAGCCGTTCCTGAATGATCTCCAGGTGCAGCAGCCCCAGGAAGCCGCACCGGAAGCCGAACCCCAGCGCGGCCGATGTCTCCGGGTCGTAGTGGAAGCTGGCGTCGTTCAGTCGCAGCCGGCCCAGGCTTTCCCGCAGCTTTTCGAAGTCGTCGGCGTCCACCGGATACAGGCCGCACCACACCACCGGCACCGAGGGCTTGAACCCCGGCAGTGGCTCGCGCGTCGGCGTCCGGTCGTCGGTGATCGTGTCGCCGACCGAGCAGTCCGCCACGGTTTTGATCGCGGCGGTGATGAAGCCGATCTCGCCGGGTCCCAGATCGTCGGTCGGGATCATCTTGGGGCTGAATATGCCGACCTGCTCGACCTGATGGACGGCGCCGTTGGACATCATGCGGATGCGCTGCCCGTGCTTCAGCCGGCCGTCCCTGACGCGGACCAGGATCACCACGCCGAGGTATTGGTCGTACCAGCTGTCGACCAGGAGAGCCTTCAGCGGCGCGGCGCCGTCGCCCTTGGGCGGTGGCAGGCGGTGCACCAGCGCCTCCAGCACGCCCTCGATGTTCAGGCCGGTCTTGGCGCTGATCTCGATCGCATCCGAGGCATCGAGGCCGATCACGTCCTCGATCTGCTGCTTCACCTTCTCGGGCTCGGCGGCCGGCAGGTCAATCTTGTTGAGGACGGGCACGATCTCGTGGTTGGCCTCGATCGCCTGATACACGTTGGCCAGCGTCTGCGCCTCGACGCCCTGGCTGGCGTCCACCACCAGCAGCGAGCCCTCGCAGGCGGCCAGGCTACGGCTGACCTCGTAGGAGAAGTCGACGTGGCCGGGCGTATCCATCAGGTTCAGCTCGTAGGTTTGCCCGTTCTTGGCCTGATAGGTCAGCCGGACGGTCTGCGCCTTGATCGTGATGCCCCGCTCGCGCTCCAGGTCCATGTTGTCGAGCACCTGATTCGTCATCTCCCGGGCGGTGAGCGCGCCGGTGGCCTGGATCAGGCGGTCGGCCAGGGTGGATTTCCCATGGTCGATATGCGCGATGATCGCGAAGTTGCGGATGTGGTCGAGCGGCGTATCGGTCATTTTCAGTGATCAGCGATCAGTGGCCAGTGATCAGGACGCCAGATGCGGAGCGCCGCTGCGGTGCGGTATCAGATAGAGTGTCGCGAGGGCGGTGTCATCTGCTGTCGGGTCGGATGCTCTCGCTCGCCCGCCGCCCCTTCCGTGTCGCGCGGATATCTGCAAGCGTGCGGCATCATGAATGACGCAACACAACCCGACGCGCTCGCCCTGCATCGCGGGCTGCTGACACTCGACACGCATATCGACATTCCCTGGCCAACCGGGCCCGATCCATTCCAGGACGGCACCCGGCGCGTCGATCTGCCGAAGATGCAGCGGGGCGGCCTGGCGGGCGGCTGTTTCGCCGCCTACGTCCCGCAGGCCGCCCGCACCCCGGAAGGCGAAACGGCAGCCTACGAACGCGCAGTCGCGATGTTGCAGGCGATCCGCTCCATGGGACACAGCGAGGGTGGCATCACGGCGCGCGTCGCGGTCACTGCGGCGGAAATCGAGGCGGCAAAGCGCGACGGCGTCCTCGCCATCGTGCCGGCGGTGGAGAACGGCTTTTCCATCGGCACCGACCTTTCGCGGTTGGCGCACTTCCGCGAGCTGGGTGCGCGCTATCTCACGCTGACCCACAACGGCCACAACGCGCTGGCCGATTCGTGCAATCCGCGCAAGGATCTCGGCGACGCTGCGGCAGAGCATAGCGGTTTGAGCGCGCGCGGGCGTGCGGCGATCATGGAACTGAACCGGCTCGGGATGCTGATCGACGTGGCGCATGTCTCGCGCGACGCGATGCTCCAGGCGGCGGAACTGTCGCGCACACCTGTGGTCTCCACGCATTCCTGCATCCGCGCGCTGTGCGACCATCCGCGCAACATGGACGACGAACAGCTGGACGCGCTGCGCGACGTGGGCGGGGTGGTGCAGGTGACCGCGGTGGCGTCGTTCCTGCGCGCCGATGCCAAGCCCGAGGCCGTCACGGTGACCGACTTCGCCGACCATATCGACTATGCGGTGCGACGGATCGGCATCGAGCATGTCGGCATCTCGTCAGATTTTGACGGCGGCGGTGGGTTCACCGGCTGGCACGATGCCGGCGAGAGCGCCAACATCACGGGGGAGCTGATCCGGCGCGGCTACGGCAGGATGGAGATCGCGGCACTCTGGGGCGGCAATTTCCTGCGCGTGCTGCGGATCGCAGAGGAGGTGGCGGACTGATGCGCACCGCAGTGCTGCCTGACGGGACCGAGGTTCCGGCACTCGGCCAGGGTACCTGGCACATGGGCGAGCGGACCGACGCGGCAAATGCCGAGGTGGCGGCGCTGAAGCTCGGCATCGAGCTGGGCGTGACGCTGATCGACACCGCCGAGATGTACGGCAATGGCCGGGCGGAGGAGCTTGTCGCCGAAGCGATCGAAGGCCAGCGCGATCGGCTGTTCATCGTCAGCAAGGTGCTGCCGCAGAACGCCTCGCGCACCGGTGTGCCGGCGGCCTGCGAGCGCAGTCTGAAGCGATTGCGCACCGATCGGATCGACCTCTATCTGCTGCACTGGCAGGGCAGCCATCCGCTGGGCGATACGGTGACGGCGTTCGAACAGCTGCGGAAAGCCGGGAAAATCCGCTACTGGGGCGTATCGAATTTCGACACCGGCGACATGCGGGAGCTGGCGCGACTGCCGGACGGCACGCACTGCGCCACGAACCAGGTGCTGTACCACGTTGGGAGCCGCGGCATCGAATATGACCTGCTGCCCTGGTCGACCGAGCACAAGATGCCGCTGATGGCGTACTCGCCTGTGGGCCAGGGAGGCCGGCTGCTACAATCGCGGGCGCTGGCCGCGGTCGCGAAGCGCCACAAGGCAACGCCGGCACAGATCGCCATCGCGTGGACCATGCGGCACGGCAACGTGATCTCGATCCCCAAGGCGAGCGATCCGGCCCATGTGCGCGAGAATGCCGTCGCCGGAGCGATCACGCTCAGTCCCGACGACCTTGCGGTGATCGACGCCGCGCATCCTCCGCCGGCGCGCAAGCAGTCGCTCGACATCTCGTAGGGCTGCTATTCTTCTCCGCGTGAGCGAGTCGCACCCCGCGCCGGTGAAGCCGTGGTCCTGACGCTGCTCGCGATTCTGATCGCGGCGCTGGTCGGATTGGCGATCGCTTCGGTCGTTGTCCCGCGCCGGGTGGTGACGCTGGGAACCGCCGGAGTTTGCGGCCTGGGCGGGCTGCTTGTGCTCGCCTCGCTGCTGGCCCGTGGACAGACGGCGATGCTGGCACTGCCGGTCGGTCCGCCGGGCGGTGCCGCGCATCTCACGCTCGATCCGCTCGGCGCGCCGTTCCTGCTGCTGCTGTTCGTCCCGGCCGTCCCTTGCGCCGTGTTTGCCGATGCCGAACGGGATGGGACGCCTGCCACGCTTGCAGGGCTTCCGGCCTGGCTGGCGGCGATGGCCCTGACCGTGCTGGCGGACGATGCCTTCACCCTGGCGTTGGGGTTGGGCGGGGTGGGCGTTGCCGGGTGGTTGTTGCTGTCGCGCCGCGAGGAAGCCGATGAGACGGGAGGTGTCGCGCGATCATATCTCGGCCTCGCCGCTTTCTCCGCTGTGTGTCTTGTCGCCGCCGTTGCGCTGATGGCGCCGCCTGCCGTTGCGTGGCTGGATTGCGACTACGGCGCGATCCGTGCTGCGCCGCCGGAGGGATGGCGCGCCTTCGCCGTGCTGGTGCTGAGCCTGATCGGTGCGGCAGGGCTGGCGGGGCTGTTCCCCGCGCATGGCTGGGTTTCCCGAACCGGCAGTGCCTCCGCGCTGCTCGTCGGTGTTGGCACAAACATCGGCATTTACGTGCTGTTTCGCGTCTTGCTGGATTTGTGCGGGTCTGCGCAACCACAGTGGTGGGGCGCGCCGTTGCTCCTGATCGGCGCCGTCTCCGCGGTGATCGGGCCGCTGCGGGCGACATTCGAAATGCATCTGGAGCCCGTGCTTGCGATCGGATCGCTGCATCAGATGGGGCTGGCGGTCATGGGCCTCGGCGTGGCCCTGTTCGCGCACGCCGCCGACCTGCCGCAGGTTGCCGGACTCGCCCTGGATGCATCCTGGTTGCTTCTGGTGACGCATGCACTGTGCCGAACGCTGCTGCTGCTCTGCGCCGGCGCGGCACAGCGTGGTGCGGGGACGCGCCGGTTGGACCGGTTGGGCGGGTTGATCCATCGCATGCCCGTCACCGGTTCTTGCGCCTTGGCCGGACTGTTCGGCGCCGCGATGTTGCCGCCCGGTCTGGGCTTCGCCGGCCTGTGGCTGCTGTTCCAGTCACTGCTTGGGGCGTTCCGTATCGGCGGGTTCGGCCTGCAGCTTCTGATCGCGCTCGCCGTCCTGGTTGTAGCGCTGTCGGCGAGTGTCGCGGCTATGGCGGCGGTACAGCTGGCCGGGGTCGTCTTTCTCGGCCGGCCACGGACCCCGCGCACGGCCGTCGCGGAGGAGGTGCCGCGGGCGCTCCGCCTATGCGTGATCAGTCTGGCGACGCTGACCGGACTGCTGGCCATCCTGCCCGGTCTGGCCTTGCTTCCGGCCACGCAAGGACTTGCCCGGCTGGCCAATGGATCCGGGCACGGCATGTCGTTGGTGCTGAAGCCGGCCGTCGAGGCGCCGGGCTATGCCCCGATTGCGATTGCAGGACTGCTGGCATTGGTCTGCTATGTCCTGCTGTGGTTTTCGCGTCGGCGAGGACCCGGGCACCGGCGAGAACCCGCCTGGTCCGGCGGGTTCGCTGCTCCGCCGCCCTGGATGCCGTTCGGGGATCCCGCGACGCAGATCGGCGCAGCGTCCTTCGCGGAGCCGTTGCACCGCATCCTCGGGCCCTGGCCTGTGGTGCCCGGCGCCATAGACTTGGTCCAAACGTCCTTCGTACGGTTATGTGACGCGCTGTGCCGCGCATCCAGAGCGGCCAGCCGACCCGGCATTCCGGGATCGATCGCGGTCACCCTCGCCGCGCTGGTGGTCGCGATCGGCGTCTGGCTGGTGGCGTCGTGAACCTCGTCGTCGGCTTCATTGCGCAGATCCTGCACATTGCGCTGATGGCGGCAGCCGCACCGACGCTGATCGGGCTGATCCGTTGGATACAGGCGCGGCTGGTCGGACGCGCCGGACCGCCAATCCTGCAGCCGTGGCGGAGCCTCGCGAGACTGCTCCGCAAGCAGCCGATCTTGGCCGAGAGCGCCTCTGAGGTCTCGGCCTTTGCGACGCTGCTTTCCCTCGCCGCGGTCGCGATCGTGGCGGTGATGGTGCCGTCGTTCACATTGGGCACGACATTTGCCCCGTTTGCCGATCTGCTGGTGATCGCCGGGCTCTTGGCGCTGGCACGTTGTTCGATCGCCCTCGCAGGCGTGGATGCCGGCTCCGCTCTCGGAGGATTGGGCGCAAGCCGGATGATGACGATCGCCGGTCTGTCGGAGCCGGCCCTGGTCCTGGCCATCTTCACGCTCGGTCTGCTCGCCGGCAGCAGCAACCTGGACGTCATTGCGGCGATGCAGCAGGAGAGTGGCGCCAATTGGCAGACCGGCGCCGGCCTAGCCCTGATTGCCACGGTGCTGGTGGCGATCGCCGATGGTGCAAACGGGCCGTTGGTGCGGCCGGAACTCGCGATGCAGCGCGACGCGATGGCGCTGGAATTCAGCGGCCCGGACCTGGCAGTGATCGACGCCACAGAGGCGCTGCGTCTGCTGGTCTGGCTCAACCTGATTATTGCGATGTTCCTGCCGTTCGGCATCGCTCCGGCGGGCGCCGGGCTGGGCGTGTTGCTGCTGGGCTTCGTCTGCTGGGTGGCGAAACTGCTGGTGCTGGCCGCGGCGCTCGCGCTGTTGCAGACCGTGATGGGTCGCATTCGGCCGATGCACGTGCCGCACATGCTTGGCGTCGCCATCCTGCTCGGGCTGTTGGCCGTGGTGTTCCTGTTCGCCGGTGCGGGGACCGTATGACCGCTGCCGCCGGACTTGCAGGCGCAATGGCTCTGGCTTTGTCGTTCGTGCTGCTGTTCACGGAACGGATCGATACCGATCTGCGGGTCTGTGCCTTGCAGGCGATGGCCGCCGCCGTGGCGGCGGGAGCGCAAGGCTGGGCGGAGCATGCAGCTACGCTCTGCTTCGCCGCCCTGCTGGCGTTCGCTCTGAATGGACTGGCGCTGCCGCTGGTGCTTCGGCGGCTCGCGGGACGAACAACCTTGCCATCGGCTGCCGGCAGGCGGTGTGGGTTCGCCATATCAGCGCTCGCGGCGGCAGTTCTGTTGGCGGTCTCTGTGGCGGGCACGCTGCGGCTGACGCAGAGCGGCCAGTCCGACCCGCTGGCCTTGGGGTTGTCGATCCTGCTGCTGGGCCTGCTGCTTCTGGCGCTGCGGTCGCATCCCCTGTTGCCGGCGCTCGGCCTGCTGTCGTCACAGAGTGGAATGATCCTCGCCGCATGCGCCATCCACGGGCTGCCGCTGCCGGCATTGGTCCTCGCCGCGGTTCCGCTGGTTCCGACGCTCGCCGCCGCAAGCGAATGGCTGCATGACGGGAACCGACTGGCTCTGATGCCGCCATGAGCCTGACGCTGCCGGTTATCGTGGTCGCGCTGCCGTTCGCCGCAGCGGTGTTGCTGGCCTGCATTGGTTCCTGGCGGGCGGGCATCCGGATCAACGCCGCCGCTGCCACTCTGGTGTTCATCCTGGCATGCCTGTTGCCTTGGCAGATCCGCACTGCGCTTCCGGCGCTCCTGGCTCTTCTCACCGCGCTCGTGGCGATGACCACGAGCTGGTTCGGCTGGCGCGACGTGCGTGCTGCTCTGGCGGCGAGGCGGCTCGATCGGCGCAGCACCCGCCACCACCATGTCGCATTTCAGACACTGCTCGGCGCGGCCCTCCTCGCGGTGCTGTCCGACAGCCCTGCAGTGACATGGCTGGGCGCGACAATTGCGGTCGCCGCCGCGGCCGGGGTGACCGCCGCAGTGCGCACGACGGAGGCGCAGCGCACTGCGAGCCGGCTGGTCCTGCTGTGCGGTGTGGGTCTGATGCTGGCGCTGTTCGGGACGCTGCTGCTGTATCAGGCAGCAGGACCCGATGCCGTGTCGGGGCAATGGGGCGGGTCCCAGCTCGCGGTTATCTGCCTGGTGCTGGGCTATGGGGGGATCGTTGGACTGGTGCCGCTGCATTCCTGGCTGCCCGACGCCGTCGCCGAGGGCACGACTCAGGGCGCCACCTTGGTCGGCACGTTGCTGGCGAATGTGCCGCTGCTCGTGTTTCTGCGCTTGCGTTCCGCGATGGCCGATGGGCCGGACAGACCGGTCGTCCTGTATGTGGTCGTAGGTCTTGCAACTCTCATGTTTGCCGCCTTTTGCCTGGCAATGCAGCCGGACATTCGGCGCAGACTGACGCTTGCCGGTACCGCGATGATCGGCGTCGTCGTCTTCGCGTTCGGACTGGGGAGCCCCGCCGCGACCTTTGGTGGTCTGCTGGTCATGACAATGCTCGCCCTCATGAGGGCTTCGTTGTTCCAGTGTCTTGAGGCCACGCCGACGCGGGCAGCGATCTGGACCCGCACGGCGTCCGATCTGGGCCTGACCGGATTGCCGATCTTCGCCCTGTTTCTCGTCGCCGGTGCGACCGCGGACTATCAACCCTGGCTGCTGCTTCCCCTGGCGGCGGGGGCGTTGCTGGCTGCCGGTTCGCTGCTGCGCGGACGCCCCACAATGGGTGCCACTCGCGACGCCATCCGTCCCACAAACCTGCTGGAGCTTGCGCCGGTCTGGCTGCAACTCGCCTTGGTCGTGGTGCTCGCCGTGGCGATGCCCGGCCCGGTGGCCGGCTGGTTCCGCACCATGGCGGCGTTTCGCTGATGGACGCGTCGGCATTGATCCGGGCCGCCGTGACCGAACCCTGTCTGCCCTGGCCGCGTCACATCCTGGCACAAGCCGAGTGGGCGCAAATGGCTGAGGCGCTCGCGGATGAACCGACACCGGCGCTGCTGGCATTGTGGGCCGACACGGCTCATGTGCACGCCCTCCTGTACGACGAGGCGGCTGGCGAGCCATTGCTGGCATCGACCCGGATCGAGGCAGGCCTGTATCCCGCGCTGTCTCCCAACCGCCCCTTGTCCGCCTGGTTCGAGCGCATGGTGCAGGACCTCTGGGGTCACACGGCGGCTGGCGGGGCCGATCAACGCCCCTGGCTCGACCACGGCCACTGGCCGCAGGCGCACCCGATGGCGCTACGTCCCGACGATCTGCGAGGGCGGAGCGAACCCCCGGAGTTCCTGCCGGTCGCGGACGACGACCTGGATCAGATCCCGCTCGGCCCGATCCATGGCGGCATCGAGCCAGCTTCGCACCTGCGTCTGACCGGTCGCGGCGAGTCAATCGCCCGGCTGGAGGCCCGGCTTGGTTACACACATAAGGGCACCCTGGCCCTGATCCGCGGGAAGTCGCCACGCGCCGCGGCACGCTTCGCCGCGCGTCTGTCGGGGGAGGCGACCGTCGCGCATGCGATCGCCTTCGCCCAGGCGACCGAGGCCGCGCTGCAGGCCGAACCGCCGCCCAGGGCAGTCGCGCTGCGTGCGGTCATGGCCGAGATGGAGCGGATCGCGGGCCATCTCGGTGCGCTTGGAGCGGTCGGCAAAGCGGCGGGATTTTGTGAACTTCCGGCACGCTGTGGTTACCATCGGGAGGCCTTGCATCGGGCCGCGAACCTCGCGTTCGGCCACAGACTGATGATGGATTGCGTCATTCCCGGCGGCGTCGCCGCGGACGTTGCGCCAAACGGCCCGGATGCCGTCCTAGGCGCGCTGGCCGATCTCGCGAAGGACCTGCTGGAGCTTGAGCATCTCTACGAAAGGGGACCGCTTGCCCGGTGGCTTTCCGGCATCGGCATCGTCAGTGCATCGCAGGCAAGCCGCTTCGCAGCCGGTGGCGTGACCGGGCGTGCCGCGGGGCGCGATTTCGATGCGCGGCGCTTTCCCGGGTATGGCCCCTATGGCTTGCTCGCGCTGTCCGTGCCTGTGCTTGCCGCGGGCGATGCGGATGCCCGGACCCGCCTGCGTCTGGCGGAAATCGGCGAGAGCATTCGGCTGCTGCGCGCTCTGCTCGATGCGTTGCCGCCGGGTCCGGTATCCATCCCGTTGCCCGCCGACAGCGGCGAGGGCGTCGGGTTCGCCGAAAGCGCCCGCGGCGACGTCTGGCATTGGTTGCGCCTGGACCACGGCCAGATCGCCAGCGTGTTCATGCGCGACCCTGGTTGGGCGCACTGGGCGCTCTTCGAGGCGATTGCGCCATGTGCCCGGATGGCCGATCTGCCGCTCATCCAGGCATCCTTCGACCTCGCCAGCTCGGGAGTGGACCTATGAGCATCCTTGGCCGGATTGCCCGCACCCTGCGCGAGGGTCCGGCTGCCGAACCGCCCGCCCCGGTCGATCGCGAGACCGCGGCATCGCTGGCGGGCCGGCTCGAAGCGGCGGCGCAGGTTCGCCTTGGCCGCAGCCTCGCCATCAGCCACATCGACGCTGGAAGCTGCGGCGGGTGCGAGATCGAGGTTCGCGCCCTGACGAACGTCATCCACGACCTTGAGCGCTACGGCCTGACCTTCGTCGCCAGTCCGCGCCACGCCGATGTGCTGCTGGTGACCGGGCCGCTCACCCGCAACCTGGTGGACGCGGTGGAACAGGCCTGGACGGCGACGCCGGATCCGAAATTCGTTGTGGCCGTGGGGGATTGCGCGGTGGATGGCGGCGTCTTCAAGGGCAGTTACGCCATCGCCGGGGGCGTCGGCACGACGCTGCCCGTCGATCTGCTGATCAGCGGCTGCCCGCCAACTCCCGAGCGGATTCTGGCGGGACTGCGCGCGCTGCTGGAGGCGAACGCGCGCAGCTAGGCGGATGTCAGCTGGCGGTGGACTTGTGCGACGGCTGGTGCGCCGCGTGGTGCGACGCAGTGTGCACGGACGACGAATGGTGCGACTTCGACTTGTGCGACGCGGTTGAGGCGTGGTGCGTCGACGACTTGGGTTGCATCGAATTCGAGGTGGCGGCCGACACCGGCGAGGCGGTGAAGGCGGCAACCGGCAGAACGAGGCCGAGCAGGGCGAACAGGTGTCTGCGCGAGGTGGTCACTGGATGGCTCCGGGGATGGCAGGGGGTTGCGGGAACAGGCTCGCAGGCTAGTCGAACAAGCAAGCTTAATCGACTGGCAACATTATCGTTCTGCCCGCCAGAGTCGTGCAAGCGTTTTTCTTGTGCAACTTGCATTTAGAGCAGGCAGAGCACCCGCAATTCGCGCCGCAGCGCCGGGGGCAGGTCGTCCTCGCCCAGCGCGCGGGGGCCGAGGGGGAGATCGGGCGGGGCGGCGTCCGGTTGCAGGTAGCGCCAGCCCTGGAACGGCTTGGTCGGCCGCCCAGCAAGCTGCACCAGGGCGGGGTCGAGGACCAGCCCGGCGCAGACGCTGCCGTCGTCGCGGCGATCGTCGATGATATCCACGATGCGCTGGCGAACCAGCATGCAGCCGTTGACCACCCAATACATGGAGCCGCCGTCGATCACCTCCTGGTAGCGGCGCGGGAAGCTGCGCGTGCGGTGGCGCAGCGGCGGATTGCGTTCGGCGCGCTCCGCCTGCCATTCGCGCAGCTGGTCGATGTCGCGCACGCCGACGGCGAGTTTTGTCAGATGCAGCATGGTTCGACGACTCGGGCGTTGTTCCGGGGCCCGGGTGGAGCATGCCAGGGTGGCGGGGCGATTTGAACTGGGGAGGATGGACGCGGAGCGGCCGACCTCGGTGGACCGATATCGGTCGGGTGGCTGCGTGCGATGCAACGCTTCCTTGACATAGCGCAAAGACGCCTCAACCCTGCAACACTGCACTTTTGAGGAGTGCGCTCGATGATCGAGCCTGTTCTGCATCCGGTGCCGATCGACGCATTACGACCGACCCAAATCACGGTTGGCCTGCGCGAGGTCACCGCGAAACGCAAGGAATGGCGAGACAAAGGCGGGATAAAGGGCGCTAATTTCCTTGGCACGCATATGATCCCCGTGATCATCGGGCCAAAGACGCAATACTACATTGTCGACCATCATCATCTTGGGCTTGCGCTAAAGCGTGAAGGCGTCGAACACGTGTTGGTCAACGTGATTGCCGACTTAAAGCGGCTGGCACCCGACGCGTTCTGGTTCGTGATGGATAATCGAGCCTGGATGCATGTCTACGACGAGAAGGGGCGACGTCGCGATTACACCGATCTCCCAAAGTCCCTTGATGGAATGGTTGATGATCCATTTCGCTCGCTTGCGGGTGAATTGCGCCAGTTGGGCGGCTACTCGAAGGAAACGACCCCGTACAGTGAGTTCCTGTGGGCGGACTTTCTGCGCCGGCGGATGCGGCGGAAAGATGTAGAGAAGGACTTCCAGAGCGCATTGGAACTGGCTCTAAATCTTGCGAAAGGCGGCGACGCCGACTATCTGCCGGGATGGTGTGGTCCGACCCATTCGAGGGGCGCCGCGACTTAACCGCCAAGCCGCATCGGCTGGTAGACAGGCTGTTTCGCCGCCAAGGCCACGCCGGACGACGCCAGCATCTGGACCGTCATCGGCGCTGTGAGGCCGACTATAATCGCGTCGTGCGCCGATCGTCAGCCGTTGGGCTGATGCGCGGCTGACTCGCTACAACTTGATCACTTGCAACTTGGCGGTGATCTCGCCCCGGACAGTGCTGTTTGCCGCGGAATTCGTTTGGCCTGGCCCGGCCGCAGCCGGACCGCCCGCCCGCGGGACCCGCCATTTAGCCGACAGTGTGTGAACCAGTTCACACCCGTCAGCCCGCACCGCTTGTAACACAACATTGCAAAAGAAAATCAGCCGGGGGAGCGACGCGATGAGTGAATGCGAGAAATGCGCAGCTCATAACGGTGCCGGGCGTGATCCGTTGAGCTGGGTTGACGGCGGCCAGTCGGACGCCGGTATGGATCGGATTCTCGAACTTGTCGGCCTTGTGTATGACGCCGCCCTCGATCCAGCTGTGTGGCCAGAGGCGCTGAGCAGGCTCGCCGATGCGACGGGCGTCACGCTCGCATCCCTCGGAACGGCGAACTTCCCGACAGGCGAGTTCGATGTCGTGGCGCCGCGCCATGACCCGGAGTTTCTCCGCCGCTACGTCGAGGACGACTGGGCGCGACAAAACATTCATTGGCAGCGCAGCGGCTCCGCGCCGGTCGGTCAGGTTTTCGCAACGGAAACCTTCGTGCCGCGGGATGAGTTCGCCGGCACCGCCTGCGACTACGAATGGGGGGCGCCACAGGGAATGGAGCGCGCGCTTGGCGTCAACCTGCTGATCGAGGGTGCGAGCTCAGCTGTGGCTACGGTGCGCCGTCCCTTCCGCCACGGGGAGTTCACCGAGCACGAACCGCGTATCCTTTCCGCGCTGTTGCCACACATGCAACGAGCGGTGCAACTCCAGCACCGCCTGGCCGCGCTAGAAATGCAGCGGGCGAGCTCGGCTGCGGGATTTGACCGGCTGCGCGACGGCGTTGTCATCATCGATAGCAACTTCGGCATCATGTTCGCGAACCGCTCGGCCGAGGAACTGCTCGCCGACGGCGACGGCCTTTATCGTGATGGCGACTGCATAGCTGCCCGGATGTCGGGGGGAACCGCCACGTTGCGGCGTCTCATTGCCAGCTACATCGACGGCAACGGCCTTCCTGGTGCCGGCGAACGCTGCGCGTTCACGCGCCGTGAAGGGCAAGCACCGCTCTCGGTGCTGGCGATGCCGCTCCGCGGCGAGATCTCGTGGATCGGGCCGCGCTGCCCGGCAGCGGTGCTCTACATCACCGACCCTGATCGCGATGCGCGCGCGCGCGCCGTGGCACTAAGCCGGCGGTTCGGGTTGACGCGAGCAGAGACCGCCTTCCTTGTCGAGATCGTCAAAGGTGACGGCCTCCAGGCGACAGCAGATCGCCTCGGTGTGTCGCTCGCCACCGCGCGGACGCATCTGCGCCATGTGTTCGAGAAGACCGGAACGCAGCGTCAGGCGGAGCTTGTCGGTCTGATGGTGCTCGGCCAGACCATGCTGCACGAGGATGCCTGATGCATGGCGCCGAGCGGATCGACCGCAGGAACAGGCGCACTCCGATGTCGAGTTACGGTTTGAACTCCACATCTCGTGCCGGAGTGCGGAATGAGAAAAGCCGAGCTGCGTAGCGCCTCCAGACGACAAATCGGGTCGAAGTCGGAGACCGCTCACACCTGCGAGAGCAAGCGGCGGCATAAGCCGAACGGCTGACGACCAGCGTGGCGGATGGCTGCATTCTGGCATGCCCCAACACCAAGCCGGCAGGGAGAGGCATGATGGCAATCACCCGACGCAGCTTATTCGCGGCCGCGGGCGCAGCCGTGCTCGCGGCGCCGCGTATCGTTCGCGCCCAGGCGCAACGTGAACTGCGCTTCATTCCGCACGCCGACCTCGCATCGCTCGATCCCGTGTGGACCACGGCAGACATTACCCGCAATCACGGCAACATGGTGTATGACCTGCTCTACGGCCTGGACGCGAATTTTCAACCGCATCCGCAGATGGTCGAGGGCCACAAGGTCGAGAACGACGGCCTGATCTGGGAACTTACCCTGCGCGACGGCCTCCGCTTCCACGACGGCGACAAGGTTCTCGCGCGCGATTGCGTCGCGTGCATTCTGCGCTGGGGCAAGCGCGACGCGTTCGGCAGCGCGATGCTGAGCCGGACGGACGAGGTGGCGGCGCCGTCGGATCGTGTCATCCGCATCCGGCTGAAGAAACCGTTCGAGCTGGTGCCCGTCGCACTGGCACAGCCAAGCTGCGTGATCATGCCAGAGCGCATCGCCAAAACTGATGCCAACGCGCAGATCAACGATCCGACCGGCAGCGGCCCGTTCAGGTTCCTCACCGACGAGCGCATCCAGGGTTCGCGCAGCGTCTATGCGAAGTTCGACGGGTATGTGCCGCGGTCGGAGGGCACGACGAGCTTTCTTGCCGGCCCGCGGATCGTGCATTTCGACCGTGTTGCGTGGACGTTCCAGCCCGATCCCGCGACCTCGGCCGCGGCGCTGAGCAAGGGCGAATTCGACTGGTGGGAGAATCCGCCGATCGACCTCGTCGGCATGCTGCGCGCCAACAAGAACCTCACCGTCGATGTGAAGAATCGCATGGGCGCAATTGGCTGCATCCGCTTCAATCACCTATATCCGCCATTCGACAACGCGGCGATCCGCCGGCTGGTGCTGTCCGCCGTCAACCAACGCGAATTCATGGAGGCCTACGCCGGCGCCGAACCGGAGCTGTATCGCACCGGCGCCGGCCTGTTCACG
>Ga0210402_10003355_pt1 | contig 15075 bp, 14 predicted proteins | sample IncBWC7MmetaG_FD_161055 | JGI IMG/M metagenome (GOLD analysis project Ga0210402, IMG submission 161055) | Forest soil microbial communities from Barre Woods Harvard Forest LTER site, Petersham, Massachusetts, United States - Inc-BW-C-7-M | ecosystem: Environmental > Terrestrial > Soil >...
TATCTACGAGCGGGGGTGCAATGTACGCAAGGGCTGTATCGCTCTGCGTGCAAAGCTCGGTAAGGTCGCCATTGCGCTCATGCGCCGCTTCTGCTTGAAGAGTGCCGTCGCGATTTTGGATTGACAAGATGGCTGAAGCCAAGGTCCCCGCCGCGCGGCCACTTTCGCCGCATCTCTCGATTTACCGGCCGATGCTCTCGATGATGATGTCTATCGTGCATCGGATCACCGGCATCGCGCTGTACGTCGGTACTTTGCTGTTAGTCTGGTGGCTGCTGGCCGCGGCGTCCGGTCCCGGCCCCTATGCGGCGTTTCAATCTGCCGCCTCCAGCTTCATCGGCCGTGTCGTTCTGTTCGGTTACACCTGGGCATTGATCCACCACATGCTGGGTGGGCTGCGCTACCTGATCTGGGACACTGGCCGGGGCTTCGGCCCAGCCGAGCGGGAGTGGCTGTTGCGCGCCAACTTGGCTGGATCGATCGTGCTGACGATTATTTTATGGGTGGTCGGCGGATACCTGATGGGAGGATTACGGTGAGGAGAGCCACGCAATGACGGCCCGCCTCCCGAACATGCGCACGCCGCTCGGCCGGGTGCGCGGCTATGGCTCGGCGAAATCCGGCACCGAGGACTTCATCCGGCAGCGGCTGACCGCGATCTCGAACGTTCCGCTGACTATTGCGGCGGTGCTGATCGTCATCTCGCTAATCGGGCGCAATCACGCGGCGGTTGCCCAGATCCTGGGCTCGACGCCGGTTGCGATCGTCATGCTGCTGTTCATCATTTCGATCTTTTATCACATGAGAATCGGCATGCAGGTGATCATCGAGGATTACGTGCATGAGGAGCGGGCCAAATACGCACTCCTGATCCTCAACACCTTCTTTACTGTCGCGGCGGGATTCTCGTCGATTTACGCGATACTCAAGCTGTCGTTTGGAGTTTGAGCCGATGGCCGCCAACGAATCAGGAAACGGCACCGCACCTGCGATCAACGGACGGGCCTATCCGATCGAGGATCATACCTACGACGTCGTCGTGGTCGGAGCCGGCGGTTCGGGTCTGCGGGCCGTGGTGGGGTGCAGCGAGGCCGGACTGCGAACCGCCTGCATCAGCAAGGTGTTCCCGACCCGCTCCCACACGGTTGCGGCCCAGGGCGGCATTTCGGCGGCGCTTGGGAATATGGGCGAGGACGACTGGCGCTGGCACATGTACGACACCGTCAAGGGGTCGGATTGGCTTGGTGATCAGGATGCGATCGAGTATCTGTGCCGCAACGCTCCGGCGGCGGTCTACGAACTCGAGCATTGGGGCGTGCCGTTCTCGCGCACGGAGGAAGGCAAGATCTATCAGCGGCCGTTCGGCGGCATGACCACCCATTATGGCAAAGGCACCGCCCAGCGCACTTGCGCGGCCGCGGACCGCACCGGGCACGCCATGTTGCACACGCTCTATGGTGCCTCGCTCAAACACGCGGCCGAGTTTTTTATTGAATATTTTGTCATTGACCTCATCATGGATGAGGGGCGCTGCCGTGGCGTCGTGGCGCTCAAGCTCGACGATGGCACCCTCCACCGCTTCCGCGCCCATGTGACGATACTCGCGACCGGCGGTTACGGGCGAGCTTATTTCTCCTGTACGTCCGCGCACACCTGCACGGGTGATGGCAACGCCATGTTACTGCGTGCCGGATTGCCGCTCCAGGATATGGAATTCGTGCAGTTTCATCCGACAGGAATCTACGGCGCCGGCTGCCTGATCACGGAGGGGGCGCGCGGAGAGGGGGGATACCTCACCAATTCCGAGGGCGAGCGCTTCATGGAGCGCTATGCGCCTTCCGCCAAGGACCTGGCCTCACGAGACGTGGTGTCCCGTTCGATGACGATCGAAATCCGCGAGGGCCGTGGCGTCGGAAAGAACAAGGACCACATCTTCCTTCATCTCGATCATCTCGACCCCGAGGTGCTGCATGAGCGCTTGCCGGGCATCTCTGAAAGCGCTCGCATATTCGCCGGCGTCGATGTCACCCGCGAACCGATCCCGGTGCTGCCGACGGTCCATTACAATATGGGGGGCATCGCTACCAATTATCACGGCGAAGTCCTCACCAAGAAGGACGGAAATCCGGATACGGTCGTGCCTGGCTTGATGGCGCTGGGCGAAGCGGGTTGCGTTTCGGTTCATGGCGCAAATCGGCTCGGCTCGAACTCGCTGATCGATCTTGTGGTGTTCGGTCGCGCCGCGGCACTGCGCTGCGCCGAGTTGATCGAGCCGGGCGAAAAGCACGCCGAACTGCCGAAGGACTCCGCCGAGTTGCCGCTGGCTCGGCTCGACAAGTTCCGCAACGCCGATGGCTCAACCCCAACCGCCGAAATTCGCGCCAGAATGCAGAGGGTAATGCAGACGAATTGTGCGGTGTTCCGCACCGGGGAAGTCCTGGAAGAGGGCTCCAAGCTCATTCATCAGGTGCTGGGAGGCGTCGGCGACACCAAGGTATTCGACCGCTCCTTGATCTGGAACTCCGACCTCGTCGAAACGCTGGAATTCGACAATCTGATCGCACAGGCGGTCGTTACGATGGATTCCGCCGCCAACCGAACCGAGAGCCGCGGCGCCCACGCGCGCGAGGACTTTCCAAACCGCGACGACAAGAACTGGATGAAGCATACGCTCGCTTGGCTCGATTTCACCACCCGCAAGGTGAAAATCGATTACCGGCCGGTGCACACCTACACCATGACGAATGACGTACAGTACGTCGAGCCCAAGGCGCGGGTGTATTGAGGACAAGGCGACAATGGTCGAACTCACCCTTCCTAAAAACTCCAAAGTCACCCAGGGCAAGGCTTGGCCGGCGCCGCTGCGGGCGGGCGAGCTGCGCGAGTACCGCGTCTACCGTTGGAACCCCGACGACGCCAGAAACCCGCGGCTCGACACTTATCAGGTTGACCTCGACGATTGCGGCCCGATGGTTCTCGATGGCCTGATCTGGATCAAGAATAAGATCGATCCGACCCTGACGTTCCGACGCTCTTGCCGCGAAGGCGTGTGCGGCTCCTGCGCCATGAACATCGACGGCATTAACACGCTCGCCTGCACCAAGGACATGAAGGACATCAAGGGCGATGTGAAGATTTATCCGCTGCCGCACATGCCGGTGGTCAAGGACCTGGTGCCGGACCTCACCCAGTTCTATGCCCAGCAGGCCTCCATCAAGCCGTGGCTGCAGACCGAATCGGTCACTCCCGAAAAGGAATGGAAGCAGAGCCGCGAGGATCGAGCAAAGCTCGACGGACTCTATGAGTGCATCCTGTGTGCATGCTGCTCGACTTCGTGCCCGAGCTATTGGTGGAACAGCGACCGCTATCTCGGCCCTGCCACGCTGTTGCAATCCTACCGCTGGATCAACGACAGCCGCGATGAGGCGGCCGGAGACCGGCTCGACAATCTGGAGGACCCGTTCCGCCTCTACCGCTGCCATACCATCATGAATTGCGTGAAGGCCTGCCCCAAAGGCCTCAATCCCGCGCAGGCCATTGCGGAAGTCAGGAAGCTGCTGGTCGAACGCAGGACCTGAAACGCATTCCCATAAAATTGATGCCGACCCTTTCGGTAGCCCGTCGAAAACGGACGTAAACGCCCTGATGGCGACGGGGGGAGAGGAGAATGTGGACCCGCCGTTGCGGCGGAAAAGCCATGATTATGCTGATCAGACCCTCGGAAAACTCCGCGCGCATGGGACAAATCGTCCATAGGCCGGCTCTCGATAGCGGGTCGGGGATTTTCGCCGCAGTTTTGGCGTGTTGTGGTCGTTTCCAGTCTGCAGCTGGCGCGTCAAGTTGCGCGGGGGCGCCGAATCACCAACCAACATCGACCGACGTGGTTCGATATCGATCCGCGTTGCAATCACCCTACAGGGCGAGGAACCAATGACACGCAATTCCCTTCTGCTTTGTACCGCAATGATTTTTGCCGCCGTGAGCCCGCAGCCGACACTGTCCGAATCCACAAAAGACGGAATTCGCCTCGCGCAAGGTGCTCCGCCCCAGGCAGACGACAAAGATAAGCGGCCACCCGGCCAGAGACCGGTTCAAGGCGCACCGGCCCCGGGGACGCCAGGCCAGCAGCACCCGCCAGCCGCCAACGCACCTCCCGGACGACAAGCGCCCGCCACCGCGCAACCTGCTCCGCAACAACAGCAGCACCCGGGCGCACCACCTGCTCCGCAAACGCAGCCCGCCCAGGTGCCTCATGTACCTTCCCCGGCGGCACAGACCCCGCCCGCTCAGGCGCCCCACGTGCCGCCTCCGGCCCAGGCACAAACTCCTCCAGGCACGCCGCCGCATGTGGCGCCGCCCGCTGCCGCGCAGGTGCCGGGAAGTCCGCAACCCCAGCAGCGGCAGGGAGTTCCCGCGGGGCAGCCGAATGCCTTGCCGCCTGCAGCAGCTCAGACGCCGCCAGCCCAGCAACTCCAGCGGCAGGGAGCTCCTGCGAGCCAGCCGAATGCTTTGCCGCCTGCAGCAGCACAGACCCCGCCTACCCAGCAACTCCAGCGGCAGGGCGCTCCCGCGAGCCAGCCGAATGCTTTGCCGCCTGCAGCAGCACAGACGCCGCCTGCCCAGCAACCCCAGCGGCAGGGCGGTCCCGCGGGCCAGCCCTACGCGCCGCCACCAGCAGCCGCACAGACCCCGCCGGGTCAGCAGCAGCTTCGGCCGGGCGCACCTCCAGTTGGGCAGAATACGTTACCGGCAGCGGCTGGCGCTGCCGCCCCCGCGGCATTAGCTGCGCCAGTACCCGCTGCACCCACTCCGGCCGTTGCCAATGCTCCAGTCGATCCTCGCACCATGCCCCAGCGTCTTGATCAGTTGCGCAACGAGCGGCATGAGACGCAGGAGGGTAATCGCATCGTCATTCAGGAGGCGAACCGGACGATCATCCGGGAAGGCGGACACGACATTATCCGCCACGATGAAGCCGATCGCTTCCGGTTCAATGCCCGTGAGGTCAACGTTGAACATCGCGGCAACAATACCGTGACAGTGGTGCTGCGGCCCGATGGCGCGCGGATCGTCACCGAGGTCGACGAGGGTGGCCGGTTGCTTCGCCGCGTGCGTCGCGACGCTGGCGGTCGTGAGGTGATCCTCATCGACAACACCTTTGAACAACGGCGCGCCCCCGGCTATGCGGGATTTTTCGTTGAACTGCCGCCGCCGGTCATCCGCATCCCGCGCGAGGTCTACATCCGGGAAACCGCACGGGCGACGGCGGAGGATATCTTCCTGACCTTGATGGCGCCGCCAGTCGATCGCATCGAACGCCACTATGCGCTTGATGAGATCCGCTACAGCGAACCACTGCGCGCCCGGATGCCGAGGATCGACATCGACACCGTGAATTTCGAGAGCGGCTCGTGGGAAATCACCCCGGACCAGTCAGAACGCCTGGCCTTCGTGGCCCAAGGGTTATTGCGCGCCATCCAGCGCAATCCGCGCGAAGTGTTCCTGGTAGAGGGTTACACCGATGCGACCGGCAACGACGTCGATAATCTTTCGTTGTCCGATCGCCGTGCCGAATCGGTCGCCGTCATGTTGACCAATCAATTCGGCGTGCCGGCCGAAAACCTGACCACGCAAGGTTATGGCAAGCAGTTCCTGAAAGTTCCGACCGAAGGGCCGGAGCGCGCGAACCGCCGCGTTGCGGTGCGTCGCATCACGCCGCTGTTGACCGGGCAGGGCTGACGACGTCTCCTTCGCCGTCACCACCTACGAACTGTCGTCGCCCGGGTTGACCGGGCGATCCAGTCATGTGCGTCATCAAAATTGAAGGAAGTGCATTGCGTAGGGGCGGGCCTTGTGCCCGCCCGCACTGCCGGGGGCTGCGGCCACAGGGCGGCCACAAGGGCCGCCCCTACGAAGGCGAATGTCTTTGCAGACCCTTCAATTTAGTTGACGCGCTTCACTAGCTCAGGCCGAGCTTCTTCTTGCGCTGGCCCAGCGTGCGCAGCCGCAGTGCATTGAGTCGGATGAAGCCCTCGGCGTCACGGTGATCGTAGGCGACCGCTCCCTCCTCAAAGGTGACGAGGTCCTGATCATACAGCGAGTTAGGGCTTTCGCGCCCGACCACGATGACGTTGCCCTTATAGAGCTTCAGCCGCACTTCGCCGCTGACGAATTCCTGGCTGCGGTCGATCGCGGCCTGGAGCATTTCGCGTTCCGGCGCGAACCAGAAGCCGTAATAGACGAGCTCGGCATATTTCGGCATCAGCTCGTCCTTGAGATGCATGGCGCCGCGGTCGAGCGTGATCGATTCGATGCCGCGATGGGCGGCATGCAGGATGGTGCCGCCCGGCGTTTCGTACATGCCGCGCGACTTCATACCGACAAATCGGTTCTCGACGAGGTCAAGCCGGCCGATGCCGTTGATGCGGCCGAGTTCGTTCAACCGGGTCAGCAACGCCGCGGGCGACATCTTCTTGCCGTCGATCGCGACCGCATCGCCGCGCTCGAACATGACCTTAATGTAGGTCGGCTGATCGGGCGCCTTTTCGGGGTCGACGGTGCGGGAATAAACATAGTCCGGCACCTCCTGGGCGGGGTCCTCCAGCACCTTTCCCTCGGATGAGGCATGCAGCAGGTTGGCGTCGACCGAGAACGGCGCCTCGCCCCTTTTGTCCTTCGCGATCGGAATCTGGTGCTGCTCGGCGAATTCGATCAATCTCGTGCGCGATGTGAGGTCCCATTCGCGCCATGGGGCGATCACCTTCACGTCAGGCTTGAGGGCGTAGTAAGCGAGTTCAAAGCGAACCTGGTCATTGCCTTTGCCGGTGGCGCCATGCGCAACCGCATCGGCGCCAACCTTCTCGGCGATTTCGATCTGCTTCTTCGCGATCAGCGGACGCGCGATCGAGGTGCCAAGCAGGTATTGGCCTTCGTATAGCGCGTTGGCGCGAAACATCGGGAACACATAGTCGCGCACGAACTCTTCGCGAAGATCCTCGACGAAAACGCTTTCTGGTCTGATGCCCAGCAGCAGCGCTTTGTCGCGGGCAGGCCCGAGTTCCTCGCCCTGACCGAGATCGGCCGTGAAGGTGACGACCTCGCAGCCATAGGCCGTCTGCAGCCATTTCAGGATGATCGATGTATCAAGGCCGCCCGAATAGGCCAGCACCACTTTCTTGACGTCGCCCTTCGCCAAATCAGTCCTCCTGCGGCCCTGTGCCCGAAATCGGCGCGGACTATAGGGCGAACCGCCGTGGGCGCAAGCGTGGCTCTAATACCAGGATCGGGTTTTCCCCCCTGAACCGCTCGATTTGGGCACCGGATCCAAAAGCGGCTCCGGATCCGGACCAGGGTCGTCGGGCACATGTGCCGGCAATTTGTCCGCCTGGTCTGCCGGCTTGATGAGTGGCTTTCCTGGCGCCTCCCGCATTGGCGGAGCCGCGGCTTGGGCGGGCACAGGGATCGACTGTATTTGCAGCGTCCGCTCCGTTTGCTCGATGAGCGGCCCACGCGGCGTGAGGTCCGCGATCGGAACCCGCCATTGAAATGCGTCGAGCCGGCCGCTGACCGGCGATACCGGCATCCAGGTTTCGGCGATAACGCCGTCGGCGGTCCAGGCCGGATCATGGGCGGCATGAACCGCGCGGGCCATCCATTCGCGGGCGAGCCCGGTGTCACCGTGTTCGGCAGCCTCGATCCGCGCCATCAAGGTGGCGACTCGCCGCGTCGGCGTTGCCACAAGCGGCGCGAGGCTTGCGCGGGCCTCCGCAAATTCTTGGGCTTCGAGCGCCGCATTTGCCAGCGCCAAGGCGCTTTCCGGGTGGGAGTCGGCGAGCCGCGCCAACAGGCGCATGCGAACGAGGCGGTCGCGGGCGGACGCGCCCGGAACCAGGTCCGCATAGGCGTTGGCGATGTCCGGGTGCGGACTTTTGCGCCAGCCGGCTTCGAGAATGCGAACGGCCTTGCGCTGCTCGCCGGCTTCCGCCAGAAGGCGACCCGCGAGCGCCGCTGCCGGGACCAGTTCAGGACAGAGCTTCGCAGCCTCCTCGGCCAACGCGCTCGCTGCGCGGGTATCCCTCTTCTTGAGCGAAACGGCCTGTGCGGTGAGTAGGACAGCGCGCTGTCGCTCAAAAGCGCCAACCTGGACCAGCCCGCCCTTGCGGTTGCGCTCCAGGGCATCGAGCGCCCCCGACCAATCGCCGTCGCGGCAGCGGAATTCGAGCGCAGCCTGCCCGGCCCAGGCCAGCGAGGGCGAAGCCTTCGCGGCGGCCTCCGCATATTGGCGCGCGGCGGAAAAGTCGTGCCGGCGCTGCGCCTCGATGAACAATCCGTGTAAACCGAACAGCTTGGTGTCGCTGCGATCCGCCATGGCGCGAAAGGCCGCCGTCGCACCATCGGGCTCTCCAGACAATTGCGCCGTTTGTGCCTGCAACATCAGCAACAGGGGCTGTCCCGGCACAAGCCGGCCCGCTTTGGCCGCAAACCGCCGCGCCGCCGCCGCGTCGCCGGCGCCGATCGCCATGAGACCGCGCATGATCGCCAGCTGTCCAGTGGCGTTGTGGCGATCCGCGATGGTCGAGGCAATCCGTCGGGGCGCCCAAAGCAGCAAGCGCATGAGCGACCACAGCAACACCGCAGCGCCGGCGATCACCGCAATCAGGATGCCGATCGGAGGCTCAGCGTGATAGCCAAGCCAGGTGATGGAAACCTCGCCCGGGTGATCGGCGAACCAAATCGCGACAAATTTCGCAAACGCAGCCGTCAGGACCAGAAAGACGACAACACGAATCATTGGGACGAGGGTCCGCGAACCACTGGTTCGCCGAGCTTAGCCAGCGACGCGGTTGCGATGAGCCGCGCTGATTCCATGGCGTCTTGCCGCGCCAGCGCCTTCGTTCGCCACGGCTGCGCAAGCTCTCTTGCAGGCGCCGGCAATTTGTCCATCTCGGCAATCACCGCCTCGACGTCCTGCTGTATCATCTTGATTTCGATACGACTCATGACCGTCGCTGCATCATCGCCCGGCTCATCCCGCACGGGCCGGATATTCAACATCTTGACGGCGCTCGCCTGGAGGCGATTGAGGTAGCCGAGGTCTTGGCCGGGCGGCACCGAAGTGCGCCGCAACTCCGGCACGAGCGCCGACAAGTCGCGGAACAGTTCGTTTCGCGTCGGCAGGCCGGTCGTCGCAAAGGGCTCCAGCGAAGCCAGAGCTCGTTCGTCGAGGCCGAGCGACCGGGCAGCGGCGAGTTCGACCTGGAACGGGCGATTGCGATCAACTGCGTCGCGCAGGGCCGCGGCCACGATCGCGACCTGGATCGTCTTATCGGGCACAGTCAACGACTTGGCGAGGCGCTCCAATGCTTCCTGTTTCCGTTGGAGCGCGGTGTGCAACGATTCGAGCGCCTTGACGCGACTAGCGAGATCATCAAGGGCGCGAAGCTCGTACTGCTGCGCCGAGTTCTGCTCGTCGCCGCTCTTTTTCTTCTCATCGAACAGACCGGCCACCTTGTCGGCACGCTCTCCGGCAATGCGCGCGGTGGCAGCAGTGTCGCGGACAACGCGCTCCAACGCGGCGATGCGATCGCCAAGCGGGGCCAGCATTGCATCGAGAGCAGCCACGCGGCTTGGCAAGTCCTTATCCGGTGACGCCTGCAAAGGGGGCGCTTTGAGAATCATCTCAAGCTTGGCGATGCGCTCGGTAACGTCACCAGGCACGGCCGCCTCGGGGCTTGCGGCATTGCGTTGTGGCCCATCGATGCCGTCGGGCGAAAGGTAAATCCAAAGCGCGCCGGCAATGATCCCCACGATGAGACAGACTGAGCCGATAATCGCAATCTTCAAGGGTGACAGGAGTGTCAAAACTCGCTTCAGCCATCGCGTTGCACCGGACGGATTCGCGCCAGACCCCACGCCCCCCGTTGTAGCGCCCGATTCACCGAGCGTCACTTCGACCGCCGTTACGTCAATTATCGGCGGCTGCCGGCGTGGACGCCCATCCGGGTAGACACCTTGGGGCCGTGTATTGTCTTCCGGGTCTGGCATCAGAATCTCCGAATTGCTTGCACGCATACTGCGGACGCGACGTGGCAGCAATGCAACATGGGGCTCGTTTTACGCCCAACCGATCAGCGCGAGCAGCGCCTGCTCGTTCGGCTCACCTGCAACTTCGACGGCCTTGGCGCCTGCCGCGGCAAGCGGTAGGGCAACCTGGGCGGATAAGCATAAATGTCGAATTTGAATTGATAAATCTCTAATCCCGGCCGTCGTGGCGGCGGCCAGGAAGGTCGCTGCTGTGCGGGCCGAGTAGTGTAGGACCGCATCGATCGTGCCGCCGGCGAATGCGGCGCGCACTTCGGGTGGCAAGTCGGTCACCATAACGGCACGGTAGACAACCGCCGTTTCTACACGCGCGCCGCGCAAATGCAAAGCGCTCGCTAGGTCGCCGGCTCGCTCCCCCCCCGCGCAGTACAAAAGCGGCAGATCGGCAACTGGCGGTTTGGATGCAGTCAACCGAACGAGAGCTTCGACATCGCCATCAGCCGACACGATCGACGCAAATCCAGCCGCCGCTGCAGCCGCCTGGGTCCGCAGTCCCACGGTGTAGACGGGAAGATGCGCAAGATCTCGGAAACGGCGGTGGGCCGCAACGGCCCGGACCGCATTGGCGCTGGTGAACAGTATTGCTGCCCACGGGCCGGCGCCAAGCTCGACGTCCAGCAGGGGCTCGATTCGCAGTAGCGGGAGCAGCAACACGTCGTGACCGCGCCCGCGCAGCAATGCGGCGGTCCGCTCGCATTCCGGTTCCGGTCTGGTGACGAGTAGGCGCACGCGCTCATCCGTGGGCGAAGAAGCCCGGAGCCGCCCGGCTCTTCAATTCGCGCGCCGCATCGGCGCCGAGCGTCGCACCATCCTGGATGGCTCCCCGACGCGCGGTCTCGTGCGTCTCGCTGCCGTCGGGGCGCAGGATCATGCCGCGAAACAATATTGTGCCGCCTTCGATCCGTGCGTGACCGGCGATCGGCGTGCGGCAGGAGCCGTCCAGTACGGCCAGGAACGCGCGTTCAGTACGAACCGCCGTGAGGGTTTCGGTATGATTGATCTTGGTTAGCAGGTCCCAGGTACGGTTATCGGCGTCCCGAGCCTCGATGCCGATTGCACCCTGGCCGACTGCCGGCAGGAACGCGTCAATCTCCAGCACCGCCGTCGCGGCTGCTTCACGTCCGAGCCGTTTCAGGCCGGCGAATGCCAGCAGCGTCGCGTCTACCACACCGTCATCGAGCTTCTTGAGCCGCGTATCGACATTACCGCGGAACGTCACTACCGAGATATCGGGCCGTAAACGCTTGACCATCGCTTGACGGCGCAACGATGCGGTGCCGATCACGGCCCCGTGCGGAAGGCCCGCAAGCGAGCCAGATTTGCGGCTGATGAAGGCGTCCCGTACGTCTTCGCGGGGCACGCACGCTGCGAGCTCCAACCCCGCCGGCAACACGGTCGGCATGTCCTTGCTGGAATGCACTGCGAGATCGATTGCCTCGTCGAGGAGCGCCTGCTCGATCTCCTTGGTGAATAAGCCCTTTCCGCCTACTTCCGACAGCGGCCGGTCCTGGATGACATCGCCCGTGGTGCGAATCACTTCGATCGCGATGGCCTCGGGGTCCACGCCATGGGCGACCGCGAGGTGCGCACGCACCTCGCGGGCTTGCCACAACGCCAGCGGGCTGCCACGTGTGCCGATGCGCAGAAACGGTGTCGAGGATTGCGCCATGGGGCTCCATAATGCTACCCGGTTCGAACCGGGCTCGGTGGTTCTTAGAAGCATTTTTCAAATAGGTCGACACCCCCTATGTTGTCATCGCCCGGCTTGACCCGAAGTCGGGCCTACCCGACTTCGGCACTTACCAAAATGATCGAAATCGGAAGCATCCGATTTCGATTGGCGATCCAGTAACCTCCGACCGTGGATACTGGGTCGCCCGGTCAAGCCGGGCGATGACACTGATGGGTCGGCCTCACAGGAAGTTCCGCCGGCCCGCTGGAATCGCCATGCTTGTACTTGGTATAGAAACGACCTGCGACGAAACCGCGGCCGCGGTGGTGGAACGCCACGATGACGGTCGCGCCGCGATTCTCGCCAATGTGGTTCTTTCGCAGATCGCCGAACATGCGGCATTTGGCGGTGTGGTGCCGGAAATTGCGGCCCGCGCCCATGTTGAGGCGCTTGACGTCATAATCGCGACCGCCATGGCGGACGCCGGCCGAGACTTCGGCGCCCTTGACGGTGTTGCGGCGGCCGCCGGGCCGGGCTTGATCGGCGGAGTCATCGTGGGCCTGACCACCGCCAAAGCAATTGCGCTCGTTCACGAAAAACCATTGATCGCCGTCAACCACCTGGAGGCGCATGCTCTTACGGCACGGCTCACGGATGGAACGCCATTTCCATACTGCCTTTTTCTTGCCTCGGGGGGCCACACCCAGATCGTCGCGGTCCGTGGCGTCGGCGATTACGTGCGCCTTGGCACGACACGCGACGACGCCCTCGGGGAGGCTTTCGACAAGACCGCGAAACTGCTGGGGCTCGGCTATCCGGGCGGACCGCGGGTCGAACAGGAAGCCGCGCGCGGCGATGCCGGGCGCTTCGTCCTGCCCCGTCCGATGATCGGCCGGCAGGATGCGGATTTTTCTTTCTCCGGTCTGAAGACCGCGGTTCGGCTCGAAGCCGAAAAGATTGCGCCTCTTACGGACCAGGACGTGGCCGATCTGTGCGCGTCGTTCCAGCTCGCGGCGGTCGAGACCATAACCGACCGCTTGCGTAACGGCCTGCGGATTTTTCGCCAGCAATTCGGAACCCCCGCCGCGCTGGTGGCAGCCGGCGGAGTGGCGGCAAACCAAGCGATCCGCGATGCCTTGCTGAACATAGCCGGGCAGGACCATGTCGCGCTTGTCGTGCCGCCACCGTCGCTGTGTACCGACAACGCCGCCATGATTGCATGGGCCGGAGCGGAACGGCTTGCCCACGGCCTCTGCGACACGCTCGACACCGCACCCCGCGCGCGCTGGCCGCTGGGTCAGGTCAGCAAGCCGGCCCCCTCTCCCTTCCCTCCCTCACAAACGGGCGAGGGAAGTGAGGGGACCGTCATGAGCGCGCCGATCGTGACTGACGCGATCCCAGCCGAATCGCGCGAGACGGTGCCGCCTGATTCGATTTGCCAAGATTGTGCACCTTCGGCCGTCGCGTGAACAAGATCGCAGATCGCATTGCGGTCGTAGGCGCCGGAGCGTGGGGCACGGCGCTCGCCAATGTGATCGCCCGCGCCGGTCGCACCGTGACGCTGTTCGCACGCGATGCCGCCGCCGCCGGCGCCATGGCGGCGGCTCGCGAAAGCCCGCGTTTGCCCGGCGTGGCGATCGACGATCGCGTTACCATCGCGGCGCTGACCGAACGCAGGACGGAAGGCGACGCCATCCTGATCGCAGTTCCCGCGCAGGCACTACGCGACACGGTATCCGGTTTGGCGGGGGCATTCGCCGCCGGAACGCCCGTTGTTACTTGCGCCAAGGGTATCGAGCAAATCACGCGCCGGTTCATGACCGAAATCATTGCGGAATGCCTGCCTGAAGCGGTGCCGGCGATCTTGTCGGGTCCGAGTTTTGCGATCGATGTCGCGCGCGGACTGCCGACCGCCGTGACGTTGGCCGCGTCCGATGAAACAGTCGCGCAAATGCTCACCCGATCGCTCGGGTCGTCGACGTTTCGGCCTTATCACTCGATCGACGTGCGAGGCGTCGAAATCGGCGGAGCAGCCAAGAATGTGCTCGCCATAGCGGCCGGAATCGTGACCGGCCGAAAGCTCGGCGCGAGCGCGGTGGCGGCCCTAACCACGCGCGGCTTCGCGGAACTGATGCGGTTCGGCAGAGCCTACGGGGCGCAACCCGAAACCTTGACCGGCTTGTCGGGACTGGGCGATCTGATCCTCACGTGCACAAGCCCCCAGTCCCGCAATTTCTCGCTCGGCTTGGCGCTCGGACAAGGGCATGATCTCGAGGAGGCGCGCCGGACCGGGCATCTGGCCGAAGGCGCATTTACGGCGGCGGTGCTGGTCGACATGGCGCGGGCGCGAAACGTCGAGATGCCGATCGCAGCCGCGGTTGCGGCGGTGCTCGACGACGCTTCGACGGTGGACGCCGCAATCGAGGCGCTGCTGGCTCGGCCGTTGCGGGCAGAAGGATGGCAACCATGAACTACTGGCTGATCAAGTCGGAACCCGGCACCTGGTCATGGGACATGCAGGTCAAGAAAGGCGCCAAAGGCGAAGCCTGGACCGGCGTGCGCAATCATACCGCCAAGCAGAATTTGATGAAGATGAAAAAGGGCGACCGCGCATTCTTCTATCATTCCGGAGAAAACAAGGAGGTGGTTGGAGTAGCGGAAATCGTCCGCGAGAACTACCCGGACCCGACCGCCAAACCTGGCGAGCCGTGGGTCGTGGTCGACGTCAAGGCCGTAATGCCATTCAAGACGCCGGTCACGCTCGCGGCCGCCCGGGCAGATCCGAGGCTCAAGGACATGGCGCTGCTGAAGCTGTCGCGCCTGTCGGTCCAGCCGGTCACGCCAGATGAGTGGAAAATCGTCTGCCGGATGGGCGGCGTGACGCCGTAACGAAGCGCGACAGTGATCTGCGGTGTAAGCGGATTAGTTTGCTGCGCGACCTCGGGATGTTCAGGGTGTGCGAGCCGCTACTCGACAAATGATTTCGGCTGGAATTCCGCTCGCATGCCAAGGTAATCCTTAGAGTTGATTCCTCAAACGGCTCCGTCTAGTAGATCGATTCCATGAAACCGATCATATACGCGACGTCATTGGGCGCCACCGCAAGGTGGCGAGCCTGGAATCCATAGCCCCGGCCAGTGGTTATGGATTCCGGGCTCGCGCAAGAGCGCGCCCCGGAATGACACTGCATATGATTCGAACTTCGAAATCGCTCTACTAGTAATGTGCGTCATCAAAATTGAAGGAAGTGCATTGCCTAGGGGCGGGCCTTGTGCCCGCCCGCACTGCCGGGGGCTGCGGCC
>Ga0210402_10003356_pt1 | contig 15074 bp, 11 predicted proteins | sample IncBWC7MmetaG_FD_161055 | JGI IMG/M metagenome (GOLD analysis project Ga0210402, IMG submission 161055) | Forest soil microbial communities from Barre Woods Harvard Forest LTER site, Petersham, Massachusetts, United States - Inc-BW-C-7-M | ecosystem: Environmental > Terrestrial > Soil >...
TGCCGAGCGACCATCGCCTCACCGCGCGCGAAGCAGTGCGTCCGCAGGATTTCGTGGGCGAGATTTTCATCGGCGGTGCGAACAAGGCCGCGGTGTTGCGCGCCGTCACCGAGGATTACATGCGGCGCTCGGGAGTGGACATCAAGCTCGACCACGGCGTGGACAACATGGCGATGGTCATGTCCCTGGTCGCCTCCACGCGAGGGCTGGCGCTGATGCCCGCCTATGCCAAGAACCTGCTGCCCTGGTCTGTGGTCAGCCGTCCGCTGGAAGGCGAGGCGCCGACGATCGATGTAGCGGTGGGTTACAGTAAGTCGAACACCTCGCCGATTCTCAAACTGTTCCTGTCGGGCCTCGACGAACTGGTAGGGCCTAACCAGAAGCACTGACGCCGCGGATGTCTGTGCTCCGCGATTATTCGCATCGTGTCAAATTGAGCCGATACTCGCATCATCGCTTAGCCGACGCTCGGCGCCGTCGAATATTCATGATGCAGTCCAGCCAGTACCGACTTCGCGAGCACAGCGACACCCTCCCCCAATCGATGGCGCCGCGTTTGCGCTCGTCCTTGTAAAGCTCCTGTGGCGCGCGATGGATGCCGTGCCAGAGGATCCGCCGATGAAGCCATGGATGAGAAATTCCGCCAAGCTCGTCCACCTGGTGCTTTATGGTCTTCGTGTTTCAATACTCTGCGAACGGCATTACCGCCAGCGACCATTCGGGATATCCCGTTCATCAGCGAAAGGTTCCGATCGACACCAGGTCATTGACGTGATTCTTCAGGAACGCCTTCCATGTCGGCGAGGGCGTCTTGCGGGATCGGACACGGTATTTGTCCACCGTTGACTTCGCCACCTTGATGCCGAGCTTTCCCAGCTCGCCAACAATCCGCGGCGTGCCCCACAGCGGATTCGCGTCGGAGACCTTACGGATGAGTTCGCGTATCTCCTCGCTGATCAGCGGTCGTCCGGGCTTCCCAGCCCGGCCCATACGCGTCCAATGATCACGAAAGCGTTTGCGCTGCCACGCGATCACCGTATCAGGCCGAGCGAAGACCAGCACTTCCCGCCACCTCGCCCAGCGACGTGACAGCCAGCACCAAAGGATGCGGTCTGCGGGTCGAATGCTCGGTCGCTTGACGGTCCGCTGATACATCGCCAACTGATGTCGCAGCGCGACGTTCTCGATCCGTAATGAAAGTTGGGATCTGAACAGCGCGCCGAGTGTGCTCAGGAACGCATAGACCACGGCCGGCATAAACAAAACGCCTCACTCTGGGATCGTCACGATCGACGATCCGACCTTGCCCTCAAGGCAACACGAAGCCAACAATATCAAGGACTAGGGGTTTTCGGGAAGGACAGCTTCCCAGTCCCTTAGGCGTGTTCCATGACCGCCGCGACGGCACGGAGCACCGCCGGGTGGGTTGGGTATTAGCGACCGTGTCCCCGCCCGCGAATTTCGCTCCGGACTCGGCCGCGTTCACGCTTATTGTCCTCGCGAGTTCCACCGAGCCCCTCGTCGATATATTTTCGATAGTCGTGCCCCTTCTCGAAAGCAAGCTGACAAGAAACGCAGCGCATGGCGCTTGGAACTGCCGTCAAGCGAGCACGCGGAATCGGTTCCTCACAATCAAGACACGACCGACAAGTCTGCGGATGATCTTCATGCGCGGCTGAAGTCTTTCGGTCGGTAGTCCGCGGCCAGTCTAGCCAGCGCGCATACCATTCGCGTTCTGTCGGCGTGATCGGACGGGCCTCGCCGCGAAAAACACGCACGAAATGCCGCTGCATCCCGTCGCTTGGCTGGAGTTGGCCAGTGCCTAAGCGGATGGCTAGATCACGCTCAGTATCGCTGAGAGGCATGTTAAGCAAGCACCCTAGCTTAGTGGGGAAAAACCCTGCTCATCGTCGCCAAAGGCCACGGTTGAGATCGCTCGACCCAACCCACGTTCGCTTGCGCTCGTTGCAACGCATTCTTAGCAGGTTCATTTTTTCGCTTTACTTCAGCAATTTTGTCGAGATGGTTTTTCGACAGCGCGCCAAGTTGAACGACCTTGCCTGCCGGCCAAACAACGTGCCGCCTAAGGTCGCGTTGAGGAGGCGAAAATGAGTTCCTTAGTTCAAGGCGGCATGGCATTGTGACAATTGATGTCTCGTCACTGCGCGGACGTTGCGATAGCTTGTAGACAGGATTATACGGTCGCTCGCGTTCAACTGAAGTCCCTCTCGTCGACTGATATCTCAACGGCCCGTTAGCTATGTGCATCATGCGACGCTGGCTTGCCGATGAGGCCTTCGATGTGCCACGCCAATGCACGGCGAATATCCGAGTCGCGCAACAGATGGCGCAGTGCACGCAGCAGTTGACGGGACACCCCTCCCGCAACAGCCCACGGCTCGAGTGCCGCGAGGAATGCGTGAACGATGACACGCTCCTTCATTCCTCTCATATGTGCCCGGGTCATCTGGTCCATCACGTCGCCGTGAACTCCGAGGCGTGCGAGCTCCTTGAGCGTTGTCGGCAGCTTGCCCAGCCATGACGAGGTGTATTGCGCGTCTAGCACGCGCAGCAGCGACGCCCAGTCGACCGGTACGGGAATTGGCTCCCTCGATCTGGACACGGCGACGCTATCGGTGCGGACACTCGTATCGACAGATTCTTGCGTGGTCGAGAAAGGAATGTCGTCCTCCAAATCATCAGCACTGACTAAGCACTTCAAGGACCGCACTTCCAGACTGCGCGCGTACGCAGTCCTGCGCGACTCGACGACGCTTCCGACCCCGCCCCATCCCGCTGCATGCATCTGCGCCAACTTTTGTAATTGCGGGAGCTGGGTCGCCTTGTTCTCTTCACCGCGGACGTGTACGACGATGAAGTTCGTGCGGTCGGTCAGCAGGCGATAGTCGAGGGCCAGACGGAGATGGGTTGCGGCATCAGCATTCGCAATGCGCGCCAGCGCGGCCATGCGCGCGAGCTGCGGGTCGTCGCTGCAATGTGGCGGAAGTGCAGCGGCCGCTGTCACAGAAGCGCCGTCACCATACGGCCGCAACGCGATATCGACCTCGCCGGTCGGTAACGCATCGAAGCCAGCATAGACGTGGATCGTCTCACCGCCGAACAGGCCGCGTGGTAATTGGGTGGTCCAGCGCGGTGTCAGCGGCCAGGTGATATCGACACGCTCCACGCGCGGTGCCCGCAGCCGCGCGAACATGCGCAGAATGCCAGCCTCGACATCTTCTTTTGGCGCCACAAACTCGCACGCGCCGGCCGTAGCCTCCGCCAGCCTGCGCAGCACCGCCTCGGCCGGCGCGCTGCCAATGCCGACCGCGAAGACCCTCTGCCATGCACCACACGCTTCGGCGACCAACGAGTCGGCCGCCATGATCTCGCCATCGCTGATGAGAAGGATGTCAGCCGCACCGTCTGCACCGCCAATCTGGATTACGGACCTCAAGGCTTTTGCCATCTCGGTTCCGCCCAGCGTGGCGTCGATGCTTCGAATCCTGGCTGCAACGTCGGCGATCGCGGACGCGCTCGCCGCGGTCAGCGTATCCACGACGTGAACTACGTTGCTCCCGAACACCGACAAGCTGAATTGATCGGCAGGCTGCAGCCCTTCCAGGATACGATGCAGCGCGCGCTTCGCTGCCGCGATACTGTCGCCCGCCATGGAGCCCGAGCAATCGATGAGGAGCTTGAGCCGCATGGGCAGTTCGCTCGCGGACGGCGGCACCGCTGTGCAGAAGCTCGCCAGTGCCACATAGCCTTCGCCGTCCTTCGCGACGATTGCCGATGATTGCGACTTCAGTCCCTCCATCGTCAATAGGAAGTCCCGGTCGAGCGAGGCGGTGCGCGCGAGCGTGATCGCGATGGCCCCCTCGATCGCGGTCACGGCGATCGGATGCGACGGGGACGACACGCTCCCCTTGGCCATCGGCCCGTGCAGTTCGATCGACAGCGTCAGCGGGTACTGCACGCCTAGATCGTTGGCGGGTACTTGGTGCGGCTGGAATCCGGCGTCTGCCAGATTGCCATAGCGTGGCGCGATCACGGTTGGCACCGTCAAGCGGGCGCTGCCGTGCTCGAAGCGCAGGGTTTGGGCGTAGACATAGCGGATGGTGGCCTCTTCCCCGGCCATGAGGTTGCCGAGGTTCAGCGTGTAGAGCCCGTCAGCCACTCGTTCGAGCATGATGGCGGTATCACCTTTGTCGATTGCTTCTTCGTATTGCGCCTCGGCCGTACGCTTTTCGACGACGACGCCGATGAGCAGCTTGTCGCCGAGGCGAACCTCCAGGTCGAGCAGCGTTGCGCCCGAGGGCACTGGGAACGTGTAAACCGCCTCGATGTTGGTCGCCGTCGCGTTGCGATAGCGCTGCTCCACCGCGAGCTCGAACAGGAGTCCGTCGACCCTGCCCCGGGCGTCGACAGCTAGGAGCAACATGGTCGGACCCGCGATCGACTTCAACACCGCTGCTTCGTGACCCATGGCTTATTCCTTTCCTTTGATGTCCCTGTACATCGCCTGCACTCGCTGGAAGAACGCACGCACCTGCTCCGGGGAGAGCTGAGCTCGTCCGGGCTCGAGCGTGATCTCGAGGCCGTCTGCCACCACCAAGTGACTCCAGACCTCGACCGTCCCAGCGCCGCGCGCCCGTGGTGGCACTGGCGGCGCTCCCCCGGCAAGCAATTCGTGGATGCGCTCGAGCGAGACTCCCGCCTGCGTCCACTTGCGAATCTGCAGTAATTGCTCGACGTGACGCGACGTGTAATATGCCGCCCGCGTCTCACCGATCGGGCGGTCGACGAGGCCGATCTGGATGTAGTAGCGCACCGTCCGGACCGGCAACTCGGCTAGGGCGCAGAGCTCGCTCAGGGAGAAGGTGCGGACGGTGTTGACAGGCTTTTTCATACAGTTTATTATGACAGTATCACTGTATTTGTCAAGCCCGCTGCTCACATCATTCGGCCCCTCCGCTCATGCACATCACGCGACCGCAAATAGCGCACCAGCGCTCCTTGGCACGAGAAGCAACTCACCGACTGCCTCGCGCGTGTTGTCTATGAACATTGTGCGCTTCACTGTAGACGCAGGAAGACACGGGACCACTTCTTGCTGCGAATCCTTGGTCTTCGTCGCTGGCGCATTTCTCGCTCGAGCGAGTGACGCTGTACGGCACAAGGTGCGCTGCGGCGCCTGTGGCGAGCGGGCATAGGTGCTTTCTGGCGCACGCGGATGTTTCAAGAGCACGCAGATGTTTCGCCCGGAGCAGTCAGGTTTGGACGATAGACACGAACGCGGCAGGACGTCGGACCGGTTCGAATAGCGGATCGAGGCACTAAAGAACATGTAGATCAAAATGTGCAACGTGACGGAGAAGCGATGATCCCGAACATCATCACACTGCAAGTGCTGCTTTGGTACTGTGCCCGCCTGGCTCCTGTTCGCGAGGACCTGGAACTGGTCTAGAACGCGACGGCGTCGCTGCCCCCGCATGAACTGATCAGGTTTGGCCGGACCGGTTGCTATCACACCCCCGACTGCGCCAGCGCTCTCGTTGATGGACTCTTGAAACCCCCGCTCCCGCAGCAGCAGTTGGTGATGCCATGAGCACGTTCCTTGCAATTCTTGGACTTATTAACGGGATTGGGGCCATCGGGATGCTTCTGCTTCCGATTGTCGTCCTGCTGCTTATGTTGGCGCTGTTCGTCTTTGTTCACCTCATTCGTCTGTCGAAGAGAGGCTCCCGCGCAGTTGTACAGTTTTTTGGGCTTCCCAAGTGATAGCCCTGCACGTCAAGCTGGCTGCTGCTGAAGCAGCGAACTCAACGACGGTTACCGATAAGACCGTCAGTGGCGCCGTCGATCTCGAGAAGGGAGGGCGGACAGCGGTCCAACAACTCCACGACGCCAGAGATAACGTCAGCCCATTCCACCGGCTTGGCGACCAACTGGATGGGCGGCCTGCCAGTCAACAGCTAAACAAGTCGAACGAACATCAGTCCGGAGGTGGGTCGGGGGACTGGTAACCACACAAGGAAATCTGCCGAGAACTAACGCAACGCCCTGAGGCAATGCGGTGGTTTGAGGGGTGTCTAGCTTTGAGTCCCGACCGGTTCGACGGGATCGTCGCACGTGGCGCTCTTTTTTCGGTCGTGACGTTTTTTCAACTGATCGGGCTTCAATTGCAATTTCAGTACCCTCGCTAGTACCTTCACTGGCAGGATTCGAAACTGATGTGCTTGGCGCAGCGCGTTAACCAACTGGCACGAATCTGGGCGCCGCGGTCGTGCGCTGCCGAATAAGGTTGAGGAAGCCACTGGCCCAAAGGCCAACCAACCACCCAATTGAGGATGCGATGGCAGCCTCCACTGGGCTAGAAAAAGCGATCTGGTTAAGCGGCTTGTTTACAGCGACGGTAACGATGAAAGTGCTTAGCACCGCGCTAAGCGACGCCGCGACGACAATCGATGCGCTCAATGCTAAGGTTACACGGTTGCCACGAAAACGGTCGAGCGCCCAGCCTCCAGCGAGTGTCGAGGGTGCTGCCACAAGGAAGCCAACAAATTGGTAATAAAAGAGGACCATGGCTACTTTTGCCAGGCTGAACCAGGGGCTTCGAATTCCCGCCCAGAAAAACCCATCGGGATCAAAAAAATCGACCATGCCGCCCACCCACATGGATGCGCCCATCATAATGCTTAGAAAGATGATTGGATAACTCGCTCTCATTCGAATGGAACTTACGTTGAGCTGCGAGGCGGCGCTCCAATAATAGCTTGCTATTGCTGGAACAGTGCCCGCCACAAAAATGACATAGATACTCTGCAGTTGCTTGTTTCGGGCGCATTGCTCAAGCGACACGTAACACAAATGGAGACTGACCAGCAGCAACCAAACCAGCGCAAATCTGCCGACCGAACGCCAAGTGACGCCCTCCCAAAGCGCTGTCAGCGCTGAATCCTCTCCGGAATCCGAATGTTTCTGAGGGCCCCGGTCGCGCAATCCATCGACCGCGTACTCGTGCAAGGGTCCGATCACCGTCACATAGACAAGTGTTAAAACTAGCGTGAGTAGCAAGCCGGGCGGCGAGAGGGCCTCGACAACAGCTCCCCAAAAAGTTCGGAGCGTCATTAGCGTTCCGACAATGCTCCCCGTTCCCGCGGCAACTGCGATCACGAATCGTCGCGCGAGGTCTTTCGGCGAGGCTGTTGCCCTTCCGATGGCCTCCGGCCACAAGCGCGGAAGGAGGAAAGGACGCTCCCGGGACTTACGGAAACGGAAAAGAAGAGTAATCAGGATGGCGGCACCAACTCCCTCTAATCCGCCCCCGAGGGCCCACTCTACCCATTCCCATCTAACGGGTGGTACTTGCTGGCTTGATGCATAGAGCACGCTCTCAAATGCGCCCACGGCGGCGCATACAGGCACGCTGTGCCATCTTTTCATACAGAGCACGGCAGCAATATAACAACCTGTACTTACGGCCATTGCCGAGAACGCAAACTGGGGGTAAACAAACTCTGTCTCAGGCATTGGGGCCCTATCAGTATTCCGAGATTCCCTTTTTTAAGTTACAGGCTGCGCCGAAGCTTACTTTTCGTGAAACGCGGCGCGTGTATCAAGATCGATGTATCCCGGCCGGTCACCTATCTGCTCCAAGCGTTTAATGAGGGTTTCAGCAAGTTGATCGTATTCCACGGCTTCCGCTATGGTCAACGCGACCACGCCGCAGAACGGATTCACTTTTTCCACGCGCGCGCGGTGACATGAGCCCTGCGATAATCCGATCGCGAGCGCGTCCAGCGCGAGCTCAAATCTGGAATACGACAGGTAAGCTTCTATGCGTTCCGTTTTTTGTGGTCTTCGACGTACGTGCGAAGGGCCTTTTTAAATAAGTCTGCCTGTTCCCAACCCGAGCTCAGCATCCAGACGAAAAACTACAAATCAACATTAGGACGTAGGGAGCCTCGTGTCAACGCCTGCTCTGCCGTTTACGCCAAGGCTGTTGATTAAAGGACCGACTTCTAGGGGCTTTTCGGGTTGCCTTTGCTGGTGGCGACCGTTAGCGTTGGTCGTCACGAACCAGTCGCGGTGACTCCATAAGGGAGGCAACCACCCATGGATCCATCTCAAGTCCACTCCCCATCGAACACGTCAACGCTCCCGGAGAGTCTTCTCGACGAACTGCTGACCGAGCTGCGCAGCGATCGCGAACACCTGCGCACAGAACACCGTGAACTCGTCAAGGAGCGTCGCAGCGAACGCCGCTGGAAAATCTTCTTTCAGCTCCTCCTCTTTTCGGCGGCCCGGTTTTGTTCGGCACGTCTACTTCCTTTTCTTCACATCGGCCATGGGTTTCCAATGGGGACCTTTGGGCAACGTCGTTGGAATAGTCCACATTGACGGGGCGATCGCCCCGACCGGCCCCGCATCGGCCAGGCGAATCGTTCCGGTCCTTGAGAGGGCGTTCACCTATCCGAACGTCAAAGCAGTGGTGCTGTCGATCGACAGTCCGGGCGGCGCCGCGGTCGAGGCCGAGCGCATCTATCGCGCCATCGAGAGCCTCAAGAAGAAGCACGAGAAGCCGGTCATTGCCATCATCAACAACGTCGGAGCGTCGGCCGCCTACATGATCGCGATGCATACCGACCGCGTGTATTGCGCCAAGTACAGCCTGGTGGGTTCGATCGGCACGATGATCGATGGCTGGGATGTGCACAAGGCAATGGAGCGGCTTGACGTTGCCCAGCGGGTCTACGCCTCCGGTCACCTGAAATCCATGTTGAACCCGTTTCTCCCGATGTCCAAAGAGGCCGACGAGAAGGCCAAGCAACTCGTCAACCAGGGCGGCGCAATCTTCGTCGCCGACCTGAAGACGACCCGTGGCCCGCTGCTCAAGACTGATATCGACTACGGTAGCGGCGAGATCTGGGCGGGCGACGATGCTAAAGCGATTGGTTTGGTCGATGAGATGCGACCGTCGACGAGGTGATCGCTTCGACGTGGGAACTCAAGACTTATGACTTCGGCCCGAATCAGGAGGGCTTCGCTGGTGCGTCCTGATGCTGCGAAAGATACGCTCGCGGCGGCTGACGTAATCGCCGCTGAGGTTGAGGCGGGGCCACATTCGGAACTTGGCCTCGCACTCACTCGCGTCCGAGGTCTTCTCGACCATGAGGAGCGTTCGGTAGCCGAAAGCTCAAAGACCGGATAGTGGGTAACGAGAGGAGAGCTCTTAGCCCGAGCATTCAGGGTCGAAAGAAGTGGATTGCCTGTGGGCGCACCACGCACCGCAACTACTTCACCGAAGCCGCCAAGCTCAAGCCACTACGGTGAGTAACATCTCGACCCGCTAGCCCTAGCGGAATTTACGAAAATAGCCGCTAGAGATGTTACTTGCTCAAGCTGAAAGATTCGACAAATCAGCCCGATGGCGCCGAATTTCGCACTGATTCGTAATCAGTAGGTCGGTGGTTCGACTCCACTCAACAGCACCATCTCATGCGGCGTTTCAGATTAGCGCTGGTTAACTACTCTACCAATTGCTGTCTTAGTCTACCGATTCGACAACCTGCCCGTTTGCACGGCCTCGGCATGAACTACCATTAATGCTAGGGGGTCGCAGCATCGAGTGCTGCCCGCATAGATACAAACAAAAGGTGAGAGTTATCTACATTGCCAATCTCTGCCAACCTTCGAACTACGTCCCAAAGACTTACGTTAGGAGGAGGCGACCCCGGTGGCACATTTATGATTTCCGCATCGGCCGTGCCTAGATCACTATAGATCTCCCGGACTGACGAATTCTGCATCGGATCTGGGAACTGAGGGATTATGCCCGCTTGGATCCGCAACACTTGTATCGTCGCCCAAGCTTGATCAAGTCCGATTTTCGCATAAAGCTGCTTCGCCCTCTTTCTGCTGCCCAATGCATATCTGGCAGCAAACCGAAGGTATTCCGCCGGGTAGGGCGGCACATCGAGAAGAGGACCTTTAGGGTTAGGGGTGACGCCAAAGGGAGACGGGGCTAAATTCGGATACTCATTGGGGTAGGAATCTACAATGCCGACCCCGTCATACGAAAGGATGGCACCCATCGGACGGGGAGTCAGGACGAAGGCAGGTTCGAAAACGCTCAAATAATTTGGTACGCCGCTACCAATGACACCTTCATCGATGTACGCGATCTCACTCAGGCGGGGGGTACGACTCATGATGAGCCCAGCCAAGATCCGATCGTAGAAACCCTCGGCTTGAGCGAGACCGCTCCGAGCAATTGCATCGGTCCGGGCCCGAATTTCCTCTAGCACGGGCTGCTTCTGGATGAATCCGGTCGCTATAAGAATGGATATTGCAGCCGACCGCACCGCGATGGATTTCAAGTACCCGGGAAGCGTGAGCCGGTAGTCGAACACGTATTGCTGTCCCGACCGAGAGCTAACGATGCCATCTGGCATCACTCGCCCGAACCAATGATCTGAATAGACAAGCTCGTCGAAGTACGCCCTGGTCCAGTAGGAGTCTTGATCGTCATGATCAAAAGCGTTCAGCTTTGACAGTGTCGTTGTTTGCAGCGTGTCTAGGCTCGCCTCGGAGTAGGGAAGCGATTCCTGCAAGATCGCCTGCAAACTTGAACGAATGTCGCTCACCGTGGAATTCACCAATTGCATTTTGGTATGCTCCGCTTCGCTTTGCTCGAAGCGGAACGTAACCTTTAGAAGGCCCTCGATATCCTGAAGCTCTTTTGCCGTTGCATCGACACCGCCGAACAATTGATCCACGATGGAAACCAGCTGAATCAACGCACCCGGACCTGACAGCAGTCCCGCAATATTGGACAAATTACCGATGACTTTAAACGTCCGACTCAAAGCGTCCTTATCAGCGTTCCGCAGTTCATCGACGCCCGCCTTTATTGCGGCAAGATCTTCTTCCGTTCCCATTGCTGAACCTCCCCGAAATGCCGATAAGTCGAGCAAATCAACATTTGCTCCAACGAACCTCGGCAGTTAAGTGGTTACGCCTGTCGGGATGGAACGCCGCGCAATGTTCTGCATTTACACGACTGTCTTCGAGAGCGGATCGCGCCGCGTCACACTTCTGCCGTGGTTATCGTCACGGTACAACGCGTTTCCTCCCACTTGTGCCTGCGCACAAGTCACCGCGGTCTTGGTGGTTACTGGAGGGCGACGATTATGGGAATCAGCCCTCGCCCACCTGGCAAGCGTGCCAGTGACTTGCCAACTACAGCGCCAAAACTCCGAACAGGGTCGTCCGCTTTCATCGCATGACCGCGCGTTTCCGATGTTGTCAGCAGATCCCCCACCTCGACTGGCAATTTGCTGGCATCTACCAAACAGAAGACCGTTCCTACGAGCGCAATCGCGACGCTGGGACCGTCCTCCGACCGCTCCCCAAGAGTAATTGCGGGACGAAGCGTCCCTGCACCGGAGACAACACCCACTGCACGCTTATCGTATTGGTGACCGCAGGGAAGAACAACTGCGTCGTCTCCCAAAACCATTACGCTTCCCGCCTCGTACTGAGCAACCGATTGAAAACGCTCGGCGAGATCACGATTTTTGAGAAACACGTCGCCTACTACCGTAAGGTTAGCGCCGATGTTCAGTGCGGCGCTAATGTCAACGTTTCCGATGAACTCCCCAGCCAGTGCGTTACCAGGACCAAATACTTGACCTTTTACCGCAGCGCCACCGGAACCTGCAATTTCACCGCGTAGACCAAATCCTCCAACGCCGCCTCCTCGCCCGTGGACACCCGTCCCACCTTGACCCTCACTGTTTCCGAAGACGCCTGCTTGAGCGCTCGTTCCAAACACACCAGCCAGTTCGTTGAAGATATGGTCGCGGCCTGCTATGAAGCCGATCGTATCGGGGTCATTGACTAACTGCCCGGCGACCCCAAAAGATGCTCCGAAGCCTTCTACGCCGATCCCCCCCGGCATATCGCTCTCTCCGAACACGCCCCTAGGACGGTCCGGACTTGTCGAGTCGTCATTGGCGTTTCCGCCTAGAAAGCCGCTTCCGTAGGCGCTGTCGCCCGTAACGCCCGCAATTGTTTGGCCCTGTCCCGACGCAGTGGCGTGGAACATCCCGCCGGCAGACTTGCCGGTCACATTGGCGCCTACACCTATCGCTGAACCGGTGGTCTGAAACCCCGTCGCGCTCGGCCCGGTCGCTGTGAACTGCTGGTCAGTGGACATAAGCATCTCCAAGGAAGGTTTATCGACATCCGCACTACCCAATCAGCGCGCATGTCACAATGCACCGCGCGTGCCGCGACGCATTTTGGGGTCGGTCAGTTCAAATTGCGCCGCCTCTCTAAGGCTAATGCGGCCACGCCGATACGCAACGGTTGCTCCATCGTTAGTCGATTGCGAGTTGACGGTGAGCGGGCCGAATGAGCCGAGCAGCACGCTCGCCGTTCCGGGCGCAAGGTTGCTGCCATTGATCATCAGCTGGGTGGTTGTCCAGGACGACGAGAGAATGATTGGGTTTGCGGCGTCCGCGGATCGAATGGCAATCAAACGCAACCCCCTAGCATGGGTAATACCGTCGGCGAGGTCGGTTTATTCCCGCGATTTTCGGGCGTTGGTACGAAACTGATTCGTAATCAGTAGGTCGGTGGTTCGACTTCACTCAACAGCGCCGTCTGGCTTCGTCCATTATCGCGAACAGGTCATCCCCTCGGCAACGGATCTAGGCTAGAGCGGCATTAAGGTGGTGGGTAAAGTCGTCGGCTGGTTCCAGCCGCGCTAAGCGACCAGAATATCGAGCCACGCCGCTCCGAGTGCAAAACCGGCAGCGCCTCCCTCTGCTGCAATCGACCTTATCCGCTCGCAAAGAGGACTGACTCGAGCCCGAGGGAGTTGCGCGCACGCGGCTCATCGAGACCGCTGCCTTCTCTCCCCACATACCGGCAAGCCGACCTCGCCAAAGCCGCAACGGGGTTCGTGAGGCCAGGCGCGTGCCAGCTAGAGACTTTTTGAGGTCGTAGGTGTAGGCTACATCACGGGATCACGGTCGCGATCACCGCCCCCGAGGGTCCGGATACTCGACATTGATTCTGCTCGAATGTCTACCGCATTGCCCTTCATCACTCCCGGCAAACGTCTATAGAACGCGCCATTTCCGATAATCCGACACAAAGAGGAGAAGCATCATGAAGTTCTCGCCTGTTAGCCAGGCCTGCGTGCGCTGCTTATTCGGGGCCCTTGTTTTCGCGGCCGCCTTTCCGAGCGCGCTCGCGCAGGAAATCAAAGTGCTGTCATCGCGCGCGGATAGCGTCAGCGGCGGTGACGCGGTGATCCAGGTACGCATTCCATCCAATGTCTCGGTCCTGCAGGTCGCCGTCCTGGGTAATGGTGTGGATGTCACAAGCGCATTCGTTGCAACCGACACTACGACGCTTCAGGGACTCGTTAGCGGTTTTAACATAGGCTTGAATGTGATTGTGGCGACGGCGCGCTCGGACGGCCGCATTCTAGCGAAAGCAATCGTGGAGAATTGGCCGATCTACGGGCCGATCTTCGCCGGGTCGCATCAGCGGCCCTGGATTTGCGAAACCGATACGTCCGGTCTTGGACCTCCCCCCGCATCAGGGCCCTGCGTGGGGCCGACGCGATACGACTGGTTCTATCGAACGACCGCCGGCACCTTCGCTCCGTTGCCCAGTCTGTCACCGCCGTTCCCGAGCGACCTGGCGCAGACCACTACCATCGACGGCCGCACCGTTAATTACATTGTGCGCGTCGAGTCCGGCGTGATCGATGAATCGATCTATCGCATCGCGATCATCGACGATCCGACCAATCCCATCATGAACCCGTGGTCGCCGGGCGGTAAGAAGCCGGGGCCAGGCTGGAACGGCAAGCTCTTCTACTATTACATCGGCGGCGCGGGCCCGGGTTACCGGTCCGGGCGCAACACTGTGACTGCGCCGCTGCTGATCTCCGACAGCATCATCGCGACGGACGATCCGCTCAACCTCGGTTACGCCGTGGCATTCGGCACGCGCAACACGTTCGGCACGGGCGCCGACGATTTGGTCTCGGCCGAGACGACGATGATGATCAAGGAGCACTTCATCAAGCAGTACGGCATGCCGAGATACACGGTCGGCCTGGGCTCGTCGGGCGGTTCTATGCAACAGCACCTCATCGCGCATGGCTACCCGGGACTCCTCGATGCGATCATTCCGGTGCGCACGTTTCCGGATCTTGTCACGATCGTTCCCGATGTGCTCGATTGCGGACTGCTCGGCAATTATTTCACCAAGATCGCAAATCCGGCGAACTGGCCCGGCAGCCGCATCACCAAAGTCGACGGCTTTGCACTGCTTCCCGACGGCACCACGACTTGCCAGACCGGCTGGGGCGGTTTTGCGAATCAGTGGCAGAACCCTAACAACGGCTTCGATCCGGTCGTGCCGGAGGCACTTCGCTACAACCCGATCGCGAACCGGACGGGCGCGCGCAGTACGTATTGGGACGGGCAGGTCAACGTTTATGGCATCGATCCAAATACGGGATTCGCGAGGTCGGGCTATGACAACGTCGGGGTGCAATATGGACTGCGGGCACTGAACAACGGCGACATCACGAAGGCGGAATTCCTCGATCTCAACGAAAGGATCGGTGGACTCGACATCGATGGGAACATCGTCTCCAATCGCAGCACCGGAGATCTTCAGGCGATCTCGAGTGCCTACCGCAGCGGGCGGGTGAACTCCGGTGAGAACCTGACGCTTCCGCTCATCGATTACCGCAACTACGTCGATAACACCGGCGGCGGCAACATCCATAGCCGGCATCGCACGTTCCAGAAGCTGGCGCGCCTTCAGAAAACCAACGGAACCACCGCGAACGCAGTCGTTTGGACGATCACGAATGGGGCTCCGGCATCGCCGGATCTCATGCGTCTGGCGCTTCTCGCGCACAACGAATGGCTGGAAAATATCCTCGCCGATGCCTCAACTGATTCGTATGCGGTGAAGGTAATCCGGAACAAGCCGGCGACGCTCAAAGATGCATGCTGGGATGGCGCAGGCGT
>Ga0210402_10003357_pt1 | contig 15072 bp, 8 predicted proteins | sample IncBWC7MmetaG_FD_161055 | JGI IMG/M metagenome (GOLD analysis project Ga0210402, IMG submission 161055) | Forest soil microbial communities from Barre Woods Harvard Forest LTER site, Petersham, Massachusetts, United States - Inc-BW-C-7-M | ecosystem: Environmental > Terrestrial > Soil >...
ACGCCGGCCCGCCACTTCCAGTTTACTCCAATAAACAGACCATTTCAGAACGACACCGGACTTCGCATCGGTGCCAAGCGCGACACTTCGGCACTGGTCGGACCAGCAAGACGGCATGCCGCCGCTCCGGAACTTGGGCATCAACCCAGGAACACGCGCTGGGCGAACTCGCCGATGGCGATCAGGAGCACTCTTTCGTCGGAGGAGCGGACACTGACTGCCGAAAGGATTTGATGTAGGTTAGGGCTCGCCGATCCACACACCGGATCGATCAACCGAGGGAGGAGATCATGCGCAGATACGCTCTAGCGACCTTGTTACTTCTCGCTCAGCCTGACACTCCCGTCCAAGTCACCGAAGCTGATCAAGCAAGGCCTTTGCCTCCTTAAGATCCTGGGTATCGAAACCCTCTGTGAACCAATCATAGATAGGCAGGAGAAGGGTCAGGGCGTCTTCTCGCCTTCCCTGATCGTTCCAGAGCGCGGCAAGATCCTTTGCAGCCCGAAGTTCCAGGGCTTTGACGTCCTGGCGTCTTGCCGTGTCCAATGCCTTTTCGAGCAGCGATTGCGCCTCCATCCCTGTGTCTGGTGCGCCGCGGACGAGCAGCACACGCGCCTTCAACCGATACAATTCGGCCTCAAACACCCGTTCGCTGTTCCGGTTGACCGTTGCGAGTCCCTGCTCGATAAGGTCCAGCGCAGCGTCGTATTTGTGACTGAATAACATGGCCGGACACAAGAGCACGTATAGTGCTGTGATGCCGAGCTGATAGCCCGCGTTGCGATATTCGCCCATCGCAGTCCGGATTTCCGCGAGCGCAGCGGACGAAGGATCAAGAAAGGTGGCACTTATCCCTCGGACGGCGCGCGCCAATCCTCGCCATTGCCGGAATCCGTGCTCCTCCGACAAGGCGAGGCAGCGTTCGGCATAGCGGTGTGTCGTCAGGAACTCGCCCCGAAGAGCGTGGAGAATGGATGCATAATAACATCCATAGGCCTGCGAATGCGGATGATTGATGTCGTCGGCACGCTGAATGGCGGCATTTAGCCGTGCGAGTGCCGTATCGGCGCGGCCCAGCAGCCAGAGCGCCCATGACATCAGGGCAAGGTCGGCCACGCCCGCATCCTGGCCGGCGGCACGTGCCGCCAATCTGTCCTGCTCGCTGCTCGCCTCGAACCCTTCGAAGGCCCTTTCGATCACTTCGTGGGCGCTTGTGAGATGTCCCATGAAAAGGCGAATCATCCCTCGCCCGCGCGTCGCGTTGAGCAACGCTGGTCGATCGCCGCGCGCCTCCACGAGATCAAGCAGCGCCGAGACCATTTCCTCGGCGGCCGGCAACTCACCGCGGATGACGCTCGCGGTGGCCAACCAAAACATGATTTGTAGTCGCTCGGGGGGATCTCCGAGGCGCTGGCACAGCTCGCGCGCACGAGCGAAGGTCGCCACCGCATGTGGCGAGGCCGGCCCCTGGGTTGCGATTAGGCATGGTCCCAGCGCGAATTGGAAATCAAGCTCCCGTCTGTCCTTTTGTGCGCCGTCGGACAAATGAGCCAAGACCTCGATGCCTTTCCGCAAGTGCGCGATGGCTTCGAGATTGGCGGAGCGCATGGCCGCCTTCTTGCCTGCCTGGAGCCAATATTCTCCTGCCTTTTCGAACAGTCCCGCCTCCGTAAGGTGGAGTGCGAGAGTCTCGGGTTGAGTCTCCACAATTTCCGGAAACCGTTGCTCGAAGACGTCTGCGATGGTGGCATGCAGCGCTGCGCGTCGGCTCTTCAGAAGCCCGGTTTCGGCAGCGTCCCGGACGAGCGCATGCTTGAACGTATAGACCGCGCGGGGTATCTCGCCCCGGCAGAATATCAACTCCGCCCGTACCAACTGGGCAAGCGCCTCTTCAAGTCTCTGCCTTGGCAACCCGGTAACGGCGCTCAGCAGTTCGTAAGAGAACTCGCGCCCCACAACTGCGCCGATCTGAGCCACGTCCTTCACCGGAGCCAATCGGTCGAGTCTGGCCATCAACGATGCGTTCAATGTCGTTGGAATCGCCATCGAGGGTAGCGGACGGCTGAGCATGTAATGGTCGTCCCGCTCCTGCAAAAACCCGGTTTCGAGCACAGCCTTGGTCAGTTCCTCGACGAACAGGGGCACGCCTTCGGCGCGTTCGAGGATTTGGTCCATTACCTCCTCCGGGAGCGTCTTGCCGGCCGTGACGCGCTCGACCAATGCGGCCCCGTTGCGCCGGTTCAGCCGTGTGAGCGAGACCGTCGTCACATGTGCATGACCAGGCCAGGGCGGCGTGAACTCTGGTCTCGCGGTGATGAGCAGCAGCACTCGGAGTCGCGGCACCCTTTCCAGTGTAACCGTGAGCATCTCCAGCGAAGTCGGATCGGCCCAATGGACGTCCTCAAAGATGATGAAAACCGGCTGCCGTGCCGCCAATGCGTCGAGCTGAGCCACGAACGCCGCCAGCGTCATCTCCTTGTGCTTCTGCGGACTCAACTCGGGCAGGCGGTAGCGGTCGCTGAGCGGCAGCGACAGAAGGTTGGCCAAAGCTGGCACCACACGGTCTGCGTCAGCGCCAGACCGCAAGAGCAGAGCTTCAAGCTTGGCAAACTTCTCCGTCGGCGTCTCGCCTCGCTCGAACCGAGCAGCACGTTCGAGGTTGGCGATTAATGGATACAGCGCACTGTTGGTGTGGTGCGCCGAGCAGAACTGGCGTACCGTAATGTGAGGTTCGGCCCGGAGTCGCTCTTGAAGCGCCAGCGCGATGTGCGACTTACCGATACCTGGCTCTCCAGTTAGAATCACCACGCAGCCTTCGCCCGACGCGGCATGCTGCCAGCGCCGCAGCAACAACTCGATCTCCTCGTCACGCCCGATCAGCGGTGTCAATCGAGTCTTGTGCTGCGCCTCGAAGCGGCTTTCCACGCCGCTTATCCCGAGCACCTGCCAGGCAGGTATTGGCTCCGCCCATCCCTTGAGCGCAATTGAGCCGAGATCGCCGTATTCGAAATAGCCGGCGGTGAGCTGGTGCGTACTCTCAGAGATCAGCACCATGCCGGGCTCGGCGAACTGCTGCAGGCGAGCAGCCAGGTTCGGTGTCTCGCCAATGACCGCCCGCTCCTTGGCGGCGCCTTCGCCGATCAGATCGCCCACGACGACCATGCCGGTGGCGATGCCAACGCGGACTTGTAGCTTGTTGCCGATATGTGTCTGGAGGTTGGCCACCGCGTCGACCAGGGCCAGCCCCGCACGTGTCGCCTGCTCGGCGTCATCCTCGTGCGCCTGGGGATAGCCGAAATAGGCAAGCACGCCATCCCCCATATATCGCGCGATGACACCTTGATTTCGGGCGATAACCTTTTCAATGCAGACGTGATAGGCGCCGATCACCACCCGCAGGTCCTCCGGATCAAGGCAGGCCGAAAGTGTCGACGACCCCACCAGATCGCAGAACATGACTGTCAATTGACGCCGCTCGGCGGCGTCGCGCGGCGCCGGTTGCGCGCCTGGGGGTCCCTTCCCCTTAAGTTCTGCGATCGCCCGCATTATCTTGCGGCGATGTCCAAGGAGCATACCGAGCTCTTTGAGGTCCTGCTCCGTAAGCTCCTCGACGACAGAGAGATCAATGGCGTTCTCGTCGAAGCGCTGGGCGTATTCGCCCAAACCGATCGAGGCCAGCCACCCTGCAATGTCTGTCATGGCAAGACCCATGGCTAACGCCATAGCACGTTAGAGTAGCACGCAAAGCAGCATCGATCGACCCAGGGCCGGCTCACCGGGTTTCTTGCTCGACGGAATGCAATGCTCATCCGAGCACGGTCGTTATTGGCAACATGGTGCCCGATGGCGACCAACAACCGAAGCCGGTCGAGCACGTCCATCAGCTGGGTTTGCAAATTCCATCACAAACGCCGCACAAGACGACGCGGGATCTCATCCCGCTTTACGACACGTGACCTCGTCTTGCTCCAGCATGTCTCTCGCGTTGACGACCCGCACTTTTGTGCTGTCCTTGGCAGACCTCTCGCCTGCTGATTTGTACGCCTCGATGGCCTCCATTGCCGCTTTTCTCCCGCGAGCGCGGCCGGCTTCCAGATTGCTGTGATTCCATTTGAAATCGATGTGGTGCGGCACGTGAATCTCCACGACGGTGCCCCTCCACCTCTTCCCATTGGGAAGCGATTCATACATGACGTGATATCTGAAGAGCTTCACGTCATCTTCGCCGACGGTTGCGGCGAACAGCTGGCATAGATTTGCCAAGGCGTCGTGAAGATTGGCCGGCTTCCGGATTTGTCTCTTATCGACAATCCTGCACACCCATATCTCGTCTAGCTCATTCGGGTCATCATACTGTTCGAGCAAGGCCTCGAAGTTGACCGTATCAACCAGCGCGCCCTCGCAATATGTGACGCCATTCATCTCCACGGTTTGTTCGACAAACGGAAGGGCCGAACACGCACACAGCGTGGATGCGTTGATGGGTCCTTCGCGCAGCTTGGATCTCAATTGATTGTTGTCGAAAAACGCCAGCTTCTTGCAGTCAAGATTAAAAGCGTTGTGAAAGATGAGTGGCATGCCGGGCCGAAACAGCTTTTCAAATTTTATGCTCCGCATAAAGCTGCTGTCCGGATAGTTGATCCTGGACAGGCCGTTGACGCCGGACAAATACATCAGCGACGTCAAATAGCGAACGTAGGGATTCGGCGCCAGCACCTGGTTTAAAATCCCAGCGTTGAAGTCTCCCAGATTCCACTTCTGTGGATCAAAGAGCATCGACATGCTCTGAACAAAGGCCTCCATGAACCTGCGCGGGAGCCACACATCCTTATAGTTCCGGACATCACATACAAAATCCCAGAACGCTAGACTGTTGCCGACCCAGTCCGCTCCAAACACGGAGTTTATGGGGAAGCGTTCATAGCTTTCGTCATCACGAAACACGCGATCTTTGAAGAACCTGAGCGTCTGCCCGGCCTTGTCGCGTCCCTCGAACTGGTTATAGACGATGCCTACCCACGCCCCGATGCACGACAATGACCACACATCAAAGTTGATCTCGGGATGCGACTGAAGAGCTTCCAGAATTCCGATATGCAACCCTGCTGCTGGCCCCCCGCCACCGAGCGTAATTGCCCTCTTCATTGGACTCTCCTCTCATGCAGATTCTGATGCCTGGACTTGCTCCAATTGATTCCCTGCTGGGCGAAAAGCAGGTACGCTTTTTGCCTTCATTGCAGCTAACACGCATCCCCGCGAGCCAGTGTGAACCAACTCATATTTGGTAGCGACAATCCGTCCCAGGCTGATGCAAAGAAAGCCCATTGATCCGGTGCGGGTCGCTCCGGCCGCAAAGTCAAAGTCTGTGGAAGGATCCAAACGGCAACGCCTGCGGGGTGTATGCCTATCTTCATCTCGGCTGAGCGTAAGGCCGGTCTCGGCTTCGCGATCGAACGCAGCTGGCTCGCTGAAGGACTCCTGTGTCCGGATCCCGCGGCGCAGCTCAAACCGACCGAATAAGTAAGTTTGCCTGACTTTCCAGCAAGGAGCGGCAGTTACTCGTGACCTCTGATCACCTGTAATGTTCGAGATGGGCCATTGCGGACATTCAAGTCGTTTGGCGGCGCCGCTTCATTCGAACGCCGACGAGCGCGGTCACTCCGGGAAGTCCGCCTTTCGCAACGCTTCGGCGTACTTGGCGAAATCTTCCGGGCGATACCATGTGGCCCGACAATTCCCCTATCCCGCGTTCTGCACAGGCGGCGGCACCCATGTGCCGTCGATTACTGCCGCCTTCGGCCAGTAGGCTCGAACGTACAAGGAAAAGTCGCCGCCTTTAGGCGACGGCAGCCAGTTGGCGCGTTGCGCCTCCGGCGGCGCATCCGCTTGCACGTAGAGCGTGAGCGAGCCATCCGTATTCTGCGTCAGCGTTTTGCTCTTGGTGCCAAGCGAATAACGTTTGAGATCGTTTGGCACAAAAAAATGATGCTCATTGTAGAGCGTGAGCGACCAGAAGCCGTTGACCGGCGGCGTCTGGTCCTTCGCGAACGTCACGGTGTAGCGATTGGCGCCATTGAGGCGCGCGCCGGCCGCATCTAGATCCTGATAGAAGTATTTCGTCTCGTTGGGCGAGTTGACCAGGATGTTGGACTTCGCCGCTGCCGTGCGCGTGTAGTAGTCGGTGCCGAACGCCGCCTCGTTGGAGATTGTGGTCCAGTTGTGCGGAAGCTGCTGCCCGTAGTTGCGGAACTGAAACAGCGGCTTGACGAGCTGGTCGTCTGCCTCCGCCACGGTCCTGATAAGTGCCGGTTTGAGCGCGGGATCGGCTTTGATGGCTTCGAGAAGCGCACGCATCTGCCCGTAGCGCGCCTCCTCGCCTGGCAGCGGCGGCGCATCGGTGAGAACGGCGGGAAGCTCATCAAAGAATTTGTCTGGAAACACCCATTGCGTTTCTGCTTCCCCGCTGGCGGCTGCCGGAGGCAGTTTCCTGATCTGGCTCCAGTCCATGCGTTTCATCGTGCCGTCGTATTCGGTCAGCGGATACATCAGGATTTGCTGAAGCACGCTCTGGATCGACCGCTTGTCCCCCGGCGTATCGTCCTGAAAGACACGGGGCGCGATAAAGCCGGTATTCGTCGGCGAGCGGAACACCTTGGTGATTCCTTTCGGTACCTCACCCTGCCAGTCCGGTCCGATGAGCATGTAAAACCCGGGTGTGGTGCCGTACATCTTGCCAAGCTGCACGACGCCGTCGGTGCGCAGGTCCACCACCTGGTAGACCCAGAACCGATCGCCGAAGTCCGGGACCTGAATCACCACCGGCGTGATATCGAGCGCGAGTGAGCCTGCGCCATAAACCACGTCCTGATTGGGGCACGCGACGATCCGCTGGTCGGGCGTTATGTAGTCGGTGAGCATGGCGAACCGGTTGAGCGGCGCTGTCGGCACCGGGCCGGCCATGACGATCTCTTTCACATCCTTGAACGCCTGCCGCCGGTTGAAGATGTTCACCAGCGGCCAGGCCCAGAAGTATGCGTCGCGGGCGATGTGCTTGGCGTACTCTTCGGTCATTTTGACCCGCGTGTCGGGACCGGGTGGCAAAGCCCGCTTCCATTCCGGCGAAGGCGGCAGCGGCTGCGGACTTAACTGATCTGCTCGGGCCGTAGAAGGTACGCCGGGCAAGGCCGACGCAGCGGCGACTGTCGTTGCACCAAGAAGGGCGTTGCGGCGAGTGACAGCGGTTTGCGTGATCATAGGGTACATCCCTCGCTAAGAGCATTCCCACAAGCGATAGGTCAAACAATCTGTCCAACCGTGGTCGGCGGCTTGGGGCCATCGGCGGAAGTAGCGTGCCCGCAATCGGGTTTTGCTTGATCATCATCAATGCTGCTACTGAACTTTCTCGATAAAAGACGATCGGCCTATCCTTGCCGAGGTCGAGGTAGCTCATCGCATAAATGACGTCAGAGTTGGGTGTTGTTACCAGCGTTTTCGCGTCAAGACGTTTCTTCCATACCGGCAATACGTTGTAGCCAGCACCGAATACTTTCTCCTATCCGAACTTCATGCCTAGCGTGTTGATCAGAGCCACAGCCCACAGATACGCTTGCGTCGCTCGCTGAAACAGCAGTTCGTCCTTGAGTAGCTTGCTTGTTTCCGCCGTCGGCCGGTTCTCGAACATCCGACTGTTGGCCAGGGCGTCGTAGCGATCAGCCTGCGCTTGCGCCAACGTCGTTAGGCTGACCGTGACGAACAGAATTGCGACCTGCCGGCTGACGAGCGGCGTTTTCATGCTCTTTTTCTCCTCAACTATGCGCGAGCCGCTGGCGTCGTTTTGCTCTTAAACTCAGAAGTTACGCATCGGCGCTAAGGAAGCAATGCGCTGCGCCGATGTGGTTGATGTAGATCAATCGGGTCTGCAGCGCGGGTCATTCGCGTCGTTTTGACCGCATGTCAGCCATTTCCAGTCTTGCCCCGACAGCCGACGTGGAACGAAATTGTCGCGGTTGGTCGGTATGGTCCCGTAGCGGAAACAGGGTGCTTTCTCGGTCATTGGCAAAGCGTCTCAATACAGAGGTCCAAGCAATAAGCTTGGCCAGCTGCGTTCCTTTCAATCATGCGCATGGGGGCCTAAGATGGGCAGTGCGCCAAGGAGTGGCAGATGCGCATCGGTTTCATGGTGGCCGCTATCTTCGCCCTCGGGTCAGCCGCGTTGGCCGAGGATTACGGCCGGCCGACCGCAGTCCTCGTCAGTCCAATTCACGAGGCCCAGATTGTCCGCGGCGACGACGGCAAGGACCACGTGGAATACGAACTTCTCGTCGTCAATGTGTTCTCCGAACCGGTGACGCTGTCGAGCGTTGCTGTCCTCGATCCCACCGGAAAGGAACTCATGCGGATCGAAGGGAGCACCCTTGCGGCCGCGACCCAGACCCTCTTCGCGAAGACAGCGACGCCCGTCATTCCCGCATCGGCCGCCGTCTCGGTTGACGTCGATCTGATGCTGCCGCCGGACACCGCGCCGGAACGGGTCACGCATCGGGTCGCTTACACTCTCAAGGCGGACTCGGAGCTTGCTTTGATGGTCGGGAGCCTGGAGGTTGACGCACCAGAAGTTGCCATCAACCGCCAGCCAGCCATCGTGATCAGGCCGCCGCTTAAGGGGGATGGCTGGCTCGCGACTACCGCTTGTTGCAAGCCCAACGTCCACAGGGACGAACGTATCGCGATAGACGGCGTCCGCATCGAGACGGGGGAAACCTTCGCCGTCGACTGGGCCAAGGTCAAGAACGACAGACTCTTCGACGGCGACGGCAAGACGGTCGAGCAGTACTACGGCTTCGGCGAGGACGTCCTCGCAGTCGCCGACGGCACCGTGGTCTCGATCCACGACGGCATGGCCGATCAGATGCCGTTCGTCTTTATGGTCCCCAAGTCGAAGTCAGACTATGGCGGCAATAACGTGATTCTCGAAATCGCTCCGAATGTCTTCGCCTGGTACGCGCATTTGCGCCAGGGCAGCCTCACGGTGAAGGTCGGCGACGTGGTGAAGGCTGGGGCGCCCATCGCGAAACTAGGGAACACCGGCCCCTCCGAAGGCCCCCACCTCCATTTGGGTCTTATTGACAAACCGGACGCTATCGCCGGACGAAGCCTGCCTTTCGTCTTCGACAGCTTCACCTTGGTCGGCGCGATCGATTTCGACGCCTCGAAGGGGGATCGACTGGTGATTGCGCCGGATTCTCGGCAGGTTCGGTTCGCCTATCCACTCTACGGCGGCATCCAAAACTACCCGTAGCGCTACCATCGATCAGTTTGGTCCAAGACTGGCCGCGAGGCGTCCTGGCCGAAGGAGGCGACGATCTGCGCAACCGTCGATGTTTTCCTCGATATGAATCAAATTTGGATATCGAAGTTCAGCGCTATAGGGCGGAGTCTATCGGCAAGCGCGGGTCCTTAGAGCACGATTCGGAAAAGGCCCGCCCCTCACTTGATGCGGGGTGGAAACCGGTTTTCCGAAAAGCATGCCCTCGGGCTTGACCCGAGGGATCATGCTCAAACAAAAAGCTAGAGCATGATGGCGAGGCCGCCTGATCACATCAAGCTCTAGGTGTGCGTTGGCCAGTGCCGCTCGCGAAACCAGGCGCGGTAATCCGACATCTTCGCACGCTGCGCCTGTGGTGCATGGCGCTTGCATGTTGAAGTCTCTTCGCTGTTCTCAGGCGCCCCCCACCGGAGCTCCACACAGTCGTTGGGGTTGTAGGCCATCTCGAAATCCACTGCCCGATCGACTACATCCTTGACCGACAGCGTCCACTGCGAGCCGTCGCTGCGGATATACGATACTTTGCGAGAGGCAAGCTCCGAATCCAGCACGCCTTTTAATTCTTTCTTCATATCCGCAACACTTTTGCCGGCTGGTATTGCGTACCGATCCGACCGGCGCGTGAAGCGATCGGGGACCCCCCGCACAACATCGATCGCGATTAACAAACGAAAATCACGCGCCGGGGTCGAAAAATCCTCCCAGGCGCCGGTGGTCTCAAAGATCGCTGCGCCGTCCGGCATGGTTGCATCGCCGGTTTGCTTGGCCTGCCATTTTCGTCCGTTTTCCACTGCCGTGACGCGCGTCTTGATTTGCTCAGTCAGGCTCGTGATGGCGTCTGTCATCGCGCGTAACGGATCGAGCGGCTCGGGCGACATGGTGTCGTCCATGCGATCGTAGAAATCCTCGGCCGTCATACGCGACTGCTCCGACGAAAAATCGCCGTATTCGGGGTTGTTGCTGATTTCGGCGTTGGTCAGCCGCCGCAACGGTCCGTTCTTTTCGCGCATGATCGGACGAAAATGCTTGAACCCGGGGCTGCCGAGCGAGGGTTCGTGCACAAAAAGGAAATTGCCGCGCCAGAAACGCTTGCGCGTGATCGATCCGTCGGGCTCAGCGTCGACGGCCAGGAACACGCCCGGCGTGCCGTTCAATTCGGGCACTCGACGCACCAGCATCAGCACGTGGCCATAGGGGTCGCCATATACCGTGCCTGGACGGAGCGCCTTTTGCGTCAGCGGCACAGTGTAAAAATCGGCATTGTCGTCGCCTGCGCGCACGGCTCCGGTTTGGACCACATCGCCGACGTCGCGCAAATATTCGGCAAATGTCGTCGGGCGCTTCGGCTTCGGCGGAATCGGATTCACGGGCGGAATTGCGAGCGGTTCGACCGGCGGCTGCGATCGCACAAAGAATCCTAGCATGCCCGGAGCTGACGCGGGTGGTGGAACCGCGGCTGCCGACGCGACGTCCTGTTCGGGCGGCGGAGGCGGACGCGTGACCTCGGGATGCTCGATGTCGAACCACTGGTAGCATTTCGGCGGCTTGCCGCCGAAACCACGGGAGCAATTTGAATAGCCGAACGGCAGCCCCATCTTGAACGCGAAATAGGCGCGCAGGAAGTAGACGAAGTCAGCGCAGTCGGGACGCGAGCCAGTTTGCGTGATGTCCTCGTTGCGTCCTAGATAATTGAACAGGAAATTGCGAGATTGGTCGCGCAGCACTTCGTACCAGACCTTCCAGTTCAGATCCTGCTCGGGCGGCGCGTCGAATAGCTTCTCGATCCATGCCGAGAACAGGGCTTCGTTCATGCTGTCCCAGCTATGATGTACCTGCCAGATGCTTCCCGCCGGCGTGCGCAAGGGCTCCGGCTTCCGCGCGCTGACGATAATGTCGCGAGTGACTGGACTACAATCCGCCGACGTGCTCTCGCGCTCGAGCCTCGCGTGCCAGGTGCCCGCGGCCGGCCTGGCGACCTCGGCGAACCAGGAATAAGGGGGCCCGCCATGCCGGTCGGACGATTTGACCGCGACGCTTCCATCGGGCGCGATCAGCAACAGCTGACCATCGACCGGCTTCTCGGCAACGACCGCCATGACGCGCAGCGGTGCGCCGGTCCAAGGCGTCTGCGGCGACGGCAGCACGGTAACCTCGGTCGCGTTCGCGCATCCATTGGAGGCCGCTGCGGCCGGGGATTCCGCCGTTGAGAGAAGCAACAGGAAAAATCCGCCCGCGGTCAGCAAAAATGCCGTCGCAGCGGCAGCAAAGCGGCGCCCAGAAAACATTTGGATATGACCTTGCTAACGTATCCCCGAACCTGCATTTGACCCTGATTGCAAGATACCAGATCAGAAGGCACAAGGCAGTGGAACTGAAGCCAATTTTGACACGCTGGCCGAGGCCAAGGCTTCTTTACCGGTCAGAAAAGAATATTCGATGGATTGGCTCTACCGGGCTGGACGAGCGGAATTATGGCACAATATGACGCCGTGCATTCGACGCCGACAAGGAGAGAAGATCTTAATGTCTTTGCGGGTTTCGAGCGGCGAATCGAAAATTCGGTCAGGTCGAAGTGACATCATCTTTGGAACGTTGACGGCGGCCTACATACTGGTCGGCTGCCTTTGGTCACTGGTTGTTGTTTCAGCGGCCAATGCTGCCTCTGGGAGACCCGTGGCCGCTGAAAAGGGCATGGTGGTCAGTGCGCAGCATCTAGCGACCCAGGTCGGAGTGGACATTCTCAAGCGCGGCGGTAATGCGATAGATGCCGCTGTCGCGGTGGGATACGCTCTGGCGGTGGTCTATCCGGCCGCCGGCAATCTCGGCGGCGGCGGCTTTATGACGATCTTGTTTGCCGATGGGCGAAAGACCTTCCTCGATTTTCGAGAGAAGGCGCCTCGTGCAGCGAGCCGGGACATGTTCCTGGACAAGGACGGACACGTCGTCAAAAGCCTGAGCACGATCGGCTGGCTGGCCGTTGGCGTCCCTGGCACTGTGTCGGGTTTGGAGTATGCGCGGACAAAGTACGGAACGATGACGCGGACAGCGTTGATCGAGCCGGCGGTCGAACTGGCCAAGGATGGATTCACCCTGGAGCAAGGCGACGTCGACATGCTTGCTTCTGCAACCGAGGATTTCAAAAGATTTCCAGCGACCGGCGAAATTTTTCTCAACCAGGGACAGCCTTTTGGGGTGGGTCAAAGGCTGGTCCAGCGTGACCTTGCAGATACCTTACGTTTGATCGAAGAGCACGGCGTTGACGGTTTCTACAAGGGCAAGACCGCGGCGGCGATCGTCAAGGCAAGCACCACGGGTGGAGGACTCATCGATCAGGAAGACCTCGAGCGATACAACACCCGAGAGCTTCCGCCGGTTGAGTGCGATTACCGTTCCTATCATGTGATCTCGGCGCCTCCACCCAGCTCAGGCGGTGTTGCCATCTGTGAGATGTTGAACATTTTGGAGGGATATCCACTTCGGGAGCTGGGTTGGGGATCTGCGCAGGCACTGCATTACGAAATCGAGGCGATGCGCCACGCCTATGTCGATAGAAGCGCTCTTTTTGGCGATCCGGATTTTGTCAGCATTCCGGTCCGGGAGCTTGTCGACAAGAGCTACGCTGCAAAAATCCGGAATGTCATAACTTCGGATAAGGCCGGACTCTCTGGCGACTTCAGCCAGAGTGTTGCGCCTCACGAGGGTAGCAACACGACGCACTTTTCGATCATCGACACTGCCGGCAACACGGTTTCAATGACGTACACGCTTGATGACTGGTTTGGAGCGCGGGTCGTTGCGTCAGGCACCGGTGTGCTGATGAACGACGAAATGGACGATTTCACGCCAAACCCAGGTTTGGTCAACAGTTACGGCCTTCTACAGAAAGACGCGAATGCCATCGCGCCAGGCAAGACGCCCCTCAGTTCGATGAGCCCGACGATCATCACAAAGGACGGCAAGCCTGTTCTCATTCTCGGCACGCCAGGCGGAAGTCGCATTATCACGACTGTTCTACAAACAATCCTGAACGTCGTGGACTTCCAGATGAACATTCAGGAGGCCGTCGATGCGCCTCGCATCCATCATCAGTGGCTGCCGGATATGACAAAAGCAGAGCCGTATGCTCTTTCGACTGACACCCGCAAAGTGCTGGAGAGCATGGGGTATCAGTTCGAAGATTCGGAGCCCACTAACCACGTCGCCGCGATCATTGTCGGTGCGCCCAGCCTTGGAGGAAAGGCGATCGGCCGGAACAGGTTCTATGGTGCAAACGATCCACGTGGTGGCACTGGACTGGCGCAAGGCTACTAGATCGCAATTTCGCGGTAGGTTCTCGCCATCGCGCTGTCACCTCCTCTCCGGCACCAATGGGGTTGTAACCTTGCCGAGGTGATTGTGCTTAGTTCATCATCAAGTCGAGAGACTGCATGCATGCAACTTGACCTTCCTACCCACTTCGGTTCGGGTCAAAGCGGATCACTTCCGATTGCCCCCCGGGAAGCAGACAAGTTCGAAGCCGGTGGGCATTTCGGAAAAGTGCAATAACGGCCTGGCGGCTTTGGTAAGCGCCTCGCCGAGAATCGTCTTCACATCGGCGGCTTCACGCCCTCAGCACCGATCACGACCGCGGCGGCTTCCGAGCTGTCCTTCTTCATAACGACGAAGACCTTGCGCCCAACAGCCAGTTGATCGGCCGGCGCCTTGTCAAAGGCGACGACCGTCGCGCTTGTCGGGATGGTGATTGTCTGTTCACCGCGGGAGTAATTCAGCCTGACCACACGGTCCGTCCCGACTTCCTCGATCTTGGCGATATTGGCGTTGGTCATCATGTTCGGCATGGATTCAAGATCCCACGGATAATGCCCCTCGGCCAGGCCGCGCAGCGATTCATCAAACACATGAACCTCGCGTGCGACGCGCTTGCCGTCCTGCTCGACAGACGTAATGCCGACGAACTTGCCGGCCTTGATGGCGCTCATGTCGGCCGTGGTGACCAGGAAAAGGCCTGTGTCGCTGGCGAGATTGATCGATTCCGTTCCGCCCTTGGCGGTCTGGACGCTGATCGTTCCGTCCTTCGCGGCGGTCAGCGTGCCGCGGATATGCGCCTGCGCGAAGGCCGGCGCGGAAAGCAGCACACCAATAAGAACTGTTGCAGCTGCAATCGGTACCTGAAGAGCTCGAGACATGAACATCTGATTCACTCCCTTTGGTGCTCGGCAGACATGGGATGTCCACCCCAATGATTAGAATACGTGCAATTGTGGCGACCTAATCTGGTCGCTTTGAAGACGTCACGGCTAGACAGAAGGCACCCCGTGGCTGTTGGCGAAGGCTTCGTTCATCCAACGCTTCTTGGCCATTTGACAGTTCTCTCCGGATCGTCTGACGCGCGGGAGCGCGACACGGGACCGTTAGTCGCGTGTCACGTTCATGCTTCGTAGCTGATCTGTTGCCGCCAGCCTGTGGATAAGCGGTGCAGAATTTGCACCGCGAGAACACACGAGCGGTGTTTAGATCCCGCCTCGTAAGGCGCGTGTAAGCCGACTCATGCAGGCTCGTCCAGCGTGCTTCATCGGCACGCGCTTCTATCCCCACTCAAGTCCCCGCCCTTTTCCCCATCGGGCGGGGCTTTTTTCTTCGCGGGCCTTCCTTCCCACGAGGGTTCACTAGTGTACAGAGACGCTCAGCGTTGGATGCTAGGAAGGCCTTGCTCCGTGACCTTGCGTGACGCTCGGTCATGGATCATG